>SXGS01523041.1_pt1 | contig 17866 bp, 16 predicted proteins | sample 3174681 | NCBI WGS metagenome assembly SXGS01 (sample SAMN11356861, study PRJNA531348) | freshwater metagenome | isolation source: freshwater sample F1-80 | place: China: Fuxian Lake, Yuxi | collected 2017-12-25 | reverse complement strand
CTCAGGTGGCGCCTTACTCTAAACTTCACTCGACCAATGGCTTATATTCAAAAATAACTTTTGTTCGTCTATTGTAAAAGTTTAGATTAGCCGAGGACACAGGCGTTTTTCACGATCGTGAAACAGGGTTAGCAGGCCAAATCTTACGATTCTCCGCCAGCGTAAGCTCATGTTCACGGTTCGGCCGCAACGGGCCTCACATCGCTTTAGAATGCGCGTATTGCTTCTGACAACAAATCACAGCGCAGCCACCGTCAACGACAATGGATTAGCCGGTATGGCATGTAGAATTTCTTGGTTCGCACAGAACTACTGCTTACACTAGATAGATGGGTTCAGCCGTGCGTCGCATCACCATCATCTTCTCCCCCTGACCGCCCTAATATGAGCCCGCATCCAAGAATTTTGGTCTTAAGTGGATAGAGTGTACTCGGGCTTCACCGCATTTACCCGACCATTTCGGGTGGCCTACTGGAAATCAAAGGATTTCACCAGCACAATCACCGGTGCCTTTGACACGCGGCATGGGCTTACGACTGGATTACACTAACAATATGAGCTAGAGCAGACAGAATGAAAATCGCCCGTCCCGTCCGTCTAGCAGCCAACAATCTGCGTCTAAACGACTGGCGGGTGAATAGCGTGTGATTCCAATTTATGTCAATGACGCGCTGCCAGTTCTCGGGCTTTACGTCGATGGACTTACCCCAGACGAAGATCCCCGCCGAAGTCACTGGAAACTAAGCGAGACCCTAGGCATCGGCTACGATGGAGAATACCTAGTCGAGGAAGCTGAGTTCGATAACATCGACATTGGCCACTACGGCTTGGGCTCCGAAGCGCGATTCCAGTTTACGTGTGACGTCTTACGAGGTAGTCCATCACTTCGAGCACAGCGATACTTGAGCCGTAGGCTAGGAGCCGACTAGCTAGCGTGTGACCAATGCCACGGGCGCCACCCGGCATTACCGCGGTCATTTCGGCTGACAATATGATTTGTCCCTCCGGTTCCGGGCATCGTTAGCGATGGAGTAACTTATATTGGCCGATGACAAATACAACAATTAATTGACCCACTTACGCTAAAATTTAATCTGCCATGTGACAAGACCCACTTTGCCCAACCTCGACCAATGCGAAGCCTAATGGGTCCAAATCTCTTAATAGAAAATTCTCCGGAAAGAACTGTTGCACATATCAAACGCAAATTGCGCAGCGCCACTAGAACAGGTATCTCAGCCCCAAAGATTGCTATACCGCAAGCGCCTGATTCACCATCGTACACTCTCCGCACCACCAGCAATTTCGGCAGTATTAGCGTCTAGACCGCACTCTTTTTTGACTGCCGAACTCCACCGTGCTCCTGCATCCAAAACACCCAAATGAGCTTGTCCCCAGTGAGCCGGCGGCGAACAGACTATGGACCTTGCCGTGGGGGGCCAATACAAGAAGTATGACGGTGGAGCTGTAGAAACAACCTGCCACCGATGAGCCAGACCCGCACAAAAGCTGAGGCTACGGGTTTTGAGTTCCCTGTCCAATCCTGCCGCGACAAACCCAGCTTCTATCGCGTTATAAACCGCGATGATGTTTGCTCCACAGCCAGATACAAAGCGCCGACAGTTAAAAGCGACAACACAACCTGCCCACAGTCAGCACTTGCAAGCACGCAAATGCCACCTTTCTAGTCCAAACGTTGATCGCCCTCAAGCCATCCAACCGCAAAACAATTACAAGCCCCACCTTGCACCCCTGAATGGCACACTTCAAACAACCACTTGGCAGCTAACACCTTCCCTATTTACTACCCGACGATAAGCTAAAAAAACACTCGCCACCTGCACTCGGATCTGTAAAGACACCCAACACACGCAAATCCAAACAGGTAACGAATGTGTAAATAGTCGAGCCGCAAAAATCATCCCCACAAGCTCCTAAACTCCACAGCCGCACACTTCGCCAAACATTCCCTCTCTACGGCAAGGATTTCCACACGCCAGCCCCGTTTTGGACCCAGTCGTTACTAGGCCCAAGCACACCAACCTTCAATAAGGTCGTTAGCTATGCTTGTCCCCGAAATGATAAAGGTAATGCATCCCTTCCCAACAGAAGATGCACCAGTCCAACACATAATTCCAAAAGAAACAAATCAAACATTTACAACCAGACAAAACAATAACACCATATGTCCTGTACGATTCAAATCAAATTTCTTCGAAAACAGCACTGCTTAAAACTTATACAATTTTACGGCATTGCTGTAAAGAATTTTTCTTTGCTCTGACGTCGAAAGTTTTTCTAAATACTCCCGATATAAATTAATAATAACATCGTATGAACTAAAAAGCCGATCTACGGGCCAATTTGAACCGATGATGCAACGGTCTGCACCAAAAGCCCTCAAACAGGTCTCCACCCATGGTCTAAGAGATTTCTTCGTGAAGAATGGATCAGTCATGGCGACACCAGATATTTTCATAGTGACATTCTCCGCCTTGGCAAGATCCTTGACAGCCTTACTCCAATTCATAAAATAGGAGTCAGTTCTCTTACGCGGAAATCCAATGTGCTCCAAGACAATAGGAAGATCCGGATGGCGTTGAGCTAACTTTCGAGCCTCGCTCATGTTCATCCATTCGCAATCTAAGTCAAAGACAAGCCTGTTCCTCGCCATCCACTTCAACGAATTTTCATAATTGCGGCTAATTTCCCTCCGAGCAAGCATTGGCTCTGCCAGAAAATCACGAACACCAACAAAAAGTTTCGAATTTGCATGTTGCTCAAGTTGGGAGATCGCATCCACTTCCGCGAGTGAGCAATCAGCGACGATACGAATAGGAATTGGTGATTTCTTATTCATTTCAGCAAGCCAAATAGTTTCAGTGACTGGATTTGGTGAACCAATCGCTGCTTGAATGTGCACCACTCCTTCTACGCCAGCAAAACGCGACTCGGAGTAGAAGTTACTCACTACATATTGAAGAGCTTTGATGGGATTGATATTCCCAAGAATTGGGTGAATGAAATCGCGATCAAGCCAGACCCATCTTAATTCGGGATGACTAAAGTCGTAGAAATGGGCATGTGTATCAATAATAGGTATCTGCTTAGCCATATCACTTACCTCTTTTGGTGTGTATCTAGTAACGAGCTCTCAAGTCATCGCGCTTCTAGTCCAATATTATGTACCCAAACGATGAGTGCAAACTTTATGCACTTTCTACCAGTTGGCTATATCGTACACTAGTATCCGGCTCTGGTCAAATAACCCTTTTGGATGACCTTAGCCCAGCCATTGACAAGGGAAGCAAGCGTAGCCAAGACTTCCACCGCACTCTGCCAGCGGCCTCCCCATCGATATTCACACTCTACCGCCAAGGCATTTTCAAAAGCGCATCTTTTTTGTTCTCGAATGTCTGATCAAACTCAAGGTCCGGGATTGGATCAGAACCAATTCCGTAGCAGACAATAACTCACCATGCACGGCGAACACTGTCAGGTTTTCCGTCCGGGCAGACTATCATCAGGGAACTGCCTGACACACCTCTCCTAGTTCAGCTATCTAGTGCCCTATCTTTATCTCTGGTACTGGTGAGCACATGTGCGATAAAGGAAGTGAGATCTGACCCACAAACAAACTCACATTTCTACTGTACCATCGCGGAGCCGGTGGTAAACGCAAACAGGCGCACTTGCCCTGCGCTGCCACCGCATCCGGGCAAACACACCCCATTGAAGAGCCCACCAGCTGCGCTTACAAATATCTCCCAAGAAGCCATACCTGCAAGGCGAAGGCCGACCAATACTGTATTTCGGCACTACTCCCAGGAGCCTTGCTCCGCGCTGCCAGTTATCGACCAACCTGTTGAACGCTAACACCCCATTTGAGATTTCGGCTAGCGATGGGTGGGACTTCTTCGACCCGAACAACCAGATAACCGTTATCAAGGAAACTCTGAATCTGCTCATCTGACAAAACTTTGTAGTTAGACATGGTGAACCCGGTGTTTTATCAATTTTAATAAGACCGAGCAATTTTAAGCCTCCCCCAAACAGATAGAAAACTTTGACGGCTTCCATGACTCTTATAAACATAATTGCAAATCTCTGAAGGGCGACAGAGCTATCGGTAACACTATTTAATGTTCAACGGGGTTTAATCGGCGCAATGAGCGAGCATTAGACAACTCCTGTCAAATGCCATTGGCTGTCCACGAGGCACCGTACCCCGCCAAGACTTGGTCCGCGGCTACCCTCGCTCGGCTTCGTTTAGCATTCCTACAGCGCTGGATTACCAACCCGCACTCCTTTTTTCAGCCACCGACTAACCTACAACACGACCCGTTATGCGCTGTCACTACCGGCTGGGCGTGTCCCAACTACACTGGCGCCGCCGCATACAAAAAATTCTGGGGGACTGTCCCCCTACCTATTCAGTGCCCATCTGTTCAGGGCGATCGCTCCGCATCGAGCGCATCAAAGGCTTTCGGTGCTATTGGTTTTTCATACCTCACCAAACAACTTTATCCCTCACTCTAGAGCCTCTTCCGCCTGCGCAGGTCGCTAGTGTGCCCGTATAGTGGCGCGTCTAATTGATAGCTACTCGTATATTTAAGGTTTTGGCTCATGCGACATTACAACAGACCTTCTATGGTCTCGTAAGCTCACTGCACTCTGAAAGCTCTTAGCCGTCACATCATCAAGCATGCACCTCTATTCTTCTCCTTGTTTGACACCGCTTTCCATTCAACACGGAAATAAGGCGCGACAGTAGTTTGTTTTCAAACAAACAATATTTGAGTAATTGATACCGTCACTTATTACGTAGCCGAATGATTGAGCAGCGTCTGCTAAAGTACAATATGTGGCGCACTGGCAAATAGTCTCAATTGGGGAGTTGAGGTTTTCAAGAATGATGTGTATGCCGCAACCTTTCCGTCGCTCTGGCCACACCTGGCTGCTCTACCTGTCTTATGCTATCTTCGGCTATGTACTAAATGGTCTAGGGGCGGTAACCCCGTTTTTGAGGGCTGAGCTGAACCTGTCCTATACGGTCGCCAGCCTTCTTTTCAGTGCCTTCGCGACGGGTATGATTGCAGCCGGATTTGGCGGACACCGGCTTGTTGCCCATTTCGGGCGCAAAGGTCTCGTGTGGTTTGGCGTGTTTGCGATGTGCACTAGTGAGTTGGTGCTGATGGCTGGGCGCTCAGCTTGGCTGGCAATTGGCGCATCTTTCTTAATGGGTGCCAGCGGTTCGCTGTTGGCCAGCGTGGTGCCACCAGGGCTGTCGGATGAACATGGCGAAAGCCGTTCTATAGCACTGTCAGAGTTAAGCCTAATTGCCGCAATGTCGAGCGCCGCTGCACCGCTGCTAATCGGCTGGTTTTCGTATACCGTGCTGGGCTGGCGCACCGGGCTGGCGCTACCCTTTGCCGCTGCCCTGCTCCTGTGGTTCGGTCTGGGGCGCAGCGTGGAAATGATCGAAAGCCCTTCAGCCTCGAGCGACCAGCCAGCGCAGGCGCACAGCGGCAGCCTGCCACCGCACTACTGGATCTATTGGGTGATGATCATCTTTGTAGTGGCATCAGAGTTTTCCATGGTGGCGTGGTCCGCCGACTATTTAGCAAAGATCGTTGGCCTACCCATGGCTAGTGCGGCACACTCAGTCAGCTTGTTCCTAGCCGGCATGATCGTGGGACGCCTAACCGGTAGCCGCCTGCTGCTGCGTTTTAGCCCATTCCAGGTGCTGACGACGTCGCTATTGCTCGCCGTAGCGGGGTTTCTCCTTTTTTGGAGCGCGCCACCCGCTTGGGCGGGCGTCGTTGGCCTGTTTATTACAGGGGCAGGAATCGCCTGCCAGTACCCCCTGTTCCAGTCAATGGCTCTAGGCGCATCGGGCGGACGAACGGTGGAGGCCAGCACACGTGCCGGCCTGGCTTCTGGGATTGCCATCTTCCTCTCACCATTGATCCTAGGGCGCCTCGCCGATACGGTGGGCATCCACGTGGCCTACGGCATAGTACTTGTCCTGCAGCTGGTGAGCTTGGTGATTACTCAGCTCACGAACAGACAATCAAAAGAAAGGCGCGCTGAAGGTAAAAACACGGCCCTAAGCAAACAATTACGGAGCATCAGCAAATTTGACAGGTCATAAACGGCCACCTCAGCCGCCCACTGGTTCTGGCTTTTCCCACCACCGCAATTTATTTGACAAGGGAATTAGCACTGCAGCCAGCTTGGACATATGTACCAGGTCCATATCGCCCAGCACAATTCACTAATTTCAACGGAGCTATGAGCAAAGAACCGAACAATGATTGAAGTCTTTTCAAACAATTTCACAACCTCAAATGCGCAGTTACCCACGGTACAGAAACATACTGATGAGGTCGCATTTGTTGAATGCGTCCAGCCAGCACTTGAGGCACTTCCAACCATCCTCCACGCCTGCACCGCTCATGCACCGCCGACTGCCAACCATAAACTCAGTAAATCTCAAGTCCCATTACCAACTCTGCATCCGGTTCATAATCGCAAAACAACTGACCCCGCCTACTTTCCACACTCAGATATGCAGTAGGGCAACCAGCAAGTCGGGCATGGCGTCCAACTCCACTTACGGAAAACTCCACAAATATAAATAAGCTCCACCACAGACAAGCACAATAATAAGAAGGACGATCCAATCGCATTTTCCGTGCCCAAGTACCCACAACTGAAAAGAACAGTATTATGAACCCTCTCATAAACAACCATTGAAAGATTTACAAGTATCCGCCAACAAAGCAAATCCCAATTCAACAATAAACACAGCGGCATGAATGTTCCGATAACGAGCATTCCCCACAAAATCAGCTTGCTAAACCAAAAAAGAGAAGGACTATGACGTAATAACCCACACACCAATCAACCCACAAACAAAAATAGATATTGCGACGACCTTCCGGTAAGACTCGCAAACCAATAGTTCTTGCACAAGGCACAAAGAAAAGGCTCAACTGAATGAAACAATCTCCCCGCAACCAAACAGTCCAACATTACTAGCCTCTATAAACTTAACTTCCAATTTTTCTTCGGGCCCAACCAATTCATCAAGCGATGACGGATACAATTAGGCAACCAATCAATCGCGTTTCACAGCAGCTTTGGGGTTTCGTAACAAACAATTCCACATAATAAGAGAAAGCACCAGTGGCACGAGACCACACACCCAAGCAACTCCTTGTCACTATACACAAAGCCGATCGCCAATTAGCACATCAACCACCCCAAACACTCAGCCACCATGATACGAACCGACCGGCTATGTCTCATACACCCGCACAGCTTCATCAACAGAAGCACAACAATGCCGAACCCATGTTCTCATACCTAATAAGTATTGAAACAAAGGACAAATGCAGCGAAACACCAGTAATGAAACAAAAGATGATGGCCGAGAGCAAACTAATTGAATTTACAAATTTTTGTTAATACCTTGAAGCAATTGGCACCCTCACCTGTAAACAATCCACCCATCCAACTATTCCTCTAGCCCATATTTCTCGGAAAGAAATTCAACCTATAGCCTAACGATGCGACTGCTTTCGTGGTACCAACCAATAGCGCCTACATAGTATGATGAGGGATAGGCCCGCATCAACTTCCAAGAGGAATTATGACTACGCGACCAAAAAGATCGTAGAAAACGGAAAGAATTTAACCCCATGCACTATGCTAAGTCGATCACGTTATATAGCCGATTAGACGAGCGAGCAAGCCCCCCCCCCCACCTCCCATTACTCAACCACACAGCCATCCTGCCCAATAAATACTAATGGCATTTCGAAAGAAATTCTTTCACCAACACAGGCAAAGCCAGCATCCTCACCAACAGCACACGGCATGCCAACATCTGCTCGCTTTAGGAAGGCGAGTGATAGAGGTCAATCAATGGGTAGCCTAGTAGTAGTCACCCTCAAGGGCACGGACAAGTCGTACACATACCCGTTCTGTAACAATAAACGCAAACCAATGTCCAGTGTCTCTACAAAAACCATATCCGCTCAATACCACTCCGCCAACAGCCAATCGCATCCACATCAATTCCGTCTCGAAAGCCGAAACAGAACAAGACCCCAGGTGCAGCCACCCCGACAAGCCACCAATCAACTCACAGATTGTTGACCATTCACACTCACACATACCACGCGGACACAGGTCCACTGCAGACCAAACCCCACACACGCCAACGCAACCCGTAGACCACGATTAGCCAGCGAGTGAAGATACAACGACATTACCCCGTAGGGTACGAGGACATCAGCATTCACGCGCGAATTTACTTGTTGCAACTCGTCCGCATAACCAAAAGAAACATACCGATACCCATAGGTGAAAAACATCAAACAATAGCAGTAATAACCCCCCGGTCACCCTGACCTAAAGCTTCGAGTAATCCTCAATCTTAGCGTCCAGTTCCAAAATCCCCTCAATAAATCAAGGTTGCAATAACTTCACCATAAAAGGAACACACACACCAACATACTCTATTCAAAACAAAAAACTCCAATCACACAACAAACCTTAGAAAGAGGCAAAACTGCCAGCCGGAATAAAATCCTCAACTCATATTATGTAAGAACAATAGCAAGCACCAGTATAAAACGGAAATGCGTGCTCTCAAGCGACTCAACCATCATATGAAACCTTTTACGACCATCAATGCCGTTGGGGTCGCCATTTCCTCTTCACCTCCAATACGATGCCAGATAATCTACACGATTTCTCACAAAGCCTAATCGCAATTTAGTACCAAATCATACAATTGTTCAGGTCTTATCTCCGAGTAGTAAAGTTTTTCCACGTCATCCCACCTATCGTGCCATTTGTCTAAAAACTCTTTTTTTTCACGTAGGGCTAGGCGGCTATGTCTTACGGAAGTCTTAACATCTACTAATATAGACAAGTCCACTAAATCACTAAGCTCGGGAGAGAAAGAATATGCCCCTTCCAGTAAAATCACTTTCGCCGGTTGTCGATGAGTAAAATCCAGTTTAAGCCTATATGAGCCATCGCCCTGTGTCCCAAATGCGAAATCGAATGATTGCCACTTGACTGGCACACCTTTGAGCAGAGGTAGTAGAACAGAGTGCCTAAGTCTTTGCCAGTCAAAAACATTTTCCAGCTTTTCCTTCGTGGTGAAACACTCCCATTCCGATTCACAAATAGTATTCGAAAAAAAGTCGTCAAGAGGCACTACAATTGCATCAACAAATCCACTTATTGAATTTGCAAGTGTTGATTTGCCCGATCCACTACCGCCATCGATTGCAACCAATATTGGACCAGGCTTTAGCTCTTGTGCGAGCTTTATCCTTTCTAATACCTTTATTAGTGATAAGTGCATTGGATTTTAAAGGTTTGCTAAGGCCAAAGGGATTTAAGAGGCAAGCAATATACGCTCCGAAAGATTTCGCAGTATAGACCCCGACCCGGCGATTATCAAGCCCCTTTTGCCCTAAACTCCACCTCGCCAATCCGCTCATGGCCCAAGACCGCGTCTGTATTATCTTCGCAGTTTTAGATCGCATAGCCAACGAATTTTGCGCAATTTCATTTTTCTCACTCAGCCACTAAGGACACGCACCCCTCAATCCGAAAGCCAAATAACCACATATATCCAGTTCCGCTACATGTGCGAAGTAAAGACCACCGACGTGCAATAGGACTGGCATCTACGGGTCTAAGGTTGGCTCTGCACCCGCATCCGCGGAGTGCAACAATTCAACATACTCAACTCTCGCCGCCAGGTTTACCAGCTGGTCAAACTCCAGTTCAGGAATTGCCCAGTCATTTCTTTCAGAGCAGCCAAGCCTGTACCATAATAAAGGCCCTGTAAGCACTTTGTGTGAATAACGGTGCGGTTGTTAGCTCACGGCGATTGACTATACATTGCAACAGCACCGACCTACGCTAGTATTCACCGAAGCACCGTGAATGATGCGCCCGTCGTGCAAGCTCGGTTGGTTCAACTGCAGTTTACAGGCAACCGCGAACAAACCGTTGGTCAGAGTGCGCTAGATTTCAGAACGAAATACATTTACAGAAAACTTCACAGGGGGTAGCCAGACACACACTTTTTTTCCTTCGTTATGCGTGGGGGGGGACGAGGTACATGCAACCGTTAGCCAGAGAGGCCGGATCAATCGCCCAACAGATCGTACAGACTTCGATCGGATCAATCATCCCCTCGCAGTACGCCGAAGCCTGGTGCCCCAGCACGCGTTTTGCGTTGACCGTGGATTAGCAATTGAAATGACTGCTGAACAACAAGATATCAGTCCGAAATTGGTTCGACGAGACCAAATTTCTTAGCAACTAACAGCCACTCAAACAATTCCGGGAGCGTAAATTGCAGCACGTCCATTCACTCTGGTCAAATTTCCTCTGGCAACCCAGTAAGAAGATCCACAAGGCAGTGTTTTAGGCCTGTGAACTTCTGTTCCGGGAATATCACCTCCTGATACAGAAGAACACCCTCGCGCCTATATGCACTGCCTTGTCTAGAGGTAATTCAGATAGAATCAAACTAGCCCATTATTACAGCATGAAACACGCTCAATTTCGCGCAACACCCCCAGACCTTAGCTTCGTCGCTCGCAGTTTTAGCAGGAACATAAGCCAGAAATTTACTGCAACCAGGCCGAGACAGGGGCACCCAAATTACCGACTCTTTGAACGATTATATACACTCATATTAACAATCTGATGAGCCCAGTCTGGACAAGCATCACGTGGCCCCAGCCTACCCCAGAGCATTCAGTTTTATAAAAGAGCTACTTCAAGATTCACAGAAGTTCAATCGGTCTTACACACACAAATTGTAGACAATCTAAAACGATAACGCAGAGGAGAAAATCCCCCCGGCCAGCGGTACTTATCTATCCACGCTCCACAAGATGTACCGTTTCTCTAAATAGCGCAGATTATCCAGACCAAGCCCCCCTTGCACACCCGGAGGGCATTTTTTGGGCGCCATATACCAAGGTCAGATGCCTTTGCACTCAATGTCTTCCGCACGATGGCAACTCACCATTTGCCCGTTGCCCAAATCACGTACTAGGGGTACATCCGTTTTACAACGATCAATTACATATTTGCATCGCGGATGAAAAGCACAGCCCTGCGGCAAACTGGCTAAGTCTGGAACTTCGCCCAAGCTCACCGTGCGCGCACCACGAAACCGCCTGCTGGTTTTGGGAACGGATGCCAACAAGGTTTCGGTGTAAGGATGCATTGGCGTCTTCATCACCTGGCTATTGGTACCCAACTCAACAATTCGCCCCGCATACATCACCGCGATGCGGTCACACATATAACGAACCACATTCATAGCGTGTGAAATAAACAAATAAGTAAGTTGGTGCTGCCCCTGCAAATCTTTGAGCAAATTCAAGATTTGAGCCTGAACCGAAACATCCAAAGCTGACACTGGTTCGTCAGCGACTATAAGGCTAGGCTTGATGATGATCGCGCGGGCAATGCCGATACGCTGGCGTTGGCCACCGCTGAAGCTGTGCGGGTATCGCTGCAAATGCTCAACCCGCAACCCTACTTGCAAGAGAACCTCTTTCACCCGCGCTTCCAAATCCCGCCCGCGGGCAATGCCGTTGACAAACAGCGGCTCACCAACGGTTTCTAACACCGTCATACGGGGGTTCAAAGAGGAAAACGGGTCTTGAAAGATCATCTGTGCACTCTGGCGCAAGCGGCGTAGGTCGGTAACATTGAGTTCGTTAACCACTTCCACTTGATTATTGACGCGCAAAAGGATTTCGCCACTACTGGGTTCGTAGAGCCGCAACAAAGTTCGCCCAAGAGTGGTTTTGCCGCTCCCGCTCTCACCCACAATGCCTACGGTCTCACCGGGTTGCGCGGTCAGGCTGACCCCATCAACTGCTTTGACGAAACCTACCGTGCGGCCCCAAAAGCCCTTTTGAACAGGAAAATATTTCTTTAACTGCCGGAGCTCAAGAAGAGGCGGGGAGGAAGGAGTACTCATACGCAATACGCGGCAATCAGGGATTGTGGAATAGTGGTTAGCAATCGATTATCCTTCGTCAAGGTTTAAACAAAAAACAAGAAACTTGATGCGTAGGAGAAATTTGGTACGCGGGCGGGCGTTGTGTTTCACAAAGTCCGCCTATGCGGTGTTCGCAACGAGAGACGAACGGGCAGCCGCGATGCTGCGCAAACGGACTGGGTAGCGTGCCGCTAATAGGGATTAGTCTATCTTGATTCCCCTCGACCCGGGGGATTGAACGCCAAAGCGCCTGAGTATACGGATGCTTTGGCTCTGCGAACAGCTCGTCGGTCAGTGCGCGCTCCATTACCTGACCCAAATACATTACAATGATTTCGTCAACCATCTCACCAACCACAGCTAAATCATGGCTGATATACATCATGCTCATCCCGAACTCAGCTTGCAATTCCCTAAGTAATTCGAGAATCTGCGCCTCGATGGTAACATCAAGGGCTGTTGTAGGCTCGTCAGCAATCAGCAAACGGGGATAACACGAGAGAGCCATGGCGATCATTGCGCGCTGGCGCATACCGCCGCTGAGCTGATGGGGGTAGGCATCCACAAGGCGTTTGGGTTGCGGAATACCAACCCGGCCCAGCACCTCGATAGCCCGGTCGCGCGCAGCTCTTCCATCGTACTCAGGCAAATGAAGCTGAATGGCCTCAATAATTTGCTGCCCAACACTAAAAAGCGGGCTAAAAGAGGTCATAGGCTCTTGGAAGATCATAGCGATTTCCTTCCAGCGAATGGCGCGTATCTGTTTGCTGTTAGCTGCAAGCTCCAAAACATCGGTGGTTTTACCGTCGATACCGTGAAGCAGTACTTGCCCAGCCATAACTTTGCCGGGAGGAGTCGGCACGATACGCATGATGGAACTCGCAGTTACCGACTTACCGCATCCGCTCTCACCAATCACACCAAGCGATTTACCAGTTTTTATGACGAAGTCCACGCCATCTAACGCACGCACCGTGCCCTCGAACAAGTTGAAATCAACTTTTAGGCCACGAACTTCTATTAGGGTTTCGGGGGAGGATTTGGTCATGTGTCTGAATAATAATCAGTGACTAGAATTGGTGAACCGCACCATCTAGTCGCCTTACCTCGTGTAGGGGTCGGCAGCATCCCTTAACCCATCACCCACGAAGCTAAACAGCAGGCCAGTGGCAATGACGAACAGTGCCGGAGTAAGCAGCCATGGCATGTGGGCTATTGCAACAAGGTTTTGCGAGTCCTGAAGCAGTACTCCCCAACTATATGCAGGGGGTTGCATGCCAATCTTGAAAAAGCTCAGCGAGGTCTCGCCAATAATGGCGAGCGGAATAGACGAAGTGACTGAGACAATGAGATGGCTGGTCATACCAGGCAAAAGATGCTTTACAACAATGCGCCATTGGGTGGCTCCGGCGCATTGAGCCGCAAGTGTATATTCCTCCTCGCGCAGTTGCAGCACCTTTCCGCGCACCACGCGGGCTAATCCCGTCCACCCCAATACCGAAAGCAACAAAGCGATGGCGAAAAAGGTTTTCTCAGTAGACCACTCACGCGGCAGAGCAGCGCTCAGGGCGATCCAAAGTGGAATGTTCGGGATAGCCAGTAAAAATTCAATAAAGCGCTGGATCAAATTATCTAGCTGACCGCCAATGTAACCGGAAATACCGCCCAAAATGACACCAAGCACAAAACTCAAAGAGACTGTAATTAGAGGAATAGTCAATGAGAGACGTGCTCCGTGCAGCGTACGCGAAAACACATCCCGACCCAAAAGATCAGTGCCAAATAAATAGACACCCGGGTTTCCCAGACCAGTGCCAAACGCATGCGTGTCCGCTGAAATCAGACCCAGAAGCTTGTAGGGATCGCCCTTAACAAGCAGCCGAATAGGAAATGATTTGGTTTCATCCTCAATGAAAATGTATCTGAATGTCTTGGGGTCAAGCTCGCGTTTTGTAGCATACAAAAACGGCCACTGCCAGCCCTCGCCGGCCTTGTAAATACGAATACGGCTAGGCGGGCTTTGTTGCTGGCTCTCAAACCGGACAAGCGGCGCAAAGGGCCCGACAAAATCCGCAAACCCTGCAGAAAGATAAAGTAGCACCAGCAAAATCGAAGAGATCATGCCAAGCTTGTGTTTCTTGAAACGCCACCAAATCAAGCTCCACTGCGAAGCAGTATAGAATTTATCTTCCGGTTCAATCAGCTCAGGATTGCTAAGGGCAGAAGCAATAGCACTCACTTTTTCGAGCTCCCGTAGCGAATTCGCGGATCCATATATGCCAACAGCAAATCCGACAGCAAAGTTCCAAATACTGTAAGGCAGCTTAGAATCAAAACGATACCCGCCGCAAGATACAAGTCTTGGGCCAGTACTGCGCGCAATAAAATTGGGCCAGTAGTTTGCAGGCTTAGCACGATCGAGACGACGATCTCACCGGACACCAGCGAGGGCAATACGTAACCAATAGTACTAATCAGTGGGTTGATAGCCATACGTACCGGATATTTCATCAGTACCTGATATTCAGTCAGGCCTTTGGCGCGGGCAGTGGTGACGTACTGCTTTTTAAGTTCGTCAAGCAAATTGGCGCGCAAGACGCGGATGGTTACACCCGTGCCGGTGAGCCCAACGACGAAGAGCGGAATAACCATGTGTTTGGCGAGATCCCACAGCTTGGCAATGCTCCATGGAGCGTCTATAAATTCTTCGGAATACAGCCCCAAGGGCGAGAAACCAAAATACTTAAAGGCGCTAAAGGCGATTAACAGCGCGATCAAAAAGCCCGGGGTGGCAATACCAACGAAGCTCAGGAATGTTGCGACATAGTCAATCCAGGAATATTGCTTGACGGCCGAAATAATCCCAATTGGTGTTGAGATGATCCACGCCAAAATGAGCGAGATAAAGGCGATTGTCATTGTAAGCGGTACGCGATCGCCTAACACTTTCGTCACAGGTTGTTCCCATTGCATCGAATAACCAAAATCGCCTTGCAACACACCAGCCATCCAATTCAAATAACGGACTGGTGCGTTGTAATTTAATCCGGCAGCAATAGTAAGGCGATTGATTTCGGCCTCGCTGATTCCAATACCAGATGCCCGCCGACTTTCGATTAGGAAGGTAACGTAATCGCCTGGGGGCAGCTCAATTACCACAAAAGAAACCAACGAGATGAAGAATAAAATGGGGATAAGGGTTAAAATGCGCCGGAAAGCATATGAAATCATTGCTACTCACACTCCAGACGAATATAATGCAAACGACGGGCAACTATCCCGCAATCGCCCGTCGCTGCACACCCGATCAGAGAATTAGTGAATTACTTGGTGAAGAAAAGCTGTTCTCCAGCAAAGTTGAGGGCGATAGCAAAACCGCTCGAGGAAACATTTCCCAACTTTTTACTCGCGATCATGGGATACTTCACATTCTCCACAATTCCAATCACCGGTAGGTTTTCACGCTGCCACGCAAAGGCATCTTCGGAGATCTGGTTATACTCGGCTGAGCCAGGCACCGCAATCCACCACGCGGTATTCAGATCACGACCCTTGGTTATCCATTCCGGTGGTTTCACGCCAGAGGCGCCATTAGAGTTGTAGTAAGTGTCCCAGAGATTGCCTGCCCGGCTGACGGATTCGCCACCCACCATGCCCAGGCCGCCACCCCAACCCTGATCGTGGCTCCAAAATACAGTGGCCATCAGGTCGTTGGACCCCCTGCGTGTGCCCCACAACTCCGGGCCAATTTGTTTCACCTGCACCTTGATTCCAATAGCCCCCATGTCCGCGCCGAGAATCTCGGCAATTGGACTGATGTCGGGCGCGTGGCCGCCGTGCTCCAGGAAGATTTGGAGTGGCTGGCCATCTGTGCCAGTGCGGAAGCCAGCGGAATCCTTGTTGGTCAACCCCATCTCATCCAACAGCTTGTTTGCCGCAGCCACGTCGTATTTGCTGTTATCCTCGCCTACACTTTTCAGCGGCAAACTAGCATAGCCGTAGTAGATTGCCTCGATGATCTCGGGGCGGTTGATACCCAAGCTGAGCGCTTTCCGAAAACGCACGTCTTGCGATACCTTTGCCCAGTCGGCCTTCTGCGAGGTATTTTCAAATGTCTGATTGAGCTCCAGAGTGGTTGAATGCACGTGCATGTCCAGCAACACCACGCGGAAGCCACCTTTCTCCTCATTCTCTTTGTAAAGCGGAATCTTCACAAGCGCAGTGGATTCGCGCTGAAAGTCAATCTCGCCCGCCAAAATTTTCAGTTGTATGGCTTCTACATTTTCAAGCTGCTGCGATACTACCTTATCAATGTAAGGCAACTGCTTGCCCTCGACGTCTACTTTGAAGTAATAAGGATTCCGCTCCCAGGTGAGCACGCCACTACTATCATTGGTGATCAGGAACGGCCACAGCCCGGGAAATCCAATACATCGCGGATTAGTAATATGCCAGTTCAAGCATAGTTTCTGGTTGTATAAGGCAACCCACTCATCATCTTTGAGCTTTGCCTCCGCCAACAAAGCCTTTAACTTTGCCGGGTCAGCATATTTTACGTGGAACTGCTTCATGTGGTGCGCTGGCAGCAGAAACTCGGTGTAACCCACCCAAGCCTCAATAGTAAATTGGCGCAACAGACCACCGTAGGGCTCAGGGTAGCTGATACTAAAGTTATATTTGTCAATAATCGTAACGGTAGGCTCAGCACCAGTTGGGCTGGCCCCTACGCGCCACCGAGCAGCCACGCCATTGGGCGAGAGCTCCAAGTTCTTCATCACATCTTCATAGACAAAGCGAACGTCTTCGCTGGTCACTGGCTCGCCGTCCGACCACTTCATGCCCTCGCGCATGTTGAACTTGATAGACTTGCCATCGGCACTTACCTCGTAACCCGCGAGTACGTTGCCGATAATCTTATCAGTACCGATGCCGGGTGAGATCAACAGGGGCTCATTCGACATCACAAATACATCTGGATTCCAGTTAGCACTGCTGTGCGCGCTGCGCAAGGTGCCACCAAATTCTCCAGACTTCCAGTCGGGCAGATCCTCCATCGACAGTATCACTCCCGGGCCGACAATCATTGGCTGTTTGGGAACTCGGTCTTCAACCTTTGGCAATTTGCCAGCTTTGACCAGTTCCGCCAGCATGGGGGATTCTTTTAGCTGCCCATCATCAGCAGGGGCAGCGGGCGCAACAGCTTCTGGCGCAGACGGTTCAACAGCCGCGGGCGCTGGTTGAGCACAACTAATCAAAACCGCGCTGAGTGTTGCGAGCAATACAATAGAGTTAATCTTGCGAATATACACAGACATTGGTATTTCTCCTTTACAAGCCTAAAACATAGTCCGACAATTATCAACCAATTTGAGTAGCGCTACTGTGAGATTTTTTTTGAATAAAACACCTCTTGGATTGAGACACCCTGCCCGCTAAAGTGGCGGTGATGACCGTAACATAGCTGTCTCCAATCTAAACTGCCGCCAAGCGCAGGTTTTTTTTGAGAAGCATGAGAAACACTAGAAGGGATCAGAGGTGTCACGCATCACGCTCCCAGACCAGCGGAAAGTGGGCACCGCGCATCACCTCGCCATCACCCACCTCTACGAAGGGCTTCATCACGTGGTCACCGCTCTCCACGAAGTGAGTATCATCGGTCATGTAGTGAATGGCAATGGCACGCCGAGGGCGCTCACTACTATTAGCTGGCGAGCCATGCCAAGCGAGGGCGTGGTGGAAATGCACCTCCCCTTTTAGCACCGGGCAAGGGCGCGCCTCAACCCGGTTTTCCTTATAAGTTTT
>SXGS01414167.1_pt1 | contig 17871 bp, 26 predicted proteins | sample 3174681 | NCBI WGS metagenome assembly SXGS01 (sample SAMN11356861, study PRJNA531348) | freshwater metagenome | isolation source: freshwater sample F1-80 | place: China: Fuxian Lake, Yuxi | collected 2017-12-25 | reverse complement strand
TTGTTTGCGCGGCTCTGTTGAAGGTTGACTGGCGCACCGCCCGCCGGTGGCGGCCACGAACCCGCGTCGAAAACACGGCGCGAACGGCGGAGCGCGGACGGCTCCCGTGAAAATCGGGGAGACAGTCGCCCAAGCGGCGTGTTTCTTGTCTCCAGCCGCTCCGACACGCCTTGGCCTCGTCGTAACGTGGGAGTTTTGAAAGAGCGTCGAATGAACAAGATTAAGATTAGTACACCGCCCGCTGATCCTTCGGCTTTACGTTCCACCACAGCTCTGCGATCTTGCGGGCGAAAACCTGTGACCGCTCTCATTAAATGACGTGGCACCATCTGAGCCTGACTGCCGGACTTCTCGGTGTGCTCATCACCACCGCATCCGGCGCGCCCACGAATCATTGGGCTTTCCAGCCGATCGGGAATCCGCAACCACCGCACGTCACACGGAGCGCTTGGTGCCGCACGCCGGTAGATGCATTCATCCTCGCGAAGTTGGAAGAGGTCGGACGCATGCCATCGACACCAGCCGATCCGCGAACGCTCATTCGGAGAATCAGCTTCGATCTCACAGGCCTGCCGCCGAATCCAGAGGAAGTGGAAGCGTTCGTTAAGTCAGCCCGACGCGATCAACCATCCGCAGTCAACGCGCTGATCGAGCGCCTGCTCGATTCACCCCAATACGGCGAGCGCTGGGGCCGATGGTGGCTCGACGTGGCGCGCTACGCCGATTCAAACGGGCAGGATGAAAACAAAGTGATGGGCAACGCATGGCGCTACCGCGATTGGGTCATCCGAGCTTTCAATTCCAACAAGCCTTTCGATCAGTTTATCACGGAGCAACTGGCGGGCGACCTATTGCCGGTCACCTCGAACGAACGGGAAAACTTCGGCCGATTAACCGCTACTGGTTTCCTCGTGCTCGGGCCCAAGATGCTCGCGGAACAGGACAAACCGAAATTGGTCATGGACATTGTGGACGAGCAGATTGACACGGTGGGTCGCGCTTTCCTTGGCCTCACGCTCGGCTGCGCGCGTTGCCACGACCATAAGTTTGATCCAGTCTCGGCGCGCGATTACTATGCGATGGCTGGCATTTTCAAAAGCACGCGGACAATGGAGAACCTCGATTTCGTTTCGAAGTTCAATGAACGTTCGATCTCGACGAAAGAGGAACTGGCCGCCATCTCAGCACACGCCCAGAGGATGAACGAAATCACCAACCGCATTCATGCCGCTGTTCAGGCTGCCAACGACGCGTTGGTCACCGGCTGGCAGCGCGACTTGCTTCGTTACCTCGCAGCCGCGTCGAGCTCTCCCGCGGCGGCCTCTTCAGACGACCTCAATACGAACGTGCTCCAGCGTCTTCGAGTCTTGCTCGCGTTCGATCCCGCGACCAACGCAACCACTCGTTTTCTGCAAGGAGTCCTTGCCAACCCTCCAGCGTTCGTTGGAATTTTCAACTCGATCAATACGAGTACCACTACGGAATCCGCCAAACTCGCAGAGGATGACAGCCGGCAGGTGGCATTGAAGGATGTCCGAGAAGTGTTGCTCGGAACTAACGGCGTCTTTGCACTGCCCAAAGATCCACGCCCGTTCTACCCGGCAACGACACGGGAGGCTTTGTTGGCTTTGGAAAAAGAGCGCGACACGCTCAAAGCCGCTGCGCCACCGGCGGCCTACGTAATGGCTGTTGCGGATGACAAGCTCGTCGAGCTGCCGGTGTATTTGCGGGGCAGCCATCTCAATCCCACCAAGGATCCAGTGCCGCGCGGCTTCATCCAGGTGATCAACAGGTCTGGGTCGCTTTCGGAAATTCCTCGCGAGCATAGTGGCCGGCTCGAACTCGCTCGCTGGCTGACCGACCCCGAAAATCCACTCACGGCACGAGTGATCGTCAATCGTATTTGGCAGGCACACTTCGGTGAGGGCCTCGTCCGCACATCAGACAACTTCGGGCTTCGCGGCGAATCCCCATCACACCCCGAGCTGCTCGACTGGCTGTCCAGCGAATTCATTCGATCCGGTTGGGACGTGAAGGCGATGCACCGGTTGCTCCTGAGCAGCGCGGTGTATCATAGCAGTTCAAATACGAAGTCCGAAATCCGAGATCTGAAATGGGCAGACCCTGACAACCGGTTGCTCTCACGTTTTCCAAGACAACGCCTCGAAGCCGAGATGATTCGAGACGCGATCCTGGCCATCTCTGGCCGGCTCGACCCGGAGATGGGTGGTTCGCTTGTGAATTGGAAAAACAATGAGTACGTCCCTGGCGATGAAGTTTCCGAGAAATCGCTCCGGCGCACCGTTTATCTGCCCATCGTGCGCGACCGCGTTTTCGATGCGTTGACCATTTTCGACTTCGCCAATCCAAGTGTCTGTTCCGCCAGGCGCACTACTACGGTGGTTTCACACCAGGCGCTGTTTTTCATGAACAGTCCCATCGTCACTGATGCCTCCAGGGCTCTCGCGAAGCGCCTGCTTGCCCGCACCGACCTCGACGACGCAGCCCGTATTCGCGAGGCGCACGCGCGGATTCTCAATCGTCCTGCGACAAGAGCGGATGTCCGCCGCGCACTTCGCTTCCTCGCTGATCTCCCGCACGGGGCGGCAAGCGCCGACGATGAATTAGATCCAAAGTTCGAGAATCTGGCCTCGCTGTGCCAGACGATCTTTGCGTCGAACGAATTCGTGTATCGTTACTGATACCACCGCCATGCCACACAACCTCCCATCCCCCATCTCCCGTCGCCAGGCGCTGCGCCAATGTGCCGTCGGCTTCGGCGCTCTGGCGTTTACGGATCTGCTCGCGAGGGCTGCGGCTGCCAAGGAATCGCACGGCCCGCTGGCGGCAAAGTCGCCGCAATTTCCGGCGAGAGCCAAGCGCGTTATCTTTCTGTTCATGCACGGCGGGCCGTCGCACGTGGACACCTTTGATTACAAACCCGCGCTCATCCGCGATTCCGGGAAGCCGCTGCCATTCGAGAAGCCGCGCGTGCAATTCGCCAAGACCGGAAACCTGATGCAATCGCCATGGCCGTTCCGCCCCTACGGCCAGTGCGGTGCGATGGTCAGTGATTTGTTTCCCCACGTCGGCGCTTTGGCGGATGATTTGTGTTTCATCAAATCCGTTCACGGCACGAACGAAGCGCACGGCGGCGCACTGCTCAAGCTCCACACCGGCTCGGACACTTTCGTGCGGCCAAGCATGGGATCTTGGGTCAGCTACGGCCTGGGAACAGAGAATGAAAACCTCCCCAGTTTCATCACGGTGAATCCGACTCAAGGGCATGGCGGAGTTGGAAACTGGTCCAGCGCGTTTCTACCCGCGACGCACCAAGGCACGCCCATTGGCAGCAGCAAGAGCAAGGATAAGAACGCCAGCATCGCCTACCTGGGTGATGGAACCGGCAAGGCCCGCCAGCGCGCGCAGCTTGACCTGCTCGCCGCGATGAACCGTGACCAGATCGCGCGCACCGGTCCTGACAGCGAACTCGATGCGCGAATCCAATCCTTTGAACTCGCTTTCAAGATGCAGACCGAAGCGCCGCAGGTGTTCGACCTGGCCGGAGAGACCGAAGCGACGCGCAAGCTTTACGGACTCGACGATCCAAAGACTCAAAGTTTCGGACGCCAGTGTTTGCTCGCACGCCGGTTAAGCGAGCGTGGTGTGCGCTTCGTGCAGATCACCCACGGCTATTGGGACCAGCATGAAAAGCTGAGCGCCGATCACGGTCGCCTGGCCTGTGAGGTGGATCGTCCCATCGCTGGACTCCTGCGCGACCTGAAATCACGCGGCCTGCTCGAAGATACGCTGGTCTGGTGGGGTGGCGAGTTCGGGCGCACGCCCACGCTACAGGGATCAGACGGACGAGACCATCATCCCCATGCCTTCACCATGTGGCTCGCCGGTGGTGGTGTGAAGCCGGGCTTCAGCTACGGCGTGACAGATGATTACGGTTTCTATCTTGCCGACGAGAAGGTCCACATCCACGACCTTCACGCGACGATTCTGCACCTGCTGGGTCTCGACCACGAGGCGCTGACCTTCCGCCACGCTGGACGCGACTTTCGCCTGACCGATGTTCATGGAGATGTGGTGAGGGCGGTTCTGGTCTGAGTCAAATCGGACACGAGATCAACGCGCTATTCAGCGCAGGTTCCATGAAAGTGGAATGAGCTCGCTCCAGCCAGCGACCGATCTTGAGCAACCGGCTTCCAATAATTTGGAAACATCACTCCTGAGGGTCACTACAACAATGAACTTCGGGCTTCGATCGGACTATGCGAATGCAACCGCAAAGCGTGATGAGGGCGCACTCCCAGGAGCGAGGCTGCAGCCTACGATCTGCACCCAAGAAGTTTTTGGACCGCGCAGCCCGCTGTGATGATGGCTTCCGACATTCTGACTTAGCTGCTGATTCTTCAAAGTCCGCTGCGGTGGTCGGAATTCGCACCTCGAAAAGTGTCTGGATTCCATCAGAAATACCTGAAGCCATGTTCGCGCAGATAAGACGGGAATTGGATTGCGTAAAATATTTGAAAAACTTGTTGCACCCGGGAACATCTTTGATAGATTGCGCGCTCCTTTCGACAGGGAACTGTAAAAAGGACAGCATTATCCCGGAGCCGATAACTGAACTGCCCGACTGGGCGCAGGAATGATGGTTCCGTGAACTCCAGGTAGCTGACTTGGAAATTTTTGAGTTATGCCAGTTAAAATTTTTCGGCCGTTAACGCCGTCCACGCGCTATATTACAATCTCGTCCTTTGATGAGATTACCAAGGCGCGCCCGGAGAAGAGCTTGATCTTCACCCGGAAGAAGACGGGTGGTCGCAATTGTTATGGACGCGTGACGAGTCGTGGTCACGGTCAGGGTCACAAGCAGAAGATCCGCAATGTGGACTTCAAACGAAACCGACGCAACGTTGAGGCGACGGTATTGGCAATTGAATACGATCCGATGCGCACGGCGCGGCTCGCGCTCCTTCAATATGCTGATGGCGAGAAGACTTATATTGTTGCACCGAATGGTTTGCAGGTTGGAGCCAAGCTTCAAAGTGGAGAGCAGGCGGCGCCTGAGGTTGGTAATAATCTTCCCTTGAGCACGATTCCAATTGGAATTGCGATCCACAATATCGAATTGACCCCGGGAAAGGGTGGCCAGATCGTGCGAAGTGCTGGAAGTGCTGCCACTCTTATGTCTCGCGGGGAAGGTTATGCCCAAATACGACTTCCTTCTGGTGAAATCCGGAGGATCAATGAAAAGTGTTACGCGTCAATCGGCCAGGTGGGGAACGCGGAGCATGAAAAAGTCATTCTGGGCAAAGCTGGTAGGTCTCGACATCGTGGCGTAAGACCGTTGAGCCGTGGCGTTGCGAAGAACCCGGTGGATCATCCGATGGGTGGTGGCGCCGGCAAGACCTCAGGAGGCGGTCATCCGGTTACCCCTTGGGGTGTGATTACCAAGGGTTACAGAACAAGGAGCCGAAGGAAGTACTCTAACCGATTCATTGTAGTTCGCCGCGACGGACGGCCAATGAAACTCAAATAGCAGCTATGGCGCGTTCAATTAAAAAGGGTCCATTCGTGGACGGGCATTTGCAGGAGAAAATCTTGAAGGCGAAAGAAGCCAAGTCAAAAACTCCAATCAAGACGTGGTCGCGCAGATCGATGATCACACCTGATTTTGTCGGACTGACATTCAACGTTCACAACGGTAAAGTTTTCAACCCTGTGTTCGTTACAGAAAACATGGTAGGCCATAGACTGGGGGAATTTTCCCTGACGCGCACGTTCAAGAAACACGGTGCACATACCGCGAAGGCTGAAGCGAAGTAAACTTATGGATGTTCAAGCGATCACTCGAAACGTCCGCATGTCTGCTCAAAAAATGCGTGAAGTCGTTCGGCAAATTCAGGGTTTGAGAGCATTACAGGCGCAGGCTGTCCTAGCAGTCGTACCCCGTAAGTCCGCGCGAATTGTCGCCAAGACTTTGCATTCCGCCATGGCGAACGCAGAGAACAACAATGGACTCAAGCCGGAGACATTGATTGTGAAGTCCGCCGTCGCAGGTCAAGCCAAGACAGCGCGGCGTTTTGCTCCGAAGGCGCGCGGTTCAGCTGGTCCTATTCTCAAACGCAGTTGTCACATCACGATCGTTGTTTCCGATAGCTAAGAATATGGGACAGAAAGTAAATCCAATCGGTTTCCGCATCGCCCTGAACAAGGACTGGCGCTCGAAATGGTACGCCGGCAAGAAGGAGTTTGGAGCATTGCTGACGGAGGACAGGAAGATACGTGACATACTTAAGCGCAAGCTTGAATCAGCTTCGGTACCTAAAATCCAGATCGAGCGTGCTGCGACGCGCTGTAGGATCACCATATTTACCGCCCGCCCCGGCGTTGTGATAGGCCGAAAAGGTGCTGAAATCGACAAACTCAAGGAAGAGTTGAGCAAAATGACTGGCAAGGAGATTTATGTGGACATCATGGAGGTCAAAACTCCTGAGACCGATGCCCAGTTGGTCGCGGAGAATATTGCCTTGCAGTTGGAGCGCCGTATCTCCTTCCGTCGTGCCATGAAAAAGTCAGTTCAGGTCGCGATGGACTTCGGAGCAGTTGGAATCAAGGTGCGTTGCGCAGGAAGACTCGGCGGAGCAGAAATTGCCCGGGTCGAGAGTTATTTGGAGGGCAGTGTTCCACTGCATACCTTGAGGGCGAACATCGAGTACGGCTTCGCAGAGGCCAAGACTGTTTATGGCAAGCTTGGCATCAAAGTCTGGGTGTGCAAGGGCGAGAGCAAACCCGAGAAGCCTGGTGCGATTACCGCGGGGACTACTTCGATACCTGCTGTGGCGTGATTGACACCAATTAACTGATGATAGAGAGAGGATTTTGATATGCCCTTGATGCCCGCAAGAGTGAAGTACCGCAAAATGCACCGCGGCAGCCGTAAAGGGCTGGCGACTCGCGGCAACAGCGTAGCGTTCGGTGAGTACGGATTGCAAACGCTTGAACGCTGCTGGCTGGATTCGAAGCAGATCGAGGCTGCTCGCGTGGCTATTACTCGTTTTATGAAGCGCCGCGGAAAAGTGTGGATCCGGATTTTCCCTGACAAATCATTCACTAAGAAGCCTCTCGAAACGCGAATGGGCAAGGGCAAGGGACCGGTTGAATCATGGGTAGCGGTCATCCGCCCGGCTAACATTTTATTCGAAGTGGACGGTGTAACTGAAGCAATCGCGCGGGAGTCCATGCGTCTGGCAGCCGACAAACTGCCGATTCGGACCAAATTCATTTCGCGGCACAAGCTCGGCTAGAGACTCTGAAATCATGAAGGCGTCTGAGATAAAAGATTTGACGGTGGTGGAATTACAAGCTAAGAACCGCGACCTCCGTCAGGAGCTGTTCAACCTGAGATTGCAGAAGGCGACCAGCCAGCTCGATAAATCTTCACGATTGAGGATGTTGCGAAGGGATATCGCCCGGATCGAAACACAGATTTCGGTGCACCGCAACAAGGCTGCTTGAATTTGATTATGGCTGAAACAACAGAAACAATTCTGCCAGTCCGCGCCCAGCGGAAGGAACGCGTGGGAGAAGTAGTCTCCGACAAGATGTCTAAAACGATCATCGTTAGCGTTCAGAGGCGCTACCGCCACCCTCAGTTCAAGAAAGTTGTAACGCAGTTTAGAAAATTTTACGCTCATGACGAGAAAGGAGAAGCGAAGGTAGGAGATCGCGTTAGGATTCAAGAAACGCGCCCGCTTTCAAAAACCAAGTCATGGCGCTTGGTTGAAATCGTAGAACGTAACAATAGCGCCGCACCGGTGGTTTAACAGCCAGAGAATATGCTTCAAATCCGATCCATTTTGGATGTCGCTGATAACAGCGGTGCCAAACGAGCTGCGACCATCGGTGTATTGGGACGCAATCAGCGCTATGCCCAGGTAGGCGACGTCATCAAAGCTCATATCAAGGAAGCCACTCCAGACGGTACTGTGAAGAAGGGAGAAGTCGTCAACGCGGTGGTTGTGCGGACACGCAAGGCAATCAGAAGAAGTGATGGTTCATATCTTCGTTTTGACAGCAATGCCATCGTTATCATCGACAAGGAAAACAATCCAAGAGGCACTCGCATCTTTGGACCAGTCGCCCGCGAGCTACGCGACAAAAAGTTCATGAAAATTATTTCGCTGGCACCGGAAGTAATCTAGCTCTTTCTATGCTCAAAAGTCATGTCAAGAAAGGCGATGAAGTGGTCGTAATCGCCGGTACAGAACGAGGCAAACGCGGAAAGATCATAGAAGTACTGCGCCGCAAGCAGCGTGTCATTGTGGAAGGTGTAAAGATGATAAAGAAGCATACGCGGAAGAGTCAGACACATCCGCAAGGGGCAATCGTAGAGCGCGAGGGTACGGTTCACATCTCGAATGTGATGCGAACTGAGGCCTTCGACGCGCGTGCGAGCAAGCGTGGTTCGGCTGGAGGCGCTTAAGGTTTATGAAGTCACGAATTTATCAGAAGTACATCGATAATGTACGTCCCGAGATGGTGAAGAGCCGTTGTTATAAGAATCTCCATCAAGTTCCACGAATGGAGAAGATTGTGATCAACATGGGGGTTAGCGCATCTCTTGAAAAGGGCGCGATAGACGATGCTGTAAGGGATCTGACAAACATCACTGGACGGAAACCGATAGTCACAAAGTCCCGTACAAGCATAGCGAATTTCAAGCTCAGGGAGGGGCAGGTTGTTGGTTGCTGCGTCACACTGCGACGTGACGTCATGTATGAATTTTTTGATCGTCTTGTGGCGGCCGCGCTGCCTCGAGTGCGGGATTTTAGAGGAGTATCGACGCGCTCCTTCGATGGACGAGGAAATTACACTCTCGGCATTGGTGACCAGACGATTTTTCCAGAAATTGAAATGGATAAAATCAAGAGACAGCAGGGGATGGACATTACCATCGTAACAACTGCCAACAGTGATGAAGAGGCGAGAGAACTTTTGAAACTGATGGGAATGCCGTTTGCCGAAGGAAAATAAGCTATGGCGAAAAAATCATGGATAGAACGCGAAAAAAAGAAGCGTGAAACAGTTAAAAAGTACGCGTCAATTCGAGCAGAATTAAAAGCAAAAGGCGACTATGCTGGTTTGGCAAAACTCCCGCGAAACGCAAGTCCATCACGCATGACCAATCGCTGTAGTATTTCAGGTCGGCGGCATGGTTACAGGAGGAAATTTGCCTGTTCTCGATTAACTTTTCGTGAAGCAGCGCTAAATGGGTTAATTCCTGGAGTAACAAAAGCGAGTTGGTAAGGTTATGACAGATCCTATTTCAGACATGTTGGCGCGTATCCGGAATGCGAACAGAGCACTTTTGACCGTTATTGTGATGCCCCACTCTAAGATGAAGGAAAGCATCGCGAGCATTCTCAAACGCGATGGTTTTATTTCTGACTGGAGCATCGATGGAAAGCCAAAAAGGAATCTCAAACTCAATCTTAAGTACCAAGGTCGTAAGAGTGTCATCACGGGACTTCGGCGCGTGAGCACTCCTGGCCTTCGCCGCTATGTAGGCGCGAGGGAGATCCCGCGAGTTCTGGGCGGAATGGGAACGGCAGTTGTGTCAACTCCCAAGGGTGTGATGTCGGGCAGGGAGGCTCAAAAGCAAAACCTGGGCGGTGAACTGATCTGTTTCGTCTGGTAAAAGGCTATGTCAAGAATTGGAAAACAACCGGTTCAGATCCCACCAAAGGTAAAAATCGAGGTGAATTATCGAAACGTTCTAGTTGAAGGCCCTAAAGGTAAACTCAAATTTGAAATTCCACGGTGCATCACCGTCACGATAAGTGGAGACCAAGTATTAGTTTCACGCACAGGCGAAGATGCTGAGTCGAAAGCCCTTCACGGATTGACCCGTGCTCTGATGAACAACATGGTCAAAGGTGTGAGCGAAGGGTTTGTGAAAAAGCTGGAAATTCAGGGCGTCGGCTTCAAAGCAGCCGTTCAAGGCAAACACATCAATCTTAGCCTTGGTTATTCGCACCCGCTCAATTATCCGATCCCCGATCAGATCAAGGTAACAGTGGATGAAAACACCAAAGTGACAATAGAAGGGCCGAGCAAAGAAGTCGTTGGCCGAGTGGCTGCGGAGATACGAAGCTACTACCCGCCTGAACCATACAAAGGCAAAGGTGTTCGTTACTTGGGAGAAAAGGTAGTCCGCAAGGAAGGCAAGACCGTTCAATAACGAACAAGTGGACACAGAACAATCCGTGGCAGACGATAAATGAGAACAGAAAAGAAACTCCAACTTGGAAAACTGCGGCGCTTCCGATTGCGCAAAAAGATTTTCGGAACTTCCGAACGCCCTCGCATGAGCGTGAAGTTCACTGGAAAAAATATCCACGTCCAGTTTATCGACGATCGCGTGGGACGGACCATAGCCTCCACCTCAACGCTCGCGAAATCAGTACCGGACCGTGACACAATAGCGGCGAACGTAGCTGGTGCGGCTCGAATCGGGAGAATTTCTGCTGAAGCAGCTAAGAGCAAGGGCATCAATCAGGTGGTCTTTGATCGCAGCGGCGCGAGATATCACGGAAAAGTCAAGGCACTGGCGGAAGCAGCACGCGAGGGTGGGTTGAAATTTTAACTGAAACGAGGAAAATACTGTGGCGGAGCAACCAAAGAATAATTTTCAAGGAGGACGTGGTAACCGCCCAGGAGGGCGTCAAGGTGGACGTCGAGGAGGCAGATCAGGAGACGACAAGGGGCAGGAAGGGAAGGAAGGGAGTGAACTGACTGAGAAAGTCGTTTTCATCAACCGTTCTTCCAAGGTTGTGAAAGGTGGTAGGCGGTTTAGCTTTAGCGCGTTAATCGTAGTTGGCGACAAACACGGAAAAGTTGGACTTGGCCTCGGGAAAGCGGTAGAGGTGGCGGAAGCCATTCGCAAAGGCGGCGATGACGCGAAAAGACGAATGGTCAAAATCTCTCTCAACGGTCCAACGATTCCCCACGAAGTCCTATCGAATTTCGGTGGTGCGAGTGTACTACTGCGTCCAGCATCACCTGGCACTGGCATCATAGCAGGAAAGACTGTTCGTGCGGTGATCGAATCCTGCGGCGTCAAAGATGTCTTGAGCAAATCACTTGGATCCTCGAACGCCGCCAACGTTGCGAAGGCTACTCTCGCTGGGCTCCAGAGACTGCGTCTTAAAGAGGAAATTTACAGGGCCCGTGGAATTGATCTAGCTCCGAAAGCTTCAGTCGAAGTCGAGGCTGCCTAATTCTATCTTGATATGAGTATGCGTTTACACAATCTCAAACCCCGTCCTGGTGCCAAGCATCGTCGGAAGCGGCTTGGTCAAGGCGAGTCGAGCGGTCATGGGAAAACTTCGGGACGTGGCGGCAAAGGTCAGACGGCACGTTCTGGCAGTTCAATAAGGATTGGGTTTGAAGGCGGTCAGATGCCGCTCATACGTCGCATTCCAAAGCGTGGGTTTAACAACGCCAGACACACCACCCGTTATATAAGTGTCAATTTGTCTTCATTGAATGCCTTTGATGAGGGTGCCCACGTGGACGAGTCCGCGTTGAAGGCTGTTGGACTTGCGAATGGCCGATCGAATGGCATCAAGATTCTTGGTAATGGGGAGTTGAAGAAGAGGTTGACGGTGAGAGCCCACGCTTTCAGTGGTTCCGCGAGGGCGAAAATTGAAGGACTCGGAGGAACATGTGAAGTGGTGAATGCCAAGTTTTCGGCCACGGTCTAGAGTTAATTCTCCATGCTAGCCGCCATCGCCAACACATTTTCTAACTGCTTCAAGATTCCGGAACTGAAGTCGAGGATCATCTTCACACTTCTTGTACTGGCTATCTGTCGCATCATTGCATGGGTGCCAGTGCCAGGGCTTGAGGTGAGTCTTCTGAAAGATTTTCTGTTGAGCAATGCCAGTCAACAGAACGACGGGAATTCACTTGTTTCCCTGTACGGGATGTTTACCGGAGGTGCGCTTCAGAACTGTGCTATTGGTGCTCTCGGGATCATGCCATACATCACTGCGACTATCATCATTCAATTGATGACCGCTTTCGTGCCTACCCTAAGTAAGTTGGCAAGGGAAGAAGGCGGAAGATCAAAAATAGTGCAGTACGGCCGTTATCTCACCGTTCTTTTGTGCCTTGGGCATGGCACGATCATGACGTTGGGATGGGAGAAGCCAGACACGATGTTTAATGGATTCAATGGCCAATTGGTTATGAGTCCTGGGTGGTGGTACAGGCTTCAAACGATACTAGTTCTTACAACTGGGACCATGTTGCTAATGTGGCTCGGTGAACAGATTACGGAGCGAGGTATTGGCAATGGAATTTCCCTGGTCATCATGATCGGCATCATAGCCGACATGCCTAGCGCAGCTCAATCTGTCGTATTAATGTTCAATCCTCCCGAAGGAACACCATCTAATTTCAATTTGTTCCATGCGATAGCCTTGATTATGCTGCTGGGAGCCGTTGTCGCCGGCGTGATCGCGGTCACACAGGCACAGCGAAAAATTCCGGTTCAATATGCTCAGCGCGCTGTTGGAAGAAAGGTCTATGCTGGCAGCAGTTCATTCATGCCGCTGCGCGTCAATTACGCTGGAGTAATGCCAATCATCTTCGCCCAGGCCATCCTGATGTTCCCGGCAATGATACTTTTGAAGCTGGGGCAAATGTATAACATCAAATTCTTTGAAGAGATGGGAAGGAATCTGGACCAAGGCAATCTTGTTTATTATGTTTTATACGCCTTGATGATATTGTTTTTCTCTTATTTTTGGGTTGCTACACAGTTCAATGAATTGCAGATTTCGGACGATTTGAAGAAGTACGGAGGTTATATCCCTGGAGTGCGTCCAGGCCAAGCAACAAGCGATTTCCTGCATCGTGCGATGAGTCGGATCACGTTGGCTGGGGCTGTATTTTTGACCGTAATAGCAGTGATTCCGATGTTACTTGGGCAGTTCTTTAACATAAATTTTAAAGTATCACAGTTTTTCGGCGGAACGAGCATGTTGATTGCAGTTGGTGTGGTGCTTGACACAATGCGACAGATGGAATCACACCTTTTGATGCGCCACTATGATGGCTTTCTGAAAAAGGGACGGATCAAAGGGCGATTCTGAGGCTGATAAGCCTGTGCCGCAGAAATCCGGCAGTTGGCTTGTTGTGCCATGATCATTCTCAAGAACGAGCGGGAAATCGAAGTGATGAGGGAAGCTGGCGCGGTTGCTGCAAATGTTTTAGCTAGTGTCTGCAACTGGATCCGGCCAGGGATTACGACAAACGACGTCGATGAATACGCAGCGTCTCTTATCAAAGCACATGGTGCCAAGAGCGCGTTTCTAGGATATAAGAAATATCCCTGCCATCTTTGTCTTTCGGTGAATGAACAAGTTGTCCATGGTTTGGCAAATGGGCGGGTTTTACAATTTGGGGATATAGTCAGCATTGATGTAGGAGTTGTATATAGAGGATATATAGGTGATACGGCAAGAACAGCAGCGGTTGGCGGATGTGGAGTCCTTGAGCAAAAATTGATGGATGTCACGGAAAGAGCCCTTTACGAAGGTATTAATCAGGCAGTTTCGGGCAATAGAGTCGCCGACATCTCTCGCGCCATACAAGATTATGTCGAAGGCAATGGTTTCAGTGTTGTTCGTGAATTTGTAGGGCACGGTGTGGGTAAGTCGATGCATGAAGATCCACAAATTCCAAATTATGTGGAAAACAAATCTTCGCCGAAGTTAAGGCCCGGGATGACTTTGGCCATAGAGCCTATGGTCAACGCAGGAGCGGCTGCAGTGGAAATTTTGAGAGATGGTTGGACAGTGGTAACGAAGGACGGCAAACCTTCAGCCCATTTTGAGCACACTGTATTGATTACGGAAACCGAACCAGAGATACTAACTTGTTTGGAGAAGCGGCCATTGAAGCTGAAGGTCGGGTGATCGAGGTTCTGTCGAACAAAGTGTTCAGGGTGGAACTTCTGAATGGACATCAATTACTGGCTCATGTCTCAGGCAGGATGCGGCTTGGTTTTGTAAGGATAACATTAGGTGATCTTGTCACAGTGGAAATGTCGCCATACGATTTATCAACGGGCAGGATATCAGATAAAGAAAGATAAGAAACATGAAAGTTCGCGCATCAGTAAAGAGGCTTTGCGAAAACTGCAAAGTCATCAAGCGGAAGGGTATAATCCGCGTCATATGCTCCAATGCCCGCCACAAGCAACGGCAGGGCTAACAAATACAATTTTATGGCACGAATTATTGGTGTTGATATTCCCGGTGAGAAGCGAATCGATATAGCGCTACGCTATATCTACGGCATTGGGCCTGTAAATGCGAAGGAGATCCTGTCGAAGGCTCAGATCGATTCCTCGATCCGAGCCAAGGATCTGGATGAGCAACAGCTCTCACAAATCGTCCATGCGATTCAGGATGGGAAGTACGTGATTGAGGGCGATCTTCGGCGAGAGCTTGGTATGAATCTGAAACGGCTTCAAGGTGTCAAATGCTATCGAGGTGTCCGACATTTGCGCAGCCTCCCGGTGCGAGGACAGCGTACCTCAACAAACGCACGAACACGAAAAGGCCCTCGAAAGACAGTTGGCGTACAGCGCAATCCAAATGCAAAAACGGGCATCCACTAGGGATCAGCACACAGACATTTAACTTTTCATCGTAATGGCTGAAGAAACAAAACCTAAGAAAGCACCCACAAAGAGGGAAGCAAAGTCGGCGGAGGTTGCCGACAACCCTGCAGAGCATGCTCCTGAAAAGCCTGCGAATGTAGAGTCCAAAAAAAACCCGACTAAAAAGAACTCAACGGTTGAGGTTGCCGGAGCCGCTGTGAAACCAGCAGAGTCAACTCCTCAGGCAGTACCCCAAGCTGCATCTGCTCCGACTGCTGCTGAGTTGCTTGGTGACGACGCCGCTTCCAAGAAAATAGTCAAGGCCAAGGGATCAAAGAACATTGCCGTCGGAGTTGCAAACATCTTGGCGACCTTCAACAATACCTTGGTGTCCATCACTGACATGCAAGGGAATATGCTTGGATGGTCCAGTGCGGGCAAGGTGGGGTTCAAAGGTTCCAGAAAGAGTACCGCTTTTGCAGCCCAGCAAGTGGCACAAGATGCGGCACGGCAGGCGATGGCCCACGGGATGCGGGAAGTCGAAATAAAGGTTCGAGGTCCGGGCTCAGGCCGGGAATCTGCCATTCGTGCGCTTCAGGCTATTGGCTTGGAGATTACCGCCATCAAAGATTGCACTCCGGTCCCACACAACGGCTGTCGCCCGCGCAAGAAGCGCCGCGTCTAACGCATTTCACATCAAATTTGTAATTTGAACTAATAAGGTATGGCTCGATATACAGGTCCCCGCGTCCGCATCAGTCGCCGATTCAATGCCCCGATCTTCGGCCCGTCCAAATATCTGGAACGAAAGAATTACGGTCCAGGTGTTCATGGACCAAAGTCATCTCGCCGCAAGACAACCGATTACGGTCTCGGTCTGATCGAGAAGCAAAAGCTCCGATACTACTACGGACTTCAGGAGCGCCAGTTTCGAGGCATTTATGAACGCGCACTTCGGCGCAGAGGTGTCACTGGCGAGACTATGCTCCAAATACTGGAGACACGTTTGGACAATCTGGTGTTTCACCTGGGCTTCTCCAATACAAGGGCTGGAGCGAGGCAAATGGTTAACCACGGTCACATCAAAGTTAATGGCCGAAAAGTCAGTATCCCCTCGTTTGCAGTGAAGGTGAACGATGTGATTGAGTTAAAGGACACCAATGTTGCGCGCCAGATGGCGACGAAAGGGTTGGAGATTTCAACCAGCCGAGCTATTCCGGACTGGCTGACATTGGAAAAGGATGCGTTCAAAGGCACTTTGTTGCGTGTGCCGACCCGTGATGAGATTCAGCCTATCGCGAATGTGCAGACCGTCGTTGAATTTTATTCCCGCTAATAAACTGAAAAGCATCCCTATATTTGGGACCAAACAATTACACGGGCTTGGTCCGCTGTAGGGAATCAGTACCAAGTCAGATTAAAATTGTTGAAAGGAAGCCAATGCCAGTACGTCTAGGTCGGTTTGAAATGCCCAAGAGGTTGACCAAGGAAGAATCAACCGCAACAGAAACTTATGCCAAGTTCATCGCCGAGCCGTTTGAAACAGGTTACGGCCATACCATCGGCAACTCGCTTCGCCGCGTGCTGCTGTCCTCGCTAGAGGGGGCGGCCATCACCTCGATCAAGGTGGACGGAGCAATGCACGAATTTACCACCATCGATGGTGTGGTTGAGGATGTCACCGACATCATCCTTAATCTCAAGAAGATCCTCTTCAAAGCGCACTCACGCGACCCGCAGACAATCATTCTATCGGTTCACAAAGATGGGGCGGTTACCGCCGGGGACATCAAACTTAATCAGAACCTTGAAATCGTAAATCCCAAGCAGCACATCTGCACCCTCGACAAGAAGAAAAAGTTCGAAATGGAACTTGAAGTCAAGGTTGGACGAGGATTCCTCGCTGGAGACGAGAACAAGAAACCAGATCAGGCGATCGGTGTTATTGCCATCGATTCATTGTTTTCTCCGGTGACACGTGTTCGTTATAGCGTAGAAAGCGCCCGTGTCGGGCAGCGCACGGATTATGACCGTTTGATCTTGGATATTTGGACAGATGGCCGCATTTCTCCGGATGACGCTCTGACTCAGACCTCTGCCATCTTGCAACATCATTTGGATGTATTCGTCGGCTACGACAAGAATGCAATCGAATTTGAGGAGGTCGCAGACAAACAGGACGACGAGAAGTTCAAGATGAAGAAACTCCTCAACATGAGTGTCAATGAGATCGAATTGAGCGTCCGTGCCGCCAATTGCTTGAACAATGCAAACATCACCACGGTCGGTCAGTTGGCAATGAAGACCGAGGCGGAGATGCTCAAGTACCGGAACTTTGGAAAGAAATCTCTCAACGAAATCAAAGAGAAACTCACCAGTCTCGGCCTCACGCTCGGAATGAACATCGATCTGGTGCTGCTTGAAGCGCCCAAGGAAGAGAAAGCTTAAGGAAGATTCCCATGCGACACCAGAAGAGAACCGCTAAACTCGGACGCACCGGCACTCATCGCAATGCGATGTTGGCAAACATGGTGTGCAGTTTGATTACTCAGAAACGAATTACGACCACGCTGGCCAAAGCGAAGGCTGTTCGCCCAGTGGCAGAGAAGTTGGTAACGCTTGGCAAGCGGGGGACGATACACGCACGTCGGCTTGCCGCTTCCAAATTGAAGTATAACAGCAAGCGGATGCTCGGATCCAAGGATGAGGGCGCTGCTGCGCGGAAGAGCGATGTGATCCGCGTTCTGTTCGACGAGATTGCGCCGGTCTTCAAAGACCGACCGGGTGGCTACACACGTATCATCAGAATGCACCAACGGCAGGGAGATTCCGCGCCACTAGCCATCTTGGAATGGGTGGAGTTGCCGATTTCAGCTGTCGCTAACACTGCCATCACAAATCCGCCTTCAGCTCCGGAAGGAGAAAAGAAGTAATCGACGGATAGTTTTCAACAATTCAACCGCAGAAGGCCCGTTCTTACCGAACGGGCCTTCTGTTTTTCGGCATCGATGTGTTGATGTTCCTCTCTTGACGCATGCGTAGCCAGCGGACGCGCATAGTGGAATGGAACTATTTGATAAGGATGGGGTAAGTTGATTTGACGGGACTTTCATCTGAAAACTTTTTACGCTCCGTGGATGAGCAAAACGACACGGAACAAGCCGAGCACCGCGGAACAGACC
>SXGS01165840.1_pt1 | contig 17889 bp, 15 predicted proteins | sample 3174681 | NCBI WGS metagenome assembly SXGS01 (sample SAMN11356861, study PRJNA531348) | freshwater metagenome | isolation source: freshwater sample F1-80 | place: China: Fuxian Lake, Yuxi | collected 2017-12-25 | reverse complement strand
GAGGCGATGAACGAACTGGTGAGAGGGCATACGACAAGTTATTGAAAAAACGAAATGCTACGTTCTCAAGATAATTGATTGATCAAATCTTGGCTAATTGCTTCCCAAATATGTTCACGAGAAACTAGTGCGTGGGCATTGGCATTCATCTGGCTCCTGTGCAACTGGAGGAGCATCGATTGCATGCCCTCCGCAATCGATTCAACCTTTGGGTCGACTACGATCCCGCATTGGTATCGATCGATCTTCTTATGGAGTCCGACCCTGTTACTCACAACCACAGGCAATCCTGAATACATTGCTTCCAATAATGCGACGCTTAAACCTTCATAGTTGGACGTCAAAAGGAAAATGTCAGCGTCCTTGAGCAATGATAATTTCAAGTTTCCAGTTACGAGCCCTAGCATAAAAACTTTATCCGCTAAACCTAAGGTTACTATTTGTTTTGCTATCTCCTTGGCATCATTTCCCTCGGAAGGTCCGGCGAGGATTAGTACCGCTGCTGGATTGCGTTGTGAAACTATATTGAAGGCGTTCACGATTTTATCCACCGCCTTTTGCTTTTTATCAATCCGACCCAAAAACAGGAAAATTACCTTGCCAATAAATTGAGGATTCTGCGCTCTAAACTTCCCTTTTAACGAATCCGAACCATTAAATAATATAGGGTCAATTCCGTTTGGAACGATCTTTCCTTTTTCGGCAAATAACGAATCCTCCATCTCTTCTTCCGCGTTAAACGCAACAAACCGAGCATTTTTAAAGTTCAAATACTCCAAACAATATAAATAAATAAGTTTCGCGATAAAATTACTACCCATTAAAGAAATTTTTCTTAAACTACAATGAGGGAACACGACGTAAGGTTTTCGCATTCGCCTGCACATTCGGGCCCCAATCCAATTAGAGAATTGAAAATGAGAGTGGACTAGAACCTGATCAGCCCATTGTATTTCCCCACGCAGCCTAGTGACTAAAGTTGTAGAACCTCCCCATTTTCTAAAAAAATTTACATCTTGATAAAAAACCGTAATCCCGTCAACGCTACAAGGTTGATCAACAGGTACCCCTAGATTGTTTGTTTCATCTTTTGCGTTTGTCGTAACCACGTGTACGTCATGCCCTTGAGCTAAAAGTGCTTTACCCAACGAATGAGCGACATTCAACGGTCCGCCAAAACGGAACGCAGGAACGTAATGAGGAATAATTTGGAGTATTTTCAATTTGAGTTTGGTTATAATCCTCTAATGAGACCGGTAATCTGCTAGTTCGTCGAACATCTTTTGAGGTTCAATTTTTGACTAAAATCAGATCCTAGTGGGTTTACAAAAGCCCCAATTTACTCCGAGACACTCCCTAGCTTAAAACTAGTTTAGTTTAGCAATGTCTGTAAGACTCAAAGAGAAGACAGAGACATCTGCGCAAGGCAAAAAGACGCAAAATCTGCTGTCTCTCCAATTCAACCCTTCCCTAAAACCGAGCAGTTTTAGATAATTGCTTGGATTCTTCCAGGAAAAGCTCAGGCAGATTTATCCACCATTATTGGCGCAATCTCCCTCTTGATAACATTCCATGTGGAGAAATAACTCAGGGAATCCTGTTTTTGATCCAATACCAATAAATTGGAACATGGTGCGGTTTCCAACTAGTGTGAAAATGAACAATCCGCCCCCCTTTGAGAGAGCGTAAAAGGAAATCGGCAGTTGAAATAATGGCGACTGCTTTTTTCGATGCTCCGGCCAAACATTCAAAAGACTGCATCAACCCCAACTTTTTCCTTCTTTGGCAATGAATCCATAAACATCATGTTGGCAGCAACAAATAACAAAGTCATGGTTTTGATGAAGAATGCATTGCGTTAACCACGTTACTGATTAGGTCTGCCATGATGACGCTATTCTTTCGAGAGCCAATTTTTTCGGCAGCTTGACGGCTCGAGTATCTACGATCTTTAAGATCACAATTATCTCGAAGAGTTAAAAGCAATCGATGCAATCCGGTTGAGTCTTTAGGGTGAATTCTCCAACCGCAGTTATACTCCTCGACAACGTCAGACAGTTCCGCCCGGTCGCCGCAAACGACAATTAATGGCACACCAGCAGAAAGGAAAGAAAATGCCTTACTGGGTATGGCAATTCCGGTCAATTCTGTTTCTAATGAAACAATACCCACATCGGCACTCGCGAGAGAAAACGGAAGAACTTTTTCGGGCACCCAAGGAAGCACGGTCACATTGGAAAGTGCTTTATTTTTGACAACAGCATTAACAAGGTTCCACTTGGGACCGCCTCCAATAAACATGAAATGAAACTTTTGGTCATGCTGCAGCATTTTGGCTACGTCCAACATCGTTTCAAGGTCGTGCCCTATCCCCATATTCCCGGAGTACATCAGTGTAATCTTCTCAACTAGGTTGTGTTCTTGGGCAAACCAATTGTTAAATTTAGGGATGGGCTTGATAAGTTCCGTATCAGCCCAGGGTCCAATAGTTTCGATTCGCCCATGATTGGTTTTCGCTGGGTTGAAAGAGCGTGCCAACGTCGCTGCCATGTGATTACCTAATGTCATCACCAGTTCGGCTCTTTCATACGACATTCGATTCAAAAAACGCCAAAGTTTAACCACCACCCCGTCATCGGATCCTTTGCCCAATCGAACCAGCAAATCAGGATAAATATCATGCACCATGATCACGTAGCGTTGACCTCGTAATAGCTGCAGAAATCGCCCTAGCCAGCAGAGTATCGGAGGATTTGAAAACAACAACAAAGGAACGTCTGCAGACCATTTCCAGACCCAAAAAAACGCGTGAATCCAATACCTTAACCAAGAGAATACGCGATTGAAATAATTACCGCGAACATACGGAGTGGATGCAAAAAGAAACAAATTTTCCCGGTTTCCTTTGGCGAGAGTTTCTGGGTGCCCGGTTAAAACCGCAACCGGACCAACCATCCTTGCAAAATCTTCAGCAAATTCCCAAGTTAATGGACCCGCCATTTGATTTAGGATTAACAAAGTGGGTTTTGGCTTGTTTTTCATGGTTATTGGCCACGAACCCAATGCTCTGCTTCTTTAAAAACAGCGATTAATCCATCGCCGATTCTCAAAAACCTTGGGTTATCATTTTCTTCGAGATGAAGCAAAATCTCTTCGAGCAAGAACAGCGAAACGCTCCACTCTCGTTCGGCCTTGGTCACAAAAACATCTGTAGAAAACTTACCTTGAAACTCAGGATCTAATCCCTTTTCCACAAAATTCATTAATCGGGATGCGAGACCCTTGGAGGAACGAGATCGTAGTGCGATGACAAGGAGATCGTAACCAAACTGGCGCCTCGAAGAATATTCCCAATCGATGAGCCAAAACCTATCCTGCTCAACCAAAATATTTCCAGATTGAAAATCTCCATGAGAGAGGGAAGTTCTCATGGTTCGTTCCGATTTCATCCAGTGCGGCTCCATTCGGGATACAAGTGATCCGATAACCTTCATCCAGAGCATTTTTTCCTCATCGGATAAAAGATGGTTCTGAGATAAAAGCCTGCAGGCCTCCGAAGCACTCTTCAAAACATAAGTAGATTGACTGATTTCGATCGTTGTGGCGTGCGCCAGCCTAGAGATTGAGTCGATTGCTTGCAGTTCGACGGTCTTTGCGAAACGGCGGTCCACTAAGCGGTTGATCGGCGTTCCACTAATGTAGTCCTCTGAGAACCAATTCTTTTTAGCACCAATTTCCCGGATTTTTGGGACAGGCAAATCGGACATCCCCAATTGTTCTCTCGCTTCCAACTCGCGGATCATGAAACGTCCATCGAAGCCTGATTTCAGGATACTGTAAGCTAATCCCAAACGATGGTCCAAAATCCGAATCTTATGGTTGCCGGGGACAATCAATTGAGAATCGGCGTTGGGAACAGCGGGGGAAACCTCCATGCTAGCACCTGCCAGAATGGAACCTAACAGTGGATGGCAAGCCATCCAAACGTAGGCCCTTTGAAGGGGTCGCTTCCAAGGTATCTGACTTCTTCTGAATTCTTGACGGATCGGGCCAAAAGCAGCTTGGTCAATTTCTGGAATAAAAATGGAATTTATGTATTGATTGCAGTTCCATTTCTGACCGAGATGTCTCCTCCTCCTGCGGAGCGCAGCGATCCCATCGGTCCACTTCAGTTCGTATGGTATCCCAAAAGCCTCAGTCCAAAAATCTGACAAAGTTTCCTCAACGATCCGGCCCAGCGGCTCTCTTTTCTGCAGAAGACTAATGCGCATCTGTAGTGTCACTGAAAGCAGCTCGGTGCTTTTCTAATCCAATCCGGAGATGAATGTCGGTTGAGATTTGATCAATCGGTCTCATGCAATCAATGATTTCAACCTTATCATAATTGAGCGTGCGATACCTCTCCAGCCGTTTTTCCAACACTTCGGGCGAGTCAGGGAACGGTTCAAATTTGAGCTTAGATCGGCGCATCGACTCTGAAACAGGAATTAAAAGCAAAAAGCTCACGTCCGGAGTTGGTGTCACCGATTGGAGCAAGCGCCACGTAAGCCACCGTTCAACATTCTCCTCCGGAAAATTTAATTCAAAGTCGATGGCCGTATCCCATAAAAACCGATCACAAACAATATCCCTCCCACGCCAGACACAAAACCGTAAATAGATGCCATAGACCAAAATCAAATCGATAATCGATATCAGAATCCAAAGCCGCCGTTTGTGTGGATTCTTAAACGTAGATTTTCGCCTATCACTTTGTCCCGGTTTTGGGAGTGCCTTGCCTCTAGAAAACGCACGAAGAACATCTTTGAACCATACGAACACCGGGGTGTAGCCACCTCTCACCCAAAGGTAAACAGGTTTCCTTTTAGCACCTGAAAGGCTTTGGATGACTAGATTGATTTGTGTGGATTTACCCGCACCATCCAATCCACTGAATGCTAGAATCCGCCCTTTACTAAATAGGGACATTTCGACCTCGTAACCTGCGATAAATTTGTAGAACTGGTGTAAGTGGACTTACTATGAGTAGTTTCTTCACAATATCTTTAGTCCATTTCCAATAATAATAACCATTTGCTTTCCACCGAGGGCATCCATGGTCAATCGATATATCACGAGATTCGCGCCGAGTTAATTCGCGCCTCTGTTCGCTCACACCACCACCGCGAATTACTTCAAGTTCCTTATCTAAGTAGACAAAGCGCGCGCCACCTACGATCATACGAAGTATCAAATCAAAATCCATTGCGCACTTATACTTCAGATTGAACAGACCATATTTTTCATAAGCCTTTCTCGAAACGAACGTCCCACCATGCTTCACTGGTTGACCAAAAAAAGCACTCTTCAATCCTGGATCAGGTCGTGAAATGGTTTGCTTGCCGGTTTCGACATCGATCCATTTTACATTTCCGTAGATAACATCCGGACGACCATTTTGGGTATATGCTGTTGCTACCGACTCCAAGGCACCAGGAAGCAGGTAATCATCAGAGCTTACAATTCCTATGATTTCGCCGTGCGATAAGGTGATTCCTTTATTGAATGCGTCACTGATTCCATCATCGGGTTCGGAATGAACGTGATTTATTCTGGTTCGATATTTATTTATAATATTTAACGTATTATCCTTGGATCCACCGTCCACGATCACATACTCCTTATTCGGGTAACCGTCTCCCAAAACACTTAAAATAGTTTGCTCAATATGTTTCGCACTATTGAAACTAATAGTGATAAGGCTTATCAAAACAGCTTCCGACATGAAGTAAATTTCTAATTAATGACGATGGCTTCCAATGCTACCCAAACCCTTCTGCGAACCAATTCTCAGTTTGGTAAACTCTAGGTCTTGATAGCTTGGTAGCCATAGAACAAATGCAATTGGTACGGCAAAATAAAAAGCGGTCCAAAAAGTGCCACTAAAAAGCAACGATAAGGGTAAAGCTATCACTCCCACTACGATAAGTGAAAGATCCGCATTCTTAAGTTTGATCGCCAATCGAAATAAATGTAGACAGAGAAGTAAATAAAGAATTGCCAAACAAATACTAATGATAATGCCGTGATCAACCGCAACATCAGCAAAAAGGCCATGTGCGTTATCCTTGGCCAAGGATTCGTAACCCGTGGTAAGACTTCGGTGAACCGATTCTTCGCCGTAGGTTCTAAAACCTCCTCCAAACCAAGGGCGTTGTGATGCATATTCAAAACTATCACTCCAAATCGCTAGCCGACCATCGCTTCCAACCTGATCGATCGTAGATCTTTGCCTCAGGGGAACTACCTCCCAAAAATTATTCAGAAACAGAACAGCAACAATTCCAGCAGTCGCTCCAAACAATCCGATTCTCATGGCTCTCTGAGGTAACAAAACCGCAGTAAAGACCATAGCAGCAAAGACACTAAGCGCATACTGGCGAGTCCCATTCAAACTCAAAGCTGTTAATACTATTCCCAAAGCCACTACAATAAATATTCTGACGCTGATACGTGGCACCTTTAAAAACCAAAAAATGGAAGCCCATAAAAAAAGCGGAATTAACCGGACTGAATGAATCATGGTTGAGCCATGGAAAGTAAGCCTCTTTCCAACGAAAAATTCAGCTAATGAGATGTCTGAAAGACTGCCAACGAGGCCAGTTGCAAGCCAAATGAGTGAACCTAGGTAACCGCCAAACATAAATTGTCGTAGCGTGTTGACCAAACCGTAAATTGGCACAGAAAAAATTATAATCAAAAGAGGCAATAAAACGTTTGGGATTAGTAATAGCAACCCAGCCTTCCGGGAGTCATCCAATCCCAACCAAAACACGTCAATCACGCTTTTAAAACTTATATATATCATTATTAAGAAAACTGCTCCAATGGGTTTCAATTTTAAGAAACCTTTGACTCTTCCAATTCGTTCAGACTTTAAGCTTCCCGTTATTAGGATCCCTACAACGAATACCGAGACTATTATTAACCATTCGACATAAGAAAACACCGGCGTTACCGTTGCATAAGATACACCATCTGACATGAAGGGGATACTCGCTGTGGCGGCAGGCATTCTGCGAATGAGGCAAAAAACAAACAACAAAAGGAGCCCGTATCCAGCGAACGAAGCAAAAAAACTATCGCCTACACTTTCAACACCGCCAAAAAACTCAAGAGATTCACTCACAAACAATAAAATACGTGCTTGTCATCTCACCACTGCAACATTATTGCCTACTAAATAATATATGCGCATTGCCGATCATTACTCTCTGAACTTGCAAACTTTGCGACAGAACTTCTCTCCGATCAAATGTAACATAAACATGTTTTAGTTTCTTCAAAGGGTTTTTGAAAGCTTTAAGGGGCATCATCAAATCTTGAGTGCTTATTGGTTCTCTAATATGAACTGTTTTATATCAGAAAATTTTGAACGATTGTCTTTTAGCCATTGCAAATCTTTATCCCACCATTTTGTTTTTAAGAGAAAACTGATTTCGCGCTCGTCAAATCTGTATCTAATCAACTTTCCTGGCACACCGCCTATAATTGAATAAGGTGAAACATCCTTCGTGACCACTGAACCGGCACCGATTATGGCCCCGTCGCCGACTTGGATCCCTGGTAAAACCGTGGCACCTACTCCTATCCAAACGTCGTTTCCAATTGAGACCTTGATGTGTTCTTCTAATTCAGTTCTGGCGGCCAAGGTAAAACCGCATTGTTTCCTCGTGCTATAAAAAACCGGTGAAGTTGATACCCAATTGGTAGGATGAACTCCTCCACCAATATTTACACGCGAAGCAATCGAACAAAATTGGCCTACATCTGAATAAAATAACCGAGTGTAGTCTCCGATGTAGGTAAACCGGCCAATCTGAGATCCCGAAATATGTGCAAATGGGTGTATTTTGACATGGTTTCCGAACTTGCAATTTGTGGCAACCAAAGCGGTTTGGGCGATGTCAACGTGCGGAAACTTCAAACAACATTTTAACCACCTTAAATAACCTCGCATTCCGTTGGGAATAAATCGAACCATAGGATCATCACTCGCAAATTAATTTGAATCTCTCCCACTGACTTGTCTTAGAAAATGTGGCTTTTAAAGAATCTGCACCTCTTCGCGCCATCTCGCAACGGTGCTCAGGTGATGTTAAAAGCATCTCAATTTTTTCGATTGCCTGAGCAGCCCCCTTGAATGTTTCGAAATGTAACCCTGGATACAAACCTTCAGGATAGATCCCTTCGTCACTGACCATCCCAGCCCCACAACCCAACGCCTCGAAGCAGCGCATATTGCCTCTATGCTTTTCGCTCATATCAATTGCCGCATTAAAGACAATTTTGCTTTGTCCAAATAGCTCATATAATTCACGTCCGAAAACAGGGGGGCCACTAACTTCACGAAGCACCTTTGGCAGGTATGGAACTGGGAGCAAGACGCGATTGAGCAAGCGAATGTTTGCTAAACGTGTCCACTTCGGGGCCATCAGCCTGAAGGAGATGAAATATTTATGTGACAATTGGGCAACAATTTCCAGCAATTTATTTCGGTTTTTATGCAACCAAGAAAACTGCCCAACAAACGAAACATCAATGGGACGACAGGTATTTTCTGAAAAAATTTGCATTGCTGGGTCCCAAGACGGACTAAACCAAGCCGAATGGTGTCCCTCTTTTTTCCATTTCTCCAATAAAAAAGGGAAATTACAGATGCGTAGATTATAGGCACTTAAATCTGCACGAAATTGGGGTGCCGCAAGCCAGCAAATTGTTTTCCTGACACATCCTGGGAGCGACCGAATGAACTGGGAGTCGAATGTTATCGGATCAAGAGAATACAGGACCTCTGTTCGATGCTCCTCAATTTGGGCACGGAGTATTTCTCGAAAATCCCTAGATTTTAATCCGTTTTCCTCCGCCCACCGATTTTGAAGAATTGAATCGTTGGCGACGGTGTATTGAAAACTAGGTATACAACGTATGTCTGGTTCGAGAACATGAACCGCCATGAATCGATTATTTAAAAGCAATTCCAGTCGCTGCTTGTAAGTAATAGTATCAGCTTCAGGAAACTTCTCGTTAAAGTAATTCAAGTATTGTCGATAATAAGAATGAAACTGGAAAATTCTCATACCAATACGCTCTGCTTTCCCAATCGATCTAGTAACTCTGTGTAAAGAGGGAGATGAAAAACTCCTTCTGGCCCTCCGAGAAAATGATTATGCCATAATAGAACTAGTTCTCCTTGATGCTTTTCAACTTGGCCTGCAAGCCCTAAACAATAGGCTAAGGCCTCCTCCCGGCCAAGATTCATATACGCAGTCCCACTCAACGAGGCGTCCATTACGATCAATGGGTGTGCTACAACCGGAATACATGTCATTCTTTCTGGATCGAAACAAGGCACTGGCCGGCATACGCCCAACCTAAAACCAGCACAATCGGCATACCCCATGGTATAATCGTCCTTAATCCCCGCATCGTGTATTCCCCACATATCGCGAGGTTCTTTCAGATGCAGATAATGATGCCGGCTTTTTAAAACCGGTCGAGCTAATGCTATTTCTAGGTTTATTTTTTCTTGTTCCACCAAATCAGGATTATCTCCTGCTTCAAAACTGGCGTGCAACCCAATGTCCGCTTCTTGCTGTTGGATTTTTTTAAGCAACCTTTTCACATGTGAATCTTTAAGCGTGTAGTGGCGATCATATTTACTGGTGCCTCCAGCCATAACAAAATAAATCGTCCGCACTTCGATATCCTGTCGGCTTTTCATCAGTTTTTCCGCCAAGAGGTTCATCGTATCAAAGATGTTCAGCGGATCCTTGCAGAATCCGAGACGCGAGCCAATTGCTACCAAAGCTTCAGTAAAAGTTGCTTTCGATTGGCACGCTCGGATGCCAACCTTTACGGCACTCCAAAAACTTTTGTAATAGCGCGGAATATCAAGGTCATGGGTGAGCGTTATGTGGAAACGAGATTTTTGAACTGGAAGGGTGAGCCCTGCTCGTTTCAACCATTGTCTCAACAGTGCTCCATATTCCTCGACGATGGGTCGATGGATGAAATCCGCTCTGTACGGCAATGATTTTTTACCGGGAAAACGCCCGAACCGATCTCTCTCCTTGGAGACTAATTCCTCATAACGTGTCAGCAAGAAATAAGCTGATGCCACTATATCAGCCCCAATGACTAGAACGTTGTTTTTTTGAAAAATTTCTAATGAGCCATAAAGCAGAGGAACTCCGTTAATCTCCTTTAAAGGAAGGGAAGGTAAACTTTCTACTGTTCCATAAATGCCTAATTCAAAAAAACTGCTAGGACATATTTGCAACCGAACGGAGGTAAGATTTGAGGGAACTGAACACCCATAAGCAATCGAATCCTTCAAAGTGATCCATTCTAAATCTGAACAATTCAATAAAATACGTAGCGTATATTCCACGGCTTCTTGAATTTGATCGGGTTTAAGAATAATCATTGGATCTGAGACAAGTCCTGCCATAAACGATTCTACCGATGTTATTTAAAGCGCATTAAAAGCTTCATACCGAGCCTCTTAGACCACGTGACGGCTTTTTGCAGGGCTGGCCGACGATCTAAACTTATTTGCATAATCGGCATCTGACGGCCTCCAAACTTGCGATAGGAAGCTTCAGGCCCAGGAATCATGGAACCTTCAAAATCGAACGCACGAGAACGTGAGGAGAAGTAACAAATCGCTTGATAAATCAAAAAAGAAAGAGCCGATGTGCGCCTAAATTCTGGATCGATTGCTGTCTGGAGTAGGTAAGCAGAGGTCGCATCATACACTATAAACATGGCTGCATGTGTATTTCCATCCTTGTCAACCGCTCGAAAAACCTGACTGGCATTGGCACCTTGACATGCATCAGCGAGTAGCGAAAAACTATCCCAGCCGTATCGGATGGCTTCATTCTCTTTTTTTAAGCACATCTTATGGTAACAATAAAAATCTTTTGGACTCCAATCCAGATTGCAAACAACGGTCTTTGTTGCTTTTTTCACATCGTTGCGTTTTGCTGAAGAGAATTCAGCCAAAACTTGGTCAGGGTTGGAGATGTCTTGAATCACATAGGTATACCTAGTAGTTTGATCAAAATTTGCCCAATAGAATGGGGTCCAATTGGTGAAACGGTAATGAAAATTAAGTTGGAAAAAATCAAAATGAGGGATTGCCCGAATCAGTTCTTGCGTGAGTTCAATTTGTTCAGACAATTTTCCTTCGTAACTACATCTCTCCGAATTACCAAATAGGATTCCTAGAGTTTGGGTAAAAACTGGATTGGTAATGCGCCCTGGTTTTTTTAAAGAAAACGGAATCGGCATCCCTGCGAGAATGCTACCCCCCGATTGCAATGTAATAATCTCAAAATTATTTCGGGTAACCGCACGTAACCAAAAGGATTTACAAAAAATGGATCCTTGATCAGATTGACTCACAAACTCATCCCACTTGGAAAGACAATCCACCGATGTTAGCTTAATATTTTTTAGCATTCGGTTTAGACGGCATGCGTTAAAACTGCATGGAAACGATAAGGATACAAAACCGACCCGAAATACCTGCCGCTCAGACCATGCCTGTTCGCAATCTTTTCGAGTTCCGACGGTTTATGCCAAATCCCCAGAGGATCACCTCGAACTGAACGAACAAACCCTCGCAACATTTTAACCCAATTTTTCCTCAATGGATTGGATATCTCTCCAGAATAAAACGCTAGGCGGTGGACGCGCCAAGGAATCGAACAACAATAAAAGCTGCCATTTGGTTGAAGCATTTGTTTTACGTTTCGGAAATGAAGATCAATCATCTCGAGATCAAAATATTGAAGAACTGTAATAGATAATATTGTGTCATATTGTTTCTTATCAATATAAGAATGACCTGAACCACAAATTAACCGAGCATTGGGAAATTTCTGCCTAAAGATGCTCAGCATTGAATCTGACAAATCAATTCCAGTATAATCGACGGTGTGAAATCCCAATAAAGAAAAAAAGGCACCAGTTCCACAACCGATTTCTAGTACTTTGCTAATTGGTTGGTCACCAACAAGTATTTTGACTTCCGCCGCCCATTTTTCGTAGTGTCCAGGAATGCTTTCATTGTTAAATGGACTGGTTTTGTTATGCCAGAATTTATATGCTGTCGTTAATGTTCTCATAATATAATTACTGTAATTATTCAGATATATCGTCAGCGACGCCTAAGTATTCCAACAAAGTCGATTAGGGAAGCTTTGTTCAAAAACAGTAACAAAGCGCATATTGTTCCGTCGACAGCTACCACCCACCAAGTGGTTAAACTTGAACTAAGCAACAAAAAATTGAAGCCAAGGCATACAAGGAGAGTGCAGCCCAGTAGACGGAGGTTTTGCCAAAAACCTTGGAGTGACACGAAATTCAGGTGAAAAGTTATATAGATCCATAGCAGATTATAAAGCAACGTAGTTATGGAGTATGCTGCGACGATCGAGATCGCGGAGGAGTTCCAGATCAATCCCACGCCGATAACAGACAATGAAAAGATTTCGCTTGCGATCTGCAGATATAACGCAATTTTTTGTTTTCCAGTTACATCGTAAAGTCGATCTATCCAAGCTGTCAAAAGTACTGCGAAGCTGTAAAAAAGATACCAAGAAGTCATCTTCCCAGCTTCCCTCCATGGAGTTCCAAACGAGAATTCAAAAAGATCTGGGAGAATCCCTATAGAAAGTAGAGCGGGCGAGATTAAAAACAAAATAATCAGCCGATGAATTCTATGGATGGTTAATGACAAGGCAGTTGTGCCAAGTTCCGATGCAGCCTTAGCAAAAAAAACTTGGCTTAAAGCCCCGACAATGATCGTCACTGGAATGCTTGAAATACGACGAGAAAGGAAAAAAAAACCAGCTGTCTTCAACCCATAATTTGAACTAAGCGCAAAAACCAGAAAAGATGGACTAACGGTCCCAATAATCGAATAGGGGAGTTTGTATATCGGAAAGAAGCGGTACTTATACAAAGTCGCAAGGACAAGTTGCCTTCTGCGTTTTTTGGATTGTTGTAGCCTCACAAATCGGCCTTTATTCCCAACCCACAACACAATCGACCCGACGACTATACCGGAAATCGTGCTAAAAATAATACTGAACCCTGAACTGCTAAGCAGTAATCCGGTTGCAAACTGTAAAACGACCGTCCCAATAGTTGAAACAAACTGGCTTCTGGTAACAACGAGAAAATCCTGATTGCGAATCGCTACCATCCTCTGCGCCAAGGCATAGGCAGTAAAAAAAAAATACAACGGAGCTAGGCACAACCACCCACCAAGGACATTTGTCCCCAACAATCGATTAATACTTGGATAGTAGAATACAGCTAAAACCAATGCTAAAAGGGCGACCACAAAGGATATTTGAATGACGGTGGTTGCTAATACGTTGGCTGTCTTTTGCCTTTTGGCTAAAACAATTGCAGATTCATATCGAAATCCCCCAGCCCAAGCCATGGAGCCCGCGACTGTTGAAACGAGTCCTGCTAACCCGAAAGCAGAGGCGTCGAAAATGCGAGAGAGGAATGGGCTCGCCACGACAGTTATTGCTTGAGTAATAACGGTGCTGCTCATCAAAAGAAAAACACTTTGTGAAAAGCTCTTCTTCGGTGCGTCGTCAACGATGGGGCGAATCACGGGCATGATTGCAGGTTATCCGCTGAATGGGATTTTGGTGTAATGAATCATCACTGACACAGCTCAAGCATCTGAGATAATTCCATAAACTGGGGCGGAGTTAATCAGCGAAACGGCCGATTTCAGTCGCAACAAAACGAATCATCTCATCAGTCATCTCAGGAAAAATGGGGAGAGAAAGTATTCTGGATTGATTTGCAAAGGCGTTTGGAAATTCTTCAGGCTGGTGTCCAAGATAGCTGTAAGCTGGGTAGAAAGGTAACGCCTTTGGGTAATTCAAAACCGTCGCGACACCCACGCTTTTTAAATGATTCATTAATGCATTTCTTTGTTGGCTTCGAATTACGTATAAATGATAAACATGGGAGTGCTGTGGTGCTACTTTAGGTGTTTCAAGGGAACTAATTCCTGAAAGCAGTCGATCATATTCTGCCCCGATTCGTTGCCTTGCTGCAGTCCATCTTTGAAGGTGTGGCAATTTAACGTTCAGGATCGCAGCTTGGAGCCCATCAAGCCGACTGTTGATCCCCTCCATTGTATGCTCTCCTTTGCCTCCGTGCCGCGCATAGGTGGCGCACCATTCTGCAAGGCTTGTGTCATTTGTAACGAGGCAACCGGCGTCCCCGTATGCACCCAAATTCTTCCCTGGGTAAAATGAAAAAGTCGCAGCATTTCCCATAGTCCCCACCTGCCTGCCCTTGTAGGTCGCTAAATGTGCTTGGGCACAATCCTCAATAACCCAGAGATTGTGCTTTTTTGCCAGTTCTAAAATGGGATCCATGTCTGCCGGCTGGCCATAAAGATGGACCGGTATAATCCCGACAGTGCGCGGAGTAATCTTTGCTGCAATTTGTGATGGGTCAATCGTAAATGTTTGTCTGTCTGTGTCGCAAAAAACGACCTTACCTCCTGCCTGTGTAATTGTTTCCGTTGTAGAAATCCAAGAATGGGCAGTCGTTATCACTTCGTCCCCCGGCTTTATTCCGAGGCCTTTCATCGCAATGTAAATTGCGTCGGTGCCGTTGGCACAGGATACGCAATGTTTTATGCCCACTGTGGAAGCCCACGCCTTTTCAAATTCATCCACATGGTGGCCTCGAATGTAAGCTGAGTTTTGGATTACATCGGCAATCGCCGCATCAATGTCAGTCTTAATGGTGAGGTATTGTGCATGTAGGTCAACAAATGGCACTTTCATATGTTTAAATCGATCGTAACTTCCTAGCTGGGTTACCAGCGTAAATCCCTGGTTCAAGTATGTCCTTGGTGACCACCGAGCCTGCTCCAATCACCACGTTGTCGCAGATACTCACCGGTAAAATAGTCACATTGGAACCAATAGAAACTTGATTCCCAATGGTTGTAGAACGCCACAACGCTTTATCCCCTTTTGCAGGGCCACCAATCTTAAACAGATCATTCACGAACATTACACCGTGTGCGATTACGCAGTCATCGCCAATCGTAACAAGTTCACAGATAAAGCTATGCGATTGAATTTTGCAACGGTCGCCAATAGTAACGTCCTTCTGTATCTCCACAAACGGTCCGACAAAAGTATTGGCCCCAATTTTGCAACCGTAGATGTTAACGGGCTGAATGACTGTTACGTTTTCTCCAAACACCACATTCCGAAGATCAACTTTTTTTAAAATCGGTTCAAACATAGATTTATGAAAGGAGTCCCAATCGGCATTTTTCCGGACGAAACCTCAGGCTAACTTCTTTTCTTGTCTCGATGGATTCGTAAATGGCACTGATCACCTCCAAACTGCGTCTGCCTGCGAGCCCATCAACTAACTGTTGACGATTATTAACAATGCAATCAACGACATGCTCATAATACTTCGCGTGACCAAACCCGGCAGGATGCGCTGGATTGCTCCCGAATGTTTCAAAAACGGCCTGGTCTTCCTCTAATTTGTGATCGAACTGCCAAGTCTTCAATTTATCTACCGCGAAGCCGCCGATTTCAACTGCACCTTTTTCCCCCAACACCGAAAGCGACCCTTCGAGATCCTTCGGCCGAGTAGCTGTCGTTGCTTCAATAATCCCAAGTGCTCCGTTCCGGAACCTAATCGTTACAACGGCAGTGTCCTCCGCCTCGATGTTTACCAACGCCTTGGTCGCGGCTCCAAACACAGAATCCACAGGACCCATCATCCATTCAAGAAGATCAATATGATGACTGGCTTGGTTGGCTAAAACACCACCATCATAAGCCCAAGTGCCTCTCCAGCTTGCTTGGTCATAGTATTCCTGCCGACGACACCACCGGACCCGGACAGTCCCGAGCACTAACTTTCCAAAACGACCCGCGTCGAGGGCTTTTCGCAAGGCTTGGACAGGAAGGTTGAATCGATTTTGTTTCACTACGAAAACCTTCGCACGTCTTCGATCACATGCTTCGATAATCCGGTCCGCATCATCCAATGTGAGTGCGAGGGGTTTTTCGATCACGATGGGGACGCCAAACTCTGCTATCTGCAAGATGTTTTCGGCGTGAAGACCGCTTGGAGTTAGAACGCTCACCGCGTCTACATCCCCAGAACTCAACATTTGTTCTAATGATTTCGAGACCTTCGCACCATACATGTCAGCGACGATTTGTGCCCGCTCCTGATTTAAGTCATAAACCGCTGCCAGATTCGCCCCGTGAACATGGTTTCCACCGAGCAGCTTGGCGTGCCTTTCTGCGATCTTTCCACAACCAATGAGCCCAAATCGTATCATATTCGTTTTAAATTGAATTTCATATTATTAATAACGCCACGAGCCGTGTGTGCACGCTTTTTGATCAACTATCACCACAGTTCTTTAATTACTAGTCAGAAAACTCCCCGAACTCCTAAGGAGACGCTGAATAAAGCAGAGTTTTCTATTTTTGTTTTCTGATGGTCGTGGAGAGGGACTTTTCCGTCGTTATATCGGCTGGTATTTCCAGTCCTCGGGCTGACTTCGGCTCAGGTTTGCTGAATTCCCGTCTTTTTTCGTGTGGTTCGTCAGGAGATAAATAGCGGCGTTTGTTTGTACTCATCCAGAAAGAGCAAAAGAATTCGAAGAAGGTGTACCGACCTATATGCTAACTTATTCGCCTTCAAGCCTTCCACGGAGTAGAAAACCGCGTCCTACGCATTCAGTTACCCGGCAATTCTTGACGGTGCGGGGGGCGGGTGCTCTACTTAAACATCATGCCGGTTCTGTTTTCTCACACGTCTCGTGTCATCCTCCGAATTGGGCTGATGGGTTTTGTGTTTCTGGGGTTGACGGGGTGTCAGCCGCCGGGTCCTCGCGCTTTGCTTAATGGTGAACGGCTGATTCGCGAAGGGCAATTCGCGCAAGCCGTCGAATCTCTTCGCAGTGCTACCGAGCACCTCCCCAACCATGCGCAGAGTTGGAATCATCTCGGCCTCGCGTTGCATGGTCTGGGAAAAGCCGATGAGGCAGTCGCAGCCTATCAACACGCGTTGCGTCTGGATCGGAACCTTGCTGTAGTTCATTACAATTATGGCCTGATTTTACTGGAGAACAATCGCCTTCCGGAGGCTGTGTTCGAGTTGACGGCGTTCACCACTCTCACACCGAACGCGAGCGATGGATGGTCGAAGTTAGGCACCGCATTGTTACGTCAGAAGAAATGGGATGAAGCGGAACGCGCATTCAGCAACTCACACCGATTGCAACCGAAGGATCCCGAGACGCACAATAATCTGGGATTAGTATTGCTGCAGAAACGTAAAACCCAAACGGCCGCTCAGTGGTTCAATCAAGCTCTTGTGGTGCAACCCGATTATGCGCCCGCGCTGCTGAACGCAGCCATTGTTAGCCATCACTATTTTAACGCAAAACCACAAGCGTTGGAGCATTATCGCCGTTACGCAAAATCAATCCCTACTCCTGTCAACGTGGAGGCGGTGCGAGACGTTATCCAACGATTAGAGGTGGAGTTGCAACCCAAACCGGCTCCGGTAATTCCGCCAGTGGTCGCCATCGTCACGAACACTCCCCCAATCACCCTTAAAACCAGCCCACCGCCCGTCATCCATTCCACCTCCGCTCCAGTAGCTCTCAAACCCCCTGAAATCATCGCCAAAGTTCCTACGAACATGGCGATTCCTGCAATCAAGGTCGAGGTGAAACCCGCTCCTGCCACGAATCCCCCTCCGCAAATCGTGGTTGTGCCACCTGCACCCAGTGAACCGGTGGTC
>SXGS01347534.1_pt1 | contig 17896 bp, 12 predicted proteins | sample 3174681 | NCBI WGS metagenome assembly SXGS01 (sample SAMN11356861, study PRJNA531348) | freshwater metagenome | isolation source: freshwater sample F1-80 | place: China: Fuxian Lake, Yuxi | collected 2017-12-25 | reverse complement strand
GTCGGCATGATGTCGACGAGGCTGACGCCGGACTTCCAATGCTTCCCCTTGGGCAGCATCTTCGGATATCGCAAAATCAGCGGAATGCGCGAGACCTCCTCGTACGGGAGGCAGATGCCTTCCTGCGACGCGGGACGGTCGATCCACGTGCGCCCGTGCTCGGTGCTGAGGAGGATCAGCGTGTTGTCGAGCTGGCCGTTCTTGCGGAGCGCGTCGACGATGCGGCCCACGTTCCAGTCGAGATTGGTGACGCTGGCGTGATAATCGGCGTGCTCCTCGTTGGCGTAGTGCTCGTAGTATTGCTTGGGCGGATCGTTCGGTTCGTGCGGCGCGTAGTAAGACTGATATAGGAAGAACGGCTCGTGCGTGTGCTGTTGGATGAACTGGATTCCCTGATCGGTGTGCACGTCGGGACGGTAGCGCGACTTATGCGGCTCGCCGATCCAGTGGCGCAGCAGCGAGTTGAACGACTTGAAGTAGTCGAAGAAGCCCGGATTTCCCGGGCCGAGGTGCCACTTACCGATGTGGCCGGTGGCGTAGCCGGCGTTGTTCAGCAGGTAGACGAAGTTGTCCCAGATGCGGAAACGCGGGTCGCGGAACGGGTCGGCGACCGGGTCGGGATAGTTGCTGTTCGTCCTGCCGGAAGCCATCGGATAGACATTGCGCCGGAGTCCGTGGGCGTGAGGATAGAGACCGGTGAGGATCGACGCGCGGGCGGGTCCACAGAGCGCCTGCGGCGTGTAGCAGTGATCGAAGACCACGCCGTCGCGCGCCAATGCGTCGATGTTCGGGGTGTGGACCTTCCGCTCACCGTACGCGCCAATGGCGTCGGTGCGGCACTTGTCGAAGAGGAGGAAGAGCACGTTCGGAGGCCGCTCGGTGCTCTGGGCGCGGGCCAGCGGCGCGGCCGCGGCGGCGAGAAAGGTTCGACGGTCCATTGCGAAGAGGGTATCACGGCCCCGGCTCACCCGGCGATAGGGGCATCCTGGATCCGGCCATCGAAGCGGACACCGGCGCGGTCTCCCACCGCGGCGGCCGGGCCGCAACGATTTGAAAATGGATGCAATAATCGAGAGCAGGAGGCGGCCATGGAAGCGGACACCGGTGCGGATCGGGACGAACTGCCGTCCGCGATGGAGCCGCTCACGCTGGGTGAAGGTTGCCGCCGGCGCGGGCGGATCATGGATTTGGCCTTCGACCTCGCGCGAAAGTCCGCCGGATTCCGAAGCAGCCTTCCCGCCGGTCTGATAGGTCCGCTCGCCGGCCTCGTCCGCTCGATGAACTGTTACTATTCGAACCTGATCGAGGGACACGATACTCACCCAGTGGACATCGAGCGGGCGCTGCGAAACGACTACAGCCGCGACGCTCGCAAGCGCGACTTGCAGCTCGAGGCGAGGGCGCATATCGAGGTCCAGAAGTGGATCGACGAAGGCGGACTCAGCGGCCGGCAGGCGGTTACCGTCGCGGGAATCCGGGAGATCCACCGCCGCTTTTGTGACCGGCTGCCCGAGGACCTTCTCTGGGTCGAGGATCCGGATACCAAGGAGCGAATTCCCGTCACGCCGGGCGAAATCCGAACGCGGGACGTACGGGTTGGCCGCCACATCGCGATCAGCCCCGGTTCGCTCCCCCGCTTTCTCGAGCGCTTCGCGCACGTGTATGGGCGGCTCGGCGGGAGCGAATCCATCGCCGCCGCGGCGATCGCCCACCACCGGCTCCTCTGGATGCATCCGTTTCTCGATGGAAACGGCCGCGTCGCTCGCCTGATGTCGCATGCGCAACTGCGGGATCTGTTGGACACCGGATCCCTCTGGTCCGTCGCTCGTGGACTTGCGCGCAGTGTCCAGGACTACAAGAGGCTGCTCGCCGATTGCGATCTGCCGCGGCGCAACGACCTCGATGGACGCGGCAACCTGAGCGAGGAGGCTTCGGGGGAGTTCACCGAGTTTTTTCTCGGCGTGTGCCTCGATCAGGCCACCTTCATGGAGGAGTCGATGCAGCCAGAGCGGTTCCGAACCCGCATCCTCATGTGGGCGGAAGAGGAGGCTCGTTCGGGCCGGCTTCCCGCGTCGTCCGGACTCATCCTCGAGGCGCTCCTGTATCGCGGGGAACTGGCGCGCGGCGATGCCGGCTCCATCGCGGGCACGGGCGAGCGGCAGGCACGCCGGATCGTTGCCGCCCTGATCGACCGGGGAGCCGTCGCATCGGAAAGCGCGCGCTCGGCCTTGCGGCTCGCGTTCCCGGCCACCCTTGCTCCGCGTTGGATGCCGGGGTTGTTTCCCGAAAGCGCCGGAACGGCGTGAGGCGGGGGTAGCCTGGCGCCCGTACCCACGGCGGCGAAAGCTGTATCTTGGATTGATGCGCCTCACCCCGCTCTTCCTCGGAGCCGCCGCGCTCGCGCAAGTGGCGCCGCTGCCCTTCGACGCTCCGAATACACCCGGCCCCGCGCTCGGACAAGTGGGTCCCGGCGGCCGCACCGCGTGGATGACGGGCGTCCTTCCGCTGGGCGACACGGCGCGCCAGAACGACTTCCCCTCGGTGGCCGTGGGCAAGAACGGCGACGTGTGGGTCGCTTGGGCTTCCTACAGCGGACTGAACGACGAGGTCCACGCCCGCAGGTTTTCGAACGGCCATTGGTACGCCGCGTTCCCCATTCCCGGCGTCGAGGGCGACGTATGGATGCCGCAGGTAGCCATCGATGCCAAGGGACGGCCATGGTTCGTCTGGTCGCAACAGGCCGGCTATCCACGAGGCGATCCGGAGAAGCCGAACTGGGACCTCTACGCCACTTACTGGGAGGACGGAGCCTGGGGCCGGATCGAGCGGCTGACCGATCACCCTCTGCCCGACATCAATCATCACTTCGTGGCCGATGGAGCGGGTAAGCTGTGGCTGGCGTGGCAGGGATTCCGCGACGGCCAGTCCGACATCTTCTTGCGAAGCAATGAGGACGGCCGCTGGAGCGAGGCGCGTCAAGTCACGTCGAACCCCGCCAACGACTGGTCGCCGGTGGTCGCGGTGAACTCGGCGGGACACGCCACCGTCGCGTGGGACAGTTATCGCAACGGGAACTACGACGTATTCCTGCGGACCTTGCGCGGTGGCCAATGGTCGGAGGAGATGGCCGCCGCCTCCGGGCCGGCCGCCGAGATCTCGCCCACCGCGGTCTACGACAAACAGGACCGGCTTTGGATCGCTTACCTGGACGCCGGAGTGAACTGGGCCAAGGATAGCGGCGGACGCAGCCTCGGCGTGACGCAGTCCGGCACGCGCATCGGCGACCGGAGGGAACTCCGCATGGCGGTTCTGCAAAACGGCCAGTGGATGCAGCCGGCCAAGCCGCCTACCACCTCGATGGTCCCCGGAGAGGAGAACTGGATCGTAAATCCGCGTCTGCACTCGGACTCGGACGGCCGCGTGTGGCTGTTGTTCCACCATCGAATTAGCCGCTATTCCACCTGGACCTGGGCCGTCGACTCCGCCCGCACCCCCACCGCGATGGGAATCCGCTCGTACATTTCGTCGTTCGCGACCCACTATGACGGCGACGAGTGGCTGCCCGCGTCCGAGTTACCGCGCAGCCGGGACCGGATGAGTTCGGTGCTCGCCGGAGCGGGAGCCCCGAACGGGCAGTTCTGGACCGTGTGGCACTCCGACCACCGGGACGACACGCAGATCAACGTGCCGGTCCAGAACCAGGTTTGGTCCTGCGTGCTGACGGCGATGTCGAAGCCGCGGCCCTACAAGCTGGTTCCGCGCGAGGCTCCAGCCGCGCCCCCCGGCGCGCTCGATCCGGCGGGGGAGGCCGGCGACGTCAAGGCGCTTCGCGATGTCCAGGTGACCTGGAACGATCGCACTTACCGGCTGTACAAAGGCGATCTGCATCGCCACACCGAACTATCCACCGACGGCGGCGGACGCAGCGACGGCTCCATCATCGACTTCTTCCGCTATATGATCGACGCGGCCGCCATGGACTACGGCGCGATCACCGACCACAGCGCGGGCGGCGACTCCGAGTACTGGTGGTGGCTGATCCAAAAGGTCACCGAAATGTATCACGTACCCGGCCGCTACCGGTCACTGTTCGGTTACGAGCGGACGCCGCACTGGCCCAAGGGGCACAAGAATATCATCCACGCCGCGCGCAACATCCCGATCGTCAAGTTATTCACCCGGCCCGACGTCCCCGAGCACTGGTCCACTTACGCGATCGTCGCGGGCGACCTTGCCAGGAACGATACGCAGCTCCTCTACGATTCCGTGCGGCGAACCGGCGGTCTCGCGATCCCGCACACTCTGGCGACCAGCCAAGGCAACGATTGGACGGAGACGGACGAGAAAGTCCAGCCGGTCGCCGAGATCTTCCAGGCGGCGCGGAACTCCTACGAGCACGAAGGCGCTCCGGCGGCGCATCAACGGAGGCCGGGGATGGCCGGCGGTAACGACTTCAACCCCTCCGGTTTCCTGTGGAAGGCATGGGAGAAAGGCGTCCGGATCGGCGTGATCGCCAGTTCGGATCACGTGGCGACCCACCTGTCGTTCGCGATGGTCTATTCGGCGGATCCGAGCCGCGCGGGCATCGTCGAAGCGATCCGCGCGCGCCGCACTTATGGCGCAACGGAGAACATCCTGCTCGAATTTTCCATGGGCGGACACTTCATGGGCGAGGAGTTCAGCGCCCGGCAGGTCCCGGAGATCAAGCTGCGCGTGCGGGGAGCGGGGACGCTGTCCAAGGTCAGCGTCATTCGCGGAGGTAAGTATCTCGCCCAATTCACGCCCGGCTCGCGCGAGTACGCGGCCACGTATCGCGACACCACCAGTCCCGCCGGTAGCCAGTATTATTACGTGCGGGTGGAGCAGACCGATGGCAATCTGGCCTGGAGTTCGCCGATATGGGTCAATTTGCCCTGACAATACGTATCAAGCGGGTGTACGACCGGCCCGAGCCGGAGGACGGGACGCGGATCCTGGTCGACCGGATCTGGCCGCGCGGCGTGCGGAAGGCCGCCTTCGGGCCGGGGGAGTGGATGCGGAGCGTCGCGCCCTCCAGCGAACTCCGGAAGTGGTTCGACCACGATCCCGCCAAGTGGACCGAGTTCGAGCGCCGCTACCGGGAAGAGCTTCGGGAGAACCCGGAGGAGGTGGAGAAGCTCCGCGAACTGGCCCGGGAAGGCACACTCACGCTATGCTACTCCGCCCGCGACGAGCGGCATAACCAAGCGGTGGCATTGAGGGACTACCTATTGGGACCGTAGGGACGTAGCACTTCGATGGTGTTTGGTACCCCCTGTTGCGCCGCGCGATCCACGCCGATAAACAGAGGGAATGTCGACCTTTACCGCCGATTGCCTTCGACTCCAGGCTGGGCTCTGCGACCATCCCGGGGATGCCGCTATCGCCCTTTCGGCGGCGGCCAACATTGTCGAAGCCCAGCCCGAACCAGACCGGCGAGTGCTGGCGGAACTCTACTATAAGACTGGTCTGCACCAGTTGGCGGCCGGCCGGTACCGCCAATGCATCGGAAGTCTCGAGACCGCCATCGCGATCGACGACGAGCTTTCCCTGGAAGGCCGCGACGTGGGCCTCGAACCGGAAGCTCGCCGGCTGCTCGCCACGGCCTACCTGGAATTCGGCGATATTCGCCAGGCCGATCAGCAATTGTTCGCCGCGTCCTGTTTCGTCGATCGCAGTTCGTCGGACTGGGGGATTCTCTGGGCTCGCCTCCTGGTCGCCAATGGCCATGCCCGGGCGGCGGTGGAACTGTTGGAACCCATGGTGGCGCACATTCGGGGCGCCAAGGCGTCCACCATCTCCGATCGCACCGCCAGTCTCACGCTGGGCTGCGCCTATCGGGCCGCCAGCCGGTTCAACGACGCCAAGAATCGCCTGCTGGTCACCGCCGCTCTGTGGCAGGGATCGAAATCGTGGGCGCGGGCCGTGGAGGAACCGCCGGGACTCGGGCTTGCCCACCTGGAGCTCGGCCGCGTCTACCGTGCGATGGAACTGCCTCGCGAAGCGGAACTCCACCTGCGCGAGGCACAACACATCCTGTCGACACGGCTGGGACCGCGTCACCCGTTCGTCGGACAAGTACTGTTCGAGCGGGGTTCGATCGCCCGGATCGCCGACATGAAGTTGGCGGCCAGCCGGCTGATGAGCCAAGCCCTGGCCATCCAGGAAAGCTCGCTCCTGCCCGCCCACCCCGACCTCGCCGCCACCCGGCAGGCAGCCGATCAGTTCCTGGCCGCGGTCACTTTTGGCTGAGAGAGGTAGCCGACAATCCGATCCTTCTTGATCTCGTTCACCACCAGTTCACAAGGAAACCGGCCGTACTTTCCCATGTAGAACTGCACGGGCTCGTTGAGATTCTTTTCCTTCTTCTCCACCCTTTGATCGTCGGCGAACAGCTCCACGGTATAGCGGTTCCGCTTCAAATCGGCGTTCTTGAGGAGCATTGTGATGTCGGAAATCTTGATGGCCTGCTTCGACTTGACCAGATTGAACTCGAAGTAGTTCCTCTCGCCCAGCGCCCGCAACGCGCCTAGTTCCTTCGAATTGGTCGCGATCAGTCCGCTCTGGACGCCCAGGTCGCCGCGAACGCTCTTCAAATCGGTGATCGTCTTGTCGAGTTCGGACTTGGTGCTCGCCACTTCCTGCTTCACCTTGCCGACGTCGGTGGAGATCTCGGCCGCCCTGTTGTTGGCCGCGATCGCCGACTGTTCCACCTTGCTCACTTCCTGGCGAACGGCGGCGGTCTGCTCGGCGGCCTTCTTCTCGGTCTGCTCCACCTTCTTTTCCAGGTCGGTGACCTGCCGCATGGCGTCTTCCTTCGCCTGGCCGGCGAGTTGCTCGGCGCGGCGCCGCGCGGCATCCAATTCGACCTTCAACGCTTCGGCGTTGCGGCGCGCGGTAGCGGTGGAAATCGACGAGGTCTCCCGGACGCTCGAGATCTCGGTCTGCAGCGCCTCGCGCATTTTGGCCAGATCGCCCTTCAAACCGTCGATCTGGAGGAACAGGTAGACATTGGCGGCAAGCAGCGCGATCGCAATGCCGAATAGAATGGGAATCTTCAGGCCGGATCCGCCCTGTTCGGGCATGGGCATCATCGGGGGCTGGCTCACGTGGGGACTCCTTCAGCGAAAATCAGCGAGTTTCGAACCTTAGATCATCTTAACCCGGACCGGGATCGCGCAATGGATAACGCAGGAACGGCAACACTTCCTGCTTGGGCACGCCCGGTTCGAAGCAGCGGCGGCAACGGGCTTCGTACATGCCGGCCGCTCCTACCACGATTAGATCCTCCGAATCGACCAGGCGTTGCGTGTGTTTCGCGGGATTTCCGCATCTCATGCAAATCGCGAGCGTTTTCGTAATGGATTCCGCCATGGTCAGCAGGTCCGGAATCGGCGGAAACGGCCTCCCCAGATAATCGGTGTCCAGCCCGGCGATGATCACCTGCTTGCCGGCGTCGGCCAGTTGATTGGCCACGCGCACCAGTTCCGGCCCCATGAAGTTCGCCTCGTCGACGCCCACCACCTGGGTCCGCCAGTCGAGCTGCGTCAAGATCCCGGTGGCATCCTTAACCACGATCGCGCCCAGCCGCGCGTCGGCGTGCGAGACGATCTCGTCGCTGGCGTACCGGTCGTCGATCTCCGGCTTGAACACCTGCACGCGCTTGCGCGCGATGATCGCCCGCCGCAGCCGCCGGATCACCTCTTCGCTCTTGCCGGAAAACATCGGGCCGCAAACCACCTCGATCCAGCCGGTATTATGTATCAGTACGTCCATGCCGGGATGTTACTTCGCCTTCCGCAACCGCGCCGAGTCGGCCTCCGCGGCCCTCATTACCCGGAGCAGGTTGCCACCATAGATTTTCACGATTTGTTCGCCCGTGTAACCCTTCTCTAGCAGCGCGCGCGTCAACGCGGGGAACATCGACACGTCGTCCAGGCCGGCGGGAACGCAACTGACGCCGTCGAAGTCGGAGCCGATCCCGACGGCGTCGATTCCGGCGAGCTTCACCGCGTGGCCGATATGCGCCACCACGTCGGCCAGGGTGGCTCGCGTCATGCGCTTCTTCGCCTCATCCTCCAACTCCGTGATGCGCCTCTTTCGCGCGGCCGGCGTGCGCGTTTCCCGCGCCGCCTTCGCCTCGATCTCGTTCTTCAGCGCGCGGTTTGTCCACGACGACGTGTCCGCCGATTTCGGCGACAAAAACTCGCAGCCGAAGTTGATCTGAATCACGCCGCCCTTGCGAGCCAGCGCCGAGATCATCGCGTCGGTCATGTTGCGCGGGATGTTCGACAGCGCGCGGCACGACGAGTGCGACGCGAACACCGGAGCCGAACTCGCCTCGAGAGCGTCGAAGAACGTTTTGTCGGAAACGTGCGAGATATCGACCATCATACCGAGCCGGTTCATCTCGGCCACGATGCCGCGCCCGGCCGGCGAGAGTCCGTTGTTGGGGCCTCCGGCTGTCCCGGACGAGTCCGCCCAGTTGTGGTGGTTGGAATGGGTGAGCGTCATGTAGCGGACGCCGAGGTCGAAGAACGTGCGCAGCAAGCGGGGCGAGTCCTCGATCGCGTGGCCGCCCTCGATTCCGATGAGCGCGGCGATCCTGCCCTCTTTCCGCGCCGCGAGGATCTCGTCCGCCGTCGCGGCCAAGCGGAAGTCGGCGGGGTGCTTGCCCACGATGTCGAACCGGATCGTGTCGATCATCTCTAGCGCCCGGTGCGCGGCGGAGTGGGTCCTGACGGTATCGGCCGGCACGTAGGCGGCGAAGAAGACCGCGCCGGCGCCGCCCTGGCGCAACCGGGGGATGTCGGTCTGGCCGGTGGCGCGGCGCGGCCCGATGTCCAGCCCCTTCAGGGTGTCGGAGGTGACGTCGTTATGCGTGTCGATCAAAAGCGCGGACGCGTGAACGCGGCGGACCTCCTCGTCCGTCACACTACGCGGCTGGCCCCACGACAGCGCGGCCAGCATCGACCAAGCGGCTGCTCTCATTGCGATCCTCCATCGTAACAGTCCCGGTTCGCCGCCGGCCCGCTCGAAACCGCGGGGCGCTATTTGGGCCTCCGGTGCAGCAACTGGCGCTCCGGCGTTCCGAGCGAATCCCAACTGCGCGGTTTCTTCCGGTTGATGTCCTTCGGCAGCAGCGACAGCAGCCTCGCCTTGGTGGCCGCGTGCTCCGGCTTCGACGCCAGATTGGTCCATTCGTTCCGGTCGTTTCTTTCGTCGTAGAGCTCCTCTCCGTCGGAGTAGCGGGTATAGCGCCAACCGGCTGTTCGGACGCTGATCCGGTTGGCCCCATTGGAGGTGATCGCCGGCCGGTCCCACGCCGCGCCGGGGCTGGCGAGCAACGGGCGTAAAGAGCGTCCCTCCTGGCCGTTCTTCCCAGGCAGACCGCGGAGATCCACCAGCGTGGGGTAAAGGTCGAGCAACTCGACCACGCGCTGGCAATCCGCGCCGGTCCTCATTCCCGGCGCGCGGACGATCAGCGGCGCCCGGCAGGATCGCTCCCACAGCGTGAACTTCTGCCAGTGATCCTTTTCGCCGAGGTGCCAGCCGTGATCGCCGAACAGCACCACGATGGTGTTGTCCCGGTAGGGACTGGCATCGAGCGCGGCCAGCACACGGCCCGCGTTGGCGTCGCTGTAGTTGATGCAGGCGAGATAGGCCGCCACGGCCTCCTGCCACTGGTTCGCTCCCACGATTCCGGCATGAGCCTTCAGCGCCTGCTCCCGGATGGCGCTTTTCGGGACGTCGTCGAGGTCATTGGCGAGATAGGGCGGCAGCTTCACGTCCATGCCCGCGAATTTTTCGAAGTAGGCCTTGGGCGCATACCACGGTAAGTGCGGCTTGACGAAGCCGCACGCCAGAAAAAAGGGCTGCCGGTGCTGCCTGCTCAGGAAGGCGGCGGCGTAGCGCGCCACCTGGAAATCGGGTGTCCGCTCGTCGGGGATGTCGAGAGGACCCCAGTCGAAGTTCTTGGCGGGGCCAACGCGTCCCCGGCTGGGCTTGACGCCTTTGTAGCCATCGGAATCGGAGTCCTTCAAGTGGGCGTGAAAACCGCCGTAGTCGGTTTGCTTGGAATGGAAGATCTTGCCGCAGCCTTCCACGCGGTACCCGTTTTTCATGAAGTATTCGGGCAGGGTGACGGCTTCCGGCGCCCCGTCGCGCCAAGTGTCGTCGTTCTCATACACCCCGGTGGTGGACGGACGCAGGCCGGTAAGCAGCGACGCCCGCGAAGGGTTGCACATCGGCGCCTGGCAATAGGCGTTCTGGAACCGGACGCCGGATTGGGCCAAACGGTGGATGTTGGGCGTCACGGTTTGGGGATGGCCGCCGAAGTCCTCCACCCAGTCGTTGAGGTCGTCCACCGGCATGAACAGAACGTTCGGCTTCGCCGGCGCGGCGGCCAGGACAGACGCGGCGGGGGACCCGAGAAAGGCGCGGCGGGACAAACGCATCATGTTTCGATTCTCCGGCAAGCGCCCGGTCGGTGACAAGGAACGGCTCGACATCCTGGCCGGCGGTGCGACCGCGACTTCACTCCGTCCGCCACGGAAGGTCTCCCCGCGGCGGTGATAAGATGGCGGATCGATGAGCGTCACACAGATTCACACGGACCTCGAGTACGGCCGGGATGGAAAACAGTCGAGCCATCTGGCCATCCCCTACTCGCATAACCTCGGCGGGTGGGCGAACCTGCGAATACCGGTCGCGTCCATCCGCAACGGCGAGGGTCCGGTGGTTCTACTGATGGCTGGCAATCACGGAGACGAGTATCCGGGACAAGTCGCCATCCAGCGGCTGTGGCGGGAACTGACCCCGGACGACGTCACCGGAACGCTTCTGCTCATCCCGTGTCTGAATCCGCCGGCGGCCAAGGCGGCGACGCGGCTATCCCCGCTCGACGGGCGCAACTTCAACCGCTGTTTCCCGGGCAATCCGAACGGCACGGTGAGCGAGATGCTGGCGCACTACCTGTCGGCGGTGCTGTTCCCGATGGCGGAGTATGTGATCGATCTCCACACGGGCGGCCGCAGCATGGGATTTCTGCCGTGCGCCCACATGCATCTGGCGCCGGACCCGCTGCAAAGAGACCGCATGCGCCGCGCGGCCGAGGCGTTCCTCACCGAGGTGACGTTTCTGTACGCCGACGTCGCGGGCACGGGTCTGCTTCCCACCGAGGCGGAAAGGCAGGGCAAGATCGTCATCACAACGGAAATGGGCGGCGCGGAGCTGGTTCCCGCGTCGATCCACCGGCAATGCCAGGCGGGACTGCGGAACGTGCTGATCCACTGCGGCGTGCTGCGGGGCCAGGAGAAGACGCGGGCGGAAGCCGGGCTGGGACCGGCGCGCTGGGTGGAGTCGCTGGACCGCGCGGATTACCGTTTCGCGCCCGAGTCCGGGTTGTACGAGAACTGCGTGGAGTTGGGCGAGGAAGTAACGAAGGGCGGCTTACTCGGGCAGATCCACTCGATCGAGAATCCAGACCGCGAGCCGGTGCGGGTGGAAGCTCACGCGGACGGGTTGCTGGTGGCGAATCGCGGCCCGTCGATCGTGGGCCAGGGGGACTGCGTGGCTTGTCTGGCGCACGACGTGGGTCCCGGGGTGCTCTGAGCGGAAGCGCCCGGCGCGTCCCATTATCGGACAGCCGGCGCGGCGCGGCCCACGCGGGATCAACGGTTTCCGGGTGGCGCCCCGCGTGAAGATAGGAACTCGCGATGCAACTTCCCGCCGATCTCCGCTGGGCGCTTCGATCACTGGCTTCGAGCCCCGGCTTGGCGCTCTCCGCTGTGCTGGTGCTGAGTCTCGGGCTCGGCGCGAATCTCACCGTATTCTCGTTCTTCAACACGGTCCTGCTGCGGCCGCTACCTGGGATTCGCGGCGGCGGCGATCTGGCCCTGATCGGGCGAACGGGCCGCGGCGGCGGGTTCTTCAACACGTCGTATCCCGATTACCGGGACCTGCGCGCGGACGCACGGTCGTTCCAACATCTGGCCGCGCGCCAGCCGGCCGCGATGTCGGTGGCCGTGGACGGCTCCACCGAGCGGATTCGCGGCGAGGCCGTGTCGTCGAACTACTTCGACGCCCTTCAGACTCGGATCGTCGCGGGCCGCGGGTTTCTGCCCTCCGAGGACATGGTGGCGGGAGACGGCGCCGTCGCGGTCCTGTCGCACGGCTATTGGGTGCGTCGATTCGCGTCCGATCCGGCGGCCATCGGGCGAGTCATCGTCATCGACAAGGCCCCCTTCACCGTGGTCGGCGTCGCCGAGCCCGGCTTCCGCGGCAACTACCTGCCCGCCCCCGCCGAGATCTTCATTCCGATCTCCATGTACGATCCGCTCATGCTCAGCCGGCGGAATTCGTCGTGGCTGTCGCTGTTCGGACGGTTGGCTGAGGGAGCCTCGCGCGCACGCGCCGACGCGGAGTTACATGCGCTCGGCGTTTCCTACCGGGCGCGTCACGCGGCGGACTTCGACGATCTGTCCTTCCGCACCGCGCGGTTCAATTCGGTCGACGAGGATCTGGGCAACGGCGACGCCTCGGCGATGGTGGCCGTGCTCGGGACGCTGTGCCTACTCTCGCTGTTCGTAGTCTGCGCCAATGTCGCGAATCTGCTGTTGGCGCGGGCGTCGGCGCGAACCAGGGAGATTGCGATTCGACTATCGTTAGGCGCGGGGCGGGCGGGCGTGATCCGCCAGTTCCTGATCGAAGGGCTGCTGTTGGCGGCGGCCGCCGCGCCGATGGCTGCTGTCGCCGGAGGCTGGTGCTCGGAACGGCTGGCGGCCCTGATTCCAACCGAAGGCGCGGTGGGCCGCATCCAAGTGGATGCTCCGCTCGACGCCAACATGCTGCTGGCGGCCGCCGCTTTGACCTTGCTGGCGGCGTTGGCGTTCGCCGGTCCGGCGGCGTGGGCCGCGTCGAAGACGAACCTGGTGGCCGGACTCAAGACCGGCGAAGCCGGCATGGGCGGAGCCGCGGGACGCGCGCGAATGCGCAACACGTTCGCCGCGGTGCAGGTGGCGTTGAGCCTTACGCTACTGGTTTGCGCCGCTCTGGTGGGGCGTAGCGTGCAATTGCTGAAGCGCTCCGATCACGGCGTGGCGTTGGACAGCGTCGCCATCGCGTCCATCGATCTCGAGGGGGCCAAGTACGCGCAGCCGGCGGGAAAGGCGTTTCTGGAAGAACCGCGGCGGCGGCTCGGCGAATTACCGGGCATCCGGGCGGCGGCGACGTCGAGCGTCGTTCCTTTCTCGGGCTCGGGAATGTCGCTGTTCGGACTGTGGGGCGGGGCCGTGCCCCAAGAGCGGCGAGTGCATCCTTACACGAACATCCAGTCGCCCGGGTTCTTCGACACGATCGGAATGCCGCTGCTTTATGGCCGCGACTTCTCGCCGCGCGACGTGGAGAACTCGCGATTCGCCGCGATCGTCAACGAGAAGCTGGCGCGCCAACTGTTTCCGAAGGGCGATCCACTCGGCCAGATCGTGTACACGGGATCGAAGGAGGTCCCGTCGCTCGAGATCGTGGGCGTTGCGCGCGACGGTTTGTCGCCGAATCCGCACGATGGAATTCTCCCCGCGTTGCACCTGAGTCTGCATCAGATGAAGGCGTTCAACTTGCGGCAGACGATCCTTGCGCGAACCGCTGGGCCGCCGGCCGGGCAACTCGCCGCCATTCGAAAAGTAGTGGCGGATATGGATCGCAACCTGCCGGTGTTCGAGGAGAGCACCTTGCGCGTCGCGTTCGACGGATCGTTCTTCATGGTCACGATGGTGGGAGCGGTGGCCGGCTTTTCCGGCGCGATGTCGCTGGTGGTGTGCACCATCGGGCTCTACGGTCTGATGTCGTTCACCGTCGGGCGGCGGGTGCGGGAGACCGGTGTTCGGCTGGCGTTGGGCGCGACGCCCGCGAGCGTCATCGCAACGATGCTTTCGGACGGCGCGCGAGCGGCCGCGGCCGGCGCCGGCTTGGGATTGGCTCTGTCGATGGCGCTGACGCGCATCCTGCGGTCGCTGTTGTTCGGCGTGGATCCGGCCGAGCCCGCGGTGTTGGCGGGAGCGGCCCTGTTCGTGACGGCGGCCGCGTTGGCGGCGTGCTACCTTCCCGCGCGCCGCGCGAGCCGGATCCATCCTTCGGAGGCCCTGCGATACGACTAGCGCGCCGTGCTTCCGCCGTCGACGACGAAGGCTTGGCCGGTGACGAACGACGAATCGCCCGACGCCAGATAGAGCGCCATGCCCGCGATCTCGTCCGGCTGGCCCACGCGCGGGAGCGGCTGCGTGCCGGCGAGGTTCGTCATGTAGCGCTCATCCTGCCAGAAGTACGAACTGAAATCCGTCTGGATGAGCCCCGGGCAGATCGCGTTGACGCGCACGCCGTGCTTGCCGAACTCCACCGCCCAGACGCGAGTCATCATCAGCAGACCCGCCTTGGTGAAGCTGTAGCAGAGGCCGCCGTCCTGCGGCCGGAGACCCGCGATCGACGACATGTTGATCACCGATCCGCCTCCACGCTCGATCATCTTCGGCACGGTGAGCCGGATCAGCCGGTGCGCGGCGAGCACGTTCACCTCCATCGTCTTGAGCAACGCCTCGTCGGTGACTTCGAGCGCGGGTCCTTGCCCGACGTTGGTTCCGCTGTTGTTCACCAGCACGTCGACCGGTCCGAACACGCGCGCCGTCTCGGCCACGAGCGCCTCGAGTTGCTCCTTGCGGCCAACGTGGCACTGTACCGGATGCACCTTGGCGCCGTCCGCCGACAGCTCGCGCGCGGTCTGCTCGAGCACGTCGAGCTTGCGGCTGGCGATGACCACGTTCGCTCCCGCTTCGGCGAATCGCCGGGCGATCGCTTTGCCGATGCCACGTCCACCGCCCGTGATCAATGCCGTTTTTCCATCGAGTCGCATAGAGATTCAGAATAGCGCCGTCGCACGGGCATCGCGCGCGGCGCCTTGATATGCTCGTGCTACATGAATCCTGGCAAGCTCCTGATCTTGGCATTGGCGCCCGCCGCCGGAGTGTTCGGTGCGGACCCCGTCGGCGCGTGCGCCGAAGCGCGGGCGATTCTGCGCCAAGTCCCGGGCTTTCCGCTCGACCCTGGGGAACCCGTCCGGTTGACGCCCGGCCGCAAGGAGTTGTTCCTCGACGATCACACGTTGGAACGTCTCGAGAACATCGAGCGGCGGTTACATCCTCCGCGTAAGTCCGGCCCGGTGATCCGCCCCGGCAAGCCCTGGGAGGGCGCCAGCATTCAGATCCGAACCGGCCCATTTTGGAATCCGGACCAGAAGCAATGGATGATGTGGTACCTGGGCGGATACGCGACCTCCCGCGACGCCATTCGATGGGACAAGCCAACGCTCGGCCTGCGCGACTACCAGGGCTCCAAGGACAACAACCTGATGCTGCCGGTCACGCGGTACGAGTTCAAGGACCCACTTACGGGCCGCGAACTCCTGAGGCAGGACGGCGACGGCACGACGATCAACCACGCGATCTTCGATCCTGGCGATCCCGACCCGGACCGGCGGTACAAGGGCGCCGGCCACAAGGGTCCGCTGTGTTGCCTGCAAGGGGGACGGGGCGCGGGCTTCTATCCGGCGGTTTCCCCCGACGGGCGGACCTGGCGGCTTCTGGACAGCGCGTTCGTGCCCACCGCCGACGAATCGCACTTCGACGTCGACGACGAACGGCGGTTTTACTATGCGACGGTCAAGCATCCCGGTCCCTATGGGCGGAGCGTCTATCTTTCGGTGAGCCGCGATTTCGATCATTGGTCCGATCCGAGGGACTGCCTGGTGTTCCACGCCGACAAGCGGGACCAGGAACTCGGCGCGGAGCGGGTCCGGCTGCATCTGCGCGATCCGAACCTGCGCAAACCGGCGTTTCACCGGCCGGAGGAGTATGTCACCGACATCTACAATCTGCCGGTCTTTCGCTACGAGGGGCTCTATATAGGCCTGCCCACGGTGTTCAACCATAGCGGCAACTCCCGCGTGAACAGCGACGGATTCAGCATGACGGAACTTGCCTCCAGCCGCGACCTGATTCACTGGGACCGCGCGGGGAACCGCGAGAAGTTCCTGCCGCTTTCCGAACTCGACGGAGAGCGTAACTACGATACCGCGCAGCTACTCGCGGCCAACCGGCCCGTGGTGACGGACCGGGAGATTCTGTTTTACTACACCGGCCTCAAATGGCGGCACCATCCGGACGATGTGAAATCGGAGGACCGTGCGCCGCTGCCGGACAGCGGCGCCATTCTGCTCGCGCGGCTCCGCCTGGACGGATTTGTCTCTCTCGACGGCGGCGATCCGGCGGGAACGGCGCTGACCAAGCCGATGAAATGGAGCGGCTCGAGCTTGCACGTGAACGCCGATGCGCAAGGCGGCGAAGTGCGCGCCGAGGTCGTGGACGCGGTCACCGGCAAGCCGGTTGCCGGATTCGAAATGGGCCGGTGCGAGACGGTCCGGGGCGACCGGCTGGACGCGGAGATTCGCTGGGGAGCGGCGGCGCCCGCCACGCTCGAGGGACGCGCCATCCGCATCCGGTTCGAGTTGCGGCGGGCGAGCCTGTACGCGTTCTGGACGCGCTGACGCGCCGATGCCGCGCGGACCGCGGCCCCCCGTCACCTGTTGCGCACGATCAGCACCGGCGCCCGCAACTCGTGCCGCACCGCGTTGATCGTCGTGCCGAAGATGAGATCCTTCCACCACTTGTGCCCGTGGCCCGCCATGATCACCAGGTCCGGCTGGATCTCGTTGGCCACCCTCACGATCTCCTTGCTCGGGCTCGAACCGTATCGCACGATCAGGTCCACCTGGACGCCCTGCGCGCGCAAAGCCTCGGCGATGTCGACGAAGTAGCGCTCGCCGGAACGCTCCTCTTCGGTGGACGCGTCGGCGCCGTATAGTTGGCTCGCCACGCCTTCCTCCACGTGCACCAGGTACAAATGCGCGCCGTGCGCCCGGGCGATGGAGGACCCATGCGACAGAGCCTCGCGGTCAAGCTCGCTGTGGTCGAGCGGAACGAGCACGCGAGCGTAGGTGGGAGCGGGGAGCGGCGCGGCGACCTCGATGCGCGACGGCACGATGTCGAACGGGCGGCCGATCCGCCGCACGCTCGCCGGCAACAACGGGTGCAGGGTCACGTACAGCAGCAACAAAAACAGACCGGCGCCGAGCAACCCCAGCAGCACCGCGACCAGCCAAGTCCACTCACCCGCCGACGAGAGCCAATCGCCGAACGTTCGGATCACCAGCCACACGTTCAACCCGACGATGACCGTCGCCGCCACCCACGCCAACAAGCGCACCCACGGCGGGTTCGCGAACTCGCCCATGCGCTCGCGGCTCGACGTGAACTGGATCAGAGGGATCACCGCGAACGGCAGTTGCATGCTCAGGATCACCTGGCTCAGGATCAGCAGCTTGTAGGTCCCCTGCTCGCCGGAGATCGTCACCGTGATGGCGGCGGGGATGATCGCTAACAGGCGGGTCACCAACCGCCGCAGCCAGGGCCGCATCCGGAAGTTGAGGAAACCCTCCATCACGATTTGGCCGGCCATGGTTCCCGTCAGGGTCGAACTTTGTCCGGAGGCAAGCAGAGCCACCGCGAACAGCACGCTCGCGGCCGCGCTGCCTAGAAGCGGCGACAGCAACTCGTGCGCTTGCTGGATCTCGCTCACCGGGATGCCACGTTTGAAGAAGGTGGAGGCCGACAGCACCAGAATCGCCGCATTCACCAGCAGGGCGGCGTTGAGCGCCACCACCGAGTCGATCAGGTTGAACCGGCAAGCCGTCCGTTTGTCGTCCGGCGTCGCGCCGATCCGCCGCGTCTGCACCAGCGCTCCGTGCAGGTACAGGTTGTGCGGCATCACC
>SXGS01164425.1_pt1 | contig 17898 bp, 4 predicted proteins | sample 3174681 | NCBI WGS metagenome assembly SXGS01 (sample SAMN11356861, study PRJNA531348) | freshwater metagenome | isolation source: freshwater sample F1-80 | place: China: Fuxian Lake, Yuxi | collected 2017-12-25 | reverse complement strand
AGTCTGGAACACGACCTTTGAATACTCCACGGATCGCTTGAACTGGACCAACCTCGGCGCGGGCGCGCGCATTCCCGGCGGCTGGGCGTTGACCAACGCCGCCGTCCCGCCCGGCGCGCATCTTCGCGCCCGCGGCCACGTCACCGGCGGATTCGGAAACGCTTCGAGCTGGTTTGTGGATGCGTACTCTGACTACCCGCCGACGCTGCTGCTTCAACCGGCCAGCCGGACAAACGTCGCCGGCAGCAGTGTGACTTTTGGTGCCTCGGCGGGATGGACTGATCCTTTGTCCTATCAATGGATGAGGGATGGCGTGCCGCTGGCGGACATCGGTGACTTCGCGGGCTCGGCGACGGCGCGGTTGACCGTTACGAAGCTGCTCAAACTCCACGAGGGCGGATACAGCGTCGTGGTCAGCAACGCGCAGGGCAGCGTGACGAGCCAGGTCGCGTGGTTGACGGTGATCGACCCTGCCGTCACCAACCATCCCACGAATCAGCACCGCAACGTGGGTGAGAGCGTGACGTTCGACGTGGCCGCGAGTGGAACGCCGCCGCTGACTTACCAATGGCGGAAGCAGGGCGTGGCCGAATCCTTGGGCGACACCGCGACTCTCTCGCTCTCCCAGTTGCAGCTTGGCGACGCCGGCTATTACTTCGTGGTCGTTGGCAACGGCTACGGCAGCGTGACCAGCGCCGTCGCGCAACTGACAATGAACAGGGTGACCCTCGATGCCGGCTTCGCTCCGGGGTCGAATGCTTTCGTGGAAACGATGGCGATTCAATTGGACCGAAGGATTGCCGCCGCCGGTTCCCTCAGGCCGCCGATCGGTCAGGTGATCCGCCGGCTTGGACGATTGAACGCTGACGGCACGCTGGACGGCGCGTTCAATCCTGATGCGAACAGCCAGACCATGGCCCTTGCGGTGCAGGCCGACGGAAAACTTCTTGCCGGAGGTTCTTTCAGCAGTCTGGGCGGCCAGCCGCGTTCGAGAATTGGACGGCTGAACGCCGACGGCACCCTGGATGAAGGCTTTGCTGCATCGGCCAACAGCACCGTGCGGTCATTGATCATACAGGACGATGGGAAAATTCTGATCGGAGGTGACTTCAGCACAGTGTTAGGCACGTCCCGGCCGGGTTTGGCCCGACTCAATGCCGATGGCACGATCGATCCCGGGTTCGCTGCGGAACTGAGTGGCAACGTTTCAACAATGGCCATTCTCACTGATGGAAGAATTCTGGTCGGTGGATACAACTTCAGGACGCCGGGCGGGCAGTCGCGCCCCGGCCTCGCCCGGCTTCATCCGGACGGAACGCTGGATGACAGCTTCAATGTCGCGGCCATCGCCTCGGCCAGCGCTCTTGCCGTACAGGCGGACGGGAAGATTCTCATGAGCGGCTGGCTGCCGCTGCCGGGAACGCAGTCGTTCACTTACTTTGGACGGCTCAACCCGGACGGGACTGCGGATGCCGGCTTTAACGTCGCGTTGAACAACTCGGTGTATTCGATTGCGCTTCAGGCCGACGGCAAAATTGTGATCGGAGGAGCCTTCACGACGTTGAACGGACAGCCGTGCAGCCGAATCGCGCGCCTCCACGCCGATGGGTCGCTGGACAGCGAGTTCAATCCAGGCGCGGACGACACGGTGTTCTCGCTGGCGTCGCAGGAGGACGGGAAGATTCTGGTCGGGGGCTATTTCTACAACATTGCCCGGCAGCCTCAAAGATACGTGGCCCGGTTGAACAATCTCGAACCCGCCACCCAAAGCCTCAGTTACAGTGGCTCGACCATCACTTGGCTGCGCGGCGGCAGCAGCCCAGAAGTCTGGGGGACGACCTTCGAGCATTCCACTGACGGCGTCGCGTGGACCAGCCTCGGCGCCGGAACGCGAATCCCCGGCGGCTGGCAATTGAGCGGCGGAGCTGTGCCTCCCGGCGCCAGCATTCGCGCGCGCGGCCACGTCACCGGCGGATGGGGAAATGGTTCGAGCTGGTTCGTGGAAACCCGGCTGCAATCCATCGCGCCGATGCTCCTCGCGGGTGATGGAAACTTCGGAGTTCTCTCGAATCGTTTTGAGTTCATGGTCCTCGGCCTGCCCGGCCAAACCGTCTTCGTGGACGCCTCAACCAACTTGCTCCACTGGACCCCGCTCCAGACCAATATCATTGGAACGGGGCCCATATTCTTCACAGACCCTGAGTGGCCGCTGTATCCGCAGCGATTCTACCGGGCGCGTGGGGAATGACGGCCAGGTTCCGTTCGTCATGCGCAGATACGTTTCGGATCCATTCTGAGAACGGCCAGGGAATCATCTCGCGGTTCACATTCAAAAGTCGGAACAACCTGCGGTATCCTGGTTTCCGGAGTTCCGCATTTACTCGCGTGCGGACGTTCCTACACTGCGCCCCATGACGACTGCGAAAGCCTCTGTCCTCGAACAATTCAAAGCGCCGCTCCAGCTCCGGCATTTTCCTGTGCCCGCGCGCCCGGAACCCGGCGCGGCGATTGTGCGGACGCTCATGGCGGGCATCTGCGGGACGGACGTTCATTTGTGGAAGGGCGAGTTGCCCATCGTGCTGCCGATCATTCTCGGCCACGAGACTGTCGGTCGCATCGAACAGCTTGGCGAAGGGCTGGAGACGGACTGGACGGGCCAGCCGCTCAAGGTCGGCGACCGCGTGACCTGGACTTCTTCCACGTCTTGTGGCCACTGCTACTACTGCCTGGAGAAGCGCCAGCCGACACGCTGCGCGCAACGGCGCGCGTACGGAATCGGTTACCGCTGCGACTGCGAGCCGCACTTCCTCGGCGGCTATGCGGAGTTTCATTACCTCAAGCCGCGCGTAAACATCTTCAAGATCGCCGACGATCTCGCGACGGAGTCCGTCATTGGCGCGGGTTGCGCGTTGAACACGGCGATTCAAGGAGTCGAGCGCACGGGCATCGCCTGGCGCGACAATGTCGTGGTGCAGGGCGCGGGGCCGGTCGGCATCGCCGCGCTGGCGGTGGCGAAGAGCGCCGGGGCCGCACAGGTGATCGTGCTCGGCGCGCCGAAGCACCGGCTCGAGATGGCGCGGCGATTCGGAGCGGACCATGTCATCGACATCGACGAAGTAAAGACGCCGGCAGATCGCGTTGCGGCGGTGCGCAAGCTCACCGGGGGCTACGGCGCGGACGCTGTGCTGGAATGTGTGGGCTCGCCGACGGCCATTGGCGAGGGCATGGAGATGTGCCGGGACGGCGGGAAATATCTCGTGCTCGGACACTATTGCGACGCGGGGCCGGTATCGTGGAATCCGCATGTCGTCACGCGCAAGCAGCTCACGGTGATTGGCTCGTGGTCGTATGAGCCACGGCATCTGCGGCAGGCGCTGGAGTTTCTGCGGGCGCACCCGCAGGAGTTTCCGTTCGCAGAGATGGTGACGCATCGGTTCACGCTCGATCAGGCGAACGAGGCGTTGGCGACTACTGCAAGCTGGGCGGCGGCGAAGAGCGTGCTGGTTCCGGCGGTGTGAAGAAGCGGGGAACGCCTGGACTTGATCCGGGTGGGTCGCCCATTCCACCCCGACTATTCCGCGCCGTTCAGGCTTTTGCTTTCGCGCGTGCTTGCTCGCACTCCAAGCACAACGAGCCTGTATCTATTCCGTGACGGCAGGGCGTATTTCTGCAACGATGCCAGCAATCCAACCAATCGACATCGTCTTACTTATGCGCGCATTCTTTTGTTACGGTTTCGCGGCAGCCCTGCTTCTCGCGTCGCTTTCTCCCGCCCCCGGCCAGGACGTTCTTCGCATCACTGAATTTCTCTCGGTGAACGACGGTCCGGTGACGGACGAGGACGGCGATTTCTCCGATTGGATCGAAGTTCACAACGCCGGCACGAACGCGGTGAGCCTGCTCGACTGGCGTTTGAGCGATCGCGTGGACCTGAACGGCGCGTGGCGGTTCCCGGCCACCAACCTGCCGCCCAACGCCTACATGCTCGTGTTCGCCTCGGGCAAGGATCGGCGTGTGCCGGGCGCGACCTTGCACACGGACTTCCGGCTCTCCGGTAGCGGCGAGTATCTCGCGCTCATCAGGCCCGACGGCAGCAATGTCGTCTCGGAGTTCGCACCGGTTTATCCGGCGCAGGTGAGCGGCGTGTCGTATGGCATCGCGTTGCAGGAGACGACGACGACGTTGGTCGCGGAGGGCGCGCTGGCGAAGGTGCTTGTGCCGGCGAACGGATCGCTGGGCGAGAGTTGGACTGCACCTGGCTTCGCTGATGGAAGCTGGACGACTGTGACGACGGGAGTGGGTTTCGAGACGGACGGCCAGGCACCGTTCGTGCCGGCGACCATTGCGAATTCCGTCACAGACTTTTCCGGCGTGCAGGGCCAGGCGAACTGGTCGTATGGCTACTGGTCGCGCATCGCGGATGACGACGGCGTGTATCAGGACGCGAACTTCATTCCGTTCGCCGCGAACACATTCTCCGGTGCCCGCTGGCGCTGGCCGACTGCGGAGGCGGAGAGTGAATTGACTGCGCGCGGCGGCGTGCCGACGGGCGTAAACCTGGCCTTCGGCCGCCCCGAACACTGGGTGATCCGCCGCTACGTGTCGGAGTTCGACGGGCCGCTGCGCATCACCGGAACTATCACGCACACGAGCGACTGGATTCGCGTGACGGCGGTCGGTCTCGGGAACAGCCCGTTGCTCTACGTGTATATGTCCGGGCTCGGCGTCGGTTATCTTGACGACGTGAAACTCGTGGCGGGACTGACACCCGATGCCGGAGTGAATTTGATCCAGAACGGCGATTTCGAGAGCACGAATCTTCAGCCTGACTGGACGGTGTCGCCGAACCTTGCGAACTCCAGTGTGACAACAGCGGTGAAACGCAACGGCAGTCGGAGCCTGCGGCTCGTGTCCACCGGCGGTGGCAGTTCGCAAAGCTCGTCCATTTGGCAGAGCGTGCCCGGAGTGGTGGCGGGTCAGCCGTATGCGTTGAGCTACTGGTTCCTGCCGGACACGAACAGCACGCCGCTCACGGTGCGTTTCTCGGGAGGTTGGATCAACACGACGGCTCCTCCCTGCGGTGACGGTACGGTGGCGCGGATATTCGTCGATGGGACGGAAGTCTTTCAGGAGCGCGCCTTGATCAGCAGCGCCCCTTACGAGCTGACTGTCCCAACGCGGCTGGGATCAAAAGTGGACTTCGTGATCGATCCCGGCCAGGCGTCCGACAGCCAGTGCGACGCCACGGAGTTTATTGCGAACATCGAGACTTCCGATCCGTCGCTCGCGGTCGTGGCGGATTCCGTGACCGATTGGTCCGTGTCGGGCGAGCAGGGTGCGGGCGGCTGGTTCTACGGCTACTTCGATGCCGGCACGAACGCGGTGACACCGACATATCGCGCGACGAACTTCGTCGCGTTCCCGCGCAACAACGGTCCGCATGGCCCGGGTAACCTGTGGGATGGATCGTCGTGGGACTGGTGGAATGGAGATCCACCGGCGACGGAGATCGGGCGGCATGTGATGAACCCGAACGGCTTCAACGCGCCACCGATGCACTGGCCCATACGGCGCTGGATCAGCGAAGTCAGCGGCAGCATCACGGTGGATTGGAGCATCCTGAAACTTCAGGCATCGGGCGGCGGTGTGACAGCTCGGGTGTTTCATAACGGCGTCCAGCGCGACACGATCACGCTGCCGGGCACGAACGCGAACACCGTGTTTCGTTCGATCAACATCAGCGGCGTGAGCGTGGGCGATCCGATCGACATCGTGGTCGATTCCGCCGGGTTGGGCGGGTCGTTTGGCGATGGTGGCGATCGTTGCTGGGTGACTGCGACGATTCGCGGGCGTCCGAGCCTGACGCCGTATGTGGCGTCGAGCGTCGAGACGGCGATGAGAAACATCAACGCGTCGGCCTACGTGCGCGTGCCGTTCACCGTGACGAACCCGGCGGCGGTGCAGTTCCTGAACCTGCGAATGCAGTATGACGACGGGTTCGCGGTGTATCTGAACGGGCAGTTGGTCGCCAGTGCGAACGCGCCGGCAGGGCCGCAGTGGAACTCTGCGGCGACGCGCTCCCGTGCTGACGGCGGGGTGATGGCGTTCGACGAGTTCAACCTCTCCGCCTTCCGCGGGTTGCTTCAGCCGGGCGTGAACGTGCTCGCGATTCACGGCCTCAATGCCTCGGCGGCGGATGGCGATTTCCTCGTGCTGCCGGAATTGACGGCGAGCAGCCTGGCGCTCGATCCGAACACGCGGCGTTATTTCGCGCCGCCGTCGCCTGGGGCTGAGAACGGCTCGGGCGGCAGCGCGGTCGGGCCTTTGCTCACGGAGGTGAAACACACGCCGCATGTACCGGCCGACAATCAGGACGCGCTCGTCACGGCGCGCGTGGCCCCGACTTTCTTTGCGGTGGGCAATGTGCGGTTGATCTACCGGGTGATGTACAGCAACGAGGTAAACGTCGCGATGTTCGACGACGGCGCGCACGGCGACGGCGGCGCAGGGGATGGCGTCTATGGTGCGACAATTCCGGCCGCCGCGTCGCAGCCGGGGCAGATGGTGCGCTACTACGTCTTCGCGTTGGACACTTCGACAAATTCGTCCCGCGTGCCGCTCTTCAACGACCCGAAGGACTCGCCGCAGTATCAGGGCTTCGTCATCCCGAGCCCCGGCCAGGCGAACTCGCTGCCGGTGCTGCACACGTTCGTGCAGAATCCGGTATTGATCACGAACATCGCCGGCACACGGTGTTCGATCGCCTACGACGACGAGTTTTACGACAACGTGTTCATTAATCTCCACGGTCAGACCACGGCGGCGGTGTTCCACAAGCGCAGCATGAACGTGGACTTAAACCGGGGTTACAAGTTCCGCTGGAGCCGCAACGCGCCGCTGGTGGATGACTTCAATCTACTGACGCCGATCGCGGACAAGGCCTACGTCCGGCAGCCGCTGGCCTACGAGACGTTTAACAACGCCGGTGTGCCGACGCACTTCGCCTTCCCGATCCGTGTGCAACAGAACAACGCGTTCTTCGGCATCTTCAACATGGTGGAGAAGGGCGATGACAACTTCCTTCAGCGCGCGGGCCTCGACCCGAACGGAGCACTCTACAAGATTTACCTGCCGCTGACGAACGCCTATGGAGGCGTCGCGGAGAAGAAGACGCGCCGCGACGAGGATAACTCGGATCTTCAGGCGCTCATCGACGGGCTGAACGGCGCGTCCGCAGCAACCTTGAAGAGCTTCGTCTTCGACAACATCGACGTGCCGGAAGTCGTCAACTTCCTCGCGACGATCCAGCTCGTTCAGAACGAGGACTGTTGCAGCTTCAAAAACTACTACCTCTATCGTGACAGCAACGGCTCGGGCGAATGGAAGATTCTCCCGTGGGATCTGGATCTTGTGTTTGGCCGTACTTTCGGCTTCTTCCAGGTGAACGGCCAGACGATCAACGGTTACTTCAACACCAACATCTTCTGGACGAACGCCTACTACAGCCAGTCGCGCTCGGCGTATGACTTCATTGGCGTGAGCCAGCCGGTGGTCAACGCACTGTTCCTCACGCCCGAGACCTACGAGATGTTCCACCGGCGCTGGACCTCGGTGCAGGAGGATTTCCTCCGCCAGAGTAACTCGCATCCGCTGCTCCTCCGCCTTGAACAACGCGTGGACGAACTGGCCGAACAGATCGCGCCCGATGCCGTGCTGGACTTCGCGAAGTGGGGCAATTGGGCGCCGACCCAGACGATGTCCGTCGCAGTGAACATCCTGAAGACGGAGTACTTCGCGCGCCGTCGCGGCTGGATCTTCAATACACTGCGCTTCGCCAATGACGGGCCGTATGTCGGCACGCAGCCGAGCAATACGGTGATCCACTTCGGCGCGATCGAATTTAATCCCCCCTCCGGGAAGCAGTCGCAGGAATACCTCGAACTACGGAATACGAACAATTACGCGGCGGACATCTCGGGCTGGAAGCTCGGCGGCGGCGTGGAGTTTACGTTCCGGGGCGGTACGGTGATTCCTGCCGGCGGAACGTTGTATGTCTCGCCTGATGTGAAGGCATTCCGGGCGCGCACGAGCGGGCCGCGTGGCGGGCAGGGCTTGTTCGTGCAGGGCGGTTACAAGGGGCAGCTCTCGGCGCGCGGCGAGCCTTTGACGCTTGCGGATCAGCGTGGGCGGAGTGTGCGGACGACCAATTACGTTGGGACCCCGAGCCTCGCGCAGCAACATCTGCGAGTGACGGAGCTCATGTATCACCCCTCGCTGCTGACGGGCGACACGAACGGCGCGGATGAGTTTGAGTATGTCGAACTCCGCAACACCGGACCGGTGTCGCTGAACCTGGCTGGCGTGCGGTTCACCAGCGGGATCGAGTTCAACTTCACCGGGAGCGCCGTGACGAATCTCGCCGCCGGCGCGCGGGTGTTGCTCGTGAAGAATGCCGCAGCGTTTGCGGCGCGGTATGGCGCGGTGCCGGGTGTGGCCGGGGTTTACACGGGCTCGCTGGAGAATGGCGGGGAGCGGCTGCGTCTCGAAGACGCGACGGGTGAGGAGATTCTCGAGTTCAGCTACAACAACTCGTGGTATCCAATCACGGATGGCGACGGCTTCTCGCTGGTGATCGTCAACGATGCCGCGGCGTTCGATACGTGGGGGCTCAAGGCGAGTTGGCGGCCGAGCGGCGGCGAGACTGGCTCGCCCGGTGGTGGCGATGGCTTGGTGCCGGCCTTTGGCTTGGTGGTTGTGAATGAAGTGCTGACGCACACGGATCTGCCGACCGTGGATGCGGTCGAGCTGTTCAACGCGGGAACGAACGAGGTGAACATTCGCGGCTGGTTCCTGACGGATGACTTCAGCAGGCCGAAGAAGTTCCGCGTGGCGACGGACACGGTGATTCCCTCCGGCGGCTACCGTGTGTTTACCGAGGCGGACTTCAATCCCGCGCCCGGCTCGCCGACGAGCTTCGCGTTCAGCTCGCTGGGCGACGAGGTGTATCTGTTCTCCGGCGACGCGAACACGAACCTCACGGGCTACGTGCATGGATTCCGGTTCGGCGCGGCGGCGAACGGCGTCTCCCTCGGCCGGCACATCACGAGCACCGGCGAGGAGCATTTCGTGGCACAGATCTCGACGAGCCACGGTGCGATGAATGCCGGGCCGCTTGTGGGTCCGATCGTGATCAACGAGGTGATGTATCACCCGCCGGATCTCGACTCCGGCGCGGACGATTCCGCTGGCGAATACATCGAGCTGCGCAACCCGGGCGCTGTGCAGGTCGCGCTCTTCGATGCTGCGAATCCGCTGAACACCTGGCGCATCGATGGCGGCGCATCGTTCGTGTTCCCGACGAATGTCTCGCTGCCGGCAGGCGGGCATCTGCTGCTGGTGAACTTCGATCCGGCGGAGACGAATGCGCTGAACGACTTCCGCGCGCGCTACAACGTGCCGGGATCAGTTCCGGTCTTCGGCCCGTTGTCGGGCAAGCTGGACAACTCGGCTGACTCGATCGAACTCCTGCGTCCGGATGCACCGGTGCTGGGCGAGGTGCCGTACATCCTGGTGGAAGCGTTGGGTTATCGCGACTCCGCGCCGTGGCCTGCTGCGGCGGATGGCGCGGGCGCGGCGTTGCGGCGTGTTGGCGTGTCGCAGTATGGGAACGATCCCGCAGCCTGGCGCGCGACGACGCCGAGCGCGGGAACGATCGGCCTTGGGTCGGTTGCGCCGACGATTGTGTCTCAGCCGGCGAATCAATCCGTGATTGGGGTCCAGACGGCGACGTTTACCGTGGGCGCGACGGGCAGCGCACCGCTGCGTTACCAGTGGCGGCGCAACGGCGGGAATCTTTCGGGCGAAACGAACAGCGTGCTGACTCTGTCCAACGTGCGGCTGGACGACGCGGCGACGTTCAGCGTGGCGGTGTTCAACGGCGCGGGCTCCGTAGTGAGTTCCAACGCGGTGTTGTCGGTCCTTTTCGGCGGCTATGTCACGACGCAGCCGACGAACATCACCCTTCGAGGCTCGACGAATCTGGCGAACTACGGTTTCACGACGAACAACGCGCGGTTCGCGGTGTCGGCCAGCGGTACGGGGCCGTTGTCGTATCAGTGGCGATTCAACGGCGCGGCGATTCCCGGCGCGACGGCATCGAGTCTCACGGTGAGCAACGTGGCGGCTGTGAACGACGGCTTGTATGACGTGACAATCGCCGACTCGATCGGTTCGTTCCGCAGCGACACCGTGCGCCTGACAGTGTTGGTGAATCCAGTGATTGTCATCCCGCCGGTCAGCGTGACGCTGGTGGCCGGGGCGACGTTCACGGCGAGCGCCGCAGTCACTGGGAATCCGGCGGCGTTCGGGTTCGACTGGCGGCAGGGCGCAGTTCTGCGTGCGAGCAACACGGTGTTCGGAACGACGGATTTCGTGACGCTGACCGCGCCGGCAGCTCTGGTGACGAACCAGCTTTGGCGCGTGATCGTTCGGAATCAGGCGAACCCGAATCCGGGTGCAACCACCACGTTCCTGGTCAGTACGCTGGCTGATACGGACGGTGACGGGCTGGCGGATGACTGGGAGAGCCTTTACGGACTCAACCCAGGCAGCGCGGTGGATCGGAACCTGGATCTGGATGGCGACGGCGCCTCGAACTGGGCGGAACATCAAGCGGGAACGAATCCGGCGGATGCTGCGAGTGTGCTTCATCTCGATGCCGCGACCGCCGGGACGCAAGTGAGGTTGAGTTTCGATGCGACGCCGGGACGGAGCTACACGGTGGAGTATGCCGATGACTTTGGAATGCCTGATTGGCGGCGCTGGGTGGATTTCCAAGCGCGGACGAACGCTCGCACGGAGTCGCTCCTGGACGGGACGGGGAACACGAACCGGTACTATCGGGTAGTGACGCCGCGCCGGCCGTGATCAGGGCCGGACTTCGACTCGGAAGAGGAACGGCTCGGAGTCGTCCGGCACAAAGGTGAGGACGGAGCCGTTGCCGGTGGTGGGCTGGATCCAGTTCGCCATCGGCACCCAGTTCTCGCCGTCGCGCGTGCCCTGCACCTGGTAGATGCGGCCGGGAACAGCGGGCCATTGGAAGAGCAGCTTGTAGCCAGGTTGGAGTGTCGGAGGATTCAAGCGCAGGAAGGAATTCGCGCGGGTCGGATCGGTTCCAGCGCGGAATTCGGCGCAGTCTGGGAAGCCGTCGTTGTCGGTGTCGCTGACGCAGGTGCGAGTGGGGGAGATGTTGCCGAAGAAACGTTGTTCCCAGGTGTCGGACATGCCGTTGTTGTTCGCGTCGGCGAAGGTGTAGAGGCCGGTGATTTCGAGGAGGCCGCCGGATTCGAGGTCATTCGTCTGTCGCGGCGGGGAGATGTAGTCCTGCACGGCGTTCCAAGCGGCGGTGTAGCGGCCGGGGGGCAGGCCGTGGAAGTTCGTGGCTACGCCCATGGCTGAACGAGTGGTCGGACCCGCAAGAGTGACGCGAGCCTGCGCGAGGTTGTTGGACACGGAAATGGTTCCGGGCGCGATGTTAGTGATGGTGACGACGATGTCATCGAGTGCCCAGCCGGGGCGTTCGGCGGCCTCGAAGGCGAGGAGTTGGTGATGCCACACGAGGAAGATGACGTTGCCGATGTAGGGCGTTAGATCAAATTCTTCATTCTCCCAACCGGTGCTGGTGTCCGAGTACGTGGCCAGCGCGACGGGCGCGCTGTAGGAATTCGTGATGATGAGAAGTTCGCCGCCCTCGAACAGATCGAGCCCAGTGCGTTCGTGGAAGTCGTAGGCGTGGACGAAACGAAGGCGCGCGACGTTGCCGCCGGTGAGGTCGAGCGCCGGGCTGATGAGGAAGGTGTCGATGGTGTCGGCGGAGGCTCCGCGCAGATTGCTTCCCCACGCGAGGGCGTCCATCGACGGAGTGTTGGCGATGTGGCCGTTCTGCGGGAGGCCGACCTTCCACTCGAACTGCGTTTCTTCGCCGTTGAAGACGGTCCAGTTCGTGCCGCCGAAGTGGAGGCGCTCGATGAAGGGTAGCGCCAGAGGGCGCAGGGTGCGGAAGGTGTGCAGTTCGCCGTTGTTGTCATCCTCGGTGAAATTTCCGGCGGCGTCGCGGCTGGCGATTTTGTAGTAGTAGAGCCGGTCGGGAGCGAGGTTGCGCAGGAGCACTTCATGACTGGTGCCGGGCGCGTTGATGTAAGCCGTGCGGCCAAGGAAGGCTGATTCTCCATACTGAACCAGCGCGTCCGCGGGTTCCGACGTGGACCATGTGATCGTAGCGTCGCCGTAGTCGGGAACGACGTCCAGGCCGGTGATGATGGGCGGGAGCGTATCCACAATGGCCGTGGCGCGGATGGTGATGCCGCCCGAGGCGTCGAAGTATTCGACGGTGATGGTGTCGCCCGGGTTGGCGCGAAGCTTTCCGTTCTGGGTTCCTGCGGCCACCGGGATCAATGGCAGGGTGGCGCGGAACAGGGACGCGCGGGCGGTGGGCTGAAGCGGAATGGAAATCGGTGTCGGAAAGGAGGTCGAGTAGGCAAGCACCGTGGCGTTGGTCTGGCTGACGAGGTCCGTGTCGCCGACATCGATGGTGATGAGATCCGGCAACCTGTAGAAATCCTGGCTGATGGAGATGGTCCCGAGTCCGTCAACGCCGGGTGCCAGGAACTGGATGGCGCGACGCAAGAATCCAGCGCGGTTGTTTGGTGCCGGATCGTTCAGCGGGATGGCGTCGAGCGGGAAGGAGACGAACACGACACGGCCGGTGCTGTCCTGTCCAGTGCGCGGGTAGCGCATGCCGCAGGGCTTTGATGACGTTTGTTCGAGCAGCATGGCCGTGGCGTTGGTAGCGACGCCAAAGGTGTCCGCAAAGTCCGGTCCCAGCCCGAAGAACTCGAACGACGGATAGGCCGTGTAGTTCAGGGAGAGCAGCAGGCCGTCGCCGACTACGTCGTTGCTGACACCGGCGGCGTAGGGAACCTGAAAGTCCTCGTCGCAGTCGAGGCAGTGGGAGAGGGGATCGTCGTTCCGGTCGAATCGATTGACGTGCAGCACGTTTGTGATGAACGAGCCGGCGCCGGCCTGCAAGAGACGACTGAGGCTCTCCATTGATGCGAGCATGAATCCACCACCGCTGTTCACGTATTGCTGGATGGCATTGCGCTGGGCGGACGGGATCGTGTCGGTGGAGTTGAAGCTGTCGTTGATGCGCCAGATCACGACTTGATATGGCCGCAGGCTCGCGAAGACAGGCTGCCCGCGGGTGGAGACGTTCCAGACATCGTAGGTGACGCCGGTCTGGTCAAGGGCATCCGTGTAGCTGCTCTGTGGAATCAAAGTGTCCTCGACGTTGTGGACGTACGCATCGACGAGCAGGACGGTGGAGGCGGGCAGGGCGACGAAGGAGGCGCCGCTGTTGTTTGTCCGGAGGTTGCCCGCCCTGTCCGCCGTGGTGACGGAGAAGAAATAGGTGGCACCGGCGACAAGGGAATCCAGCGCGATGGCGTGGCTGGTGAGGAGGAAGTTGTTCGTCTCGGCGCGGTTGAGGGTCGCATTGGTGCCGAAACGCACGACGCCGGAGGCGGGCTCATCTGTCTGCCATGTGATGACCATCTGCCCGAACGCGTTCGTCACGATCACGTTCGAGATGACGGGTGGAATCAGGTCTGCGGTGGCGCTGGCGAAGTTCGTGACTTGCTCGGACGCATCGAAATACTCGGCGCGAATCCAGTCGCCGTGCGCGATCTGGAGGCGGTTGTCATTCGGGATCGCCGCGCCGGTGGCGGTGGCGACGGAGCCGGTGAAGACGCCCGAGGCGTTGAACGGAATGAGTGTCAGCGACTGCCCGTTGGTCTCAGTGGCGCTACGCAGGCGGACGTTGACGGAGGGCACGCCAGCGAGGTCGAGGTCGAAGAGTTTTACGCGAATGCGGCTGGGCGCAGTGTAGTGCGTGCGGTCAAGGAGAATGCTGCCGGTCTCGGGCGGCGGGATGCTGCCGGAAACGACGAGGGCGAAATCTTGATCGACGAAGGCGGTGTCGCGGCGAGCGTCCTGCGCAACGCTCTTCGCGCGAACGCGGACCATGTATTCGCCGGGGGCTGGCTCGGAGAGATAGAAGCCTTCGATGTTGTTGATGCTGTCCGTCGCGGCGGTGTCCGGGATGGATTCGCCATTGTTGAACTGGTTGCCGTGATAGGTGCGTCCGTCGGGGCCGATGACTTCGAGGTCCAGGTTGTTCACGAGTGCCGGAATCGCACCCGGAAAGCCGGGGACATCGGTGTAAACGAGCGTGATGCGCAGTGGTTCGGCGGAGCTGGAGACGATGACGCTGCGTTCGTAGGTCTGGCCTTGGGAGAGGAGGCTTGTCTGGTCGAGGTAGTCGTGCCAGCGGGTGGTGCCGATGATTTCGGTGAGGTCCACCCGGCCCCAGCCTTCGTCCATGTTTGGCGTGGGCGTAGTGCCGCCGCTGTCGTCCATGTCCACCGCCGAGTGGATGAGCGCGGCCTTCACGAGTGCCGGGGACGGTGTGCCGATGCCGTATGTATCGCGGTAATACTGCACGAATACCGCAGCCGCTCCGGAGACTTGCGGGCCCGCCTGGCTGGTGCCGCCCATGTAGAGGTAGTCGAAATCAATGTCGGTCCAGGCGTTCTCGTCGTTGCCGACAGGTGAGCGCAGCGAGGCGATCCATGTGCCGGGCGCGACCACGTCGGGCTTGATGCGGCCGTCCTCGGCGGGTCCGCGGCTGGAGAAATCCGCCATCGTCTCCTGGCCCTCGTCGTAGATGAAGAACTCGAACCGGTTGTTTTGCGACGCGCCGGTGGCGATGACGTTCTTGGCCACGGCCGGGCTGCCGATGGTTTGGGCACCGGGCCCGGAATTGCCGGCGGAGAATTCGAGGATGTACGGCTGGTCACCGACCATGTCTTGATCACTCACCGCATCGCGCACCAGCGCGTCGAACTCTGCCGCGCTCACGTCGTAGCGGCCCTGAGTATCGTCGCCCCAACTGTTCGAGCCGATCTCAGCGCCTGCCTGCACTGCGTCCCCGGTGAGCACTGCGAAGGACGGCGGGGCTTCGTATTGTCCCACTCCGTCAAAGATGCGTTGGGTGATGATGGATGCACCGGGCGCGACGCCGAGCCCGTAAAGGTAACCTTGTTCGTCGGTCGCGGTGGTCGCGCCGTTGCCGGCGATGATGCCGCTGACGTGCGTACCGTGCGCGTGTTCGTCCGAGGCGTCGGTGAGGTTGCCGTAGAAGAAAAAGGCCGGAGTCCGCCCGGCGAGGTCGATGTGCATGCCGTCGGACTCGCCAATGTGCAGGCCGCTGTCCGCCACGGCGATGGTGACGCCGCTGCCATCGAAGCCGAGTTCCTGCATGCCGATCAGGCTTCCGGAACCTTCGCCGGCGACGAGCTCGGAGGATATCTCGTCGTTGAGTTTGAATTTCGGCGCCGGCTCGATCCAGAGCACGCCGGGCGACTGAGCCAGCGCGCGGAGCTGGTTTGCCGCGAGGCGTCCACGGAGGACGGAGCCGATGCGGCTGCGGGATTCCTGCTGCACACGTTGCAGGCGGGCACGGGCTTCGGCGACTTCCGCAGCGGTAGCGGCGGGCGAGAGAAGAACGGTGATGTCGGCGGCCTGGGCGAGGTTCTGCTGGTTGCGTGACCAGCGATCGAGGGTGGAAAAGACCTTGTGCTCCGGACGATATTCGCCGACCCAGCGGACTTCTGGCAGCGCGCGAATCTCGCCGAGGCGAGCATCGGTCAGCCGGGCGACATAGGCGTCATCCGGGATGTAGCTGACGAGTTCGGCACCGAGCGCGCTGAGTTCGACGCGCGAGTTGGATTGCACAGGGTTGTCGAACTGGATGAGGAAAAGCCCAGAGACACGGGGTTCGTCCTGTGCGGCGAAGAGCAGCGCCTGGCGGTTCGGTGGGGGAGTTTCGATTCGTTCGTTGCGGAGTTGAATCACCTTGGGCTGCGCTAGCGCGGAAAACGCAGCGCAGAACCAAAGGGCAATAAAGCAGGCGGCCCCAACTGACCGACGGTGGAAGTTCACGCTGCGACCATACGCTGGAAGGCGTGGGCGGACAAGTTCCGCAAACGAGGAAGTTCGAGGCCGAAGTTTTCCGTGGCATCTCTACCGTTTTCCGGGACGGATGCGGAATGCTCCGGAAACAGAGGCCTCGGATGGACCGTATTTGTCCGACCCCGTCCGGTAGGATGATCGGCGAATACGAAAGCCTATGATCAATCAACAACTCGAAATCGCCCTCCCTGCAAAACCCTGCCGCCGCTCCCGTTTGGCGCGCCCCGCACGCCCGGCCCGGGCACAATGGTGGTTCAACCAGATGCACCGTGTGGTGGAGGAAGCCGCCCAGTGGACGCCTCCTTCGCCGGCGCGTGGAAATCAGCCGGTGCTCAACCTGGCCAAGGTGGGTTGAGGGGGGACGCAGACCGGGCCGACGGGGCGACGCTTCGATCGCAGCCCCGGTCAGATGGAAGGGCAGGGGACGAGCCCCTTAGAACTTCGTCAGGGCTTCCAGTTCCTTCACGCGCCGGTCGATGTCCGCGCGCTTGACCTTCGTCGTGCGTGTCAGGCCGAAGCCTTCGCAGCAGTAGCTCGCCGTGACGCTGCCGTAGATCATCGCGCGCCGGATGTTCGCATCGATGCCGCCGCGTGCGGTGGAGAGGTAGCCCATCATGCCGCCGACGAAGCTGTCTCCGGCACCGGTCGGGTCCACGACTTTCTGGAGCGGATACGCCGGGCAGATGAACGCGCCTTTCGGCCCGGACAGGATGGAGCCATGTGAACCCTTTTTGATAATGACGTATTTGGGGCCCATCTTATGCAGCTTCTTCATCGCCGCGAAGACGTTATCTTCCTTCGTGAGCTGATGCGCCTCGCTGTCGTTGAGCACGAAGCCGTCGATGCGCTTGAGCAGGCGCACGAGGTCGTCCAGCGCGATGTTCAGCCAGAGATCCATTGTGTCGGCGACGACGAATTTTGGGCGCGACATCTGGTCGAGCACATGATGCTGGAGCGCTGGCGCAATGTTCGCGAGCAGCACGAATGCGCTCTGCTTGTGGGCGGCCGGCAGATGTGGCGTGAACTTCTCGAACACGCCGAGCTCGGTCAGCAGCGTGCGGCGATTGTTCATGTTCACCTCATATTCGCCGGCCCAGTGGAAGGTCTTGCCCTCCTCCACCTGCAATCCGCTGAGGTCGATTCCGTGCTTTTTGTAGAGCGCGACATATTTCTTTGGGAAATCCTTCCCCACCACGCCGACCATCTTCACCGGCGCAAAGAAGCTCGCGGCGACCGCCGCGTGGCTGGCTGAGCCGCCGAGGAGACGAGGGTTCTCCGCAGTGGGGGTCTTGATGGAATCCAAGGCTGTGGAGCCGATAATCAATACGCTCATAGATGTAGTTCAGTTTTTGAAAATGCGGGCGGCAGGCTAGGGCAAACGGAAGATCGATTCCAAGCGCCAATCTGTTTTTGCAACGCAGCAGACAGGCTCGCTCGCGGGATTCTTTTATTCTCGTTTTCAACGCTTCTGCTTCTTCTTCGGCGATGCCTTGCTCCGTCGCATGTTTTCGCAAATTGTTCGTTATATGTTTGCGTCACTCATGGAGTTCTCCCGTCCGTTCGTCCGACTGACGTGACGTCGATCAGGCGTGACTCCTTCAAGATCCACATCTGCGGATCAAGCCGGGCTTTGGCGTAGCGTGCGGCGCTGAGTTCGGCCTGGCCGTTGGGCATTTCGACGCGCTCGATTTGTCCGTTCACTTCGATCTCCAGCGGCATGGGGAACGGGTATCCCTTGGGCGTCTCCCACCGGAGCAACAGTTTATCGCCGCGGATTTCCGAGACGAGCTTCGGCAGCTTGGGCTGGTT
>SXGS01431268.1_pt1 | contig 17900 bp, 16 predicted proteins | sample 3174681 | NCBI WGS metagenome assembly SXGS01 (sample SAMN11356861, study PRJNA531348) | freshwater metagenome | isolation source: freshwater sample F1-80 | place: China: Fuxian Lake, Yuxi | collected 2017-12-25 | reverse complement strand
ATGCGAAGTTGGAATTTCAGATCACACGATGGGCGTTGGCGTGTCGGTGGCAAGCGTCGCCCTTGGTGCCACGGTCATAGAAAAACATTTCACGCTCAGTCGCGCCGACGGTGGCGTGGACAGTGCTTTTTCCATGGAACCCCCCGAGATGACACAATTAGTGGAGGAAACCAAGCGCGTCTGGCAGGCGCTGGGTCGAGTGAGCTATGGTCCAACGGAAGCTGAAATTAAGTCCCTTCAGTACCGTCGGTCACTCTATGTGGTTCAAGACATGCAGGTTGGTGATGTGCTGACGCGGACGAATGTGCAGGCAATTCGGCCGGGATTGGGATTGCCGCCCAAGCATCTGGACCAGGTGCTTGGAATGAAGGTCAAGAGCGCCGTGAAGCGAGGAACGGCGCTGAGCTGGGAATTCATATCCCAATGAGTGACAACAGAAAAGACGACTTGCGGATTGCCGATCCGATCGTCATCGAAACAGAACGGTTTGTTCTTCGTCCATTGACCGAAGCGGATGTATCCGAACGCTATCTTCAATGGTTTGCCAACCAAGATGCTCGGCGCTTCATCACCGCCGCATCGAACACCACGACTCTATCGGTTCTTCGCGAATATGTGCGCAACCGCATTGACCGTGACGACATTGTCTTTCTTGGCATCTTCGAGCGACACACTTTTCTTCACATCGGAAACATCAAATACGAGCCGCTGGATTCCATCTTGGGATATGCCGTCATGGGACTGTTAATTGGCGACGCGGATTGGCGCGGCTGCGGAGTGGCCGGCGAGGTTCTCACGGCGAGCGCGTTGTGGCTTCAACGCCATCGCAACATCAGGCAAATTGTGCTCGGCGTTCAGAAGGACAATGTCGCGGCGATTCACGCGTATGAAAAGGTTGGATTTCAAATTGCGAACACACCACACATTCTAAATCTGACAAGCAACGCGCTGACGATGGTGTGGGATTTATGAATATTCCGTTCATCACGAAATACTTCATCAGTCGCGGTGGTCGACAGCTCTATGCCATGATGCGTGGATATCGAATATTGCGCACAAACAAACAGTTGCCGCGTATTATGGATACTAAGATTTCTTTGACGAATCAGGTCTTAGACATTCCTCGCACAAAGACATCCCAGATAATTTTTGGAGCGGGCATCCTCAACGCGGAACTCGCTGTACGACAATTTTTACTTGTAAGATCTGGCGGCTTCAACCTGAATAAGGCGCTACTTAAATCCTTAGGAAATGGCGAAAACCCAATCGCTTATCACCTTCCGCCAATATGGCGAAAGATTCTTGCCAACCACGGATTTACCGTTTCCCAATTTCGTTCGGCAATGGTTTGGCAAGGATTTCTTGTGGGGTGCCTTGGATATGGTGTGATTCAGATTTTTAAGCACTCCCTCAATGGATTTAAATCATTATTTGTAAAAGACAAAAAAGTACTTGGGCGGTATGTGTATTTCGTTGGACTGACTAAAAATGAATTACCCAACCCAGGGGTTGACGGAAAATCTTATGACATTATTTCTTGGTATCTGCGGTGGCCAAAAAGATTGTCTAATCTTCAAAGCGCTTGCCACAGTGTGCGGCGTGTTAGTCCAATCACGCTAGGAGAAGTCGCAGTGATTCCTGTTCCTAAGGAACCAACACTGACGAGATTAAATCAATTATTGCATTTTGTTACTTGGGGCTTAGTTGCAACCACTATCGCCACTATCGATCTACTTCGTGGCCGTTGGTGGCACGCACTTATGTTGAGTGATGCCACTCTTTCATGCTTAGTTCGACTGCAAAACACAAGCGATTTGGCTTCAGAATATCTATTTCATAACACCGGCGCTTCCTATCGCCCCTTGTGGACATATGAGGTAGAAAGCCGTGGCTCACAAGTAACATTCTATTTTTATTCGACCAATTGCGAACCATTCAAAACTGATAAGGGATATCCACCGCTCCCATATTCGTGGCAAGCAATGAACTGGAGCCGCTACCTTGTTTGGGATCAACAGCAAGCAGATTTTATTACGCGCTGTGTCGGAAGCCAAGCCAGCATTCAGGTTGTTGGACCAATTTGGTTCAGCGGTTCTGTGGCTCCATTGCCTAGTCTGCCAGCAAATTTGATTGCTGTATTTGATATCCAACCGAGGCGAACCAGTATTTATGCGGCTCTTGGTATTCCTGCTGAGTACTACATACCGTCTATTTGCAATCAGTTTATAATAGACATTCACAGTTTGGCAGTCGAAAGCAATTGGATTATGGCCTGGAAATGTAAGCGCAAGATCGGATCAGTTGTACATCCGTCTTACGAAGCAATGAACTTAAAGTTGTTATCTTCGCAAAACCTTGTACCAATCGATCCAGATACTGCAGCATTGCGCCTTATAGAAGCGAGCGCAATTGTCATTTCAATGCCTTTTACCTCCACGGCATTAATCGCCCGATCACTTAAAAAACCCTCCTACTACTATGATCCTTCAGGTGTTATCCTGAAGGATGATCGTGCGGCGCACGGAATCCCAATTATTTCTGGAAGAGAAGAACTGCTACAACTATTTCGTTCGGTCGTGTTTTTTAAAAAACGGCTTTAAGTATTACTGAATGTAATATGTCAAACATCTAATCATGCCACGCGCCCTCATCACCACAATTCCCTTTGGCGATAAAAATCGATTGCCCATTGACCTGCTTGAATCTGCGGGCATTGAATATGTAATCAACCCTCTTGGTCGGAAGCTGAAAGAAGAAGAACTTGCCGACATGATCTCTGATTTTGACATTCTTATTGCCGGAACAGAGCCAATAACCGATCGTGTCATGCATTCCGCGCCGCGCTTAAAGCTTATTTCTCGCGTTGGGATTGGTTTGGACAGTGTCGATCTTCTCGCCGCAGAGAAGCGTGGAATACAAGTTTCATACACACCCGATGCACCAGCTCCCGCTGTGGCCGAACTGACGATTGGCTTGATGTTTTCACTTCTGCGATCAATTCACATAGCAAGCGCTCAACTTCATCGAGGGCAGTGGAACCGTCACTTTGGTCGCCGAATTTCAGAAGTCACCATTGGTATTATTGGCGTTGGCCGCATTGGCGCACGCGTCCTGCGCCGTATTCACGGATTTGGCAGCCCACGCGTGCTCGTGAATGACATTAAGCCTGACTATAAACTTGTCCCTGAACTCAAACTGGAGTGGGTCGGCAAGGATGATATCTATCGCGAGGCAGACCTTATCAGCGTGCATGTTCCCTTAACGGTTCAAACTAAGAACATGATTCGCCGTGAACAACTTCTGCAAATGAAGCCAGACGCCCTACTCATTAACGCAGCCAGGGGCGGAATCATTAATGAGCAGGATCTTTATTCCGTTATGGCGGCTGGGCACCTTGGTGGTGCTGCAATTGATGTTTTTGAGCATGAACCCTACATGGGTGACCTGAATAAAATTGAGCGCTGCATACTCACTGCTCACATGGGTTCCATGTCCATAGATTGTCGAAGCCGAATGGAAATTGAAGCCACAGAAGAAGCCGTTCGCTTTGTAACAAAACAACCACTGAAGGGACTTGTTCCGAAAGAGGAGTACGATGCCCAACGCGATGGCTTATAAGGATCAGTCATGAAGAAGGCGTGCGTCATTGGAGGTTCTGGTTTTTTAGGTTCGCATGTTGCCGACCACCTAAGCCTCGCGGGTTATAAAGTGAATATTTTCGACCGCACACCATCGCAATGGTGCCAGAATGGTCAAAAAATGATTGTTGGAGATATATTAGAAAACGACAAACTCGAAACTGCAATTGCAGGCTGTAATGCGGTATACAACTTTGCTGCATTATCTGACTTGAATGAAGCACTTGAAAAACCGGTGGAAACAGTTCAAATCAACATTCTTGGAAATGTCCAAGCACTTGCAATTTCTGCGCGTCATAGTGTGGCAAGGTACATATACGCAAGTTCGGTATATGTGCACAGCCGTGATGGTGGCTTCTACCGCTGCAGCAAGCAAGCATCTGAACAGTATGTTGAGGAATTCCAGCGCAGTTACGGGCTCGACTACACAGTGTTGCGATATGGATCGTTATACGGCCCCCGCTCTGATAAACACAACGGCTTGTGGCGGATTGTGAAACGGGCGATTGAGAGTGGACAAGTCAGCTATGAAGGTAGCGCCGAAGCCATGCGTGAATACATCCATGTCGAAGATGCGGCTCGAGCAAGCGTGGTGGCTCTTGGAGATGATTTTAAAAACCAACATGTTGTACTTACCGGCCAAGAACCAATGCGTGTTATGGATCTCTTAAAAATGCTTGCCGAAATTTTAGGGGTATCGCAAGAAGTCATATTTACTCCAGTTGAAACCCGCGGTCATTATGTTCGAACACCGTATGCATACCAACCACAACTTGGTCGAAAATATGTTTCGCCCATGCATGTTGACTTGGGCCAAGGGTTGTTGCAGCTTATTGATTACATTCGTCAGCAAAAATTCAATACTCAACAGGAAATGAGTCTATGAAGTCTTTAATAAAAAAAACGATTCAATCGACTTGCAAAATTGTGGTTCAATTCATTGGCAAGACTCGGTTGGGTCAATATTTTCTTGACCAGTTGCTTTGTGCGGTCAGGGAACACTTCCTAGTAGTTATTCATAATGGAACAAGGCTTTCGTTTGCTGCGCCGAACGCGTTGTGTTGCTGGAGAGCAGGCACATTCTCAACAAAGGAGCCTGAGACCTTGGAGTGGATCGACGCCATGCCCCAAGGATCCGTTCTCTGGGATGTTGGTGCAAATGTCGGTCTTTACACGGTCTATGCTGCCAAAAAGCGCATGTGCCAAGTGTGGGCATTCGAACCGTCTGTCTTCAATCTTGAGTTGCTTGCTAGGAATATTTCCCTTAATGACCTCACCAAACAAGTCTGTATTGTTCCCCTTGCCTTGAGCGATAAACTTGCTTCTAGTCAACTTAGAATGACAACGACAGATTGGGGAGGAGCGCTTTCGACTTTCGATAAGACATTTGGATGGGATGGGAAATCGATACGCCAAGTCTTTGAATTTCAAACACTCGGCTTATCCATGAATGATGCATTCGAGCGCCTTTGTATTCCAAAGCCAGAATATCTTAAAATGGATGTCGATGGAATTGAACACTTAATCTTATCAGGTGGCGCGCATATTCTCAAAAGCGTGCGCGAAGTACTCATTGAGGTCAATGATGACTTTACTGAACAAGCCAGCCAAATTTACAAACTTCTGACTGAGTCTGGTTTGGTCTTAAAGACAAAGCGGCACTCGGATATCATTGCAAATTCTAGTACAGGATTTGCCAACTGCTTCGATCAAATATGGGTAAGGGCCTAGTTAAAAATTCCTGCCTGTTGAAAGCTCGACTCCTTTTCTGGGACTTTGACGGCGTCATCAAGGAATCGGTTGATATCAAAACCGAAGCATTTGTTCGTTTATTTCAATCCTTCGGATCGGAAACTACAGATCGTATTCGTCGTCACCACCTAGACAATGGCGGCATGTCTCGATTTGAAAAGATTCCCTTGTACTTGAGTTGGGCGGGCGTACATCCCACAAAAGAGCACGTAACGAACTACTGTGATCGATTCGGGCAACAAGTCTTGCAAAGCGTGATTGAATCGCCGTGGGTTCCTAACGTAGAAGAATACCTTCGCCGAAATCCACTTCGGCAAATTTTTGTGCTTGTTTCAGCAACACCCCAGGCGGAATTAGAAAAGGTTTTGACTGCAATTAATTTAACTTCATGCTTTACTGCTGTATTTGGTGCCCCAACAAGTAAATCATCAGCGATTCGATTGATACTTTCCCAGCGTCAGATTCGCCCGAACGAATGCTTGATGATTGGCGATTCCCAAACTGATCTTGATGCGGCGGCGGCGAACCAAGTGCCATTTTTACTGCGCCGACATTCCAGTAATCAACTAATCTTTCAGCATTACACTGGTAAGTCTGTGACGGATTTCAAATTATTATGAATCGACTCGAATCCATCCTCAACATCCGAAAGTCCCTGGCCAATAACAAGCCAACGCTTGGTAGTTGGATGCAAATTCCTCACCCCTCTGTCGCTGAAATCATGGGACAGGCAGGATATGACTGGGTAGCTGTAGATCTTGAACATGGGGCCATCACCGTGGCGCAGTTGCCTGATTTGTTTCGCGCTCTTGAATTGGGGGGCACATTGCCCTTGGTTCGATTGGCAAAAGGGGACGCCAAAGAATGCAAACAAGTATTGGATGCTGGCGCGGGTGGAGTCATCGTGCCAATGGTGGAAAGTGCCGAACAGTTAGAACAAGTGAGGGCAGCATGTTGCTGGCCACCTGCTGGAACAAGGGGCGTTGGATTTTCTAGAGCAAACCTATTTGGAAAAAACTTTGAGGCATATTCCAAGGAAGCGCAAGCGCCGTTACTGGTGGCGATGATTGAGAACTTCAAGGCCATCGATCAACTCGATAAAATTCTCCGTGTGGCTGGTCTAGATGCAATTTTCATTGGCCCCTACGACCTTTCGGCATCTATGGGAATTACGGGAGAGTTTGAACAGCCAAAATTTATCGCGGCCCTTGAGCGGATCCGTGCTATTGCCGAAAAGCACCAAATTCCATATGGAATGCATGTTGTAAAGCCCTCTAAAGAAGAACTGAATCGAAGAATCGCCGAAGGCTATCGATTTATTGCGTATTCGATTGATGCGGTTTTTTTAATGAATGGCGCAAACAATAAATAGAGTTTTAAATCTATGAAAGAAGAAGATATTCGTCCACAAGCCATTTTTGATGAGTATCTTCGCTTGGCTTCTTTAGACGCCGCCAAATACTTCGGTTCTGCGACGCGGGAAGAAATTTGTTGTCCAGCCTGCGGTCACGATGGAACCTTTGTCTTCCAAAAACATGGGTTTACTTATAAAGAATGTCTAAACTGCCAAACAATTTTTGTTGCTCCGAGACCAGACGCAGAGTCCTTTTTCAATTACTACCAATATTCAGATTCTGCAAAATATTTTGCCACCACTTTTTATAAAGCAACTGAAACTGCGCGTAGAGATAGATTATGGAAGCCAAAAGTACTAGAAGTGAAATCAATTCTGGCTAAATATCGACTACAAGATGTGGAGATTGTTGACATCGGAGGTGGCTATGGGATATTTGCCGAAGAATATAAAAAAACAACTCCGGCACCAATTACTATTATTGAGCCCGGACCAGATCTAGCTAATATTTGTCGGCAGAAAGGCTTTCCTGTGATTCAAAAGTTTTTAGAGAAGGTCAATCAAAGCGATTTATCAAAGCTTCCCAAGGCATTTGTGAGTTTTGAGCTGTTTGAACATCTTCATAATCCAAGTCATTTTTTCAAACAGCTTCGTTCACTTATGCAAACAGGTGATCTGTTTATCTTTACCACACTGTCTGGGACTGGAGTTGATATCAGAGCGCTTTGGGATGCTTCAAATTCTATCTCGCTCCAACATCTCAATTTCTTCAATCCCCGTTCTGTCAGAATCTTTCTTGAACGTATGGGAATGCGTGTCCTTGAAATTAACACCCCAGGGAAACTAGATCTAGATATTCTTTCAAACAACTACAACAAAATAAAAGATCAATTCTGGAAATCTTTTCTTGCCCAAGCCACTATTCCCGAACGTGACGCCTGGCAAACTTTTATTTCAGAGCATGGTTACTCAAGCCATATGTGGGTTGTATGCCAGTGTCCTTAACAAATTTTTCCCTGTCATTCTGTTGCTGGAGGTTTTAAATTGGCACTACCACCACACTGTCCACTCTGTCATGCAGACTTAGGGTCTCAAGAAGTGGTTACGCGACATGTCTACGGTGACAGGAATGGAAATAGCGCTTTCTACCATTGCCTCAGTTGCGATGTCGTACATCAATATCCTGGACTGACACCCCAAGAAGAGGCTAAATTTTATACTGCCGAATTTGAAGGTTTTATGGCAAGCCGTAGCGGTGCGGCTGGGGGTTGGCAGGGGTGCGAAAGCCACATTAAAGCGAACGAAACTACGCGTGTTCGGCGAATGGAGTATCTCTGCAGGCATATACCCACTCAAGCACGCATTCTTGAAGTTGGTTGTTCATCCGGGTTCATGCTGTATCCACTCATCGAGGATGGGCATTCCTGTGTTGGCGTCGAACCTTCCGGACTTTTTAGCGAATTTGTGAGAAGCCGCGGCATTCCCGTCTTTGCATCACTTGAGGAATTAATTTCGAAAGAGCCAACAAAACGATTTGATCTCATCCAACACTTTTTTGTTCTTGAGCACATCTGCCGACCCCTTCCATTCCTGCAAACCCTCATGGGCTTGCTGAACACCGGCGGGAAACTTGTATTTGAAATTCCTAATGTTGCGGATCCACTTCATACGGTTTACGACATCCCCGCATTTGAGCGTTTCTATTGGTCTGTAGCTCACCCGTGGTATTTCAGTCAGAAATCACTTCGCTTTCTTTTGGACAAACTCGAATCACCCTACAACATTGAGCTTGATCAACGCTATGACCTGTCCAACCACCTCATCTGGGCTAGAGATGGAAAACCTGGTGGTATGGGGAGATTCTCCAAGGTCTTTGGAAAAAAGTTTGATCAAATGTATAAGAGCGTTCTTATACAACAAGGTAAATGCGATACTTTGATTGGTGTGATTACAAAGTTATAGCCCATGCAAAAAAATAAAATACTTATCACTGGCGTCGCAGGTTTCATCGCATCGCATATTGCAAACAGGTTTTTAGCAGAGGGATATAGCGTGGTCGGGGTCGATGACCTTTCTGGCGGAGCAAGTTCAAATATCCCAAATGGGGTTGATTTTATACAGGGAAACCTGGCTGATCCCCAAACGATTCAGCGACTACCTGCTGACTGCCGACAAATTCTCCACCTTGCCGGCCAATCCTCTGGTGAAATTAGTTTTGATGACCCCGTTGCCGATCTCACAATGAACACGATCACCACCCTGCGACTTATCGACTATGGAATCCGCAACGGAGTGGAGCGCATCGTTTACGCAAGCTCTATGTCGGTTTATGGATCGGTGCCAGATGCGCCGATCGGGGAATCGCACTCTCCGATACCCTTGTCGTGCTATGGAATTGGGAAGTTTGCTTCAGAAGGGTATCTGCGAATCTATCAACGTAAACTACCCTTTGTAGCGATGCGAATGTTCAATGTATATGGACCGGGCCAAGATCTCAGCAACCTACGTCAAGGCATGGTCAGCATTTACTTAGCGCAAGCTATAAATACTGGACGAATCGAGGTCAAGGGCGGACTAGAACGCTTTAGGGATTTCATTTTCATCGATGATGTTGTTGAAGCTTGGTGGCGAGCCGCCACTCGAAAGGAACCACTCAATTTCGCAATTAATATTGGGACCGGTATTCGCACAAGTGTCGGCGAATTGCTTCGCGCTATTTGCGATCAAATTCCTGGCAGCAATTTCTTTGTAAGTGGCTCTACGCTTGGAGATCAATCTGGTATTTATGCCAACCCTTCAACCATGAGAGAACTCCTTGGAGTTGACGCAAAAACGAAACTGAATCAAGGACTACCGTCATTTGTAGTTGCAGCAAAAAAACAACTTCGATCTTCACCGATTAGGTAACAACCCCATGAAAATCCTTGCGATTATTCCAGCCCGAATGGGCAGTAGCCGTTTTCCTGGCAAGCCAATGGCTCAAATTATTGGCAAGCCAATGATTGGCCATGTTTACGAGCGAGTATCTAGATCACGTCGACTTACTGACACCGCGGTCGCAACCTGTGACCGCGAAATTTATGATTATATAACATCGATTGGCGGTACTGCTGTAATGACCGGTGATCAACACGAGCGAGCATCAGATCGTTGTGCCGAAGCGCTTGTCGCTTTGGAAAAAACAAAGAATATAAAGTACGACATTGTCGTCATGGTTCAGGGCGATGAGCCGATGACACACCCTGACATGATTGACGAGGCTGTTGCGCCACTCCTTGCCGACCCATCCATACAGATTACAAATCTCCTTGGAAAAATTAGCGACGCGAGCGAATTCGAGGATCGAAACTGCATCAAGGTTGTTTGTGACTTACAAAGTAATGCGCTATATTTTTCACGGGAACCTATTCCAACCCGCAGCAAAGTTGATTCCATTCCAATGGGTAAACAAGTTTGCATTATTCCATTTCGCCGCGACTTTCTTCTGGAATACACGCGAATGTCGCCCACCCCACTTGAAATTGCAGAATCGGTCGACATGATGCGCATCTTGGAGCATGGCGGTAAAGTTCGAATGGTGCCAACTCGCCACGCCACTCAATCAGTCGATACTCCTCAAGATCTTCATCGCCTTGAGAAAATTATGGCGCTGCTGCCGCCATTATAAGATTGGCTCATTGTGATAACCACAAAAAAGTGCAGCACCCTGCTTATTTGGGATGCAGATGGCGAACCACCAGTTGGTGATTGGATAACACTGCTATGGCATAGTTACGACACAAAGGGACGCGAGGATGTTGTATCTATCCCACAGCTTGTTGAAGACAACGCTGAAAGTCTGCGCGCGCGGTACTTGGCGTGGATTTATGACCTAGGAGAGACAAAGGTTAAGGGAAAGCGAATCGTAGATCACCTAGAAATTCGACCAGGTTTCAGTTACTGGTGGATGACATTGCTTGCACAAAAATGCACCTACGCAGCTTCACCAAACATCTATCACGCCATTCGCTTACTGGCTTGCGAACCTATTTGCAAAGCAGCTGACATACAGAAAATTTCGGTCGTGACATCTCTACCGTTACTTGCGCTTGAATTTCAAGAATGGTGCAGCGTAAACAATCGCTCCTTTGAACAAACCATCGCTAGAGCGGATCGAATCCCATATAAAAAGTTTGGTTGGTTATTAAATTGCTTGCCGCCATTCATTGTTGGGATAATTGCTTGTATTGGCTATTACCTTCAAAGAATGCACTTTGGAAATCGTGATGCTTCCAAACCTAGAGCAATACCTGGGGCACTGATGTTTTTTGATATTTTCACACACTTTAATCTCAGCGCTGCCCAGAGCGGACACTTCGTATCTGGTTACTGGACAACGCTCACGAATCTTATATCGGAATCCAAATGGACTGTAAATTGGGTGCACATATTCTTTCGCCAAACGGCAACCCCGCGAATCAAAGATGCTAGGTCGATCACCCTAAAGCTAAATAAGCATGATCACGAGGAAAGTCAGCATGTAATAATTGATGATTACTTTTCACTGAAATCCCTTGCCAATGCGTTCCTTGATATTGTGCGTCTTAAGCTAAAGTCCATTTCAATTCGCAAGTTTCCGAATTGCTATGTAAACGGATCGCAATTTTCATTTCGACACATTCTTGGTAGCGATTGGCGCAATTCCCTTGCTGGACTTTCGCCCGCTAATTGTTTCTGTCAGCTCAACTCTTTTGAATCCTATCTGCGATCAATACCAAAACAAAGAATGGGGATCTATATTCAAGAAAATCAGCCGTGGGAACTTGCGCTCCTATATGCATGGCGAACTTCGGGGCATGGACCAATCGTTGGGACTCCGCATACCATGATTCGTTTTTGGGATATTCGCTACTTCTATGACCGAAGAACTTTTCAGATAGCGACTAAAAATGCGCTTCCAATTCCAGATAAGGTTGCCCTGAATGGACCCGTTGCGCGCGCGGCTTACGACACAGGTCTTGGGCCAGTTGATCGCCTAATTGAAGTTGAAGCATTGAGATTTATTCACATAGAACAAGGGGCAGCAGTAGATAAAGCCGTAAGTCCAATTACCCCGACTCTGAATGGGAAAATAGTCTTATTGGTTGCAACAGATCTGCTTGATGTCAATACACAAATTCAACTTGAATGGGTGGCTGAATTAATAAAAACCTTTCAAGATACGCTAGAGATTATTGTCAGACCCCACCCAGCATCTGACCTCTCTGCAACACAATATGCTCGGTGGCAAGAACTTATTGACCGGGGTGATCTTACGACATTACTGAAGCGCGTCAATATAATCTTCTGCAGCAATGCGTCTTCTATAGCGGTAGATGGCTATCTGACTGGCAAACTCATTTTAACAATGCTTGATGGGAATAAATTTAATTTTAGTCCGCTAGTGGAACGAACACAATCGATATACATTGCATCTCCGCTAGAACTGATCACCGCAGTTAAATCTTTCAACCAAAAACAAGGGTGTAAGCCAGAGAACTACTTTAACCTAGATTATGAGTTGAAAAAATGGAATGCTATGCTAAAAGACCAGGTACAATTTAGTGGAAGAAAGCTATAAACGCTTGGTGCTCAATGACAGTAAATAACTTCTTACTTGTCAAGATTGTTCCGTGTAACGCGATTTATAAAAATTATTACCTTGCGAGTAACTTAATTGCTATTACTTTGCTTTTATCCGTCCTATTTTTTGCTAATTTTAGCATGGTGGTTGTAGCAGCACTTGTATTCAATCTGCTTAGCATTGGATTTCGAAGTCTATTTCAAAATTCACGTGATCCATTTGTACTATTCTTCCTTACCTATAGCCTGATCTTTATTGAGTTTCCGATCGCCTCAATGGCAATACGTTATCCCATGTTTTTTCCCGCCAATGGGCTCAGCTTTGATTGGCCAGCGCCAGCCGAAGAGACAATCGTATTTGCTCTTGGATTTCTCTTCCTATTCTATCTTGGATTTTTCGCGGCTGTCACTCTTATATCCATCAAGTCGATTGATACAACCGCACTCCCTGAATCGTGGGAATTACCCAAAATTCTCCCCGTTGCGTTTGTCTTTCTTGCTTTTTCGATTGTCTACGATAATTTTTTATCCTCCCAAACCACATTAATTATGCCCGGCTTTTTTGTCGAACTTACTCAGTTTCTATGTAACGAGATAGCAATCTTTATATTAATTTTTCTTATTATAAATAATAACAAAACTTTCACAACTAATCGCAATCTCTTGAAAGGCAATTTTTATGTTGTCACTGCTATTACTTCAATTGGGCTACTAACTTTTAATGGTAGTAAAGGTGCGTTATTATTTGTTTTTTTGGCTGCTTTCATATATCCACTGTCGGTGCTTGGGGGCAAAACTGCTAGCCATATTTTAGTTCCACGTTTATTGACCTTATTAATCTTGGCACTGTTTGCGCCAATTTTATTTTTAGCTGGGCAAGCGTTTCGCAATTGGAGGTATAGCAAGCCTGATGTTATTGATTGGTCAAACAATGAAACTACTTAACAGTCTCAATACTTTGACCAAATAAATACATTAATCGATCGAATAGCAACTGTTTTTCATCGCTATACATTAATTTACCAAAACTTTGATTTAAACGGCTTCACTGAGGCCTCCCAAGCCCTACCCGAATATATCGCGCGATCATTTCTAAACCTTCATTTGCCCGGAACGCCTTTTCCTGATGCATATCTTGGAAGCTCCATGCAACTAGAATCTATTTTACTTAATCAATCATATCGACTTCATGATTATACAGATGCAAATTTAAGTTTGAATACCCAGCCATTTTCGTGTTTCGGAGTACTTTTGTTAATATCTGGATGGCTCAGCCCGATTTTATTTTTTATCTTTGTTATGACATTGCGTTGGATTTATATTCGCTCGAATTTTTTTATTGCTTTTTTTATAATCACTTTTTTTTCTTTATCTATACATTCTTATGGTATTGAAGTGGCATTTCAGATTTCTGTATCGATGCTATGCACTATTTGGTTTATAATTTTCATGTCAAGAAAATTAGCTTCATAGATCGTTTGAATAAGTTTGCGATATAAACAGTAACCTTTCCACCCGAAACCATACCAGCCGAGAATTTCGTATTCAGCGCTGTTGTGAGGTTATTTAGGACACGTAAGCGACACAAAGCGGATGAAATTGTCTACAAACTTCTGCAAGCTGATGTTGAGTTAGGCAATCGAACGGCTGAGACATCGATCTGTCGGAATCTTGGAGTGTGACGGAGGTGACATCCTTTCGTTGTCGCAATCTTTAGATGAACTCGCAGACGCCATCGACTTCCATTTGCGAGGTCCAAAGAAACACCTGCGTCTGAGCAACGGTTTTGGTTCACTAGGCTTGGTGCAGCGGTCCGTGGCTTCGAATATGCGTAATTTTTCGCTGTGGCTTAGGCGCTGGCGAGTGGTTCGAGGAACGTTTGAAGCCAGGGATTCTTGGGGATTCCTGCCATGTTTAAGAATCCTGTGTGACAAACCAAAGTGTTAAGAGCATAGAGAAGTTTTTTATTATAATTACCACAGAGGCGATCCTGTAAAATTCTAGTACTTTAGCTTTAGATATGAAGATTTCTGTAATTATTCCAACCAAAAATCGGCTTGTTGATTTGCAGAAGGCTATTGCCTCTATCACCAGCCAGTCCCGTCCACCGGACCAGCTTGTCCTTGTCGACTAGAGCGCCGAGCCAATTCCTGAATCGGTGCTCGCATCGTTTCGCGCCCGCCATCCTGCCGCAAGCGAACTGAACTATGTGTACAACACTTGCATTTCTGGCCTAGTCGAAGCCAAGCATGTCGGTGTATCGCACGCGACCGGTGATATCGTCTGCTTTCTTGAAGATGACATCGTTTTGGAGCCAGAATACCTGTCGCATATCGAGGCCTCATTTCTGGCCGATCCTGAAATGCATGGCATGTCCGGAGTGGTGACCAACACCCCCCGCCCCAGCCGCGCATATGTGTTCTTGCACGAATTGTTTCATCGCGGCATTTTCGACGATCCTCGACCCAGAATGTACGCGAAGTTAGCGCGGCGGAATACTAATGTGTTCAAATCCATTTTGATCCGTTCCCCCGCCCTCTCTGGTGGTCTATCCGCGTGGCGGAAGGAAGTTTTTGAAAGAGTGTCATTCGACCTCGCCAGCGGATTTCACATGATCGAGGATATTGATTTCTCGATTCGTGTTCTGCGCGAATTTGGACCCTTTCTCTACATCAATCCGCGTGCACGACTGGCGCACAACTTTGCCCCAGCTGGTCGAGACTCCTTCGGCCGGCGCGAATCTCGCAAGGTTCGAGAGTTCATCACCTTTTATAAAAAACACCGTCGGGATTTCCGCGACACTTTATGGTTGGTCTGGCTGTTGTTGGGAATCGCTTTGGCCAGCTGCGCCGTCTCCATGCGATATATGACACCGAAACCCATCGCGGGTGCATTCAACGGCATTATCGCTGGCATGCGAAAACCTTGATGGCGACTTGTTGCAATACACTATGGTCTACTCGGATTCCCAAATCTCATGCACACTACCCTTTCTCGCAAAGTCGCGATCACCGGAGCCAAGGGATTCATCGGCGTAGCTCTTATGAAAGCGCTTGCTGAGCGCGGCGATGAAGTGAGAATCCTAAGCCGTAGCCTCTGTGTTTCGACAGATTTATTTCAAGGCATGAAATCGTTCCAAGGCGACATTTGCCATCAGATTGACCGTGCGTTTCTGGATGGTGTGGACACCGTTTATCACCTCGCGGCTGAACTCCACGACCCAACACGCATGCGCGCCGTGAATGTCGATGGCACATCAAATCTGCTTTCCGCCGCTATCTCCGCAGGCGTTCGTCGGTGGGTTCAACTCAGTAGTGTTGGGGTCTACGGACCGCCAACTTGCCCTGTAGTTACCGAGGATACTGTCCCCGTACCATTGAATGAATACGAACGCACTAAACTGGCCGCGGATCGACTTGTTGAAGAAACTGGGAAGAGAACAACTTTGGAATTCTCCATCCTTCGGCCTTCGAATGTCATTGGCGCAACGATGAAAAATCGCTCATTCTTTGCTCTAGTCAATGCTGTCCGGCGTAGGCGATTCTGCTACTTCGGTCCCATGGGATCGATTGCTACATATGTGCATGTCGATGATGTTGTTGGTGCGCTGATCTCATGTCGAGATGCGCCATCGGGGAGCGTCTTTAACTTATCTAGTGACTGCTTGTGGGAGGATCTCATCGGCGAAATCGCCCGACTGGTGGGCGTGCAAGCACCACAACTGCGACTTCCCTTGCGGCCGCTGCAAACTGCGCTTCGTATACTAGAGGGAAGAGTACCGTTGCCGATTACAAGTAGCCGACTCGCATCATTGACAAATCGATCAACGTACTCGTCTGAGCGAATCGTTCGGGAACTCGGGTTTATGTATTCTCGTCCGATGCCCGTTGGCATTGAAGATGTTGTAAAGGCACCGTGATAAAAGATTCTTCTTCCAAAGTGAAAATTTGCTTCGTCACGACCGTCCCATTTCAAGTCAATGTATTTCTTGGGAAACATATTTTAAAGTTGGTTGAATACGCAGATATTGTAATTATTACAAATAGAAATGACCATAACATTTGCGAGCTATCGCCGGAATTGAAGGGCCGAGTCAGAGTCTGCTGCCTTCCATTCCAAAGGCCTATTCGTCCACTTCGTGACCTTTGGTCATTACTGAAATTGATACACGTGCTTTATCGTGAACGACCCGACATTGTTCAAAGCATGAGCCCTAAGGCCGGTCTTATTTGTGCGTTGGCTGGGTGGATGCTCAACCTCCCAATTCGCGTGCACTGGTTTACTGGTCAAGTTTGGGTTAATCGGCAGGGAATGGCGCGTAATCTTTTAAAGATACTTGACGTACTTATCGCAAAGCTAAACACACATTTATTAGCGGATAGCCCTTCTCAAAAAGATTTTCTTGTTCAAAATATTGTTTCACACAAGTCAAAAATAGAAGTTCTTTGCTCTGGCTCTGTTTGTGGAGTTGATATTAATCGATTCCAACCAAATCCAAAGTGCAGATCGACTGTTCGTCACAAATACGCCATACCTGACACTGCGGTGTTAGGATTATTTGTTGGTCGTGTTACGGCCGACAAGGGCGTAATTGAGCTTGCACAAGCACTTCACATCTTGTCGGAACAAGGTATTAATTTGTATTTTTTATTCGTTGGTCCTGACGAAGGCAACATGGCTGTTTCTATCAAACTGGCTGCCGGAAACGCTGCCAAGCGGATCATCCTGGCGGGTTACTCTGCGAACCCCGAATCATTTATGTCCGCATCCGACTTTTTGGTGCTGCCGAGTTATAGAGAAGGATTTGGATCCACGATTATTGAGGCGGCTTCTTGCGGCGTCCCAACAATCGGAACGCGAATTTATGGAATAATTGACGCTATTCAAGAAGGTGAAACTGGATTACTAGTTGAACCTCGGAATCCTGAGCAACTCGCCGATGCTATGCAGAAACTTGCAATCGATAGGCAGTATGGATCTAAACTTGGAAGTGCAGCTAGGGTTCGAGTATTAGCAAACTTTCGAAGTGAATATCTGACTGAAGCCCTGGCTAATTACTATGATCGCTTATTGCGAATGGCGAATCGAACTGCGCTATTTACCAAAGATGACAAGTTTGAAGGTCTTAGTGATTTTTGAAAATTGGAATGATTGGCGCAACTGGATTTATAGGGCATGCTCTGCAGGCACGGCTTCATTTAAGTTCGCATATTCCGATTGCGACGATACGCACTGCGCAAAGCGACTTCAATGCCACTTCGAATTCATTTATAGTCGGTGACATCCATGCCACTACAAAATGGGGCGATGCACTCCACGGTGTCGAGGCGGTGGTCCATCTCGCTGCGCGCGTGCATGTCATGCGTGACACCGCAATCGATCCCTTGGCGAATTTTCGTAGCGTGAACACAGAAGGCACGCTAAATCTTGCGCGCCAAGCAGCAGCGACTGGTATTCGGCGGTTCATCTTTCTCAGCACCATTGGAGTAAATGGAAACACAACCCAGACTGAAAAGCCCTTTAAAGAGAACGACGCCTCGCTTCCACACGATCCT
>SXGS01063560.1_pt1 | contig 17904 bp, 10 predicted proteins | sample 3174681 | NCBI WGS metagenome assembly SXGS01 (sample SAMN11356861, study PRJNA531348) | freshwater metagenome | isolation source: freshwater sample F1-80 | place: China: Fuxian Lake, Yuxi | collected 2017-12-25 | reverse complement strand
GGCATGGCCGTTGATGCGAACGTCCTCATCTTCGAGCGCATCCGCGAGGAACTCGCCGCTGGCAAGTCCATGCGCGGCGCGTTGAACGCCGGTTACGACCGGGCCTTCAGTACCATCTTCGACTCCAACCTCACGACACTCATCGCCTCCGTGCTCCTTATTTACATGGGCACCGGTCCGGTGCGCGGCTTCGGCGTCACGCTGACCATCGGTGTCAGCGTCAGCATGTTCACCGCCCTGGTGGTGACCCGCCTGATGTTCGACTTCCTCATCGCAAAGAACATGCTGCCCTCCCTGAGCATGCTCTCGCTTATCAAGGGTGCGAAGTTCGACTTCCTCAAGTTCGCCAAGCCGGCATTCGTCGCCTCTTGGGCGCTCATCATCGTTGGTCTTGGCTACGGCATCTTTGTCCGCGGACACGACGTCATGGGTGTGGAATTTGCCGGCGGCGACAACATGACCTACGCCTTCAAGGAAAAGGTCGGCGTTGATCAACTGCGCGCCTCCCTCGCGAAGCTCGGTCTGGGCGATCCGATGATTCAATATCAGAAGGATCCTGCGAACAACAAGGAGACCCTCCGTGTTGCTGTACGCGCCGACGGGAAAGCCACGAACGCCGTCGGCGTCGTGCAGGGGGCCTTGAATACCGAGTTCAAGCAGGCCGGCTTCACCCTCCAGAGTGTCGACACCGTCGGTCCCGTGGTCGGAAAAGAGATCCAACGCACCGCCATCCTCGCCGCGCTCATCGCCATGCTGGGCATCCTGATCTACGTCGCCTTCCGCTACGAATTCTCCTTCGCCGTCGGCGCGGTGATCGCGATTGTTCACGACCTCCTGATGACCACCGGTTGGTTCTTCCTCACCCAGCGGGAACTCAGTGCGCCGGTCATCGCGGCCTTGCTGACCATCATTGGTTTCTCGATCAACGACACCATCGTGATCTTTGACCGTATCCGCGAAGACCTGAAACTCGGCGTGCGCGGCACCTTCCGCGAGCTGATTAACCACGCGCTCAACCAGACCCTGAGCCGCACGATTATTACATCCGGCACGGTCTTCCTCGCAACGCTTTCGCTCTACCTGTTCGGCGGTGGAGTGATCAATGACTTCGCCTTCACCTTCCTCGTCGGCATCATCACCGGCACCTACTCGAGCATCTACATCGCCAGCGCCATTGTCATCTGGTGGCACAAGGGCCAGCGCCCGGCGATGGCGACCTCGGCGGTGTCGGTCGATCCGACTGTCGCCCCGGCGCGGGCCAATTCCTGATGATTGCCCTGGCTGATACCTCATCAGCTCCGTGGGTCGTATTCATCGTCGCGGTCCTGTTCTTCCTGGCGCTGGACCTCGGCGTCTTTCACCGGAAGGCTCACGTCGTCTCTTTCCGCGAGGCGCTGACGTGGACGGGAGTGTGGTTCAGTTGCGCGATGGCCTTCGCGTTTCTGGCCGCCCCCGCGATGGTTCCCTCGTGGACGAAGGAGGACACCGTCCTCTTCGTCACCGGCTACATCATCGAGTTGTCCCTCTCGATGGACAACGTCTTTGTCATCGCGCTCATCTTCGGATACTTCCGCGTTCCGCCCGAGTTTCAGCACCGCGTGCTCTTTTGGGGAATCCTCGGTGCTCTCGTGATGCGTGGCGTGATGATCGGCTTGGGCGTCGCCGTGGTCCGTGAATTCAACTGGGTGCTCTACGTCATGGGGGCGTTCCTTGTCTTCTCCGGCATCAAGATGGTCTTCGCCGGGGACGACGACGTGGAACCGGAGAAGAACATCGCGATCCGGCTGGTCCGGAAGTTCTATCCCGTCTCCTCGTCACTTGACGGCCAGAAGTTCCTCACGCAACTCAATGGCCGCCGCGCCCTGACACCGCTGGCGCTCGTGCTCCTGATGGTCGAGACCACCGATCTGATCTTCGCCGTTGATTCCATCCCGGCCATCTTCGGCGTCACCAGCAATGGCTTCATCATTTTCACCTCGAACGTCTTCGCCATCCTCGGCCTGCGCTCGCTCTACTTCGTCCTCGCCAAGGCCATCGGCTACTTCCGCTACCTGAAGGTCGGCCTCTCGTTCGTGCTCGTGTTCATCGGCATCAAGATGCTCGTCGATCCGCATGACGGTGAGCCGAAATGGTTCCAGTTCGATATTTCCACTGGTGCCTCGCTGGGCATCGTCGCCGGCATCATCCTCGTCTCCGTCGCCGCATCCCTTCTCGCCTCCTGGCGGGAAGCGCGCGCCACGAAGGCCGGCTGAACTGCCGGGGGTACACCTTTCCGGCCGCAGGCGACTTGCCCTTTGCACCTTCGCGCCTTTGCTGCTGAACTCCCCTCGCCGCACACGAAATGAAATACCGCTGGTCCATTGCGCCATCGCAACCCGCGCTCGCGAGCTTCCTCGCGCAGAAGCTCCGCATTTCGCCGCTGCTCGCCCAGTGCCTGCTGAACCGCGGCCTCAGCGAGCCGGAACCGATCCTGCGTTTCCTCGAACCCCGCCTCAAGAACCTCGCCGATCCGTTCCTCCTCCCGAACATGCGCGCCGCCATCGAGCGCCTCTGTGTCGCGCGCGAACGCGGCGAGACCCTCGTCATCTTCGGCGACTACGATGTTGATGGCGTCACCTCCGCCACGCTGCTCATTGAATTCCTCGGTGCGCTCGGCTGGAAGGTTTGCGCCTATCTTCCGCATCGCATGGAGGAAGGCTACGGCCTGAGCCAGACAGGCGTGGAAAACTGCCTCGCGAAATATCCAGCCACCCTGCTCCTGGCCGTCGATTGCGGTTCCACTGCGGTCGAGGCTGTCCAGTGGCTTGCGGGCCGGGGCGTGGATGTCCTGGTGCTTGATCATCATCAAGTCTCCAGCCCGCCACCCGCAGCCGCCGCGCTGGTGAATCCCCAACTCTCCGCCGAAGGCGAAGCATCGCAGCGCGAGCTTTGCTCCGTCGGTCTGGCCTTCAAGCTCGCGCACGCGCTGCTCAAGCACGGTCGGGCCGTCGGCCTGCCGGGTGCGGCGGAATACGATCTCCGTCCGCTGCTGGACCTGGTCGCGCTCGGAACCATTGCTGATCTTGTTCCGCTGGTTGGCGAGAACCGCATCCTGGTCACCTCCGGTCTCGAACGCCTCAACGTCACCCAACGCCCCGGCCTGGTGGCGTTGAAGAAAGTCGCCGGCATCGAGGGCGAAGTCGGCGGCTACGAAGTCGGCTTCCAGCTAGCGCCGCGCCTCAACGCTTCCGGCCGGCTGGAAACCGCCGAGGAATCTCTCCAGCTCCTGATGGCCCGCGATCCGGCCGAGGCGGAACGTCACGCGCGCAGCCTCGACACCCGAAATCGCGAGCGGCAGAAGATCGAGCGCAGCATTGCGGACGAAGCCATCGGCGCAGTGCGGGCGCGGTTTAACCCGGCTACGGACCACGTCATCGTCGAGGGTCAGCTCATGTGGCACATCGGCGTCGTCGGCATCGTCGCCTCGCGGGTGATGCAGGAATTCCACCGGCCCACGATCATCATTGGTGGAGAAGGCGACGAGTGGCGTGGCTCCGGACGGAGTATCGAGGGCTTCGATCTCGCGGCGGCGTTGCGCGAGTGCGACGACCTGCTGCTGCGCCACGGCGGTCACGCGATGGCCGCCGGCGTCACCATCCATCCAGACAAACTCGACGCCTTTAGAGCCCGCCTGAACGACCTCGCGCGCCGCACGCTCAAGCCCGAGCAGTTTCAACCCACGCTGCGACTTGACGCGGAGTTGCCAGCCGCCGAGCTGACTCTCGAACGCGTCGAGGAACTCCAGCGGCTCCAGCAGACCGGCATGGGCAATCCTGCGGTGCGCCTCGTCGTGCGCGACGTGGGCCACGCGAAGCCGCTCCAGCGCATGGGTGCCGACAAGAAACACGCGAAGCTTTGGATCACGGACGGACGAAAGACCATCGAAGCCGTCCTCTGGAACGCTGCCGAAGGTACCTTGCCTGTCGGCCGTTTTGATCTCGCCTGCGAACCGCAGCTCAACGAATTCCGGGGCAACATCACGGTTCAGCTCAAGGTGTTGGACTGGCGGGCGGTTTGATGACCTCCGAGAGGCCGTTTCAACGCGGGGAAAGGGCGCAGCTTGTTCGGTATTCCGACTTTCAGCTTGCGACCGCCTCTGATGGGGTGATACACCTGCCGCGCATCTATGGCAGCTATTGGCCGATTCCAGAAGGGTGACGAGATTTTCCACGCCAAAGTGGTTGATGGAGAATTGTTTCGCCTCCACGGCGACGTCTTCGGTTCCCCTTCTTTTGACAAAAAGCCCACGCCCTTTAAAGGGCTGCGCACGCTCACCCCTGTCGCTCCGTCGAAGATTATCGCGGTGGGGCTGAACTACGCCGATCACGCCCGCGAGAGTGGGAAGCCTGTCCCCAAGGAGCCGCTGTTCTGGCTCAAGGCACCGACATCGCTCATCCCCGACGGCACCAAGATCGAAGTGCCCTTTGCGGCGCACCGGACGGATTTCGAGGCGGAGCTCGCGGTGGTCATCGGCCGCCGGGTGCGCAACGTCACGCCGGCGGCGGCGGCGCGATACATCTTCGGTTACACTTCGGCGCAGGACATCAGCGACCGGACGATTCAGAATGCCGAGAGCCAGTGGGCGCGCGCGAAATCGTTCGATACGTTCACGCCGCTGGGGCCGTACGTGGAAACGAAGATCGACCCGCATGATCTGACCATCCAGCTTTTCCAGAACGGGCAGCTCCGTCAAAACTCGAACACGAGCCAGCTCATCTTCAACTGCTTCCACCTGGTAAGCTTCATCTCGACGAACATGACGCTCCTCCCGGGCGACATCATCCTGACGGGCACGCCCAGTGGCGTCGGCCCGATCGAGAGCGGCGACCGGCTCGAAGTGCGCATTCAGGGGCTCGCTCCGTTGGTGAACACAGTGAAGTGAGAAGGGAGAGGGGAGAGCCGCTCCGTTGGTTCCACCATGCAAGACCTGAAGGCGCGCACCAAAAGGTTCGCGCTGGATATCATCCTCTATTGCCGGACGCTTCCGCGTGGAGACGAATTTCAGATCATCCGCAGGCAATTGATCCGGGCGGCGACGGGCACAGCCTCGAACTATCGGGCGGCTCAACGAGCCAAGTCCAAAGCGGATTTCATTAGCAATCTGGGTGATGCCGAAGAAGAAGCGGACGAATCGTTGTTCTGGCTGGAGTGCCTGACGGAACTCGCCACTCGCGAACATGCAGAATTGAAAAGACTCTTGAACGAAGCTGACGAACTTGTGGCAATCCTGACGTCGTCGCGTAAATCCGCGCGCAAGTGACGGCTCTCCCCCTCTCCCCTCAAACTTCTCCCCTGAAATTATGCGTTGGACTCAAGCTTTCATACCCACCCTTAAGGAAACACCCGCCGAGGCGGAGATTACTTCCCACAAACTCCTGCTGCGCGCCGGCCTCATCCGGAAGCTCGCCGGCGGGCTCTACACTTTCCTGCCGCTGGGCGTGCGTGTGCTCCACAAGATCGAACGCATCGTCCGTGAGGAGATGGATCGCACGGGCGCGCTGGAAGTCTTGATGCCCGCGCTTCAGCCGCCGGAAATCTGGCACCAATCCGGCCGCTACGAGACCGCCGGGGAAGTGCTCTTCAAGGTCCGCGATCGCGCCAAGAAGGAGTGGGTCATGAGCCCGACCGCCGAGGAGGTTATCACGACGGTCGCGGCGGCGGAGATCAATTCCTACCGCCAGATGCCGGTGAATTTCTACCAGGTCTGCATCAAGTTCCGTGACGAAATCCGCCCGCGCTTCGGCCTGATGCGCGCGAAGGAGTTCATCATGAAGGACGCTTACAGCTTCGACGCGACCGACGAAGGCGCGATGGCGAGCTACAAAAAGATGTACGACGCCTACAAGCGCATCTTCGACCGCTGCGGTGTGCAGAACTTCCCCGTCGAAGCCGACACCGGCGTCATCGGCGGCAATTACTCGCACGAGTTCATGGTCCCGGCGGACACCGGCGAGAACGACGTGGTGTACTGCGAAGCCTGCGGCTATGCGGCAAACATCGAGAAGGCGACCAGCGGCCTGCCAAAGACGGCCCTGCGCGAAGTCGGCCCGGCCGCCGAAAAATTTCCAACGCCCGGCGTAGTTACCATCGAGGCGTTGAGCAAGGAACCCTACAAGGTTCCTGCGAACCGGCAGATCAAGACGCTCGTTTACATCGCCGACAGCAAGCCCGTCCTCATCCTCGTGCGTGGGGATGATCAATTGAACGAGACCAAGTTCATGGCGCGCAGCGGCGCGGTGGCTGCTCGCCCAGCGACGCCTGATGAAATCGTCGCGCTGCTCGGTGCGAAGCCCGGTTCGCTCGGGGCCGTGTCGAAGGTTCCCGAGATGGTCGCGGCCGGAACGATCAAGGTCTATGTCGACGAGCGTTTGCAAGGCGCGAACGACATGACGACCGGCGCGAATGAAGACGGTTTCCATTTTCGCAGCGTCTCCATGGAACGCGACATCAAGGTTACGAACTGGTGCGACTTGCGCACCGTCTCTGCCGGCGAACCCTGCGCCAAGTGCGCCAAGTCGCTGAAGATTCGCCGCGCCATTGAGGTCGGGCATGTCTTCAAGCTTGGCACCAAGTACAGCGAGAAGCTCAACGCGACATTCCTGGCCGAGGACGGCTCGCGCAAACCTTCCGTCATGGGCTGCTACGGCATCGGCGTCACGCGCACCATGCAGGCGATCATCGAGCAGTGTAACGACAAGGACGGCATCGTCTGGCCGCTGTCCGTTGCGCCCTACACGGTCTGCATCACGCCGCTTGCGGTCGGTGCGGACACGGCGGTGATGAAGCTCGCGGAACAGATCTACGCCGACCTTGTGGCCAAGGGTGTGGATGTGATTTTGGACGACCGTGACGAGCGTCCCGGCGTGAAGTTCAAGGATGCGGATCTCGTGGGCTTCCCGATCCGCGTCGCCATCGGCGAAAAATCTCTCGTGAAGGGCGAGGTGGAACTCAAACGTCGCGGCGGAGAGCTGGTGCCGACGCCTTCCGCAGACGCTGTGAGCCGCGTGATGGAATGGATCGCCGCAGCACGCGGCTGATCGGTGGCTGGTCCTGCGGTCTTGGCTTATTACTCCGCTGTCGCCCGGTAGAACCGGGAAACATCTGTCGGTGTGGTGTCCTCGATGGAGAATCTTCCATTCGCGCCGGCCGTGTGCCGGCCCAGGGTCTGCCACGGACCGCTGGGCGTGCGGTATTCCACCAAATAAGAGGCTTGCGCCGCACCTTCGAGCTCCATCTGGATGCGGTTGCCTGCGAGCGGTGTGATGCTGGTGAAGCGAGCGGGAACAAGCGGTGTGCGCACCTGGATTGTGAGCGTCTCCGTGGCGCTGAGACCTTCCCGATCCGTGACGGTAATTTGAACCGGAACGTTCGCGGCCGGCGCGGCATAAGTGTGCGGCACGGCGAAATCAACCCGTCCTCCGATGCTCGACTGAATCACGTTGCTGGTGCCATCCCCCCAGTCGATTCGCAGCATGTGGGCATCCGCCAAATCCGAATCGAAATGAAACCCTCGCAGGACCGCCGGTGAACCGACGACGACGGGCTGGGTGATCGTGATGTCGTTCAAGGTCGGTGCCTGATTGACGCCATCGCCGCCGGCGCGGCAGTTGCGGGAGAGCGAGAGAAGGTAGTCCCCGGCGGACGAACTGCCGATGGTGCCCGCCGCGACACTCACGCGGGCGAACAAGGTGCCTTCAGCCGGCGCGCGATACAGGATGGCTTCCCCGGGAGCCGACGGGCTCGTGGCGATCAAGTTGCCGAGAGCGAGGTTCGTCGAGTCGAGCGAGGAGGCGTTGAGGTCATTGACTCCGACTATAATCGTACCGTTGGGATCGATCAGTTCGAGTCGCGCATTCAGCGGGGTGCCGTCGCGTCGCGGATCGCCGTCGAGACTGAGGAACAGGATGTCGCCCTCCGCGACATTCACGGCGTAAACATCGACATCCGTCGAGGGTGCGCCGCTGTTGAGCGTTCCGTAAACGTAACCGCGCTCGGCGAAGTTGGCCTCGGCGATGGAATTGTTCGGCTCCGCTTCGGGCGTGGCTTCGGCAAGCGGCGGTTGGACGACGGCGTAAAGGCGGTACGGCTCGCTGGCGCGGGCGGCCTTGAAGTTCACGAACGCGAAGACCGGCCCGCCGGGAAGGAAGGCTCCGGCGATGTTCGGGGAGTTCGGGCGGAACGGCGAGTCGTTGTCCGCGTCGTCGTACTCCACGGTGTCGCTGAACGTTGTGATGCGCAGATCGAAATCCGCCGTGCGTGCGGCGTCGCCATCAACGACGGCGAAGGCGCGCCATCCGGGCGGGAAGTTGCCGAGGGTGTAGAAGTCGCGATCCCCCGGTGTCGAGATGCTGCCTTCGATTCCGCAGGCGATCGGCTTGGCGTCAGCAGGAGAGTCGTTCGCGCCTTCCTCGCGGATGCACCGGGTGACTTCCACGGTGAACGCGCTGCCGGCACTGCCCGGCGAGACGTCATCAACGAACAGATAGATCATCTGGCCGGCATTGAGGGCGAGGCAGGAGATTTGTTCTGAGGCGTTGACCTGCGAACGGTTCGCGGCGGAGAGCGGCGTGATGTTCGCGGGTGCGCCCGGCGTCGCAGCCGGACAGGTCGAGGCAGCATAGAGGATCACGTCCTGCAGCGGATCGTAGGCCGAGACCTTGAACGAGTAGATGCCGGCCTGCGGCGCGGTGAAGCTATAGACGACGTCGCGCCCGGCGGCGTTCGTGGGCGTCTGGTCCAAGCCGGGAAAATTCGTGGCGTTGGGGATTATTCGATAGTCGTCGGTCGCGCCGGTGTTGAAGCCCGTCGCTGGGATGTTCAGTTGGAGGGGTAGCGCGCTGTCGCACGAGTCGTTGGCGGGCGGGATGGTGGCGGTGACGAGCAGTTGCACCGTGTTCAAGCCGTCTTCGGTGCAGCCTTCGCAGAACTTCCAGACCAGCACGTAATACTTCGTATCCGCGAGCAGGTTCTTTGTGATCGCCGCCTGTGGCGAGCATGCTTCGTCGTCGGCTTCGCCGAGCGCTTGGAACGGCCCGGTGCAACCTGCTGGGGAAGTATATATGGCCATCACCGTGTCGGCGGTCGTGGCCGTGCCGCCCGCTCCACCGCAACTCGCGATGGTGTAGGAGCCGTTGGCGGCCGGCGTGAAGGTAAACCACACGCCACGAATGACCCGGGACGGATAGAATTCGCCCGGCGGCACCGCGTCGCCAAAGGTCGTGGCAGTGGTGATGTCCGTCGCGGCGGTCAGGTGCGGAAACGGTCCCGCGCCGGGAATCACCATCGCGCCGGAACATTGATCGTTTGAAGGTGCGGCATCCACGTGCAGGCCACACAAGACCAGGAACAGCATGGCGAAACCCGCCAGTTGCATGACGCAACCGGGGAGTGTGGACGGAACTGAAGGCAGAAGCCGCATGGTGGCGTCAGAGGCAACAATTCGGCCTCGGGAAGAACCGCAGCGGTTCCGGCGAGTTGGGTAAACCGGGCAACGAGTGTTGTGCTGCATTGGCTTGAACATACAACTATCAACCAACGCAATGCATCGGGACAGATGCTTGCGAGTGAACTGTGGCGACTCAACCAGAAGGCGGCCCAAATGTCAAAGCTGTGATCCTTGGTGGCTGGGACTGGGCGCATCGCAGCTTTCTGTAGATGGCAGACGGCGGGAGAAAACGTCCTGCTGAAGTCCAGCGCCGAAGGCGCGGCGGAGATTAGCCCCGGGCGTGAGCCCGGGGTTGGCTTCAGAGAACTCGTCAGCCCCAGCCGAGGCGACAGAGGTTCTTTCGATCCTGCTGGGGTGTGATGAACAGATGGGCCATCGATGGCGGTAGGCTGAATGAAACTGGAATGCACATTTTGGTGGTTCGCCTGCGGGAGAAAACGGTTGTCAGTGCGGAGGCCATTTCCTAGCGTGCGCGCCATGCAACACTGGACGCAGCGCCTCGCGGTCGCGGGCTTGATCTCCATGCCGTCCGCCGTCGTCGCGGAAGAGCAGGGGACCGGCCTGATGACGGTCGCTTCCGCCACCACCCTCAGCGGCTACGTCAACACTTCCGCGCACTGGAACCCCGGCACCGGCAACGGCCGCGTGCCGCGCTACTTCTACAACACGTCTTCCAAGCAGGATGGCTTCAATCTCAACGTCGTGAATCTCGCGCTGGAACGGCCGCTGGATGATTCGATGTGGGCGGCCGGTTACAAGGTGCAGATGTGGTTCGGGCCGGACGCGATCAGCTACGGCACGACCTACGACGCGAGCGAGATCGACATTGAAGCCACGGCGCTTCGCCAAGCCTACGTCACGTTGCGCCAACCCATTGGCAACGGCATCACCTACAAGGTCGGTGTGTTCGATGGCTTCTTGGGCTACGAGAGCCACGATGCGGGCAGCAACCCGAACTACACCCGCGCCTACGGTCTGGCGCTCACGCCGCAGTCGCACACGGGCGTTCAGGCTTCGTATCCGGTGTCGGAGCACGTCGGTCTCGCAATGGCCGTGGCAAACACCGTCGGGCCGGAGATCGATGCGAAGGCGCACGCGCCCTTCGAGCCGAACGCGCCGAAGGCGGAGTCGTTCAAATCGTATTCCGGTCTCCTGACGGTCACTGCTCCCGAGTCGTGGGGATTTCTTGGTGGCTCGACGCTCTTCGCGGGCGTGCTCAACGGCTACAGCAAGAACAACGACTGGGATCAGACGAGCTGGTATCTCGGGTTCGCCGGGGACGCTCCGGTCCGAGGCGTGCGTTGGGGCGTGTCCTACGCTTATCTCGGCACCACGGACTTCAACAAAGGCGACGACAACTACGCCAACGCACTCGCGCTCTACACTTCGTTCCAGGCGACGGAACGCCTCAGTCTCCACAGCCGCGCCGAGTATGCGTGGTCGGACACCAAGGTGTTCGGGCAGTTTGCCGCTATCGACAGCGGCAATAGCGAGATACTCGCGCTCACCGGGACAGTGCAATACGACCTTTGGCAAAACGTCATCAGCCGCCTCGAAGTGCGCTGGGATCATCTCGCGGGCGACGGCCAGATGACCCGCTACGGCGGCGACCCGGCGGGCGTGGGCGGTGGCAGCGGTGTTCCTACCCCCAACCCCGGCTCTCGCGATCACGTCCTGCTCGCGTTGAATGTCATCTACCAGTTCTGAACCTCACCCCTCCGTCCTGAAGTCTCTTTCCTGAATGAAATCCATTGGCGTTGCCATCATTGGCTGCGGCGGCATCACGTTGCAGAATCATCTCCCCGGCCTGGCCTTGTGCCCGGACACGCGCGTCACCGCCTTGTGTGACTCCGACCCGGCGACGCTCGAACGCGCCCGCTCGCAAATCGGCGTCGGCGTCGCCTCGACGAACTACGAGGAGATCGTGAAGCGCGATGATGTGCAGGCGGTGATCATTGCCACGCCGAATGTCACGCACGGGCCCATCGCCCTCGCGGCCATCGCCGCCGGCAAGCACGTCCTCTGCGAGAAACCCATCGCGATGGATCTCGCCGAGGGCCGCCGGATGCTCGACGCGGCGGAACGCGCCGGGGTGCGGCACATGACGGCCTTCACTTACCGGTTCGTCCCGGCGATGCGTTACCTCGATTACCTCGTAAAGCGCGGCGACGCCGGCCAGCCGTATCATTATCGCTCCTGCCGCTTGCAGGACTGGGGGACGCGCAACGTCGGCTGGCGGCAGGTTCGCAAGCTCGCGGCCACCGGCGAAATCGGCGACATGCTCAGTCACCGGATTGATTTCGCACACCTTCTCGTCGGCCCGATGCGGCGGCTCGTGGCGAATGTGAAGACGCACACGCCGATGCGCGGCGGCGCGCCGAATGACACGGACGACTGGGTGGCAATCATGGCGGACTTCCACAGCGGCACGACGGGCGTGCTCGAAAGCTCGAAGCTCGCCAGCGGCGTGAACGAGAGCTGGCGCAGCCCGGATCGTGTCGAGCTGAACGGTAGCGCGGCGAGCTTCAGCTTCACGACGGGAACGTGGAACGAGTTGCAATACGGCGCCGTCGGCGGCCCGGGATTGAAGGGGTTGCCGGTGCCGAAGGAATTCTGGACGTGGCCTGGTTCTCCGCGCGACCCGGGCGTGGGCGATCCGCTGGTCACATTCCGCTATGATCAGGCGTGGGAATTCATCGACGCCATCCGCAACCAGCGCCCGTGTGTGCCGTCCTTCGCGGACGGCGTGCGGATGCAGGCGGTGATCGATGCCGCGCTGCGTTCTGCCGAGACGCGTCAGTGGGTGGACGTGCCGGACTGAGGCGGCTACGGCTGGCAATCGATGCCGTGCGAGGTGATCTGAGGTACAGTGGAACCTCCGGCCACGACGAGGCAGCGGGCTGTGGGGCGCAGGGCTCTGATGGTTTCAACGCCGGTGCTCCCGAGGGTGAGCAGCGCGGTCGAGAGGGCGTCGGTCTCCGTGGCGGAGGGCAGCACGAGCGCGCAGAGCAGGGCGGCTTCCGTGGGCAATCCGGAGCGCGGATCGATGACGTGACCGTAGCGCCGACCGTCGTTCTCAAAAGATCTTCCCCACACAGCGGAGACGGACATGGCTTCGTCTGTCAATGGAATGGAGGCGAGCAACTCGGCGGCGGATTCCGGGGAGTTTGGCGGGCGTTCGAGCGCGATTTTCCAAGGCTCGCCATCCGGCTGGCGACCGAGCGCGTGGACGGTGCTGGTGCCGCCGTGCAACAGGGCGCTGGTGACGCCGGCGTCGCGGAGGAGTTCCACGGCGCCCTCGATGGCGTGGCCCTTGCCGATCGCGCCGAGGTCGAGCATCACACCGTTACGGGCGAAGCGGACGGAGAAGTTGCGGCGATCAAGTTCGACGTGGTGCATGCCAACCTTGGCGCGGGCTTCGGCGACGGCCTGCGGATCGGGCATCGCGCCGGTTCCGCCCATGAATCCCCAGCAGCGAACGAGCGGTGCGATCGTGATGTCGAATGCGCCGCCGGTGGCCACGCTGAGATCGCGGGCGCGTTCGAGGAGCGTAAAGACTTCGGGCGAGACGCGGACGGGTTTGCGAGCGGCGCGGGCGTTGACGTGCGCGATCTCGCTGGTCGGGCGGTAGACGCTCAGGAGTGCCTCGATACGGTCAACCTCGTTGAGGGCTTCTTCGCCGGCGGCCCGCAACGAGACCGGGTTCGCACCATGCAGCACGATCTCGAAGCGGGTCGCCATGGCGTGACGCGCCAGCGTGACGGGTTCAGGAGTAAGGGAACTCATCGCACCCCAGTTTCAGAAGTTTTGGCTGAAAAGCAAAACAGGTTTCGCGACTCGAAAGCCGCGAAACCTGTGTGAGGTCAGAGTAACGTATCGCTTACGAGAGGCCCTTCACGGAGCCGTAGGTGAGAGGCTTCACTTCCTTGCCGTCGGCGGTGGTCACCTTGCGGGTCTTCTCGTTGAAGAGGCAGGTGATGTTCATGCGTTCGGCCATTTCAGCGAGCGAGATGACGGTCTGCACGCGCACGGCGAGGTCGATGTTCGCGTTCGGCGCCTTGCCGGAACGGATGCAGTCGAACCAGTTCTTCTCGTGCACGCGGATGTCCTCGTGCTGGAGACCCTTGATGGGCTCGATGCCGAGTTCCTTGCGTTCGCCTTCGGTGAGGCCCTCGAATTCGTCGGCGAAGCCGCGCTCGGGGATCATCTGGAGGACGTTACCGGAGTCACCGATTTCCAGGGTGGCCTGGTGGCCATAGATGCGGAAGCCGTCGCTCTTCGCATTGACGGTGCTGCTGCTGACCGTGAGGAGCATCCCGTTCGGGAACTCGGCGGAGAGCTGCACGTGTTCCGGCACGTCGCGCAAGGGAGTGCCGGGGGTCTTCTTGTCGGTCTGCACGTGGCGTGTGCCGATGCTGTTGACGCGGGTGGGGAATTCCGGCTTGCCGGTCGCGAGCATGAGCGGGTGCAAGCGGTGCGGGACGAGGTCGCCCAGCAGACCGCCGCAGTAGGGGTAATACTTGCGCCAGCGGTGGAAGGCATCCGCGCTGAACGGGCGGTTCGACACGGGGCCGAGCCACGACTTCCAGTCGATGTTTTCCGGGGTGCTTTCCTTTTCAATGGCGTAGTTCCATTCGCCCTTCGGGTTGTTGCGGCAGTAGAAGCCCTGCGCCCACACGAGTTGGCCGATCTTGCCCGCAGTGATGAGCTGCGCCGCCTTGTGCCAGGCGCCGGCGGAGGTTCCCTGCGAGCCGACGGTGAAGCACTTGCCGGTCTTCTTGACGGCGTCGTGAACCTTGAAGGCTTCGTCCAGGTAGCGCGTCATCGGCTTTTCGCAATAGACGTGCTTGCCGGCGTTCATCGCGTCGATGGAGATCGGTGCGTGCCACGGATCGTGCGTGGCGACGACGACGGCGTCGATGTCGCCGCGTTCAAGAAGTTTGCGGTAGTCGCTGAACAGATCGGAGTCCTTCAGGCCGGCTTTTTCCTTCGCCCAGTCGCGGCGCTTGTTGAAGAGGTCGCAGGCTGCGGCCATGACGACGTTGTTCTGCGAGGCGGCCTTGTGGATACCTTCGAAGTGGTTCTTGCCGATGCCGGCGCCGACGCCGATGACGGCGACTGCGATGCGGTCATTGGCACCGATGACACGGCCCGTGGAGGGGGCTTTGTTCTGCCCGTACACGGGCGTCTTGATGATGCCGGTGGCGGCTGCCGCTGCGGTGACCGCAGCAGTCTTCTTGATGAACGTCCGGCGGGAATCGCCGGACGGTTGGTTTGCTTTGTTATCCATAGATAAAACTCGGTTTGTATTCGTTAAGTTCTACTGGCTGGTGCCGGCAGAGTAAGGAAATGCGGTTTGGGGTCAATGGCATTTCTGGAAGCGCGGGGCCGGCCGGGCGCGTTCCGCTTCAGGCCACAATGAAGAGATGCGCCCGAACCGCTGAATCCGCAGTAAGTGTCCTTGATAAAGCACGCTTGCCGGGTAGCCTAGTCGGCATGCGTTCGCCTTGGATGTTCTTGCAACAAGCCTTTTCTGAAAACAGTGCCCAGAGACGCTTTGGTTTCGTTCGGAAACCCTCCATTCACCTTCGCACTGCCGCCCTGATTTCAGGCGTGACGATTTCGCTCGTGTGCCTGCCGTTGTCGCGCGGTATTGCCGCCCTCGCGCCGTTGCCTGCTGACCTCAATCCGGGCGCGAGCAGCAACGTGCTGGCGCTGGCTGTGCATAGTGACGGGAAGATCTTGGTGGCCGGAACGTTTACGAATCTGGGCGGCCAGTCGCGGCGCTACATCGGGCGACTCAACTCTGACGGAACGGTGGATGGCAGTTTTAATCCGGGCGCGGACAATACGGTGCATTCGCTAGCGGTGCAGGGAGACGGGAAGGTTTTGGTGGGGGGCTTTTTCTCTGCGTTGGGCGGTCAGTCGCGTAACTTCCTCGGCCGCCTGAATTCCGATGGCAGCGTGGACGACGGCTTCAATCCGGGTGCTGGTGGCGGTGTGCGTTGTTTTGAAACACAGGCGGATGGGAGGATTGTGGTTGGAGGCTCGTTCGCAATGTTCGGCGGACAGGTTCGCTCGCGCCTGGCTCGAATCCACGCGGATGGTTCGCTCGACAATAGTTTCAATCCCGTAGCGAATCATTTTGTGTTCGCGCTCGCGGCGCAGGCTGACGGGAGGATTTTGGTGGGTGGACAGTTCACGAATCTCAACGGCCAGGCGCGTTTGCGAATCGCGCGGCTGGAGTCCGACGGCGCGCTCGACGCTAGTTTCACTGCGGAGGCGAACGGCACGGTACGGTCGCTGATCCTGCAGCCGGATCAAAAAATCCTGATCGGCGGCTCCTTCACGATGCTGAACGGCCAGCCGCGTGGGAACATCGGGAGGCTGAACGCGGACGGCACGTTGGACGGCGGGTTCGATCCGGCCGCCAATGGCATTGTGTATTCGTTGGGATTGCAAACGGACGGAAGGATTCTTGCGGGCGGCGACTTCACGACGGGAGGCGGCCAGGCGCGCGACCGGATCGCCCGTTTCCATGCGGACGGAACGTTGGACGAGAGCTTCAATCCCGGCGCCAGCCGTGCGGTTACCGCGCTGGCGGTGGAGTCGGATGGAGGGATTCTGGTGGGTGGAAGCTTTGCCGTACTGGGTGGACAGCCACGGAGGCACATCGGGCGGTTGAACAACACCGAGCCTCCGACGCAAAGCCTGACCAAGGACGGTTCAACGGTGATCTGGATGCGCGGCGGCACCGCCCCTGAAATCTCGCGGACGATGTTCGACTACACGACCGACGGTGTTGCTTGGTCCGACCTTGGCGCGGGCGAACGGATTGCCGGCGGCTGGCGGGTGACGGGAGTTTCCATTCCATGGCCAGTGACGATTCGTGGGCGCGGCGTGGCAAGTGGCGACGGTGCTGGTTCGCGTTGGTTTGCCGAGGGCTTCGGAGGAAATGTCGTTCTGCGCGATCAACCATTCAGCCGGACAAACGATGCTGGCACGACCGCCATTCTGAGCGTTCACGCCATCGGCGAGGAGCCGCTCAGTTATCAATGGCTGAAGGATGGCTCGCCAATCGAGAACACTGTCGATGTTGCGGGTGCGACAGGCAGCACCCTGACGTTGAGCAATCTGCGGGAAGCCGCTCAGGCCGGCTACAGCGTGATTGTGAGCAATTCGTTTGGCGCGGTGACGAGTCAGGTGGCGACGCTCACGGTCGCCGATCCGACGATCATCAGTGAGCCGGTCGGCTTGGTGCGAAACTTCGGGCTCGGTGTGACGTTCAACGTGGTGGCAACGGGGACGACGCTGGCCTATCAGTGGCTCAAGGACGGCACCTCCTTGAGCGATGATGGTAAAATTGTCGGGACGACGACGCCAACGCTGGCGATTTCCGCCACGCTGGAATCCGACGAGGGCGGCTACAGCGTGGTGGTCATGAATTCCTTCAGCAGCGTGACCAGCCGCGTCGCGGTGCTCACGATCCTCGATCCGGGACTGACGCACCAGCCGGTGAGCCAGGCTGGACGTGCCGGTGAATTTGCAATTTTCACTGTGGGAGTCGTTGGCTCCGGCCTGAGCTATCAATGGTTGAAAAACGGTGCGGTCTTGCTGGATGGCGGGAAGGTGACCGGCGCAGCCACGTCCACGCTGACACTCAACAACCTCCTCAAAGCCGATCAAGGCGGTTACAGCGTTGTGGTTACCAACCTCTCCGGCAGCGCGACCAGTCAGGTCGCCACGCTCACGGTGATTGATCCGTTCATCGTCAGCTCGACCACGAACCAGACGCGCGTCGCTGGAGAGAGCGTGACGTTTGACGCGGTGGTGGCGGGCACGGCTCCGTTGCATTATCGATGGAGAAAGGACGGCGTGACGGTGATGGAAGGCGCTGATTCAGCACTGGTGTTGACGAATGTTCAGGACGCCGCCGCCGGGAACTATTCCGTCGTGGTCAGCAACGCCCACGGTGTTGCGACCGGTGCGGTGGCGCGGTTGTTGGTGAATCGCGTCGCGCTCGACACCGGCTTCAACCCGGTGATCCCCTACGGGACGAATCCCACCGTTGCCGCGATGGTGGTACAGCCGGACGGAAAGATTGTCGTGGGCGGCAGCTTCAGCGATCAGTACGGCAATGTGCGAGGGTATGTTCGCCGCTTCAATTCGGACGGGACGGGGGATGGCAGTTTTGTCGATCTACAGATGTTGGGGGCGGTGCATGTCCTGGCAGCGCAGGCCGACGGAAAGATTCTGCTCGGCGGACGATTCGTCGGGCTGGCTGGCAGAGGCTATCTCGCCCGCATCAATGCAGACGGGACGCACGATCCGTCCTTCAACCCGACTCCGCTCGACTATGTGTCGTCGTTGCTGGTGCAGCCTGATGGCAAGATTGTGGTGGGAATCGCGCCGCAGAACGG
>SXGS01610902.1_pt1 | contig 17910 bp, 12 predicted proteins | sample 3174681 | NCBI WGS metagenome assembly SXGS01 (sample SAMN11356861, study PRJNA531348) | freshwater metagenome | isolation source: freshwater sample F1-80 | place: China: Fuxian Lake, Yuxi | collected 2017-12-25 | reverse complement strand
TGCAGATCATGGAGGGCGACGTGATCGCCACCATCCGCAAGTATCATCCTTACTTCGCGCACTACCACACGGGCGGAGTTCCCGGACGCGGTGAAATCGACGACACGCAGGAGCTCAACTACCCCGCCATCATGAAGGCGATCGTCGACACCGGCTACAAGGGCTTCGTCGCGCAGGAGTTCGTGCCCAAGCGCGCCGACGTCTTGGCGTCGCTGAACCAGGGCGTCAAGATTTGCGACGTGTAACCGTCAGAACGTGACGCGCATTCCCACTTGCACCTGGCGAGCGGGACGCGCCACGTTGATAATGCCGAATCCCGGCCCTTCGAACTGATTGCCCGGCAGCCCGAAGTTCGGGTGGTTGGGCAGATTCTGCATCTCGCCGCGGAAGTGGAGCAGCTTCCCTTCGCCCACCGGAAACACGCGGATCAGCGATGCGTTGAAACCCACCGAGCCAGCCGCGCGCACTCCGCCGACACCCTGATTGCCGAACTGCCCCGGCGCCGGCTGCGCGAACGCCAGCGTGTCGAACCACCGGAAGATCGAGCGCGATGCCCCGTCCAGATTGGCGTTGCGCAACACGTCGGCGCGCTGTGGACCCGACGAGAACGCGAACGTGTTGTTGGTCAACGTGGTAACGGTGATGGGCCCACCCGATTGCGTCACGAACACCGCCCCCGTGGTCCAGTTGCCCACGATGTGACGCAACGGATGCCGCGACACGAACGCGCGGCCCTTGCCGAACGGGAGCTGATACACGGAGCTGAACGTGGCTCGATGGCGGATATCGATCTCCGAGGGGCCCCAATCGGCGCGTCTGTTGTAGTAGTTCGAGTAGGAGTTGGTTTCGTTGCCGTAGTAGCCGCTGAGCGAATCCATATTGTCGAGCGTCTTCGAAAAGGTGTAGGTGGACAGGACGTTGAACCCGCGCGAGAACCGCTTCTCGAACTTCGCCACCGCCGAATGATAGCTGGACACGCCAAGCGACGGCGCGATCACCTGCACGTTGGAAAATTGCGGGAACGGGCGGTCGCGTTGGTTGGCGCTGGCCGCGATCCTATCGGGGCGGATCTGGTTGATGTTCATCGTCCCGGCGCCGAGCTTGCGCGACAGGTTGCCCACGTATCCGTATTCGACGATGGCGCGTCCCGGAAGCTCGTGCTGGAGCCGCAGGTTGGCCTGCAGCGAATAACCGGCGCGCCGGTTGGCCTCGAAGAACGGGACCACGGTCGACGCGGTCTGCCCTAAGGCTACGGCGCCGAAGCGGTCGTCGCGCGGACGCGGCGAAAGATTGGGCACGGGCAGGTTGTTCGACAGCGTGTAGGGAATGTCCAGCGTGTTGTCCACGATGTTCGACTGCGCGGAGCGCTCGAAACCGAGCGACGAGGTGTTGGCCACCGACCGGTCGAACGGATGCGCGAAGAAGACTCCGAATCCAGTCCGCACGACGGTCTTCTTGACGTTGAACGGACGCCAGGCCAGCCCCACGCGCGGGCCGAAGTTGTTGTAGTCGCCATCGTAGGGCGAGCAGCGCCACCCGTTCTCGCAATGGAACTTCACCACGCCGGGCGTGCCGCTCACCGGGTTGATCGACGTCATGTCGAAGCCGCTCATGTGCCGGGAAACGTCCACGACGGGCGTATCGGTCTCCCAGCGGACGCCCATGTTCAGCGTGAGGTTCGGCTTCAGATCCCAGTCGTTCTGCACGTACCAGGCGAGATACGACGTGCGGCGCACCAGTTTGTCCGTCTCGCGCGTATCGAACAGCGCCGGCACGCCCAACAGCAGCGTGGCGAACCCGTTGCCGCTGTTCGCATTGCCGGGGATGCCGGTCAGCCCGCGATTGAACGTGAATCGCCCGGATACGGTGGAGCGAAGCACGTCGGTGTTCTTCGATGGCCGGACTTCGCCGCCGAACCGCCACGTCTGCTTGCCGCGAATCCACGACAGGCTCTCGACGAACTGATACTGCTCGATCGGAAACTGCCGCCGGTCCTGCGTCGTCGACCCCAGCGACGCGTAGCCCGCGGGAGCGAAGTTGGGAAAGTAGTCGTCCGACAGTCCTTTCAGTCCGAGCTTGGTCACCCAGCCGCCGCCCGTGCCCGCCGAATACGAGCGGAAGTAACGCGCCTGATAGGTGAACCTTAGATCGTTGACCATGGTGGGCGACAGCACGCGAGTCCAGCCCACGTAGTAGAACCAGGCGTGGCCATCGGCGTTGTTCACGGTGTCGGCGTCTCGAACCGGGTACACGCTCGAACGGTAGCTGTTATCCAGATTCCACAACAGACGGCCGGTGATCTTGTCCTTTTCGGAAAACGTGTGGTCGATCTTCACCATCAGGTTCTGCCGGTTGCGGCGAGTGATGTCGTTGGCGCGAAAGTTGTTCGCTCCGCTCGCGTCGTCGGGCGCGCGGTTGCCCAGCGGGAAGAACTCCACCAGCCGCCCCGCCACCGCGTCCCAGCGGGCTTTCGGAACCACGTTGCCTGGAAAGACTGTCCGCTGCACGGCGTTGGCGGAGGAAAGCGTGCTCGTGTAGGGATCGTAGATGGGGGACAGAATCCCGCGCTGCGACACCGATTTCGAGAAGTCGCCGCTGCGTTCGAGGGCGGTGGGCACGGTGAGATTGCGGATGGAGCCGTCGCCGCGGATCGACGCCTCGTGGGAGACGAAGAAGAACGTGCGGTCGCGCCGGATGGGGCCGCCCAGAGTTCCGCCGAACACGTTGTAGCGCAAAGCGGGACGCTGTTTCTCACTCTCCACGATCGGCGAGAAGAAGTTCGGCGCGTCCAGCACCTGGTTGCGGAAGTACTCGAACGCGGAGCCGCGAAACCGGTTCGACCCCGACTTTGTGTTCATCACGATCACCCCGCCGGCCGAGGCTCCGAACTCGGAGGAAAAACCGTTGGCCATCACGCGTACCTCCGACAGCGACTCGATCGGCGGATCGATGTTCGACCCCGGCACGCCGACGCGCATGTTCTGTCCGGCGCCGCCGTCCACCCAGAACATCTGGCTGCCCACGCGGCCTCCACCGAGCGCGAACGTCGGCGAGCCGCCGGTTTCGTTCGGCACGAACACCGTGCCGCCGGTGATCTCGATCATATTGAATGCGCGCCGGTCTCCCATGGGCATGTCTTCGATCGTCTTGGACTCGATCAGTTGCGACGCGTCGGATGTGCGCGTCTCGAGCAGCGGCGTCTCGGCGGTGACGGTGACGGTCTCCTTGACGTCGCCCGGATCGAGACGTACGTCGATCTGCGCCGACTGTCCGGTGGTGAGCGTCAGGTTGCGCTCCTCGTGCTTGCGGAATCCGGCGAGTTCCACGGTGAGCGTGTAGACGCCGATCGGCAGCGGACGCAGCGAATAGAAGCCGGCCGAGTTCGCGGCCACGGCTGTCCGCTGGCCGGTGGCGGTGTGGACCGCGACGACGGAGGCGCCGGGAGCGGGTGCGCCAACGGCGTCGGTCACGGCTCCGGAAATCGAGGCATCGGTGGACTGGGCGAACCCAGCCGCGCAGGCGAGCAATGCCGTGGCGAGCGGGAAGACCATGGAACGATTCTACGCCCGTGTTTTTCTCGACGTTTTTTCTTGCATTCCTCCCGGGACAGGAGTAACATCTAGTCGGGAGGCAATTCAGATGAAAAGCTCTTTAATTCTTGTTCTTGCGATAGTGGCAGGATTGTTCCTGATCGCGGTCCCCGCCGCTTCCATGGACGGAGTGCCAGTCATGAAGGCCGTGACGCCACAGACGGTGGTTGCCGGCGCGCTGATGAAGGTTCAAGGCGAATTCCTGGACGCCGCTCACGTGTCCAAGGTCTTCCTCACCGACGGCAAGCTCGACATCGAGCTCCAGATCGTCAAGCAGCAGGCGGCCGAAGTCGAGTTGAAAGCGCCCAAGGACCTGAAAGCGGGTTCGTTTTTCCTGATGGTGCAGACCACCGGAAGTGACGGCATGCTCATCGAGCAGCCGGTCAAGGTCAAGGTGGCCGCGCCGGAAAAAACCAGCTAGCGACGGTGGTTCCTGGCGGTCCGCGGGCTAGAATGAAGGGGCATGGCCAATTTCGACTATGATCTTGTAGTCATCGGGTCCGGCCCCGCTGGTCAGCGGGCCGCCATTCAAGCTGCCAAACTTGAAAAGAACGTAGCAGTCGTCGAGAAGAAAGCAGTCGTCGGCGGAGTTTGCATCAACACGGGGACCATTCCCAGCAAGACCTTGCGGGAAGCGGTCCTATATTTGTCTGGATACCGGGAGCGCAATATCTATGGCGCTTCCTACACGGTGAAGCAGCACATCACCATGACCGACCTGCTGCTGCGCACCGATCACGTGATCCGCCACGAGATCGACGTCACTCGCCACCAACTGATCCGCAACGACGTAGAACTCCTCTCGGCCAACGCGTCCTTCGAGGACGCCCACACGTTGCGGCTAGAGGACGGAAGCGGACACGGCCACCGGCTGATCACCGCCGCGGCCATCATCGTCGCCACCGGAACCACGGCGACCATGGACGCGCACTTGCCGTTCGACGGCAAGACTGTGTTCACCAGCGACGATATCCTCACCTTGGACCGGCTTCCGAAGACGCTCGCCGTGATCGGAGCCGGCGTCATCGGTTGCGAGTATGCGTGCATGTTCGCGGCGTTGGGAGTCCGCGTAACGCTGGTGGACAAGCGGAACGAACTGCTCGGCTTCGTCGACGACGAACTCGCCGACACGCTGGCTTATCATCTGCGCGAGAACCGCGCCACGTTGCGGCTCGGCGAAGAGGTGAAGTCGATGGAGTCGATCCACGACGAGCATGGCGAAAGAGTGCGGATCCACTTGGTGAGCGGCAAACAGATCGTGCCGGACAAGGCCCTCTACTCCATCGGCCGTACCGGCAACACCGCGATGCTCGGCCTGGAAAGAGCCGGGCTGTGCGCCGACGACCGGGGCCGGCTGAAGGTGGACGCCAACTACCGGACCGCCGTTCCGAACATCTACGCGGTGGGCGATGTCATCGGGTTTCCCAGCCTCGCTTCCACCTCGATGGAGCAGGGCCGGCTGGCCGCCTGCCACGCCTTCGGCGTCGACAGCGTAAGCGTGCCGGAACTTTTCCCTTACGGCATCTATACGATCCCCGAGATCTCCATGGTCGGCAAGAACGAAGAGGATCTCACCGCCGCGGGCGTGCCCTACGAGATCGGCAAGGCGCGCTACAAGGAAACCGCGCGAGGACAGATCATCGGCGACCAGACGGGGTTGCTCAAGCTGATTTTCCACATGGAGACGCGAGAGCTGCTCGGTGTGCACGTTATCGGCGAGGGCGCATCCGAACTGGTCCACATCGGTCAGGCGGTGATGGCCTACGGCGGCAAGATCGACTACTTCATCCAGACCGTGTTCAACTATCCGACGCTCGCCGAATTGTACAAAATCGCGGCGTTCGACGGTATCAATCGACTGGGGATCACCATACGATGAAATTCATCGCATTGTTGGCGATCTGCGGCGCGGCCGCCGCCGGCGACAAGTTCGAGCCACTGTGGAACGGCAAGAACCTCGACGACTTCGTCGTGGACACGCCGGGTTTGTGGCGAGTGGAACGGGGCGAGATCGTGGGGGTCTCGCCCGGGCTGAAGTACAACGACTTTCTCAGGACGAAGCAGCTCTTCGGCGACTTCGTGCTGAAGGCCAAATTCAAGATGACGGACGGGACCGGCAAGGCGAACTCCGGCATCCAGTTCCGCTCCAAGCCGATGCCCGGCTCGCACGAGGTGATCGGCTACCAGGCGGACATGGGCCAGCAATATTGGGGCTGCCTCTACGACGAATCGCGGCGCCGCAAGGTGCTGGCGCAGGCGTCGGCGGAGAGCCTCGCCACGTTGAAGAAGGATGGGTGGAACGAGTACACCGTCACCGCCGACGGTCCCCGGATCGTGCTCGAGTTGAACGGAGTGAAATCGGTCGATTTCACCGAGCCGGACCCCGCGATGGAGCGGACCGGCTTCATCGCGCTGCAATTGCACGGCGGTCCGCCGCTCGAGATGCGGTTCAAGGATCTGCGCATCCGCCGTCTGCGCTGAGGCTCAGCGCAGGTCCACGCGGACCTCATTGCCGGGAACGCCGCCCACCTCGATTCGCAGCGTTTGCACACCGGCCATGCCGGCGGGGATGCGCACGTTGACTTGGTAGAGGCCGGCGATTCCCGGCGCCGGACCGCTGTACAGGACCTCGGCGGTGGCCCCTCCCAGCGTCGCGCTGGTTATCTGGGCGGTCTCTTGCAGGCCGGGATGGCGGTCCGACGGGGCCAGCGCCCCAAGACCGGTGGCGTAGACTTCGAGGAAGCCGTCGCCTGAGCGCACCGCTCCGAGGCCGGTGGCTGCGTTGAAGAAGATGCCGGGATCGACGGCACGGACGGGAACGCGTTGCACGCCGGACGGACCGGTGGCGGTCCGCGCCACCACTTCGGTCTCGCCCGGCGGTGTCGATGCCGGCGCCACGAAGTTGATTTGCCGATCGGTGGAGGCAAGCACCACCGCCGCGCGGCCGCCGGCGGTGACGGTGGTGGCGCCCGGCGCAAACTGCGCTCCGAACATCGTCGCCAGACCTCCGGGGACGAGCCCCGGCTTGAACGACGCCGCGTTGACAACTCCGTCCGCCGCAATGGTGGGAAGGGCGCCGGTTACGCTCGCGATGGCCGGAGCGGAGCCGCCCGGGATTGTGGCGCGGAGTTCGTAGACCGGGCCCGCGCCAGGCGTCCACCTGAAGCGCGCGGTTCCGTCCTCCGCGGTAACGGCGCTCGCCGGCTGCACCGACCCACCCCTCGATACAGCGACGCCGACCGTGATTCCCGAATAGGGCAGACCGTTCCCATCGACGGCGCGAAATACGACGGGATCGGGCAAAGCTCCGGGCCGGAGCGTCTGCCGGCCACCCGAGACGATCACCGGTCGTAGCGCCCGGCCGTCCGCGAGAACCTGGATGTTCGCGTAGGCGGGCGCGAATCCCTCCGCTTCGGCGGAGATCGCCGACACACCGGCCTGGCCGCCTCGGATCGAGAACGCCGCGCGCCGCTGACCGGCGGGACTCGTGACCGTGGCGGGAATCGCGGCGAAGCCGCCACCGCGCAGAGTGACAGTCAGCGGTTCGCGGCGCGCCTGTGCGACCGCGACCGAACCGGACACCGTCTGTCCCGCCAGGACGCCCGCGGCGGGAGCGACGGATAGCTCGATGCCAGGACGACGCGTGGTGTCGATGGCGGCGCGGCCGCCCGCGGCGCGTTCGAAGAACGGCTCGAAGGCTTGGCGCAGCCGCTCGAGCTGATCGATCTCGCGCTGTTCGGGACCGGCGCCCGGGCGTGCGATCAGCACGATCGCCATGCGGAACCGGCGCTGCGAAACGGTGTGATCGGGAGCGCGGCGCCCGTGGATCGCCACGATTTCCGGAACATCGACATCGCGCCGGACGCCATCGTAGGAGACGCCCGCTTGCGGAAAGCGGTTGACCGAGGACGTGGTCGCGCGCGTCACATAGAAGGAGGGGGGAACCTCCTCCGGCGCGCGAAAGCCCATCAGATATTGATCGAAAGGCGAGTAGCCTTCCACTGTCGCGACGTTCGTGAACCGCGGCGACGCGCCATCTCCGTTGTCGCGAATGCGATTGCCCTCCAGCAACGACGCTTCGGAATTGAACAGGAAGTTCCAGTGGACTAAATTGGCCGCGAGCATCGGACTGCTGTTCCCCTCGCGCGTGCTGACGAGGGCGAGCCACAGGTGTCCCACTTCGTGGCCGAGCACCGTGAGCGGCGTGTCGCCGGCGGGGAAACGGCGGCTGACGAAAGCTTCCGGATCGCCCTGATACTGCGAGAGCGGACCCATGTTGAGCGTGGCCAGCAGCCGCTTGGGAGAACCGAAAATCGCGCCGTCGTCCCGCGGCGCGTCGCCGATCCCCTCGACCGCGGATCGCACCGACACTTGGATCGCCACCACGCTGGACCGGGCCTCCACTCCCGCGTTGTTGTAGAAGGCGATGAAGTCGTAGCTGTCGTCGTGAGCGCGCAGGAAGCTTTGGGCGGCCAGGGCGAGGTCGATCGATTCGATGTTGGAGAAGTTCTCGACCACGGCTCCGGCGGCGGAGCCTTCCGGGGCGTTGGAGAACTCGACCGCCGTCACGGCGGATCCGCGGCCGGGAGCGATTCCGGTGACCGCCGTTCGAGACAGCACGCTCGAAAAAGCGAAGTCGATGCGTCCGTCGCGGGACAGGCGAACCTGGAACGTGTTCCGGGGGGCGCCGCCGAAGTCGGTGTACTCCGGCACATTCGCCCATGTCACGACGACGCGCGACTCATCGGTGAAGACCCGCACGGAAGCGTTGGCGCGAGCCGGATCGAGGTCGGTGTAGAACGGCGCGATCCGGGGTGGGCCGGCGATCGTGCGGCCCAGCGAGCGCTCGACGGTGAGGCCGTCCGCTTCCTCGAACGTGATGTTGCCGTCGGAGTTGACGTGCATGGTGGTATACGTCTTCCCGTGGAAGGGGAACTCGAACGGCAGGGGCAGTTCTCGGGTGTCATCGTCGTCCAAATTCACGATGGGCGAACCGGCGTCGGAGGCCGCCTGATCGAAATCGGAAGGCGCGACACGGTACACGTGCCCGGCGGCGGAAGGCTGGAACGAGATGGAACGGCGGTCGAGATTGAACGGATTGCGGCGCGACGCGATGCCCTCGTTGTCCTCGAGGACGTAGATATTGCCCACGTCGCGGGACGCGTCTCGAACCGCTGCGGACTTCGGCTTGGCGCGAAGCTTGGCCGTGTGGGCGCGGTGCAGTGCGGCTTCCTCGATGGCTTGGTAGGGCGCGGTGCCGCAGATTTGCGGGGCCTGGCGCGCGAACGCCGCGCAAGCGAGGAACGAAATCCACGCGCGATTCGTCGTTCTGGATGCGGCACTCATCGTGTACGTTCTACTTCGATTGTAAGATCGAAAGGGAGGATCTTTTTTTCGCATGGCGTTTTGTTCCTTTTGCGGCGCGCAGACCGGCGCCGACGCGCGGTTTTGCCCCGGCTGCGGCCGTCCCGCCCTGGGCGGCGCTTCGGCGTTCCCCGCCCCGCCGCCGATTCCGTCCGGTCCGCTGGACTACACCATTCACGGCGACAACCTGCAAGTGGTCCGCGTGAAGCTGAAACCCGGCGAGGAGCTGATCGCCGAGGCCGGCAAGATGCTCTACAAGACCCCCAACGTGCAATGGGAAACCAAGATGCAGGGCTCGTCGATAGGGCAGAAGCTGTTCGGCGCGGTGAAGCGGAAGCTGATGGGCGAATCCCTGTTCATGACGCACTTCCGCACGAATACGCCGGGAGAGGTGGGCTTCGCCGGCGACTATCCCGGCCGCATCCAGGCGTTCACTCTGGAAGCTGGCCGAAGCTGGCTGGTGCAGCGCGACAGCTTTCTGGTGGCGCAGGCTTCGGTGCAGTTGAACATCGCGCTGGTGAAGAAGCTGGGAGCGGGCTTCTTCGGCGGCGAGGGATTCATTCTCGAAAAACTGACCGGGCCGGGCACGGTCTTCATCCACGCGGGCGGCGATCACCTGGAGTTCGATCTGCAAGCTGGCGAATCGCTGCAGGTGGATACCGGCTGCATCGTCGGATTCGAGGAAAGCGTTCAGTACGACATCCAGTTCGTGGGCGGCATCAAAACCGCGATCTTCGGCGGCGAAGGGTTGTTCCTGGCGACGCTCACCGGTCCAGGCAAAGTGATCGTGCAGAGCATGACGCTCGACAAGATGCGGCGCGAGTTGGGGACATCGGCCGGTTCCGGCGGCGACGAACGGGGTCCGTTAGGAGCTCTCGGCGGGATCTTCAGCAGCGACGACTAATGACGCGCCGGCTCCTGCTGTCCGCGATGGCGCCGGCCGCGGCGTCCGCGCAGCGTACCTTTAACGAAATCGCGCGGCCCAAGGAGGCTCCGCGCGCCGGGATCGTGGAAGTGAGCCGCATCGGCGGCAAAGCGAATCACAACGCGTTCACCGACCTGGTGCGATTCCGGGAGCGCTGGTATTGCGTTTATCGCGAGGCCTCGACTCACGTCTCCAACGATGGCGCCATCCGTGTGCTCAGTTCTCCGGATGCGTCGTCGTGGGTGACCTCGGCGCGGCTCGACTATCCGGTTGCGGACCTGCGCGATCCCAAGATCTGCGTCACCCCGGACAACCAACTGTTGCTGTCGGCCGCCGCCGCCATGCATCCACCGGCGGACTACAAGCACAAGACCTTGGTGTGGCACTCGAAGGACGGCCGCGACTGGAGTCCGGCGGAGGAGATCGGCGAACACGATTTCTGGCTGTGGCGGCTGCACTGGCATCGCAACCGCGCGTTCGCGCTCGGCTACAGCACAACGGGCGAGCGGGTGTTGCGATCGTACGTAAGCCAGGACGGCGTCCACTACGATGTCCTCAATCCCAAGGTGCTCGATCAGGCGTACCCGAACGAGACTTCGATCGTCTTTCTGCCGGACGAATCGGCGCTTTGCCTGTTGCGCCGCGACGAGGGCGCCAAGACAGCTCTGCTCGGACGCAGCCGGCCTCCGTATCGAGGATGGACGTGGCAGGACCTCGGGATGCGCATCGGCGGCCCGCACATGATCCGGCTGCCGGACGGCCGGTTGGTGGCGGCGGTGCGCCTGTACGAAGGCGCGGCGCGAACATCGTTGTGCTGGCTGGAACCGTCGTTACCAGCACTGACGGAGTTCCTGGTGCTTCCGTCGGGCGGCGACACCAGTTATGCTGGTCTGGTGTTTCACGACGGGCTGCTATACGTGAGCTATTATTCCTCGCACGAGGAGAAGACGGCGGTGTACCTGGCGAAGGTCAAACTGCCGCCGCGCGCATGAGATTGGCGATCGCGGCGCTGTCGATACTGGCGTCGTGCGGGGGCCCGCCGCCCGCTCCGCCGGTCAAGGCCGATCCTCCGAAGATCGTGCAGTTCTACGCCAGCCCCAATCCGGTTCCGCGCGGTTCGCCGGCGCAGCTCTGCTGGGGAACCGAAGGCGCGGAGGCGTTGCGGCTGTCTCCTCCCGTGGAAGAGGTGAAACCGTCGCTGGCGCGCTGCATCGAGGTGACGCCCGCCGCCACCGCGCAGTACACGCTGTTCGCGCGGGGCAAGTCAGGCGACGAAGTGAGCGCGACGGCGACGCTTGCGGTGGGGCCGGCCGAAGCAGGCGGAAGGAAACAGACCGGCGCGAAGATGATCCAGCTCTTCACCGCGCCCGTGTTCGCGCGAGCGGGCGAGAAGTTCACGGTCTGCTACGGCGTCCAGGGCGCCGCGTCGGTGGAGTTCCAACCGAAGCTCGCGAGCTTGCCCATGTCGGACCGGCTCTGCTTCACCGCTTCGATCGACAAGACGACCACGGTCAAGCTGCTCGCGCGCGACGCCTCGGGACGTTCCGAGAGTGAGACAATCACCATCAAGGTGAACTGACAATGCTCCATCGCAGGGACTTCGGCCGCGTGGCGGCGGGCGCCGCCGCGTCTTCGCTTTCCGCCGCGCCCAGAAAAAAGACGGTTGGCTGCGTGGTGACCGAATACCGGCACTGGTCGCACGCGGACGTGGTGGTGGGACGGTTGCTCGGCGGCTATTCGGCGAACAACGTCCATCGCGAGCCGCGGACCAAGGTGGTGTCGCTCTACGCCCACCAGTTCCCCGCCAACGACATGAGCCGCGATCTGGCGGCCCGGCACGGGTTCAAGATCTACCCGGACATCGCGGGCGCGCTCTGCCTCGGAGGCGGCAAACTGGCCGTGGAAGCCGTCTGCTTCGTCGGCGAGCACGGCAACTATCCCACCAACGACGTGGGCCAGAAGATGTATCCGCGGCACGAGTTGTTCATGGAAATCTGCGACGTCTTCGAAAAGAGCGGACGCTCCGTGCCGGTGTTCTTCGACAAACACCTGTCGTATTCGTGGCCGAAGGCGAAGGAGATCTACGACCGGGCGCGGAAGCTCGGCTTTCCCTTCATGGCGGGTTCGTCCGTTCCGGTGACGGCGCGGACTCCGGACCTCGAGATCCCGATCGACACGCCGGTGACGAAGGCGGTGTGCGTCGGCTCGGGCGATCTGGACGCGTACGGCTTCCATCTGCTCGAATCGGCGCAATGCATGCTGGAGCGGCGGCGCGGCGGCGAGACCGGAGTCGCTTCGGTACGGTGGGTGGAGGGCGACGACGTTTGGCGATGGCGGGACGGCGAAGGCGCGTGGTCGAAGCCGCTGATCGAAGCGGCCGCGCGGAACGACGCCGCCGGGGCGAGTCCCAAGCTCGAGGATCGAGGCCCGCGGCCGGTGCTCTTCCTGGTGAAGTATCGCGACGGGCTCGAACTGGCCGGCTTCATGCTGGCTCGCGGCGGCAATGCGCGGTCGTTCGCGTGTTCGGGCGGCGCAGCGCCGATGGCGACCTCGTTCGGGCCCAAGGAGCGGACTCGTCCGTTGCCGCATTTCGACGGGCTGGTGCATTGTATCGACGAGATGTTCGCGACGGGAAAGGCCGTCTATCCAGTGGAGCGAACGTTGCTCACGACAGGCACCCTCGCGTTTCTGTTCGAATCGAGGCGAAGGAAGGCGGCCGTGGAAACGCCGGAGTTGGGGGTCGTGTACCGGGCTCCTAAACACGCGTGGTATCAGAAGGTTTAGATGAGACACTTCTGCACGGCGGGGCCGGTACAGGACGACATCCATTACGTTCTGCCGCCGCTTGCGCGGCTGAACCGCGACGATTTGATGGATCTCATCGAGCAGAGGAAGTACTTCCTTCTTCACGCGCCCCGGCAGACCGGCAAGACCAGTTGCCTGCTCGCCCTCACGCACGACCTGAACGCGGGCGGAAAATTCCGGGCGGTCTATGCGAACCTCGAACAGGCGCAGACGGCTCGCGAGGATGTCGCGGCGGCGATGCCGGCGATCCTCAATGCGTTAACAAGAGGCGCGATTTCCTTCCTGAACGACGAATTCCCCGCCTCGGTGGCCCAGGCGGCGCTTCGCGACGGAGGTCCGCATAGCGCCCTCGCGCAAGTCCTCACGCAGTGGGCGCGGCACGATCCGATGCCGCTGTGCGTTTTCCTCGACGAAGTGGACGCACTGGTGGGCGACACCCTGATTTCCGTGCTGCGCCAACTTCGCGGAGGATACGCCGACCGGCCCCAAGGGTTTCCCCAGAGCTTGATTCTGTGCGGCGTCCGGGATCTGGCGGACTACAGAATCCACGGGACGCGGGAGATCATCACGGGAGGCAGCGCGTTCAACATCAAGGCGAAGTCGCTGCGCCTTGGCGATTTCACTCCGGACGACATCGCCGCATTGTACGGGCAGCATACCGCCGAGACCGGGCAGACCTTCGCCCCGGAGGTATTTCCCCTCGTGTGGGAACTGACGCGCGGCCAGCCGTGGCTGGTCAACGCGCTCGCTCAGAACGCCTGCTTCGACCAGCGCGAACACCGCGACAGGTCGCGACAGATCGACGCCGGGGCGGTCGTGCAAGCCAAGGAATCGCTGATCGCCGGACGCGAGACTCATATCGATCAACTCGCCTACAAGCTCCGGGAAGATCGCGTCCGCCGCGTCATGGAACCCATCCTGGCCGGCGCCGATCGCGCCACCGAGGCCCAAGCCGACGACGACACCCAGTACTGCATCGACCTCGGGCTCATCCGCCGCGGGCCCGGCGGACTGGAGATCGCCAACCGGATCTACCAGGAAGTCATCCCGCGCGAACTCGCCTTCGAAGTCCAGACCGACTTGATGGGGTGGCACAGGACCGAGTGGTATGTCACCGCCGGCGGCCGCCTCGACATGGACAAACTGATCGAGGCTTTCCAGCAGTTCTACCGCGAGAACTCGGAGATCTGGCTCCGCCGCTTCCTCTATCAGGAGGCGGGACCGCAGTTACTCATGCAGGCGTTCTTCCAACGCATCGTCAACGGGGGCGGGCGCATCGAACGCGAGTACGGACTGGGACGCCGCCGCACCGACCTGTTCATCCCGTGGAACCACGCGGGCGGCGTGCAACGGGTCGTCATCGAGCTGAAGATGCTCCGCGCTTCGCTCGAGCGGACCATTGCCGGCGGGTTGGCGCAGACCATCGAGTACATGGATCGCACCGGAACCGGGGACGCGCATCTGGTCATCTTCGACCCGCGCCCGGAGATTGGCTGGGACGCCAAGATCTTCCGCCGGGAGGAGAGCTACCGCGATCGGCGCATCACGGTTTGGGGCATGTAGCGGCCAGCCGTCGCAGTCCCCACTCCGCCGCTTCGGCCACCACCGGATCGGCGTAGCCGGCCAGCCGGCGCAGCGGCTCGATCGACGAGGCGTCGTTCGAGTTGCCCAATGCGGTGGCGACGTTGCGCAGAAAGCCGGCGTACTTCACCCGCGAAACGGGAGTGGGACGGAACATGGCCCGGAACCGCTCCTCGGTGATGTCGGCGAGACTGGCGAGATCCGGTAGCTGCTGGCGCGGGTGGAAGCGGAGGTCCGCGGTCACCGGGGCGCGGCGATTCCAAGGGCAGACGTCCTGGCAAATGTCACAGCCGAACACGTGAGTCCCGATGCCGGGGCGATGCTCTTCCGGGACGGAACCGCGCAGTTCGATGGTGAAGTACGAGATGCAGAGCCGCGAATCGAGCCCATGCGGGCCGAGCGCCTGGGTCGGGCAGGCGTCGATGCAGCGGGTGCAGGAGCCGCACCGGTCCGGCGGCGGCGAGTCCGGCTCGATGTCGAGCGAGACCAGCAGCTCGCCGAGGAAGAACCAGCTCCCCAGCGGCTGGTTGATGAGGCAGGTGTTCCTGCCGATCCACCCGAGTCCCGCCTCGCGCGCCAGCGACCGCTCGAGGACGGGCGCGGTGTCGACGCAGATTCGCGACTCGAACGGACCGGCCGCCCCGGCGAGTTTCCCGGCCAATTGACCGAGCCCCGCGCGGAGCAGGTCGTGGTAGTCTTCGCCGTGAGCGTACTTCGAGATGCCACCGTCCGTGCAGCCTGGCGAATTGTAGAGCTTTCCTACGCAGATCACCGACAGAGCCGAGGGCAATAGATGGCGGGGATCGGCGCGGAGCCCCGCGCGGTGGTCCGTCAGATAGCCCATTTTACCGGCAAAGCCGCTGGTGAGCCAGCCCTCGAACGTGGGGAAATCCGGCACCGGACCCGCGCGGGCGACGCCGGCCAGTTCGAACCCGCACTCCGACGCCATTCGCCGCACGTCCGCCGCCGTCGCCACCATCCCATGCTATCACCGCAAATCGTTGAATCCCATGCGGTTGAGGGGTTTCGACAGGGCGCCGTTCAACCCTTGTTTTCGCCGTCCGATGCGGGAAAACCGCCTTTGGGCCAAAACCCATGGCAGGACGAGTACACCTTGACTATACTCATCATTTTAGGAACTAGTGTTCGACCACCCAGCAGGAGTGAACAAGCATGCATAAGCCGATCAAGTACGCGGAGAAGGCTCTGACCACGGCCGCCAAGGGCGCATGGGTCGTCTTCGACTCGCTGAATCAGTTCGCCCAGAACCCGTCGTTTACGCCGCGGTGGTCCGACAAGCCGCTGCTGAAGTCATGGCAGAAGACCAAGCCGCCGCTCGGCTGGCCGCGCACCACCGATTCGCTGTGCCCCACCTGTGTGAAGGATGCCCGCAACCGGATTCTGAACGGCGAGGTCGACTACAAGATCCTGCTGGACCAGAAGGTCGGTGAGATCAAGGCGCAGATCGTCGAAAAAGACGGCAAGATCGTCATGGTCAAGGACTGCCCCACGCACGGGCACTTCGAAGACGTGATGGCCATCGATCCGGCGTTCTTCAAGCACCTGGAAGAGGTGTTCCCCGGCCGCGACATCCGCGCCCACAACGACGAGCACCTGCACAATCACGGCTCCTCGACGGTGACGCACGGCCGTGGTTCGGTGCTGACCATCGATCTGACCAACCGTTGCAACATGATGTGCGATCCGTGCTTCATGGACGCCAACCAAGTCGGCTTCGTCCATGAGCTGAGTTGGGAAGACATCAAGACGCTGCTCGACAACGCGGTTTCGATCAAGCCGCGCCGCAAGATGAGCGTTCAGTTCTCGGGCGGCGAGCCCACGCTGTCGCCGTACTTCCTGGACGCGGTCCGCTACGCCCGCAAGGTCGGCTACGACTCGGTGCAGGCGGCGAGCAACGGCATCGAGTTCGCCAAGAGCCCCGAGTTCTGCCGCCAGGCGTCGGAAGCCGGGCTGCGGTATGTGTACCTGCAGTTCGACGGCATCGGCAACGAAGCCAACTCGCACCGGCTGGTCGGCAACCTGTTCGACGTGAAGCTGCGCGCGATCGAGAACCTGCACTCCAACGGCGTCGACATCGTCCCGGTCATCACGATCGTGAACGGCATCAACAACGAGCAGGTCGGCCACGTGATTCAGTTCGCGCTGGACAACCCGAAGAAGATCCCGTTCCTCAGCTTCCAGCCGGTGAGCTTCACCGGCCGCGACGAGGACGTCACGCCGGAACGGCGCGCGGCGCAGCGCTACACGCTCTCGCATCTGGCGCACGACGTGAAGAATCAGGTCGGCTTGGGCGAACCCACTCGCGACTGGTTCCCGATCTCGTTCATCTCCACGTTCTCCGACTGGGCCGATCTGGTCCATGGACCGCAGGCCGACTGGGGCCAACTGTCGTGCGGCTGCCACCCGAACTGCGGCGTCGGCATGGCCGTGATGGTCGACAAGGAGACCAAGGAAGCCGTGCCGGTGACGGCGTTCCTCAACGGCGACCGTCTGGCCAAGGACGTGTCGCGCGTGAACGACGCGGCGCGCGGCAGGTGGCTGTCGGTGGCCGGCATGGCGATCGCGCTGATGCGCAACTACGATCCGTTCAAGTCGCCCACGCACTTCAAGATGGCCGACCTGTTCAAGAAGTTCGACAAGACCTTCGGCGCGACGGGCAAGAACTACGGCAAGGTGACCGGCGCGACGCGCATGCAGGACATCGAGGTCCGCCGCCGCGACCGCTGGAACTTCCTGTTCATCGCGGGCATGTGGTTCCAGGATCTGTTCAACTACGACTTCCGCCGCACCGAACAGTGCATCATTCCCTACGCGACGCAGGAAGGCGAGATCAGTTTCTGCGCGTACAACACGGGCATCGGCTGGCGCAACATCATCGAAAAGATGCACATGACGGCCACGCTCACCAAGTGGTACGACGAGCACGGCCGGCATGAGATCTTCGCGGGCGGCAAGCACGTGAAGCTGGAGTCGAAGGATCACTCGCTCAAGCTGAACTCCGAGCATGTGGCGCATCGCAAGCAGACCGATCTCGACGAAGCCGGTATCGCCAAGAACGCCCGCGAGGAGAAGATCCGGGCTCGCGACATCAAGCTGAAGCTGCAACAGGACGCCGAGAACGCGCGGATGGCGAAGCTCTACCGCGAAGTGGTGTTGAAGGAACAGAAGCCGGAAGGCGGCTTCGTGTCGATCGACAGCCTGATCGCGCCGGCGCCGAAGCCGGCCGCCAAGAAGGAAGAAGTCGGTTCGTTCGGCGACTAGTTTCTCTCTCGGGGCAACCCAAGGAAGGCCACCGGAATCCCCGGTGGCCTTTTTTCTTTTTGTCAGTATCCGTTCGGGAAGAGAGGCTTGATGGAGTCGTCGATGCACTTGTTGACTTGCTCCATGTCGAAGAAGGCGTCGTCGGGATCGGAGAATTTGCAGAAATACTCCTGCTGAATCCAGTCATGGCCTTTCAGGCGTTTTTGCCGCGCGATTTCTTCCTTCGAGATCAGGGGCGAGTCGTCCGCCGTGGAGAGGACGCGGGTCCAGGATGTTTCCTTGGACATCCACTCCTTGTAGAAGAAGCCGCGCCGTCCATGAGGCGTGGATGCGAGCCAGAGTTCGCCGCCGGTGGTGGAGAGC
>SXGS01040805.1_pt1 | contig 17912 bp, 11 predicted proteins | sample 3174681 | NCBI WGS metagenome assembly SXGS01 (sample SAMN11356861, study PRJNA531348) | freshwater metagenome | isolation source: freshwater sample F1-80 | place: China: Fuxian Lake, Yuxi | collected 2017-12-25 | reverse complement strand
GTCGGACGACCGCAACACGACCTCCTTCACGTGCGGCGGCCAGACCTGGTTCCTGGGCGGCTGCGGCAACGGCCTTGAGGTCAACGTCGGGGCCGGCGGCATCTGCAACTGCAACTCCGGAAACATCGGGACCGTGCGCCCTTGCATCGGGAACAACAACTGGGGCGGTGTCGGCGGGGCCACCTGCGGCGGCGGCTCCCAGCGCATGGACGTCATCTGCGGCGTCGAGGGCACCAACAGCGCCCCGACCATCCAGGCCATCGCCAACAGGACCGACAGCGAGGGGGCCACGATCAGCCTCCAGGTCCAGGGCAATGACCTGGACAACGACACGCTGACCTGGTCGGCCACGGGCCTGCCTCAGGGCCTCGTGATCGACACGCGAACGGGCTTGATCTCAGGCACGATCAACTTCGCGGCCTCGGCCAACAGCCCCTACACGACGCGGGTCACCGTCTCGGACGGCGTCGTGACCACGTCGATCTCCTTCACCTGGACGATCACCGACCAGAGAATCCAGACCCTCAGGGTGCTGGTCCTGACCCCGAACCTCGACGGCCACGGCACGCCCACGGCCACGCTGCTCACCGGTCAGAACTTCTTCACCATCCAGGCCCAGGCGCTCTCGTCCAACACGGTCACGGCGGCCCAGCTGCGCCAGCACCACGTCGTCCTGGTCTTCACCAACGGCGCCCCGACCAACGCCGGGCCGCTGGGTGACATGCTGGCGGATTACGTCGACGGCGGCGGCAACGTCGTCGAGGCGCCGCTCGCCCAGAACTCCACGTCCTTCGACGTCGAGGGCCGGTGGGTCAGCGGCGACTACACGATCGTCGACCGCACCAACGTCGGGGTCAACTCGCCCGGCGTCCTGGGCACGAAGCACCAGCCCTCCCACCCCATCCTCTCGGGCGTCAACGCCGTGACGGTGACCAACTTCCGCACCGGCACCACCACGCTGAAGCCCAACTCCACCCGGATCGCCGACTACGGCGACGGCCAGCTCCTGAGCGCCGTGCGCGAGAACAAGAACGGCCGGATCTCCTGGGTCGGCTTCTATCCCCAGACCGGCTACAGCGGCGACGGGCTGCGCCTGCTGGTCAACTCCCTGATCTGGACCGCCGGGGCCGGTCAGGACAACTTCAACACCGCCCCGCAGGTCTCCACGCCCCCCAACCAGGTCTCGGTCGAGGGCCGCGCGGCCACGCTCCAGATCACGGCCACCGACGCCAACGGCGACAGCCTGACCTTCTCGGCCACGGGCCTGCCGCCCGGCCTGACCATCAACTCCAGCACCGGCCTCATCTCCGGCACCCTCGCCGGTGACGCCCGCAACGGCAGCCCCTACAGCGTCGTGGTCAGCGTCACCGACCGAGTCGACGTCGTCGTCGCCAGCTTCACATGGCGCGTCTACGGCGACGAGGCGCCCGCCGTGGCCTTCAACGCCCCGGCCGAGCGCTGGCACAACGCCCCGGTGACGGCCTCGGGCACGATCCTGGAGCCGGGCTGCGATCAGAACCCGACTCTGCAGAGCAGCACCACCTTCACCCTGGGCGGCACCCCCGGCAACCTGAGCTTCTCGGCCAGCAACATCGGCAACGGCCGCTACGCCCCGCTGACCCTGACGGTCACGAGCGCCTGCAACGGCGCCCGCACCGTCGCCACCCGGGCCTTCGGCGTCGACACCACCTCGCCGCAGACCATCTACACCCAGCTCAACCAGAACGGGGTCAATCCCAACGATCGGAACACCTGGCCGATCATCGGCGAGTTCGACAGGCTCTCGATGCTCATGCAGTTGCGCGACAACGAGAGCGGCGTGGTCCAGGTCACCGTCCGGGCGGTCAACGCCGACGACAACGTCACCACCGTCCTGCACCAGCAGACCTTCCCCACCTCCGGCGATCCGCCCAGCGGCCCGGCCAACGCCAACGTCCAGGGCTGCACCAACAACGAAAAGTGCAGCAACAACGAGCTGTTGACCAACACGCTGCCCGGCAACAACCAGATTCTCCAGATCCTGGTGACCAACGCCGCAGGCGGTCAGAGCACGACGAGCTTCTTCTTCCGCAAGTTCGGGCTCGTCGAGGCCATCACGGCCTGGCGCGACAAGGTGGGCCTGACCCTCCTGTCCGACATCCAGCCTGCGGCCACCCAGCTCGCCCGTGCCCGGACCTTCTTCGACGCGGCGCTGCTGATGGCCCGCCAGAACGATCTGGGCTCCGTCTCGCTGACCCTCCAGATCGTCCAGGCCGCCTTGAGGGCCGCCAGGACCCTCGATCCTCGCCTCGATCTGGAGCTGAGCGCCACCGAGCGCACCCTGACCGGGCGCATCTTCATCGGCGTCCTGGCCAGCCGCTCGACCTCTCATCGCCTGAACAACGGCGTGGTCGAGACCCTCGACGTCGCCGACGACTTCATCAGCGACGCGCGCCTCGAGAGCGACATGGGCACCCTGCTCAACCTGCTGTCCAACGCCTACTTCTGGATGGAGGACGGCGCCAACCCCATGACGGCCGAGAACTTCGCCGAGACCCACGTGCTCCTGACCCGGATCGTCGACGAGATGGACTCCTACATCACCCACGATCCCGAGCTGCTCGGCCGCGCCCAGATCGCCGAGGCCCGCACCGAGCTGGCCATCGTGCTGGAGTTCCTGCGCCGCGTCGTCACCAACGGCGACCTCTCCCTCTCCGATCTGGAGCACCTCCAGCTCCTGCTCGGCCTGACCAACACGGCCGAGTTCCTCGCCGAGGCCCAGGCCGGCGGCACCTGGGTGCGCAACTGGCAATGGGGCCTGACCCAGATCGTCTACATCTACGCCCGGCGCGGCCTCACCAACGCCATCTCCTTCCTGGGCAACAACAGCCCCATCGTCATCGAGGGTCTGACGGAGCTGGCCACGGCCGACGGCTTCCGGGCCGACCGCCGCGCCGACAACTTCATGCAGCAGCTGATCAACTCCCGCTGCCTCGTCATCGCGATCTACAACTTCGCCTACGACCCCGACGAGGACCCGCCCTCGGTCTGCTGCGAGGAGATGATCCGCTTCAACGGCCTCGACCGCCGCTTCCTCATCCCGCCGCGCTGCTCCAACGGCGCCCCCGTCCTGGTCAACCTCCCCGACCAGAGCCACGCCGTCGGCGCCGTCGTCTCGCTCCAGGTCCGGGCCACCGATCCCGAGGGCGACCGCCTGCGCTACAGCGCCCGCGGCCTGCCGCCCGGCCTGACGATCAACGCCGACACGGGGCTGATCTCCGGCACCATCTCCAGCGGCACGGGCTCGCCCTTCAGCGTCCAGATCACCGTCTCGGACGCCTTCAACGAGGACGTCATCACCTTCCGCTGGGTCGTCAACGGCGGCTCCACGGTCTACTTGGCCTCCTTCCTCGGCGGCCAGAACACCCCCTCCACCAGCCAGGTCTGCCTGGCCTGGAGGGCCTTCCAGGGGCAGCTCGACACCAACCGCACCTACGGGCGCGTCACGCTGAGCGGCAGCCGCAACCCCAACGGCCTCAGCTGCACCGGGGCCTCGGCCAACGACATCTGTCAGCGGCTGCGCGCCAACAACCTCAGCACCCTGTCGGTGTCCTGCGACGGCAACACCTGGCGCATGGGCGGCTGCGGCGACGGCCTCGAGATCGGCGTCAACACCTCCGGCGTCTGCGCCTGCACCAGCGGCGCCAATGTCGTCTCCGTGCGCCCCTGCATCGGCAACAACAACTGGGGCGGCGCCAACGGCGAGACCTGCGGCGCTCCCTCCCAGGACCTCCAGGTCCGCTGCGAGTAGCCGGCGCCCGCGAGGCCGTCACCCCGGCGGCCTCGCGGGATCTCAAGGCGGTTGATGCCCGCGTCGCGATCGGTCAAGATGGCCCCGCGATCGAGTCTTCGCAGACGCCATGATCGCGGCGATCACCACCCTGACCCCGGATCAACCCGTGACCCAGCGCCCGCCCCTGTCCAGCCGAGGCCGCGCCGCCCCGGCCTCTCCCATCCGCCGCCTGATGCCCTGGGCCGACGAGGCCCGGGCGCGCGGCGTCCACGTCCACCACCTCAACATCGGCCAGCCCGATCTGCCCACGCCCCAGGTCATGCTGGAGGCTTACAGGGCCTTCTCCGAGCGCACGCTGGCCTACTCCCCCTCTCAGGGGCTGGCCGATTACCGGCAGGCGCTGGCGGCCTATTACAACGAGATCGGCCTGGGCGCCCCGGCGCCGCTGAACGCCGACCAGATCATGGTCACCGTCGGCGGCTCCGAGGCTCTCCTCTTCGCCTTCGCCGCCATCTGCGACGTCGGCGACGACCTCCTCGTCCCCGAGCCCTACTACACCAACTACGGCGGCTTCGCCCACCTGCTCGGCGTCCAGATCCGCCCCGCGCTGACCCGCGCCGAGGACGGCTTCGCCCTGGACCCGGCGGCGCTGGCCGAGCGCATCGGCCCCCGCACTCGCGCCCTCGTCCTGCCCTCGCCTGGCAACCCGACGGGCGCGGTCGTCGACGCCGCCACGCTCGAAGCGCTCGGCCGCCTGTGCGTCGAGCGAGGCATCTTCCTGATCGTCGACGAGGTCTACCGCGACTTCGTCTACGACGGCACCGAGCGCTCGCCCTCGGTGCTGGAGATCGCGGGCCTGGAGCAGTGCGCCGTGATGGTGGACTCGGTCTCCAAGCGCTACTCGGCCTGCGGGGCGCGCGTCGGCTGCCTCGTGACCCGCAATGAGGAGCTCTACGGCGCGGCGCTGAGGTTCGCCCAGGCGCGCCTGTCGCCCCCGACGGTCGATCAGCGCGCCGCGATGGCCGCCCTGCAGACCCCGCGCGCCTGGATCGAGTCCGCGGTGGCCGACTACCGCGAGCGCCGGGACGTCCTGGTGGCGGGCCTGCGCTCCATCCCCGGCGTGAGCTGCCCCATGCCCGCGGGCGCCTTCTACTTCATGGCCGATCTGCCCGTCGAGGACACCGAGGATTTTTGCATCTTCATGCTCAGGCGCTTCAATCTGGGCGGCGAGACGGTGATGCTGGCGCCCGGCGAGGGCTTCTACGCCAGCGAGGGTCGCGGTCGCGGGCAGGTGCGGGTGGCCTACGTGCTGGAGACGGGCAAGCTGCGGCGCTGCGTCGAGATCCTGCGCGCCGGCCTGGACGCCTACAGCCAGCGCTGAGCGCGCGAGGGCGGCCCCATGGCGCGCTTTGAGTTCGAGTTCACCTCAAGGCTGTCTGGCCCGCCGGAGGCGGTCTGGCGGTGGATCACCTCGCTGGAGGGCATCTCGGCCGAGATGCGCCCGTGGATGCGGATGAGCGCGCCCGGCGGGATCGGGAGCATCCTCGATCTGGAGGTCGTGCCTGGCCAGCGGCTCTTTCGCAGCACCTTGTATTTGCTGGGGTTCTTGCCGATCGATCGCTCGGATCTGACGCTGGTGGAGATCGAGCCAGGGCGTGGGTTCGTGGAGCAGTCGGCGATGTTGTCGATGCGGCTGTGGCGACACGAGCGGCGGATTCTCGACGATCCGGGCGACCCTGCGGGGGTGCTGCTGGTCGATCGGCTGACGTTTGAGCCGAAGCTGGGCGGGCCGCTGGTGGGGTGGTTCACGCGGCGCTTCTTCGAGCACCGCCACCGGGTGTTGAGGGCGCGGCTGGGCTCGGGGAGCTGATACCAGACCACAGCCGAGAGACTCACTTTGTGGGCGGTCCAGGCGGCGCCCTGAGCCAGTGCCATCACTCGGCGGTGCGGTGCACCAGCCTCGCTCAGGCCCAGGCCATCCCCCTGTCCTGGCCCACAAAGCAAGCCCTTCGTCCGTGGTTGGGTATGAGGCGGCGCTCTGGCCTCAGGAGCCGCCCAGATCGCGGATCTTCTGCTCGATGTCGCGCAGGGCCTGCTCGGCCTGCTGGACGGTCTCCTGTCCCTTGCCCTTGACGTCGTTGAAGGCGTCCTGGGCGGACTGGAGGGTGTCCTTGGCGGCCTGCTCGGCCTGCTTGACGGCGTCCTGGGCCTTCTGGCCGGCGTCGTTGACGGCGTCCTGGGCCTTCTGGATCTCGGCCTGGGCCTGGTCCTTGACCTCGTTGGCCTTGTCGCGGGCGTCGTCGATGGCCTTCTGGGCGTCGTCCTTGAGCTTCTGGGCGGCCTCGGTGGCCTGCTTGACCTCGTCCTGGACGCGGGCCTTGGCGTCCTCGACCTCCTGTCGGACCTCGTTGATCTTCTCGCGGCCCTCGTCGACGACCTTCTGGGCGCGCTCTCGGGTCTCGTCGATCTTGTCCTGGGCGTCCTGGCGGGCTTGATCGACGCGGCCCTTGACCTCGTCGAAGCGGGCCTCGGCCCGCTCGCGGGCCTCGGTGATCTTCTCGCGGGCCTCCTGGGCCTTGAGCTCGGCCTCGTCGATGGCGTCGGTGGCCTTCTGCTTGATGCCGTTGATCTTCTGCTCGGCGTCGGACTGGATCTCGTTGACCTTGTCGCGGGCCTCGCCGATCTTGTCGGCGGCCTCCTGGGAGACCTCGGCGGCCTTGTCCTTGACCTCGGTGATCTTGGCCTCGGCCTTGTCCTTGGCCTCCTGGACCTTGGCTCTGGCCTCGTCGAGCTTCTCCTGAGCCTCCTGGCGGACCTCGTCGACCTTGGCCTTGACCTCGTCGAGCTTCTCCTGGGCCTGCTGGCGGATCTCCTCGGCCTTGTCCTTGACCTCGTCGATCTTCTCCTCGACCTTGGCCTTGGCCTCGTCGACCTTGGCCTTGACCTCGGCGATCTCGGCCTCGGCCTTCTGCTTGATCTCGTCGGCCTTGGCGCGGGCCTCCTGGATCTTCTCCTGGGCGGCGGCCTTGACCTCGTCGAGCTTCTCCTGGGCGACCTGGACCTGCTCCTCGATCTTGCCCTTGACCTCGGCGACCTTCTCCTGGGCGACGGCCTTGATCTCGTTGAGCTTCTCCAGCCCGGCGTCCTTGAAGGCTTCGAGCTTGGCCTCGGCCTCGGCCTTGACCTCGTTGACCTTGGCGACGCCCTCCTGGATGCGGGCCTGGACCTCCTGGCTGAACTCCTGGACCTTGGCCTCGGCCTGGGCCTTGATCTCTTCGAACTTCGCCTCGACCTCGGCGACCTTGGCCTCGGCCTGGGCCTTGAGCTCCTCGAACTTCGCCTTGCCCTCTTCGAGCTTGGCCTCGACCTGGGCCTTGACCTCGTCGACCTTGGCCTTGACCTCGCCGATCTTGGCCTCGACCTGGGCCTTGAGCTCGTCGATCTTGGCCTTGACCTCGCCGATCTTCTCTTCGGCCAGCGCCTTGACCTCGTCGATCTTGGCAAGGCCCTCTTCGAGCTTGCCCTTGACCTCGTCGATCTTGGCCTTGACCTGCTCGATGGCGCCCTCGGCCTTGGCCTTGACCTCCTCGATGGTCGAGCGGACCTGCTCGATGGCGCCCTCGGCCTGCTGGCGGACCTCCTCGATCTGGGCCTTGACCTGCTCGATGTTCGATCCGACCTGATCCAGCGCCCCCTGGGCCGCCGAGGCGGCCTGCCCGATGGCCTGCCCGGCCTGATCCAGCGCGCCCTGGGCGGCGGCGGCGGCCTGCCCGACGGCCTCGTTGGCGGCGGCGGCGGCCTGCTCGACGGCCTGGCTGATCGGGCTCTCCTGGATGATGTCGGCCATGCCCGGCGGGGCCGAGGCGCCCGCGCCGACGTTGACGATGACGTTGGGCGAGCCCTCGATCGTCGTCCCCATGCCGCCGCAATGCTGGGTGTCGTCGCCGAGCCGGTGCGCGGCCAGCCCGTTGATGTAGACGTTGGGCGAGCCCTTGACCGCCATCCACTCGTTGGCGCCGCAGCACGACGAGTGGATCCCCGTGTCCGTCACGCGGCCTGCGGGCATGGCGTTGACGTTGACGTCGGGCGAGCCGGTCTTCATCGGGCCGACGCACTCGTGATCGCAGCCGGGGCAGCCGTGGCCGTCTTCGGGGACGAGCGCGTTGTCGCCAAGTCGAGTCTGAGGAGGCATGGGCTTTCGTGTCGCTGGATCGATCCAGGGTCGGGCAGCCAAGGCCGACCCCCGCGATCATTGACGATGCCCCCGACTATAGCCGATGCCCCAGACAATGGCGAGGGCTACTCGACGGCTCCCCCCGCGCCGAAGCCCGGCTCCAGGAACCAGCCATCGGCGAGGCTGTGCGGGCCGCCGACGGGGCGCTCCCATCGGCGCCCTCGGTGTCGGTGCAAGTCCTCGTACATCCTCAAGAATATCATTGAGCCGAGCTCCAGGCCCTGCTCGATCTGGTAGGCGTGCCGGGGGTGGGCGGCCCAGGGGCCGTCGAGCTGGCGGTAGAAGCCCTCGGCGTGCTCGACGTCGAGCAGCTCGTGGGTGGCGTAATGGACCAGCTCCGCGCTCGGGAGCCACCCGCGCGCCACGATCGCCCGGCCCAGCTCGGCCGAGATCCCCGCGAAGAGATCCTCGATGATCCCGAGCGTCGCCATGGCCGTCAGCACGTCGTCGAGCACGCACACGCCGGCCAGCGCCGTGTTGAAGGCCCGCACCTCCGGCCACAGCGCCCGCCGCTCTATCGCCTCGGGAGCAACCCCCAGCCGCTCGAGCAGCATCAGGAAGGTCCGCTCGTGCGACAGCGACAGGTTGCCCTCCCCGTGCTCCTCGTGGGCGTTGTGGAGCAGCTCCAGGCGCATCTCGGGGCGCGGCATCCGGCCCGCCAGCGCCATCATCGGGCGCGAGAAGAAGACGACGGCGAAGAGGAACTGGATCTGGGTCTCGACGAAGTCCTCTCGCTCGAAGCTGCCCTCGCGCAGTGCCTCGAAGTAGGGGTTGGACAGCGGCGCGCAGCGCGCCTTGAGGGCCTTGATCGTCGCTCGCATGATTCAGATCTCCGAGGTCGCGATGTGAACCCAGCTCGCCCGGCGCCACCGCCCGGGCCAGCCCAGGATGTAGATCGTACAGACCGCGCCGGGCTCGATCCCCCGCGACGCCAGCCAGCGCCGCTGATCGTCGAGCCGCGCGTCGATGGCGAAGCAGGCCAGCCCCGCCCTCCCGGCCAGCCCCGCGGCGGTGGCCTTGAGGTGCGCCCCCAGCGAGGCCCCCCAGCCCCGAGGCCCCGTCGGCAGGTGCCACAGCGGCCACGGCGCCCCCGTCGACTCGAGCCGCAGGTCTTTGCGACCCGCGGTCGACGCCGCGCCCGGCGGATCGCAGCCCGCGCCCGCGCCAGCGCTCAGATCCAGCCCCACGTCCAGGCGCGGCGGCGGCGGCGCGCCGCTCAGGTCCAGCGCCGCCAGCGCCTCCGGCGGCGTGAAGTAGAGCGACAGCCGCGCGGCGGGCTCGAAGAGGCGGCCGGGGTGCGCCCCTCGCAAGCTGCGCGACACGTCCCCGCGCTCGCCGCGCATCGCCGCCCCGTAGGCCAGCCGCCAGCCCCACAGCCTGCGATCGACGGCCAGCCGCCTCAAGGCCGCCGCCCAGAAGCGACCCGAGAGCTCGCCGCCTCGGTGCTCCGGCGCGATCTTGTAATCGCACATGTAGAAGGCCGCCTCTTGCGCCCCCATGACCTCGATCGTCCGCCGCACGGCGACGAGGTTGCCGACGACCTCCTCGCCGCACAGCGCCACGAGGAAGTGCGAGGGCCCCATCTGCGAGAAGAAGGGGTGGTAGGCCGGCCCGTGGTCGATGCGGAAGCGCTCGGCGCCCTCGTCCAGCGGGTAGGTCATCTGCGCCTCCAGCCTCCCGAGCCCCTCGGCGAAAGGCCCCAGCTCATCCGCCGTCGCGTGCACCAGCCGGTATCGCCCCTTCAACGCGTCCTCGCCCGGCGCGTCGCCACCACGACCTTGTTGTAGAAGAGGCTCCGCTCGGCGGCCTGGAGTTCTTGCCCGAGCGCCTCGTGGATCTCGAAGTCCTGCCCGAAAAAAAGCTCCAGCGGGCGGTCGTTGTTGAGCTGCCGGAGCAGCACCGCGGCCCCGTCCTTGGCCCTCTGGCGCAGCGTGTCGATCCAGAGGGTGACCAGGGCGTCGTCGGACCAGTCAAAGACGTTCGACAGGCTGAAGAGATCGAAGCGCTCCAGATCGGGCACGGAGAGGAGCCCGCCGAGGACCTTCTCGACCTCCAGGCGGCGCGCGGCGCGCGTGTAGGGCGGGGCGTCCGCATCCAGGTAGCGCCCAAGAAAGACGTGCTGGATGAAGGGGTTGCGCGCGCCGTCGGGGTTGGTCATGCCGCGTTCGAAGGCCCGCTGGAAGTAGAGGGCGTAGGTGCCGGGGGCGGCGTGCTGGGTGGCCTCGGGGCCGAACATGGCGTGCAGGAAGGGGTCGGCGAAGGCGACCGCGAAGGCCGCCGACCAGTAAGGGGAGGCGCCCCAGGCCGCCAGGGTCGCGCGGCGCGAGGCGGGCGCGGGATCGGCGAACCAGGCCTCGACGGCGTGGGCCGGGGCGATGAACTCTTCGATGAAGCGGCGCAGGACGCGGAAGAGCCCTTCGAACTCGCCGCGCTGGTTGATGGCGTCGGGGTTGGCGTCCTCGACCGAGAGGCGGGCGAGCTGTCCTGCGGCGACGGCCTCGATCTTGGCGTCGATGAGGGCGAGCTGGCGAGGGTTGAGGTCAAAGGCGGTCGCGCGCGTGTCGGGGCGGGCGGCCAGCTCCAGCGCCGTGCACCCGCCCGAGGCCACCACCAGCGCCTGCTTCGGGCCGTCCCCCATCGAGTCCAGCAGCAGCGCCTCCAGCCTCGCGTCCTCGCGCACCACCGCGAACTTTGGCCTGTCCTGCATCGCGCCTCTCGCCTCGTGCTCGCGCACCTTGAACTCTGACTCGCTCGACATCCTACAAAAAAACGGCGGACCTGTGGGCGGATCTTCCAGCGCGGCGCGATCGAGGCGATCAGGGCGCCTGGCCCCCCCCCAAGTCGCCCGCCGCTTGAGGTCGCCTCAGGGCCGCCCCTTCACCTCCAGGCGAAGTCGACCTCGACGGCGAGGTGATCGGAGGGCCAGGTCAGGGAGGGCATGGGGGTGTCGCGCTCGAGCCTGGGCAGGCGGCCGGGGGTGGGGTTGAGGTGCGCGGGGGTGTAGAGGAGGTAGTCGAGCTTCCTTGGGCGTCGGTTGGCGTTGCAGGTGTCCCAGGGTCGCTGATCGCGGCAGCTCAGGCGCAGGCCGCGGTCGGTGGCGGCGGTCACCACGCTGCTCTGGGAGATGGCGTTGAGGTCCCCGCCGACGATCCGCGGCTCGTCGGGCGCGATCTTGTCGAGGTGGTTCATCAGGGCGAGGAGCTGAAGGCGGCCGAGGTGTTCCTCGGCGGGCGTCGAGTCGGCCTGCCAGCGCAGGTGGGTGCCGGCGACCGCCAGGGCTCTGTCGCCCTGTCGCAGCCTCGCCACGACCGACACCTGGGCGCCGTCGCGGTCGCCTTCGAAGTCCAGCGGGTGGGCGTCGATCACCTGGAAGGTCGCCCGCCGGGCCAGCAGGGCCACGCCCTCGGCGCGCCCGCGCTTCGGGCACCACAGCGCCTCGAAGCGATCGGCCCCGAGGCGGGCGTGGATGGCCTCGAAGGCCCCGCGCTCGACCTCCTGGAGCAAGTAGAGGTCGGCCTCCATGCCCGCGATGACCTCGACGAGCCGCGCGCGGCGCCCTGCCGGCTCGAGGGCCTCGGGCGGCGAGGTCGGGTAGCGACCGGCCTTGATGTAGGCGTCGGCGAGGATGTTGAAGCTGACGGCTTTAAATGACATAGGATCTCCGTGGTTCGGGAATCGTGCGGCCAGACCACCCGGCCGCGCAAGGAGTTTGTGATGTCTTCCCCCAGCCCGCCAGGACACGATCCCGGACATCCGACCCTCCACCCCGCCGCCGCCGGCGTCCTCCCGCTCTCCTGGGACTGGCAGCAGATCGTCGACCTGCGCGCCGCCGAGCGCGGCGGCCTCGCCGAGCTGGCCCGCCACCTCCAGGACGTCGCCCCGGCCTCCGCCCGCCTCTCCGACGACCCCCAGACCGTCGAGCGCGGCCTGCGGCGGCTGCGCCAGCACCACGGCGACGGCGGCCGCTACGGCAAGCTCCTGCTGCGCTGCCTCGGCCTGCCCGACACCATGCTCAACTGGGCCAGGCAGCTGGGCCAGTACCACAGCCGCGCCTCCGACCTCCCCCTGCCCATGCGCCACGACCTCCTGCAGCGCTGGGACTGCCCCCCCATGAGCACCTCCGCCGCCGCCATCTGGATCCACATCGGCCTCGCCTCCATCGCCCTCCAGCGCCGCGACCTGCCCCAGACGCGCCACCGCCTCGACCTCGCCCGCCTCTTCCTCAAGCGCGCCGAACCTGACGCCCGCCTCGAATTCGAACTCCTCGCCGCCCGCATCGTCTCCCGGCCCGACCCCGCCGCCGCCGCCCACCACCTCGACCGCGCCGCCGACATCCTCCAGGCCGCGCCCCTGCCCCCCTCACCCCAGGCCTGCTACGACGCGCGCCTCCTGGACCAGCGCGCCTTCCTCGCCTCCCAGGGCTGGCGCAGCCACCCCGAGCGCCTCCAGCACGCCCTCGACCTCTACGACGCCATCGACGACTCCCCCGACGCGCCCCCCTTCGCCGCCTTCCGCCGCGAACACGGCCGCGCCTGGTCCCTCTGGCGCCAGGGACACACCCAGGACGCCCTGATCGCCGCACAGAAAGCCTGCTCACACGCCGGCGACGGCGGCCTCATCCGCTTCCGCCTCATGTCCCTCGTCCTCCAGTCCCACATCCTCCCCGCAGGCCCCCTCCGGGCCGCCACCCGACACCGCGCCGATCTCCTCTCCCGCTCTCTGGACCCATGACTTCGTTGACGCGCAAGGCAACTCCCCCTCCTGTCCTCCCCCGAGGGGCACTGCCCCCGTTTCACAAGGGGGAGGGACGCTCGCGGTTCGGGCACGGCGGCTCGGCGAGTCGACTTCGTTGGCGCGCACGTCGAGATCGTCGAGTCGGCTTCGTTGGTGGACACGTCGAGATCGTGGAGTCGACTTCGTTGACGCGCACGTCGAGATCGGCGAGTCGACTTCGTTGATGGACAAGGGGAGATCGGCGAATCGACTTCGTTGACGGACAAGGGGGATCGGCGAGTCGACTTCGTTGATGAGCTCTGCACGTTGACGGTCCACCCGGGCTTGCGCCCGGGCCTTGGGTTTTGTCCTGGGTCGCCCCGCCATCCGGCGGGGCTGGCGAAGGGGTGTCAGCGTTCGTGGGGCGTGTCGCCAGGGTCGAACTCACAGGAGATGTTCAGGGGCTCGGAGGCAGACATCGCGCGGTCTTGAGAGGGTCTGACCCTCGATTGTTGAAGGCCCATCGCCAGCCCCGCAGGGGCGTCCCTGGACAAATTGTAGGCCCGGGCGCAAGCCCGGGTGGACCGTCAACGTGCGGATCACACCAACGAAGTCGACTCGTTGATCTCTCCGTGACCGTCAACGAAGTCGACGCGCCGATCCCCCTTGTCCGTCAACGAAGTCGACTCGCCGATCTCGACGTGCGCGTCAACGAAGTCGATCCGACGATCTCGACGTGTGCGTCAACGAAGTCGACTCCCCGATCCGTCTTGCCCGAACCGCGAGCGTCCATCAACGAAGTCGACTCGCCTTGACAGCGCCGGGCCCTTGGCGTTGAATATCCGTCGGTTCTCTGCTGAGGTGACGAAGATGTTCAAGAATCTCAAGGACAAGGCCATCGACGGCGCGATGAAGGCCATGGGCAATGACCAGGTCCAGAAGGTCATGAACTCGCCCGAGTTCCAGCAGTTCATGTTCCGGGCCTTCCAGACCGGCATGAAGGTCAAGAGCGACGTCGAGGAGGCCCGCAAGGTCGTCGTCAAGCGCATGAACGTCGCCACCGGAGACGACCTCGAAGACCTCAAGCGCACCCTCGACCGCCTTGAGCGCAAGGTGCGCGACCTCAAGGACGAGAACGAGACCCTCAAAGAGAAGCTCGACGACGCCGGCTCCGACGACTGACCTCCCCTCCTACCTCGCCCAACTCCCATAGACCGGCAGCGGCGCCATCGCCATGCGCAGGTGATCGGCGCAGACGTCCACCTCTGCCCGCGCGGCGTTGACGATCTTCTGGAGCTGATCGACGGAGGGGCTCAGGTTCAGCGGGCTCGGTGGGCTCTTGAAGGTGCAGGTGTAATCGCTAAAGGGGCGGTTGGGCAGCACGTTCTGGCGGGCGATCTGCTGCACCGGGGTGTAGGGCAGGTTCCGCGCCGAGTTGATCGGCGCGAAGACGTCCGAGGAGAAGACGAAGACGTTGCGCGAGCCCAGGTTGCCCTGCATCGCCGACTCCCAGGCCACCCTGGAGGGCACGTTGTTGACCACGCCCCCGTCGGTCATCCGCCAGATGCGGTGGCGCTGCACGATCGCGTCGAGGGTCTGGATCGTGTGCGGGTCGTCGTGGAAGACGTCGTAGCAGAAGAGCCCCGGCACCGCGCAGGAGAAGCCGACGGCCTCGACCGTGTTGAAGTCCGCCGTGCCCTCCTCGCGGCCGAAGACGAGCTGCTTGAGCATCTTGGGGTTGGACGACAGGTCCCGCGCGATCTGGAAGGAGAGCTTGAGCCAGCGGCGCATCGAGAAGGGGTTGGTGATCGTCCGGTTGCCCTGATCCAAAATCCCCTGTTGCATCAAGGGGTTGTCCGCGAACCCCCCCCGGACCCCCGTGACGACGACCTCCAGCCGGATGGGCAGCTCGCTGAAGGCCGGGATGCGCGAGCGGCCGACGAAGTTCTCCAGCGCCACGCGCGCCGTGCGGATCATCTGCATGTGGAAGGCGCCCGGCATCCCGAAGCGCGTCACGCCGTTGAAGGGCCGGAAGATCCGCGTCAGGTCGAAGTTGCGCGGGATGGTCTGGATCGCCGCCACCGCGCTGTAGGGCCGCTCGATGGCCCGGAAGAGCCCCATCAGGCTGCCCATCGACGCGCCCACGATCAGATCCGGGGTCAAGCCCAGCTCCTCGACCAGCCCGAAGACCCCCAGGTGCGCGAAGCCCGCCCCGCCGCCACCGCCCAGCGCCAGGGCCAGCTTCCGGTGCCTCAGCTCCCGATCCAGGTGCTCCTCGCCGAAGTCGTTGACGTGCCGCGTCAAGATGAGCTGGCGGGCCGCCCGCAGCCGCAGCTCCACCGAGGGCACCAGCAGCCGCAGCCGCGCCCCGTCGGGCGCCTCACGGTTGGGGATCGCCGCCCGCAGGTTCTCGATGAGCCAGGTCCGGTAGGGCCCCAGAGCGTCGGCCAGGTCCACGTCGCGACCCTCGGGGGTCCGAAAGAGGCACATCCGCCCCAGCGCGATCGCCCAGCGCAAGATCGCCTCGTGCCGCGGCTGCAGCAGGCGCCGATTTTGAAGCGCCGCGCGGATCAAGTTCCGCTCGATGTCCATCAAATCGACGATCTTGACGTGGTACTGGCCGAGCGGCACGTGACTCCCCAGGCGATCCTTCGAGAGGGACACCCTCTCTGTAGCCGTACAGTGTGACTGAACCCCCCCGCCAAGCTAGCACAGGTCCGCCCCAGGCGCCAAAATCGCGCCCGCGCCCGAGGGGCTTCGCCACAGGCCCCTCGGGTCCGACGGCGAGGCGCCCGGGACACGATTGCAGTGGCGCGCGGCGGCTCAAGGGGCCATCATGGGCGCGGTGGTGTGTTGACAGGGCGGTTGTCGGCGGAGGGGCGCCTTGATCAGAAACAAGCTGATCCTGGCCTACTTGATCCCATCGGCGCTCTTGCTGGGGATCATGGGGGTGCTGATCTACGCGCAGGCCCGGGCCAGCCTGGAGGGCGAGCTGGGGTTGCGGCTTGAGGCCGTCGCGCAGACGGCGGTGGGCTCCTTGCCCAGCGGCGAGCCGAGGCGGCTGGCCAAGCTGACGGCCGAGGACGAGGCGACGCTCAAGCGCCTTCGGGAGAAGCTGGAGGCGATCCGGGCCGCCGCCGGGGCGCGGCGCGTCTTCATCGTGGACCGCGATCTGAAGAGCCTCGTCGACACGCGCCAGGGCGTCCGCTTCGGGGACCCGCTCTTTGAGCTTCAGGCCGACAGGGTCGAGATGGAGCGGGTCTTCGAGCCCCCCTTTGAGAGCGCCAGCAGCGTGCTCTTTGTCGGCCAGGACGGCACGCGCTACAAGAATGGCTATGCGCCCCTGATCCACGAGGGGCAATGCATCGGGGCGGTGGGGGTCGAGGGCAGCGCGGCCTTCTTCGAGGCCATCGCCGAGTTCCAGGCGCTGATGTTCGCCGTCGGGCTCTTGAGCCTGCTGGCGATCGTGCTGGTCTCCGTCCTGGTCGCCCGCTCCTTCAACCAGCCCATCGTGGCGCTGGAGGAGGCCGCGCGGCGCTTCGGCCGCGGGGATCTGAGCGCCGACGCCCGCGTCGAGCGCCGGGACGAGTTCCAGACGCTGGCCGACGCCTTCAACGAGATGCGCCAGGATCTGCTCGACCGCGACCGCCAGATGCAGATGATGCTGGCCGGCATCGCCCACGAGGTCCGCAACCCCCTCGGCGGCATCGAGCTCTTCTGCGGGCTGCTGGCCGAGGACGTCGAGCCGATGACCGATCAGCCGCAGCTGGCCGACTACACCGGCCGCATCCGGCGCGAGCTCCACACCCTCAAGCGGGTCGTCAACGACTTCCTCGACTATGCCCGCCACAGCGCCCCGGAGGTGACCCGCTTCGAGGCCGACGGGCTGCTCTCGGGCGTCGCCCAGGTCATGGCCCACGATCTGGAGTCCTGGGGCGTCGGCCTGGAGGTGCAGCCGGCCTCTGGTCTGGAGCTGACCGCCGACCGCGACACGCTGCACAGGGCGCTGATCAACCTCGTCCGCAATGCCGGCCAGGCCGGCGGCGATGGCCTCGTCACCCTCCAGTGCCGGGAGATCCCGCGCGCCGACCCGGCCGAGATCCCCGAGCTGGCAGGCTACGAGGCCCACGCGGTGATCCCGCCGCAGGCGCCCCACGCGGGGTCGTGGCGGGCGCTGCTCGTGCGCGACGAGGGCTCCGGCATCTCATCCGAGGCCCTGGAGAGCATCTTCGAGGCCTTCTTCACCACGCGCGAGAAGGGCTCGGGGCTCGGGCTGGCGCTGACCCGCAAGGTCGTCGCCGAGCACGGCGGCGGGCTGATGGTGGGCTCAAGCTGCCGCGCGCAGGGGGGCGGGACTCTGATGATCCTGGTCCTCCCTTTCAAGGAGGAGATCGAAGCGGCTAAGATGGAGATCCCCGAAGGGTGGCTGGGCTGACGCGCCGCGGTGGCGCGCCTCCCAGGGTTCGCGAGCAAGGCGCCCAAACCGGGCAGGGGCAGACCGAGCCCGCCTCAGGTGGGCTTCAAGAGAGGGCAGATGGCCAGGATCCTCGTCATCGACGACAACGACACGCTGCGCGAGGGCGTCGCGCAGGTGATCCAGAAGATGGGCCATGAGGCGCTGACCGCGCCCGGCGGCGCGCAGGGCCTGGCCCTGTATAAGTCTAATAAAAACATAGACTTCACGATCACCGATCTGAAGATGGAGCGGGTCACGGGGCTGGACGTCCTCAAGGGGATCCTCCAGGACGACCCCGGCGCGCTGGTGATGATCATCACGGCCTTCGGGACGGTGGAGGTGGCCGTCGAGGCGATGCAGACCGGCGCCTTCGACTTCATCACCAAGCCCTTCCCGCCGACGCTGCTGCGGGCCAAGATCGAGAAGGCGCTGGCCGTCCGGGCGATGCGCCGCGACGTCGAGCGCCTGGAGGCTCACAACGAGGCGCTGCGCGACGACGTCGATTCGAAGTACGGCTTCGACGACATCGTCGGGGACTCCGAGGCGATGCAGCGGATCTTCACCACCGTGCGCAAGGTCGCCCGCGCCGACTCGACGGTCTACGTCTACGGCGAGTCGGGCACCGGCAAGGAGCTCGTCGCGCGGGCCATCCACGGCGCCAGCCACCGCAGCGAGCGGCCCTTCGTCAAGGTCAACTGCGGGGCGCTGGCCGAGACGCTGCTCGAATCCGAGCTCTT
>SXGS01226499.1_pt1 | contig 17913 bp, 17 predicted proteins | sample 3174681 | NCBI WGS metagenome assembly SXGS01 (sample SAMN11356861, study PRJNA531348) | freshwater metagenome | isolation source: freshwater sample F1-80 | place: China: Fuxian Lake, Yuxi | collected 2017-12-25 | reverse complement strand
GAAAACAACGGCCTGTACGCGGAGATCTGCCGCTCGCAGCTGACGGGTGATCCCGCGCAGCAACTGGCGGAGGCCTAGCAAAATGTTTGGTGGACCCGACGGCCTGCGCCGCCTAATGAGCCAGGACCAAATGCGGCCGCAGAGCCTGGGCCGCACGCTGGCACGCTTCGGCAGGTACTTCAGCCGCTTTGTACCAACACTGGCAGTGGTATCTGTACTTGTAATTATTTCCACGTGGGGCCAGGTGCTTACGCCAGAGCTGGTGGGCCAGGCAGTTGACTGCTACATAGCAAAGCCAGTCGCCAGCGCTTTTGGCAGTGCCGCCCTTGCGCAGCAGGCCGCTGCCGGCTCGGCAAGCCGCTGCTGGTATGGTGCAGACCTTTCGCAGCTTTCCACCGGCGCCAAAGTAGCGCATTGGCTCGGGTGGCAGCATGTATTTGTGGATACAGCCGAGCTGCAATCAATGTCTGGCGCTGCCGCAGTTGCCGGCCTTGGACAGCTTGTGCTGCTTTCGATTGCGGTTTTCGCGGCAATCTCCGCGCTCACCGGGCTACTCTTCTTTACCATGGCGCGCGCCGGCCAGCACGTATTGCGCGATATCCGGGTGGACTTGTTTGCCCATCTCCACCGGCTCTCAATTGGCTATTACTCTGAACACGAGGTGGGTGATTTGATGAGCCGGATTACAAACGACACCGAAGCAATCGGGCAGGCCTTCAGTTTTGCGCTGGTCAACGTGCTGGGCGGAATATTGCTCATCGGCTGGATTTCATACAAGATGCTGGCAGCAAGCTTTGCCTACGCGCTCTTGAGCCTTGCTGTTGTGCCGGTAATGGCCGGCACCGGTGCCAAAAAATGATTCACTTTATGTCTGTCATGGCGCATGAAATTTCTTTATAAAAAATCTCTCCTAGGTGTTTCGCGGCCGATTATTCCGGTTCAACTTTCTCTCGGTGATCATCGTATTGATTACGAAGTGCTTATTGATTCTGGTGCGGATGTTTCCCTTTTTGATGCGCAAGTAGCAGATGCTCTTGGTATCAATTTGAAAGAGTGTGATGTTGCAGATATAAGAGGATTAACGCATCATTCTCAGCCATGCTATCTTCACCCAGTTACTATTTATGTCGGTGCCATTCCTCTTTTTCTTCAAGTGGGATTTATACATGACACTGGTTCCTCTTATGGCATCGTTGGCCAAAAAGGTTTCTTTGAAGCCTTCAAAATCGCCTTTGATCGCAAGAATCAGGAAATAGCTTTAACGACGCATGTGTAAATGGCGTTGACGGCTATTCGTGAGCCGCAGTAGTATGCGGTCTATGCGAATTCCCGAGTTGTTTCAGTTTCAGCCATTAGAGCCTCCGGTCGATTTTTCTTGTTTTGTGAAGCATGGAGGTGTCCGTATGCCTCCACTGAAGCTCGATCTTCTTCAGGTGAAGACTTTGGCTGGTGAAAGACGCAAAGAGCTTCTTCGGACGGTTACCAATGGGGATGGGTCTCTTGTCCTTATGTATAAAGATTGTGAGGCTGCTGTTTTGAGTGTTTGCGAAGAGGACGATGGTGATCGCTGGGATATTTCTCAGGTTCAAGGGGCTCGTTCGAGGGTATCATATCGAGTAGCGGTGACAATGAATACTCCCCTGATACTTGCTGATAATGTTATGAGATTGGCAAAGCATCCTTCGGCTCGTGTCAGGCATCTTACCATGTCTCCTCCTGCTGAGATTCCTGGTATTTTTAATGCTGATTCAAATAATGTCTTTGCTCACTACGAGGCCGTATTGCACCACTTGGACATGCGTTTCTCGGAAGACCTTGGGGGATATGTGTCTGATCTTGTTCGTTAGGGGCTTTTCCGTTAAGCTTGGGTCAATCTTTTTATATTTCTGGTATTTATTTTTTATGATTGATCCATCAAAAATCTCAGAACTGAGTCGTGTTGCGAAGCTTATGGTTGCTCCGGGAAAAGGAATTCTCGCGGCGGATGAGAGTATGAAGACGGTGGGGAAGCGCTTTGCGTCGATCGCGCTTGAAAATAACGAAGACAACCGACGGGCGTTTCGAGAGATGCTCCTTACGGTGCCTGGAGAGGATAAGTATATTAGCGGTGTGATTTTACATGATGAGACGATTCGGCAGGGTATGTCATCCGGAAAAACATTTGTAGAAGTTTTGCAGGCTGCTGGAATCTTGCCGGGCATTAAAGTTGATCTTGGATTAGTGGATATGGGTAGTGAGAAATTGACGACGGGTCTTGAAGGTTTGGATGCACGCTTGAAAGAGTATGTCGCGCTTGGTGCGAAGTTTTGTAAGTGGCGAAGTGTGATTACGATTGGAACGGGTGGGGCTGGTGAGGCACTTCCAACCGAAGAAAATATTCGACAGAACGCAAAGGATCTCGCAGCATACGCGCTTGTGTGTCAGGAAAATGGACTGGTGCCGATGGTGGAACCGGAGGTGCTCCTCGATGGCGCACACACTCAGGCCCAGGCCGAACAGGCAAGTGAGCGAATTCTCACGGCGCTCTTTGAAGAGTTGCGTGCAGCTGGCGTGGCGCTTGAGGGAACCATTCTCAAGACAAGCATGGTGCTTCCAGGAAAAGATAGTGGTGTGAAGGCTTCGCCGGAGCAGGTTGCAGAAGCGACACTTCGAGTCTTTAAAAAATGCGTTCCTGCCGAGCTTGCTGGCGAGGCGTTTCTTTCTGGAGGACAGGGAGATGTTGAGGCAACGGAGAATCTCAACGCGATTAATCAGGACAAAAATCTTCTATGGCCCCTTACGTTCTCGTACGCTCGGGCACTCCAGGATGCGGCGACGAAAACATGGAAAGGTATGCCGGAAAATTTACAGGCGGCACAAAATGTTTTCCTTCACCGCGCTAAAATGAACAGCCTCGCATCACTCGGTCAGTACTCGTCTGATATGGAACAGAATGTTCCGCAGGAAGCTGGTGCGACGACGAGCCAGGATTAATTCTCGTCTATTTTTATTTTTTCACTCTCTCCATGTCTCAAAAAAATATTATCAGTATTCTCGCCGCGGTGGCTCTCATTGCTGTCGGTGTATTTTTCTTTCTCAAGTCGACTCCAGCGAGTGCGATCAAATCTGTGGTTGAGCAGCAGTTCGTCGCGATCAGCGTCGCTGATTATGAAAAGGCACATACCTTTCTTGCGAAGGACAAGCGTGAAAAAATGGATAAGGATGATCTCCGATACTATGTTGCCGGTCACGCACTTCTTGAGAGTAATGTGAAGCGAGCATTCAAGAATGTTACGTTGAGTGACGAGTCGACTGCCGTCGCGTACGTCGATGTCGAAAATGTCTCTGGTGAAAAAGGCGGCATCGATGTGTTTCTCGTCAAAGAAGATGGTGGGTGGAAAATCGCGAGCTATAACTTTGTATCCGCTGACATAATTAACTAATGCAACTCGACGAACATCTCAAAACGCTCGGAACGGAAAACCATTTGCAGCAGGTTATTATGCTGTGTGCGGAAAGTGTCTTTGAGATTGGTGGAATTGTGCACACGGGCGCAGAGCTGGGACATGCTGGAACGAGTAATGTGTTTGGTGAGCAGCAGCTCAAATTGGACGTGATCTCGAATGACCTTTTGTCTGATATTCTTGCGGAGAGTCCGCTCATTAACTATATCGCTTCAGAGGAGCTTCCTGAGGAAAGACAGCTCCATGAGGATGGTGAATTTTCTGTAGCTTTCGACCCATTAGATGGTTCGTCACTCGTGGATGTGAATTTTGCAGTGGGGACGATTATTGCTGTGTATCCAAAGGGGTCGTTTATTGGAAAGAAACCCGGCGAGATGCATGCGGCGGTGATTGGGGTGTATGGTCCGAGGACGACGATGTTTGTGGCCTTGAAAGGAAAGGGGGTTCATCAGTATCTTCTCACTGAGGGTGGGTTCATGCTGCAAAAGGAAGCGTTGAGCATTGCCGAAGAAGGGAAATACTTCGCTCCGGGAAACCTTCGTGCGTGTGTGAAAAACCCTGGATATAAGCGACTAGTCGAGTTTTGGCTTGAGGGTCAGTACACGCTTCGCTACTCGGGCGGTATGGTTCCGGACATAAATCACATTCTCCTCAAGGGAAAAGGCGTCTTTACGTATCCTGGATATATTGATGAACCGAATGGTAAATTACGGCTTTTATTTGAGTGCGGAACGATGGGATTTGCCATTGTGGAAGCTGGAGGTGCCGTCAGTGACGGGAAAATTTCCATTATGGAGAAACCTATTGAGGCCATCGATCAGCGGTCTCCGATTATTGCCGGTTCGGTGAAAGAAGTTGAAAAAGCGCTTTCTTTCCTTATATAATGCGGGCACGTTCCTGCATTGATTTTTTTGGCGACCCTTCATGACCGAACTCGAAATTCAAACACTGGTTGAGCAGACGAAGCAGGGTGATCGCGATGCTTTTGCGACCCTCTACGAACGTTTTGTTGATCAGATTTATCGGTACATTTATTTTCGCGTTGATCATGATGATGCGGAAGATCTCGTCGAGACTGTTTTCGTGAAGGCGTGGGAAAATATTCATAAGTATACGAACACGGGAAATACGTTTTCTTCGTGGCTTTTCCGAATTGCCCACAATTTGGTCGTTGATCATTATCGGTTGAATCACTCGGTGGAGGCGATTACCGAGGAATATCAGGAGTATCGGGCTGAGTTTCATCCAGGTATCTCGACGGAGCGGAAGCTCGACAATGACCTCTTGCATAAGGGCCTGAAGCACCTGAAGGACGACTATCAGCAGTTTCTTATCCTGAAATACATTAATGAGCTCTCCAATAAGGACATCTCAGTGATGCTTGAAAAGAGCGAGGGAAGCCTGCGAATTTTGCAGTATCGAGCTTTGCGGGCGCTTCGAACGGTACTGGAGGATATGGGGATGAAGTGGTAGTGGTGATGATCTGGTAACAAAAATGGCTTTCTTTCGTTATAAAAGGTGATTATGAACTTTCAATGGTTTCACAATAAGGATCAGGGCGACCATCACTTGGACGAGCAGGAGCTCGACAAGCTCGCTGAGTTGCTCCGGGAAAAGGCTATGCCAGCTTTGACTGTACCAAAAAAAACTCGAATTCGTTCGCATATGTTTGAGCGGATCGAGGCTCTCGAGATGGCGAAGATTCAGCAAGAACTTCCGCTTGAGGTGGTGCAGCCGGAACTCCAGCCTGTTCTTCAAGAGGGCGGCGAAGACGAGAGTGAATCGCCCCTCCCGGGACTATCTGCTGAATCGTATTTGATTGATCGCCTGATTAGCTGGATCCACTCATCGTCGCGAGATGTGAAGATGGATGCTATCCAAAAGGCGGTGGTTCGTGAGCGTCTCTATCAGCTTCCGGAGCAAGATCGACGAAGTTTGATTGAAAAGATGCTTGGTTCCCTTGTGTTCCGACGCACTGTGGCTGTTTTTTCATTGACGGGTGTCTTTATGCTCGCGGTGTTTGCCTACGCTTTGAAGGTTCCGGTTACCTTTGCTCGTGAACTTACGGTCATGCAGGATGTGCAGGGAAGCGTCACGGTGATTCGTGATGGCCGTGAGATGCCTGCGATGAAGGGTTTTGAGCTTGAAGAAGGGGATATGGTTCACACGGGAGAGAATGGAAAGGCGGTCGTGACCTATTTCGATAAGAGCATTATGAGATTTTTTGAAAATACGAATGTGTCATTTGATTCTCTTCGATCTGAGAACTTTGGATTTGATCATCTGGTTTCTTTGAACCTGAATCGGGGACGTATCTGGTCGAATATTATGGACTACGTTACGAACTCCGAGTTTACGGTGAAGGCGAATGATCTCGTTGCATCTGCCTCCAAGCGTGCGACGTTCCTGGTGTCTGCGGAAAAAGATGAGGCTTCACTCCAGGTTTTTCATAATACGGTTAATGTCGAGGAGCGAGTGATCGTGAAAGGATTTGAGGTGGTTGCGAAGACCGATGTTGCGGAGCAAGTCGTAAAACCTATTACCTTGAAAGAAGAAGACAAGCGTTGGGTTGCGGCGAATATCGTGAGCGATCAGCAGCTTCTCGGTGAGGTTGAAAAAGAAAAGACCGGTGTCGTTGCTGGGCCACTCAATAAGCTTCAGGAGAATGCTTCGTTGTTGCTTGCATTCAATGAAGATGAGCGATTCCGACTTGAGTTGAGTATTGCTGAAAGAAATTTCTATGAAGTATTTAAGCGGGAATCGGTGACGGTTGAGGAGGTTCGGGGAGCATTTGAGGTGCTCCAGGGTGTTGTTGATCGTGCGGCTGGACTGAAGTCAGAAGAGGCCAAGAAACTTGCTGGTGCCGTTATTCTTTCGGCTCGAAGCGAGCTTCTCGCCGCCAAGCCAGACTCGAATCTGTATGACTTGAAGATTGCCCTTGAGGATAAAGATTTTGCTGGTACTACAGATGATAAAAAATTGATCGTTGCTCTCGATCAGGCTGCACAGTTTTTGGCCGAGGCTCAGGATCTCCAGGTAAATGGCGAGACGGAAGTTGCTCGCAAGGCGGTGGCTAAGTATCAGGAGCGCGTCAAGGAGGCGGATGCCCTGTTTGCCGCGTATACGTCTCAGCGTGTTGTGGTTTCTCCAGAGCTCATCGTAAAACGCGTGGCCCTTGAGAAGCTCTACATTGCGTTCAGGACTCCAGCATCCGCTGTTCCGATTGAGCCTGTTATCGTGATTGCACCATCACCTGTTGTACAAGTTTCACGTGATACGATTGGCCGTGAGGAGATTGTTACCCAGCCAACAAGACCTGCTGATACCAGCACGACTGCTGCACCACCGCCACCAACAGGAGAGATGATCGTCCCTGAAGAAGAAGCCCCACAACTCCCACCGAAGTTACAGTTGAGCCGGGATTAGGCAGTGATCATCGATTTAAAAGCTTCCCGCCAATCGCAAGATTAGCCCAATAGCGGCGAACATGCCGCCGAGAATCCAGAAGCGCATGACGACGGTGGCCTCGTTCCAGCCGAGTTTTTCGAAGTGGTGGTGGATTGGGGCGATGAGGAAGACTTTGCGGCCGAAGAGTTTTTTGGAGGTGAGCTGGATGATGACGGAGAGCGTTTCGATAACGAAGACGAAGCCGATTAAGACCAGAGCGATAGCGGAGTCGGTCATCATGGCGATCACGCCGAGCGTGGCGCCGAGGGCGAGGGCGCCGGTGTCACCCATGTAAAACTTGGCGGGCATGATGTTGTACCAGAGAAAGGCAAAGAGCGCTCCCACAATAATCGCACAGAAGGCTGCGAGAATGAAGAGACCCTGGACAAAGGCGATGACTCCGAAACTTCCAAATGCGACGATAAGCAGTCCACCCGCGAGGCCGTCGAGGCCGTCGGTGAAATTCACGGCGTTGGCGGTTCCTGAGATGACAAAGATAAAGAGGGGAATGTACCAGATGCCGATCGCGTAGTCTCCGAATCCAGGGATGTGGATCGAGTTGAATCCGAGTTTGTAGTAGAACCACCAGGCACCCATCGTGGCGAAGAGCAGGAGCCAGAACATTTTTGGTTTGGCGGCGAGACCCTTTGCCTGACCTTTGATGTTGATATAGTCGTCGATAAGTCCGAGAAGGCCTGCGGTCACGAGGGTGAAGATTGGGAGCCAGGTTTCGTTACGGTTGATAAGGGAGTGGTCGATCACGCCGAAGAATGAGAGGACGCGTGAAAAGAGGAGGGTGAGGAGCACCGTGCCCCAGATCAGGATGCCGCCCATGGTTGGGGTGCCGGCTTTTTTGGCGTGAAGTTCATTGAAAATCGTCGCTTTTTCTCCGGTGGTTGCGGTGATGCGGAGCTGCTTGCCGAGTTTATGGTGATTGAGGAAACGGATGAATGGGGGAGCGAGAAGCAGTGCGAGAATGAAGGCGAATATTTCTGAACCAACAATGAGGGTTATTTGTCGAAGCGGGCCGGAGAGAAAGAAGAGGGTTTTTTCCATGAAGGGGTTTTACCATGTAAAGTTCTGCGATGTCCAGTCGAGGAGGGAGATTGATTCTTTGAATCGGTCAGGACTGTCGAGGACGACCGTAAGAATCGGCGCATTGTTCGGAAGGGTGGCGACTCCGACAAAAGAGTAGCCTGCCTCGGCGGTGTGTCCGGTTTTCAGACCACGGAAGCGCGAGTCTTTTTCGAGAAGAGTGTTGGTACTTTTGAGTTCGTGTTTGAACTGGCCATTGGTAGAAATAATGGTGAGTTTCGAGATGCTGACGGCGTGGCGGATGAAACTGTTGCGGTACGCATAAGAACCGAGAAGTCCGATATCTTCTGCGGTGGAGTAGTTGTCGGCACGATCGAGTCCGGCTGGGTTCCCGAAGTGCGTTCCCGCGAGTCCGAGCTTGCCTGCTTTTTCGTTCATTTTTGCTATGAAATTTTCGATGGAGCCGGCGTTGTGGATGGCGAGCGTGTAGGCCGCATCGTTTCCTGAGTGGATAAGAATTCCATAAAGCAGATCGCGGATTGTTATTTTTTCGCCTTGCGCAAGCCATATTCTCGATCCTTCGATGTTGATACCTCCTGCGGGAACTTTGACGATCTCGTTCAAGTCATTTTCGTCCAGAATGATGAGGGCGGTCATGAGCTTGGTTATGCTACCGATCGACCGACGGGATTTCATCTTTTTCTCTGCGAGAATTTTTCCACTTCGAAGATCGATGGCCATGTAGGAGCTGGCCTGGATGGTCGGTTGGGTTTTGGTACTTACTTCCTTTTTTTCTTCGGGAAGGGGAGCTGCCGAGAGCATCTCATGAAATGGCGCTGGCGGTCGTACCTCCGTTTTCACGTAGGGAATCGTTCGGACCAGTGATGCGACGTAGAGGGAGATGATGCCAGAGATCATGCCTTGGGGATGAGTGAAGAGATTTCTTTGAGAGTGAGATTCCGGTACTCGCCTTCCGGAAGCTTTCCGAGTTCGACGTTTCCGATGCGGATTCTTTTAAGGTATTGTACCGTAAAATTGAATTTTTTAAACATTCTTCGTATTTGTCGTTTTTGCCCTTCGGCAAGCGTTATGGCGAGATAAGTTCTTCCATGTTCCTTTTTTGTAATGGTGGCTGCGGCGATGTGTGCCATCTTTTCTCCTCCGGTGTCCTCGTCCATAATCTTGAATCCTTTTTTCATGAGTTCGATATTTTTTTCGGTTACATCGCCGATACAGATGACCAGGTACTCTTTTTCACACTTGAAGCTTGGGTGTGTAATCTTCTGGGCAAATGCACCGTCGGTGGTGAGCAAGAGTAAGCCCTCGCTCTCTTTGTCGAGACGGCCGACTGGATAAAGGTGTGGAATATTTGGAATGATGTTCTTCAGAGTTTGTTCGGCATGATAATCCGAGAGGGTGCAGGTGATGCCCGCTGGTTTATTCAGCATGACGTAGCTGTGTTTTGCTCGAGGTTTGATGGTTTTTCCGCTGTAGACGACCTTATCTTTTTCGGGATCAATCTTGGTACCGAGAATGATACACGGCTCGCCATTTACAAGAATTTTTCCCTCGATGATGAGCTGCTCTGCTTTTCTTCGTGAACAGACGCCACAGTCGGAGAGGTATTTTTGGAGTCGGAGCTGCATGGGTTATGTTTTTTTTGGAGTTATAGGCGTTGGCGTCGTTGCTGTTTTTGGCGCTGCTTCCCCTGTGACGACAGGTGTGGTTGGTGTGAGCGGGACAATGAAGTCATACGGATCCACCATTTTACGCGGAAGGTAGTCTTGGCCAATTTCGATGATGATGTCTGCGTCGCTTACATACTGCGGCTCGAGATACTTTGGCGGAATGACCATCAATGCTTCTCCTGGAATCAACTTCTGGAGCGCGTCGAGAACTGATTCTGAAACCTCATGTTTGAGGTAGTACGTCGTTTTTGCGACGTCCTTACTCTGTCCATTTCCGAAACGGATGACATTCATGCAGAGTCGGTTGAGGAGGATTTTTGTCTCTGCAGCCAGTCCGATACTCTTCGTACCGTTAAGAATCTGGAGTTTAATACCACTCTGGCGGATTTCTGGGTGGTTGAGATTTACCTCGGTGTAGAGATGGATATCTTTGTTGTCTTTTGTTGCCGGGACGAGCACTGAGGCTCCGTTGTACAGATCACGTGCTGGCGTGTAGAGAAGGCCACCACACTGGGTTGGGTCGTCGTGAATACCGTGCGATAGGATGTTTTCGCGCTTGATTTGAGATCCAACTTTTCCCAGGGTAATCATTTCCCGAAGTGAGAGGTCGGTGTCGACGTACTGTTCCACGGCTTCGTACATATCCTGAAGTGCGCCTGTGTCCGTGAGGAGCCCCTCTTTCTCTGCCTTTTCTTTTATGGCAAAAAGAAGGAGTTGCTGGCGTTTCGAGCGATCAAAGTCTGAGGTTGTTTTTCGGCTGCGGGCGTATTTGAGGGCCGTCTCGCCATCGAGATGCTGGAGACCTTCCGGAAGAGAAAAGATCTCATATCCAATATCCTCACCTCGTGGATACTGTGGATCATAAATGGCTTCCGGAATTTGAACATCGATACCATCGAGGATATCGACGACTTTTTCGAAGCCCTGGAAATCAACTTTCAAATAATAGTGAAGTGGGAGATTGGTAATTTCTTCGATGTGCTCTTTGAGCATGCGAATGCCTAGCTCCTTGTCGCCAAGCTCGTTTTTTCCCAGATGGTAGAGGTTGTTGATGCGGGTGCTACCCACTTTCTTGTCAGTAATATAAAAGTCTCGTGGAATTGAGAAGAGACTCACCCTGCTATCCGTCTGATCGATACTTGCGATGATGAGCGTGTCAGTAAGGTCTGGGCCGTCGTGGCCTTCGCCTCCGGTGCCAAGGAGGAGGATATTCGTGTGTCCGTAGTTATCTTCTTCAAGGGTCTGTCCGAAGAAAAACACCACACTTTTTAGGCTGACACCCTTGATGATGTTGTATGCCATCATAATCATCAGAAAGGCAACCAGCGCACTGAGAACGATGGTTTTTTTCGGGGTAAAGAGGCGGAATTCTTTTGAGGGGATCGATTGTATTTTTCGTCGCTGGAAGTTCATGAGGAGGGGAGGTGGGGTTGCCGGGTGCGCCTGGGTATTTTACTCGTAATCTGCCTACTTACTCAAGAGCGTGGTGATTTTAATTTCGCCCAGCATAGTAACTGCCAGGCCGATGCCAATTCGCGTCCACTCGCTCTGGATGGAGTTTGATGGTTTTGCCACTCTTTCGATGAGATCTTTGGTTGTGTTTGAAGAAAAGACAAACATCTGTATCGCACTTTTAATGTTTGCGCCTCGCACCATATTGGTGAGATTTTGACCGTCGGCGGTGGTAAATCCAAACTCGTCATTCACGGCGAGCTTCTCGCTCCAGTTCGTCGCTACGTTGGTGAGCTGTTCGTCCTCGAGAATTGCGGAGGTTGAGGCTTTGTTTCGTTCCGCGTTAATGCCTGAGATAAGCTGTTGTCGTAGCTCTCCAAGTTTGCTGCTGGTGAGAATTTCTCCTGAGAACTCCTGGGTGACTTTCAGGCTTCCGTCGCTCGATTTTGCGATACCGATACCGACCTGAGTCCAGTGCGGTGTAAGAATGTTGGCGCGGTGAATCGGGCTTCGAAGCAGGCCTTGCATGGCTGAGGCAAGTGTTGAAGAGTTAGCGAGGTTTTCCCCAACTTCTGCTGGATACTGTGCTTTTTTTCTTCGATCTTCCGGACTCTTTCCTTCGAGATTGACGTGTCCAAAGTAATTTTTTGCGACCATATCATTGCTGTGTTCCTGAGCGAGAGCACTTAGTTGGGTATTGAGCGAGACGGCTGAGAGGCCGAGAGAAGTTCTGATCGCGTTGATCATGGTAAGCATGGTTGCTCGATCTTTCTGAAGACTGATCGTTTGTGCTTTCGGTGTAAACGCATTGATGAGGTCCTGGTAATCAGGAATGAGTGGCGTTCCAGTCGTGATGTAGATCGGCATATTAATGACTGCTGCCCCGGTTGTCTCATTGATCTCCACGATGTATCGACCGGTATCTTTTGTCTGATAGGTAAGGATGAATGGTTTGTTTGCAGGAATAGGGTCTTCGCTCTGGAGAGTGATTTTTTCAGTAATGCCTGAAGGAAGCGTGATATAGGCGTCAGCGTCGAGAGGCTGATTTGCGGTTCCCTGGATGGTTATGGTTGAGCCGCTGGGTTTCATGGCCGTTGGCTGTTCCTGTAATGTGACGACGTTGTTCTCGATATTTCTGAATCCGTGATAAGTGATTTTCACCTTTTGTGTCGTTGAGTTTTTCCACGGAGTGATGGCACTGCTGGTGAGTGGTCGGGTAGCGATCGTAATCGTGACCTCACCGGGTTTGAAGTTTTTGAAGTCAGTATATCGCAGGGGGAGGGTCGAGATTGGCTGACGGGTGATGTAGATCACCTTCGTATTTTGTTGTTCGAAAGTGATGCGGTGCATGTTGTTGGTGATTCTTTTCCACTTGAGCGCGGTCGTATCGGTAGCGTCGTTATAACTTAAGCTGATACGATTTTTAATCGTCGTTGATTTTGCTATTCCCTTGGTATTGTTGGAAGTTTCTATAGCTGCGATCTCGCGAACTTTACTTTTTCCACCATTACCGAGGACGATTCCGAGCTGGTAGTTTCCTGTCTGCTCGAGACGGAGGGGAATATGGAAGGCATTGTTCGTAATCGTTCCCTCGAAGTTGATAAACTGCTCCTTATTATTGATGTCCTGATAGCTCAGGAAGGCGAAGAGGGACCTCTCATTTTTTGGATTACTTGTTACTTTTCCGGAGATCGTATAGGTTTCGTTCTTATAGAGGATGTTTGGAATGGGTGCGTCCAGAAGTATGCCGTCGAAGGTTGTGATGTCGATCGGATTTTCTGGAATGATGTTGAGTTTCGCTGGTGCCGTCGGAGTTTCGAGTGGTTCGAGTTTCAATTCTGAAATCTGGTGTTCGTCAAATTCAACGCTCTGTGCGAGTGATGCTGGGGAGATTGATATGCAGAGTTGCAGAACGAGGAGGGCCGAGATGAGTCGCGCGAAGTGTGTTTTTTTGAGTATCATATGGTACGGTATAGTCTACCATGTTTATCCCTAAATGGTTACTATGTTTTCTCGACTTATTGATGATTTTGTCGGCTCGTTCAATCCACTTGCTCGCGCAAAGGCTGATCGGCTTGCGACCGGTGGGGTAATCCACGATGCTGCGAGCGGCGGTGTTCATGATGCGGGATTCTTTTTTCCTGATGATATATTGCGCGATGCTCTTGATGTGGGCTTGAAAGCGAGTCGTTCCTATACTCCTATTTCTAAAGGGCAACGTGTTGCCCGAGAGGCGGTGGTTGCGTATTACGGTGGCGGTGATCCTGAACGCATCGTGATGACGCCGGGAACGAGTCAGTCATACTGGTATCTTTTTTCATTGTTGGCTGATCCGGGTGATGAGATTTTGGTTCCCCGACCCTGCTATCCGCTTTTTGATTACATTGCGAAGTTGTGTCACGCGACGTTGATCTATTATGATTTGCGGGTTGAAGATGGGAAGTGGACGATTGATCTTGAGTCGGTGGCCGCTGCGATCACGTCAAAGACGAAGGCGATCGTCCTTATTTCTCCGCACAACCCAACGGGGCACGTTGCGTCTGAGGATGAGGTTCGCGGACTGGCGAAGATTGCGAGAGAAAAGGGACTCCCGTTGATTATCGATGAGGTGTTTTATGAGTTTGTGTTTGAAGGGAGCGGCGATAGGGGTGGTAGCGATATGACCCGTGAGTTGCCGCAGCGACGAGGATTTGCTGACTGTCCGCTGGTTTTTACGGTGAACGGATTTTCGAAGATGTTTGCGTTGCCGGGGATGAAGATCGGTTGGATTCGTGTGGAGGGGCGAAGTGATCTAGTGGAACGGGGGCTGGCCGCGCTGGAGACGATCGCGGATACGTTTCTCGCGACGAGCGAGCAGGCGCAGTTTGCCGTACCGATGATATTTCAGCGCGGCCGCGAATTCCTGGCGGAGTATAAAAAAATACTTCGACAACGCTGGGAAGTTTCTCGTGATCTCTATAGTGTTATTCCTCAGGGTGGATTTTATGGTGTTCGATATATTGGTGATCGAGATGAGGATGTCTTTACGATTGAACTTTTACGGCAGCACGGCATTCTTCTTCATCCTGGATATTTTTTTATGATTGATCGGCCGGCGATTGTATTTTCTTTTCTTCGGTCCTCCGAGTTGCTCCGCACAGCTCTTTGTGGTACAACATGAGTGTAGTTCCTTGCTCAATCACTCACTCTGCCTATGCCTCCCAGAAAGGCTACGCCAAAGCCCCGTACCACTCGTCGTGCTTCTCGTGCAAAAACGCCAACACTTCGTGTGCGGTTCATGAGTTGGCTTAATACGATTTCTCCTTCATCAATTCTCATTGTTGGTTTTTGTGTCGTTTCAATTTCTATTATTCACACCCTTTTTGTCGATATCAGTGATTGGTACTGGTCACTTCCACAGCCGGAGATTCAGGCAACGGACTGGCTTTTTGAGTTCGGTCTGACTGGTGTTTTTGCTCTTGTTACTGCCTCTATTGTCATTCTCTGGAATATTCCAAAACCTGGAAGGATTTTTATGATGTGGCTTTTTATTCTTGCCGGCATGCTTCATATTATGTGGAACATGTTTTTCTTTGGACTTCATCTTGTCGAAGTTTCTTTCGTTGATGGCATTGCTCTTATGGTGCTCATGCTTGCGATTATCATGCTCGCGTGGCGTCGATCAAAACCAGCAGCACTTCTGCTTGTCCCATACCTCTGGTGGGTTATGTTCATTCTTTTCTTCAACGGCTGGATTCTCGCTCACTTCCTTTAATTATTACTTCTCTTATTTATGGCGAAAGAAAAAAACCTCAACCTCCACAATGTCCCTGCCTTCTTTTTGATCGCCTGTCTTATCTTTGCGTTTTATCTTCTCTTTCAGGTTCTTTCTCCGTTTATTACGGTGATCATTTATGCCGCTGTCTTGGCGACCGTTTTTCATCCCGTGTATGTCCGTCTCCAGCGATATGTGAAGAGTTCCTCTCTTACGTCTGTTATTTGCTGTGCACTCGTGACGCTTGTCATTATAATTCCGATTATTATTCTTTTTTTCATGCTTGCGAGTGAGGCGGTGAACGCGTACGTTGCGATTCAGATGAAGATCAATTCTGGCTTTCTGGATCCTATTCTCCAATGGGAGAGTGGTGGATTTTTCTTTGATATCTATCAGCGCTACCTGCCAGGTTTGAACCTTCGTGATGTTGATCTTACTGGTCAAATCACTTCTGTTGCCCAGCAGGTGAGTTCGTTTCTTATTTCCCAGACCCAAAACTTTCTTTCTGGCATCGCTGGTTTCTTTATGGGTTTCTTGATTCTTGGCGTGACGCTCTTTTATCTCTTCAAGGATGGTGAGGGAATTTCTGACAAAATTATGGCGCTTAGTCCTCTTCCAAATGTTTATGAGAAGCGACTTCTTCATCATGTAAAACTCATGATGCGTGCGACTATTTACGGAACATTTATGACCGCGATTCTTCAGGGATTTGTCGGTGGTATTGGTTTTGCTATTGCGGGTGTTGGTCAGCCGATTCTTTGGGGAACTATTATGGCATTCTTTGCTCTTATTCCTTTTATTGGAACTGGTCTTATCTGGGTTCCTGCCGCGATTATTCTCCTCGTTCAAGGTCATACCGGACAGGGAATTTTTCTTATTCTCTGGGGATCTATTATCGTTGGGCTCCTTGATAACTTTGTTCGACCATATTTCATCGGATCGAAGACTAAGGCAAACTCGCTGCTCACCTTCCTCTGTGTTCTCGGAGGTATCATCGTCTGGGGCTTCTCGGGAATTATTTTTGGACCGCTTATTCTCACTTTGGTTGTGGCTCTGGTGGAGATTTATGAAGAAGAGTATCGTCCAATTCTGAAAAAACTCGATCACCACGGCGTATAAATTTGTAGTAGATCGCGCCACCTATAGCAACGATCACGATAAGTACCGGTACGAGAGCGAGAGGCGACAACCCTTTCTCTTTCGTTTTCCCCGACCCGATACGCTCTTTGTTGGTCGCATACGCTTCTAATAGATAGGTGTCTCCATTTTTTTGTACCGTAATCTTTATTTGTTCGCCTGCTTGAAAAATATTCTTGGCGAGGGTTGGGGTGAGCATCTCTTCTGGAACGCGGATAGAAAACTCTTTATTTTGTGCGGTGACGCTGAAGGTTCGTGTTTCCCCGAGGCCCTGCGTGATAATTCCTTCAATCGTGTAGTACTTTGGATTTGGCTTTCCCTGAGTGATCGTGCGGGTCCACTCCCACGAAGTCTCTGCTGGTCTGCCTACTTCTGCGTGTTGGGCGTGAGCGGTTCCGATGAGTCTTTGAAGAAATGTGGTAGCGGTGGGTTTTTCGGTATGACTGGTATCCGAGACAGGAATCGTGGCAATCTCGGCAAATGAGGTGTTTTCGGGTGCTTCTTCAAACTCGACCTGATCCTGAATAATATTTTCGGCATCGATAAGTTGAATTTCATCGTCGCTATTTTTCATCCTCATCTTTGTCGTCTCGTCGCTAAGGATCAGGTAGCCATTTTCTGGAATTGAGGCCGATACAGGGAGGATAAATGTTTTTCCTTCTTTATTTTGTATCTTCCAGTTGGCGAGTGAGATCGGTTTATCCGTCTTGTTGTGAATCTCGATCCACTCTTTTCCTGTGTCAGCGCCGGCAGGGTTCGGAAGAAGTTCTGATATTTCGACGACGGTTGGCTTGGTCGCTTCTGTTGGTTCTGTTGGCTTGGTGAGTTCTTTTGACTCCTCATCTTCTCCGCTCAATATATTTTCCTCTTCGGGCGTTGTGCGCGTGGTGAGTTGCCAGGTGTTTGACTTGGTGATTGCCCAGCTCTGGCCCGATTCGGTTTTTTCATAGGCAAATGCGGAGACAATTTTTTTCTCTGCATTGAAGAGGCGAACGCTATCGGTGGAGTTGTTCAGGGTGATGTTGGTGAGAGAGTTTTTGAGAAGAAGAAAACTTTCTGGTCCGATGGTTTGCGTGGTGAAGGTGAATGGTTTACTGCCGCCTTCTGCGTCGTCGAGTTGCCAGCCGGTGAGCTGAACGGTGTGATCGCTCGTGTTCCGGATTTCGATCCACTCGTTGCCCTCATCATTTCCTTCCGGGTCAGGAAGAAATTCACTCAGGGTAAGTTCGTTGGTTGCGATGGGGTCATTGCTCGTGGGAGGCAGTACTGGTTCCATGGTTGTATTTGCCACACTCCAGTCCGCTCGAGTGTCGGTATCGATACTCCTTGTTCGTTTAAAGATCGTATTTTTTTCGAGGGTTGCGCTGGAGATACAGGTTGAGAGATCGCCAGCCCAGCTGGTGGTAAGTTTGAGAAAGTCTTCCTGCTCCTGGGTCGTAGGCTTTGCATTCACCCAGCAGACTGCGTCATGAATCTGGCCCTGGTCATCAACAAGTATAAGTTGATCGGTGGTTGCGGTGAGATTACCGATTTCTTGCAGATGAATTTTCTGGCCGGTTGTGACCTGCTGGTTCAGGGTCGTGAGGGTGGTGTCGATCGTGGTGATTTTCCAGTCTTTGAGTTGCGTACCTTTTCCACTGTTGCCGTCGTCGAGCACCGTGAGTTCGACAAAATCGATGGCACTATTAAAGCTGAACTGTGAAATCTGGAGGTTAAGAGAGGGGAGGACGCAGGGTGCCAGAGGAGCGGCGAGTGCCGTGAGTTGGAAGCTCAGAGTTGCTATCGCACCCATGATGAGGCGGCGTGAGTAGTTCATATAGAAAGGATGTTAAGAAATATCGATGATCCACACGCTACGCTCTCGACATTACCGATCCCTAACATTTTCTTGAAAAATTCCTAAAAAATTGTTTAATTCTAAAGCTGAATGGCCACTTCATTGACGCATTCGGGAAAT
>SXGS01150618.1_pt1 | contig 17916 bp, 9 predicted proteins | sample 3174681 | NCBI WGS metagenome assembly SXGS01 (sample SAMN11356861, study PRJNA531348) | freshwater metagenome | isolation source: freshwater sample F1-80 | place: China: Fuxian Lake, Yuxi | collected 2017-12-25 | reverse complement strand
GGTCGGAACGAGTCGGATCTTGTGGGCAAGGATCATATCATCCTCCATCTCGAACTCGTTTCGAACGACCCAGACGACTCTTAGTCTGAACAAACGAACCCCCACCGTCAAGAACTTTCTACAAGACTTCTCAAGTTATTCAGAAGCAGCTCCAACCTCCTCCGCGCCGCCGAGCTTGGACGACGATCCGCGCCTCAGACCTCCTCCTGCTGCTGCGCAACTCATCAAGCCTCCTCCACGCCGCCGAGCTTGGACGACTGCGCCGCCGTCGACCCAGCGACGGCCTCGACAGACACCCCCTTCTCCCCCGAGCCCGAGAAGACCCGGCTCAAGAAGTCCCCGAAGTCCTCCGCCAGCGTCGTCATCACCGGCACCACCACCAGCGTCAAGAGCGTGGCCACCGTCAGCCCCGCGGCCACCGAGCGCGCCATCGGCCCCCACATCTCCACCGACCCGCCGCCGATGATCAGCTTCATCTTGAAGAAGTCCACCGAGACGCCCACGACCATCGGCATCAACCCCAGCACCGTCGTGACCGCCGTCAACATCACGGGCCGGAAGCGCACCAGCCCCGCCGTGATCACCGCCTGCGTCTGCCCGTAGCCCCGCGCCCTGAGCTGGTTGGTGTAATCGATCAAGACGATCGCGTTGTTGACCACCACCCCCGCCAGCGAGATGATCCCGATGCCCACCATGATGATCCCGAAGGGCGTCCCCGTCAGGATCAACCCCCACAGCACCCCGATCAGGCTCAAGGCCACGCTGGCCACGATCACCATCGGCTGCAGGATCGAGTTGAACTGCGTCACCAGCACCAACGTGATCATGAACAAGGCCGCCAGCAGCGCCTTGGCCAGGAAGGACGCCGCCTCCTGCTGATCCTTGTTCTCGCCCGTGAAGCGCACCGCGTAACCCCGCGGCATCTCGTGATCCTTGAGCGCCTCCTGCACCCTCGCCAGCACGTCGTTGGGCAAGCTCCCCTCCGTGACGTTCGACTCCACCGTCACGACCCGATCCAGCTCCACGTGCCGGATCGACCCCGTCCCGCCCGCCGTCTCCAGCGAGGCCACCTCCCGCAGCGGGATCAGCACCCCGTCCCGACCCGGCAGCGTCAGCGACCTGACGTCCTCCAGCGTCCGCCTGTCGTCCGACTTGAGCCGCACGATCACGTCGATCTCGTCCTGGCCGTCGCGCAGCCGCGTCGCCAGCGCCCCGTTGATCGCCGACCTCACCGTGTCCGCGATCAAGAAGGTCCCAACGCCCATCAGCGCCGCCTCCCGCCTGTCCACCGACACGCGGATCTCCGGCCGCACCGCGACATAGTCGTCCTTCAAGTCCGTTATCCCCTCGACATCCTTGATCTTTGTCCTGACCTCCTGGGCCAGCTGGCCCAGGACGTGGTAATCCTCGCCGACGATCTCGATGTTGATCGGCTTGCCGCCCGGCGGACCCATCGCCTCCTTCTGCACCTCGAAGTCCGCACCCGCCTGGTGCCGCGCCCACGCCCGGACCTTCTCCATCGTCACCCGCGGATCCTCGCTCTGATCCTCGGGCTCGTTGAAGTCCACCGTAAAGAGCGAACGGTTCGGCTGCCCCTGACCCCCGGCCCCCATCCCAGGATCGCCCGCTCCCACGTTCATCACGAAGGTCTTGATGTTGTCCATCTCGGCGATCTCGGCCTCCAGCCGCATCGAGATCGCCTCCGTCGTGTTCAAGCTCGACCCGTCCGGCGTCCTGACCTTCACGAAGGCCCGCTTCGGCGTCGTCTCCGGGAAGAACTCCACCCCGTGCCCCAGCAACCCATAAGCCACGAAGGTCCCGATCAACGCCGCCGCCGATCCCGCCATCACCAGCCAGCGGTGCGCCATCGACCACACGAGCATCCGCTTGTAGAGCCGATACACCCCCACGTCGGGCACCGTCTCGCCTTCGAGCGCGTTGACCGAGCTGGCCTTCAAGAAGCCCGCGCAAAGCACCGGGTTGACGATCAACGCCACGAAGAGCGAGGCCACCAGCACCACGACGACCGTCAAGGGCAGGAAGCTCATGAACTCGCCCGTGATCCCAGGCCACAGCATCATCGGCGCGAAGGCCACCACCGTCGTCAACGTCGACGTGATCACCGGCCAGCCCACCTCCTCGACCGCGTCCCGCGACGCCTCGACCCGACCCTTGCCCTCCGAGGCGTGCCGGTAGATGTTCTCCACGATCACGATCGCGTTATCGACCAGCATCCCCAGCGCAAGCACCAGGCTGAAGAGCACCACCATGTTCAGCGTGATCCCCATCGCGTCCAGCACCAGGAAGCTGATGAACATCGACAGCGGGATCGCCGACGCCACGAACAAGCTGTTGCGCACGCCCCCCATGAAGAAGAAGAGCACCCCCACCACCAGGATCAGCCCCGTCAGGATGTTGTTCTCCAGATCCGAGACCATGTCCCGGATCATCACCGACGTGTCCGCCGTCACCGTGAACGACACCCCCTTGGGCGCCTTGGCCCTGGCGGCCTCCACCAGCACCTTGACCTCGTCCGTGATCCTCAACAGGTTCTCGCCCGCCCGCTTCTGCACCGACAGGCTCACGCTCGTCGCCCCGTTGAAGTGCGACAGCGAGGTCCGATCCTTGTAACCGTCGTTGATCACGGCCACGTCGCCGATCCGGATCGGCTGACCCTCCTGGTCCTTGATGACGATCTCGCTCAGCCCCCGCGCGTCCTTGAACTCCCCGTCGACCCGCACCATGTAGCGCATCTGGCCCACGTCCACCGAGCCGCCCGGCAGGTTGACGTTCTCTCGCCTCAGCGCCCCGAGGATGTCCCCGAGCGACACCCCGAAGTGATCCAGCAGCTTCGGATCCGCCTCGACCTGCACCTCGCGCTCCAGACCCCCGGCCAGCACCACGCTGAGCACGCCCGGCACCTTCTCGATGTCGTCCTTGAGATCCTCCCCGATCGCCTTGAGCGCCAGCACGTCCGCGTCGCCGTGGATGTTCACCAGCATGATCGGGAACTCTGAGAAGTTGATCTCCGTCAACACAGGATCCTCGGCGTCCTCGGGCAGCTCCGGCCTGGCCTTGTCCACCTTCTCCCGCATCTTCTGGATCGCCTCGGACAGATCCACCTTCGGCTCGAAGGTCACCGAGATGATGCTGGCCCCCTCCGCCGACGTCGACCGGATCTCATCCACGTCCTTGAGATCCTTGAGCTCCTTCTCGATCGGCCGCGTCACCAGCGTCTCGATGTCCGAGGGCGACACCCCGTAATAGGGCGTCGTGACCAGCACCACCGGGATCGTAATGTCCGGCGCAGCCTCCCGAGGCATCCCCACGTAGGCGATCAGCCCCCCCACCGTGATGATGAACACCATCACATAGGCCGCGATGTCGTGATCAATGGCGAAGTTCGTCGGCTTCATTGCGCCTCTCCCTTCTCACCCTTGAGCGCCTCGCCGCAGCACGCCGACGAGCCCACCACCTCCACCTCCGCGCTGCGCGGCAGGCTGTGCTGACCCACCCGGACGATCTCGGCCCCCACCCCCACCCCCGCCACCAGGACCACGTAATCATCCCTGTCCGGACCCAGCTTGACCTCCTTGCGCGACGCGACCCCGCCCTCGACCACGTACACCATCGGCCCCTTGGGCGTGTCCAGGACCACCTCGCGCGGCACCAGCAGCGCATCCTCGATCCGCTGCGTCGGCATCTCCACGATCGCCCGCATCCCGGCCCGCACCGCCCGATCCTCGTTCTCCACCACCACCTCCACCGGGAAGGTCCGGTTCTTCGTGTTGGCCTGCGCGCCCACCCGACGCACCACCCCCTCCCTGACCAGCTCCAGCGCCGGCACCTCCACCCTCAAGCGCGTCCCCTCGCGCACATGCCGAAGCTGCGACTCCGGCAAGCCCGCGCGCACCACGATCGTCTCCAGGTTGACGATCCGCACCAGCGGCTGACCCGGGTTGGCGTACTCGCCCTTGTGCATGTACTTCTTGTCCACCACGCCCCGGATGGGCGCCGACATCGAGCTCTTGCCCACCCCCATCCGCGTCATGTTCAAGGTCGAGCGGTTGTTGGCCACCACCATCCTCGCCCGCTCCACGTCCGAGGTCGTCGCCAGCCCCTTCTTCTCCAACTCCACCGCCCGAAGGTGATCCAGCTCCGACTGGCGCAGGTTCTCCTCCAGCTGGACCGCCCGGGCGCGGTCGATCCGCGCGTCGATCCGCGCCAGCCACTGCCCCGCCTCCACCGTGGCCCCCTCCTCGAAGTTCGTCTCCAGGACCAACCCCGGGATCTCCGCCGACACCGTGATCGACTCGTTCGCCTCCGTCTCGCCCGTCAAGCGCACCAGCTGCGTAAAGTCCACCGCGTCAATCTTGATCGTCTCCACCGGCGTCCGCGATGACTTCGGCTCCACGCTCGCCGCCTTGGCCTTGTCGACCCCCTCCTTCTTGCCCCCACAGCCCGACGCCAGAGACACCCCCAACAGGCACGCCAACAAGAGCCGCTCACCTTGACCCCGTCTCATCACACCTCCACCCCGATTGGCCTCGGCCGCACCCCATCCATCAACTGCTTGACCAGCACCCGCGCCGTCTTGACGTCCAGAGACACCGGCTCCCCCGACAAGAACAAGAGCATCGGCATGTGGATCAGCCCGAAGATCTGCAGCAAGGCCAGATCCACGTCCGCCACGGACACCTCCCCCCGCTCGATGCCCCGCAGCAGCAAGCCTCGCCACATCGCCTTGCCTTTATCATGAAGATCATTGAACGCATCCTTAAAGCGAAGGCGCTCATGTCCATACTGAAGATACAGAAAAAGCCGCGCCACGTCCGGCGACTCCTTGATCAACCCGAAGTACAACAGGATCAACGCCACCAGCGCCTCGTCAAAGGGCTTGTCCTGCGCGCTGATCGCCGCCACACCCGCGTTGACCGCCTCCGTCGCCTCCTCCAGCACCGCCAGGAAGAGATCCTCCTTGTTGCCGAAGTAATAGTAGACCATCGGGTTCGTCACACCCACCGCCTGCGTGATCTCCCGGATCGACGTCGCCGAAAATCCCTTGAGCGCAAACAGGCGACACGCCTCGCTCAAGAGCCTGGCCCGGATCGCACCCTTCTCCCCAACCTCAAGGCCCTCACTCGACATCATACCCTCTCTCGACCCCCCGACCGCCCTTCACTTAACAAACGTTAAGCAAGCCTCGACCTTGATACACAAGCCCAGATGCAACATCAAGCCTCCAGAGTGCAAATTGTTGATGTTATCTGGATCCTGGCCGGCCCCCGGGCTCCCTCAGAGCGCCGCGCGCGCCGCCTCGCAGCGGGCCAGCGCCTCGATGAAGTAGCCCCTGTCCAGCACCGCGCGGTAGGAGTCCGCCCGCACAAGGTAGAGATCGCGCGTCCGCTTCAGGCCCATCGGCGCACCCGTCCTGGCGTCGCGCACGTCCACGATCCGCGCGTCATCCTCAAAGACGTTGTCGTCAAAGAAGATCGCGTGCACCGACCGATCGCTCGGATCAACCCTCAAGGGCTTGCCCGCGCTCGCCTTGAAGCCCGAGCGCGCCCACCAGGGATAGTCGTCCCGCAGCGCGAAGGCCCCGCCCACCTCCAGGTGCCCCCAGACCTCCTCGGGCCTCTCCAGCACCTGCGCCGCCCTCGCCCTGTAGAACGAGAGCGGGTTGGCAAAGGGCGCGCTGTCACAGCCCCCCGGCCTCGCCACCACCCCCAGCGCCAGCGACACCGCCGAGGCGTCGTCGCCCACCTCACCCCCTCGATGCACCGCGCCGTACCTGCGCGCGTCCCCCAGATCGATCCTCAGATCGAGCCCGCCGTCCCGACCATCCAGCGCCGCGCCGGGGTACATGGGGTGCCGACCCTCGCAGAAGGCGTTGAGCTCGGCCACGATCTCCGGGATGTCCCCCCCGTAGGTCCGGATGACCAGCGTCACCTCACGCCCCTTCGCCTTCAAGTCCATCAACAGCTCGAAGAAACTCGGCAAGAGCCTCACATTGCCCTCATCCAGGCCCGCCACCTGCGCCCACCCCTGCCCCCTGATCGCCTCCTTGACCGACTCGGGCAGCGCCAGCGCCTCCATCAAGCGTTGATGAAAGGGACCCAGGCCCTCCCCCGCGTTGCCCTTCTTGACGAAGTCTCGCTTGAGCGCAAAGCGCCGCTTGCGAAGCTCCGGCTGACCCTGCACGTAGTCCCCGTACAGCACCGCGCCCCGATCCGCGCTCACCAACGAAGGCTCCTCACCATTCCACCGCCACCGCCCGCCCGACACATGGCCCCAGCTTGTCCAGTACAAGATCTGGGAGCACGACAGGCTCGCGTCGATCTTCTGGATCTTGTCGTCGACCAGGATCGTCTTGTTGACGTCGAAGTGCAGCACCAGGCGAGGTTTTTCCATAGTTCGACTCACGTCATCCGAACGCCCGGGATGCCCGGGCGACGGGTCCTTGTCTCACGGTCTTCCATCCGGCTCCTGGGCGGCTCAAGGCGACAGCGTCCGGACGAGCCTGAAGCCCAGACAGTCGCAGCTCTCCTGCGCGCTGAGGCTCAACCGAAAGGCCAGCCGGCAGTCCTCGCCCCTGTCGCTCCAGGCCCCCCCTCGGAACAGCCGCTCGTCGCCCAGGTCTGGGCCCGTCGGATCGACCTGCGGCCCCTCCTCATAAGGACCGACCGCATCCCAGACCCACTCCGAGACATTGCCCACCATGTCGAAGAGCCCGAAGGCGTTGGGCCTCAGGCTCGCCGAGGGCCCTGGCCCCGCGCAGGTCGCCGTCTCCGGGATGATGTTCGACAGGTCCGCGCACCCCTGGAAGTTCGCCGCCGCGTTGGCGCAGTAGCGCCCCTCCAGCTCCAGCACCGGATCATCGTCGCACGCCGACCGCGTCAGATCGCCGCCATGCAGAGAGGTCGTGGCGCCTGCCCGGGCGGCGTACTCCCACTCGGCCTCCGTCGGCAGACGCCAACCCTCGCACCGCACCACGTCGCCCTCCGGCGCGTTGATCCCCACCTCGAAGCAGCTCAACGACCCCGCCGCTCCCTCCCCGGTGCACCCCTGCAGCGCGTAGCACTCGGCCAGGCCCTCCGACCTCGACATCGCGTTGGCGAAGGCCAGCGTCGACCACCACGAGACCTTCTCCACCGGACAGGACGCGCCGCAGCCCGGGAACCTCGACGGGTTCTGGCCCATCAGCCCCTGCCACAGCCCTTGCCGGACCTCGGTGGCCTGCATCAAGAAAGGCCGCGTGATCGTCACCTCGTGCAGCACCTCCTCCGCGTTCCTGAAGCCCTCCTGCGGCGGCGACCCCATCTCGAAGCTCCCCTCGGGGATGTAGGCCAGCCCCGACGGCGCGCAGCGCCCATTCGAACACCTCGCCGGGCCACAGTCCGAGTCTTGCGCGCACGCCCGACCGCACACCGGATCGCACGCCACCGCCTCCGGCCCATCGCACGCCAGGACACCCAGGCTGCACGGCCCGCACGGCCCACCCGGCTCGCCCTCCAGCACCCCACAGCCCCCGCACGCATTGCCGCTGTCGCCCTCGCAGGCCAACGCCTCCGGCCCATCACACGCCAGCCGCCCGCGCCCGCACTGCCCGCACGCCTGATCGGGCGAGCCCTCCAGCACCCCGCACCCTCCGCACGCGTTGACCGCCGGGCAAGGATCATTGTTGGGATCGTTGTTGGGCGTATTGTTCGGATCGTTGTTCGGATCGTTGTTGGGCGCCTCGATCTCCAGGTTGCCCTCGCAGGTCCCGCCGAGCTGATTGCTGTTGCGCCCGTCCGGGCAGGTCGTGCTGGACCACAGGATCCCATCCACGACCGCGCCGCCCATCCTGGCCCCGGTCAGATCCGCGCCGGCGAGGTTGGCCGAGGTCAGATCCGCGCCGCTCAGGTTCGCCCGGATGAGCAGCGTGCGGGCCAGGGTCGCCTCCCGAAGGCTCGCGTTGGACAGATCCGCGCCGGTGAAGTTGGCCCCCGTCAGATCCGCCCGGTCCATCGCCTGGCCCGACAGATCGAGCCCCGGGCAGGACGTCCCTGGCTTGATCTCGCAACCCCCGATCGTCAAGAATTCGCGCGGCTCGTCCGAGCACCCGACCAGCACGCCGATCATGACCCCAAGCCAGCACCTCATCATGACCCTCTCGCTCCTTGGTCAACCCATGAAGGCATTGAAGTGACCTGCATGGAGCAAGTCAATCCCTGGGCTCAGATCCATCCGCGCGGACGAGCGTTGATGGGCAGACGTGCGGATCTGCCAACAAGAAGAGGACCCCACCCATGCCAAGACTCAAGCGCGCGGCGACCCTGATCGCCCTGGTTACCACGCTGACCTCGTGCCTCGACGGCCAGCACGCCCGCAAGGACGAGCCCATCACCCCCGAGCCCGCGCCGCGCGCCACGATCGCCGGCACCGTCGAGGTGGTCGACTCCAGCGATGACCCCGCCCTCGGCGGCGAGCCCCTGGCCGACGACGCCGAGGTCGGCCTCAAGGTCGTCCAGCCGCCGCTGGACCCCAGCCCCTCTCCGGACCCCTCCCCGAGGCTCCCCCTGAGCGACCCGCGCGACACGGTCAAGACCCTCACGGCCCACTTCGACACCCTCAACGCCGCCCAGATCCACGTCCAGACCGACAAGCCCCTCTACCGACCCGGCGAGTCGATCTGGATCCGCGCGTGGTTGCTCAACAAACGCGAGCGCACGCCGCTCGACGGCGCAGGCGGCGCGCTCCTGCAGCTCATCAGCCCCAAGGGCGCCGTCGTCATGGAGAAGCGGGTCCAGGCCGTCGGCGACCTGACCACCAACGACTTCGAACTGCCCCTGGGCGTGCCCGGCGGCGAGTACATCATCCGGGTCCAGGAGCTCGGCGGCCGGGCCGTCGAAGAGCGCCCCGTCATCGTCAGCAGCTACGAGCCGCCGCGGATCAAGAAGACCCTCGACTTCGTCCAGAAGGCCTACGGCCCCGGCGACGAGGTCGCCGCCACCCTCAAGATCGAGCGCGCCACCGGCGAGCCGCTGGCCAACAAGGCCCTCGAAGGCCGCGTCCGCCTCGACGGCCAGGAGCTCCCCGCCTTCTCCATCCGCACCAACGAGCACGGCGGCGCCGTCGCGCGCTTCTCCCTGCCCGCCCAGATCGAGGCCGGCGACGGCCTGCTGACCGTCATGGTCGAGGACGGCGGCGTCACGGAGTCCATCAGCCGCCGCGTCCCCATCGTCCTGGACAAGGTCCGCCTGACCCTGTTCCCCGAAGGCGGCCAGCTCGTCGAAGGGCTCGCCGGCCGCGTCTACTTCCAGGCCCTCGATCCCCTCGGCGAGCCCGCCGACGTCCGGGGCCTCGTCGTCGACGACCAGGGCCGCGAGGTGGCCACCTTCGCCAGCCACCACGACGGCCTCGGCCGCTTCGACCTCACCCCGCGCCCCGGCCGCACCTACCACGCCCGGATCACCGCCCCGACGGGCATCAAGGAGCACTACAAGCTCGACAACGTCGCCGCTCAGGGCTGCGCCCTGACCAGCTTCGACGACCTCGACGGCCAGATCCCCGCCCTGCGCGTCGCCGTGCGATGCTCCTCCCCCCGCGAGGTCATCGTCACCGCCGTCCACCAGAGCCGCCTGATCGACGCCGCCCGCGTCGCCGCCTCCCCCGACGCCGCCGCCGTCGTCCACCTCAAGGCCAAGGACGACGCTCTGGCGCTCGCGCAGGGCGTCGCCCGCGTGACCGTCTGGGACATGGACCGAAACCCCCTGGCCGAGCGCCTCGTCTACCGGAACCGCCGCAACACCCTGCGCGTCGAGATCCAGCCCAGCGCCGATCATTACGGCCCCCGCGACACCGCCGAGCTCTCCGTGCGCACCTTCGACGCCCAGGGCCGCCCGACGCCGGCCTCCCTGGCCCTCTCCGTCGTCGACGACACGGTCCTGAGCTACGCCGACGACGAGACCGGCCACATGCTCAGCCGCCTCCTGCTCGAACAGGAGCTCCCCCAGCCCGTCGAGGACCCCAACTTCTACCTCGACCTCACCGAGCCGAAGTCCGCGCTGGCCGTCGACCTGCTCATGGGCACCCTCGGCTGGCGCCGCTTTGACTGGAAGCTCGTCTTTGATCCGCCCCCCGTCGTCACTCGCCGGGACTTCAACTTCGACGACGTCCTGATCGACGGCGCCCTGGCCATGCCCCAGGGCGCCATGCTTGAGCGCGCCGAGGAAGAGGGGCCCGCCTTCTTCGGCGTCGCGGAGGCGCCCCAGGCCGCAGAGCCCGAGATCATGAACGAGCCCCCGGCCATCGCCGCCGAGGCGAGGATCCAGGCCATCGACGCCCAGCCCGCTCTGGGCGGGCTGGACCTCGGCGCCAACGTCTTCGGGGGCGACATCGCCCAGGGCCAGCACCGCTTCGACGTCGGGCGACAAGCGGCCGCGCGCGACATGGACTGGGAGGGGGCCAAGAACGAGCGCTTCGCCCTCCAGTGGGCGCCCATGCGCGTCTTCCCCGTGCCCGCTCACAAGCCCGGCTTCGAAGGCCCCCGCACGGACTTCCGGGACACGATCTTCTGGGCTCCCGAGGTCAAGACCGATGACAAGGGCGAGGCGAAGGTCAGCTTCCCGCTCTCGGACGCGATCACCTCCTTCCGGGTGAGCGCCGAGGGCGTCGGCGCAGGCGCGCTGGGCCGCGCCGAGTCCGTCATCGCCTCCAGCCTGCCCTTCAGCATGACCGTCAAGCTGCCCCTGGAGGTCACCCGCGGCGACGCCGTCCGCATGCCCCTGACGTTGACCAACAACCAGAGCGCGGACCTCCAGGTCCGGATCGAGGCCACCTTCGGCGAGGGGCTCGCCTTCGAGGGCGAGCCCGCCTTTGACCTCTCGCTGCCCGCAGGCAGCCGCAAGAGCTTGATCTTCCCCGTTAAAGTTGAAGGCGGCGCCTCCTCGGCGGCGGTCTCCTTCAAGGCCAGCGCGGGCGCCCTGAGCGACAGCTTCGAGCGCACGCTGGCCGTGGTCGCGCCGGGCTTCCCGCAGTCCTTCTCGGCCGGGGGCGAGCTTGAGCACGGCAAGGCCACCTACGAGTTGGACCTGACCGGCGCCATCGAGGGGACCCTCTCGGGCGTCGTCAAGCTCTACCCGAGCCCCGTCGCCACGATGGTCTCCGGCCTGGAGGGGATGCTGCGCCAGCCGGGCGGCTGCTTCGAGCAGGCCAGCAGCACCAACTACCCCAACCTGATGGTCATGCAGTACCTCAAGCAGCACCAGGTCGAGGACCCCGCGCTCTGGCAGCGCTCCGGCGCGCTGCTCGACGACGGCTACCGCCTGCTGACCGGCTACGAGAGCAAGCAGAAGGGCTACGAGTGGTTCGGCGGCGACCCCGGCCACGAGGCTCTGACGGCCTACGGCCTGATGGAGTTCGCCGACATGAAGGGGGTCTACTCCGGCGTCGACGCCGCCATGCTCGAGCGCACCGCCGCGTGGCTGCGCGGCCGCCGCGACGGCAAGGGCGGCTACCTGCGCAACGATCGCGCCCTGGACAGCTTCGGCCAGGCCGCCGCGCCCGTCACCGACGCCTACATCACCTGGGCGCTGGTCGAGGCCGGCTTCGGCGGCCCCGAGAGCCGCGCCGAGATCGAGGCCCAGGCCCGCGCCGCCTCCACCGTCCAGGACCCCTACCTGCTGGCGCTGGCCACCAGCACGCTGCTCAAGAGCCCCGGCTTCGAGGACAAGGGCCGCGAGGCCGCCCGCAGGCTGGCTCGCCTGCAGGACAAGGACGGCTCCTTCAAGGGCGCCGATCACAGCATCACCCGCAGCGGCGGCGAGAACCTCCTGATCGAGTCCACGGCGCTGGCCGCGCTCGCGCTCCTTGAGGCCAACGCCCACCCCGAGCCCGTGATGCGCGCGGTCAAGTGGCTCAACGGCAACCGCAGCGGCTTCGGCCAGTGGGGCACCACCCAGGCCACCGTCCTGGCCCTCAAGGCCATGTCCCGCTACGCCGCCTCCTCACGCCGGACCCGCAGCGCCGGCTCCATCACCGTGCTCGTCAACGGCGCCCTCGCCGGCGAGGTCGCCTACAAGGAGGGCCACCGCGACACCATCGCCATCGAGGGCCTCGTCGACCACCTCAAGGCCGGCCGCAACACCATCGAGGTCATCCACGAGGGCAAGGAGTCGATGCCCTTCAGCGTCCTGGTCGAGCACCGCTCGGCCACCCCCGCCACCAGCCCGCAGGCCACCATCGACCTGACCACCGAGATCGACCGCGCCGACCTGCGCCTCGGCGAGGTCGCCCGGCTCACGGCGCGCGTGCGAAACACCACCGACAAGGGCCAGCCGATGGTCCTGGCCCGCGTCGGCCTGCCCGGCGGCCTGACCTCCCAGACCTGGCAGCTCAAGGAGCTGCGCGACAAGGGCCTCATCGCCTTCTACGAGACGCGCCCCCGCGAGGTCATCCTCTACTTCAGAGACATGAAGCCCAATGAGATCAAGGAGATACCCATCGATCTGGCCACGACCACGCCCGGCACCTACGAAGCCCCGGCCTCCAGCGCCTACCTCTACTACACCGACGAGCACAAGACCTGGCGCGCCGGCCTGACCGTCACCGTCCGCTGATCGCCCCCGGCGCCGCAGCGGCCTTTCGGCCGACGTGGCGCCGGGATGCTCGGCGGCAATGGTTCGGTCAGTTTTTGAGGTCCTTGATGCCGATCACGGCGAGTCGACTCCGATGGGTGGGATCACGGCCCCTCCGTCGAGGGCGATCGGGCGGAGGACACGTCGATCATGACGGGTCGGCTCCGGTGGATGGGATCACGGTCCCTCCGCCGAGCCCCCCAGGCTCGCGCCTGGGGCTACAGGCCAGGGACGCCCCTGCGGGGCTGGCGACGGTGTGTCAGCAGGTATGGGGTGTGTCCCTCATCTCCAAGGCCCGTGTTGAGGATGCCGGTTGTTGTCTGGGACACGACGCCGGCAGGTTGACGCCCCGTCGAGAGCCCCGAAGGGGCGTCCCTGGCCTGTAGCCCCAGGCGCGAGCCTGGGGCGGGCCGACGTGGCGCCGGGACGCTCGGCGGGCTCCAGCCTCAGAAGTGGAGCTGGGAGAAGTCGCACACCGGCTCGTAGCCCATGCGCGCGTAGATCGCGTTGCTCGTCGGGTTGCTCAGGTCCGTAAAGAGCGTCACGAACTCAAAGCCCTCGTCCAGCAGCCGCTGGCTCAAGGCCGCCACGAGGTTCGAGGCGTAGCCCCGGCCCCGCGCCTCATCCGGCGTGTAGACCGCGTTGATCCGGGCGCTGCGCGGGCTGGCCTCCGAGAACGCGGCCATCGAGGCCGGCTCGCCCTCCGGCCCCACCCAGCAGAAGGTGCGCCCGAGCAGCCGCCGCGCCGCCGCCTCCCCCGCCTCGGTGACCTGCACGGCCACGTCGCGCTGAAACGCGCTGAACCACAGCGACATCAACGCCAGATCCGACGCCTCGAAGGGCCGCATCGCCCCCGGCGCGGGCCGCGGCGCCCTGACCGCGTCCAGCCTGAAGATCCGCTGCCGCTCCTCCCTCCTGACCGCCCGCCCGCTCAGATCGGCGTAGCGCCGCGCGGTCCCCGCCACGCTCCCGACGCCCGGGACGCCCGGGCTCGCCTCGACGATCGGCCAGAGGTCGTCGTCGCCGGCCTCGGTCAAGAGCAGGTTGAAGGGCGGCGTGCGCATGAAGGCCGCGCGCACCTCAGGCCCTCGGCGCACCACCCCAAGCAGCGGCGGCGCCTTGTAGCGCGGATCGCCCTCGTCGAGCTGCCGAGCGATGTTGAGCATGAAGGCGTACTTCGCCTCCTCGGCCCGCAAGAGCCCGCCGGCCGCCTCCAGGAAGCCCCGCGCGCTCTCAAAAAGCTCCGCCCTCGGCGACTCGCTCTCCGTCGCCCCCCTCCTCCCGCCGACCGCGTCGTTGACGGCGCCCGCTGGCCCTGATCGCGAGCCCTGATCGCGGGCGCCCTGCCGCCCCGACGATCCTCTCCTCACGGCCCCCGCGCCGAGGCGGGCCAGCGCTGCGGCCGCCTCCGGGGTGACCGGATCGAGGCCATCGGCCCAGACCTCCAGATCCGGGAGGCTGTCGACCCCCCAGAAGAGCTCTTCGCCGTCGAGGCCAGCCTCGCCGACGAAGAAGGTCGGCACCCCGAAGACGCCCCTATCCAGCGCGGCCTGCGTGGCCCCCGCCAGCTCGGCCTTGACCTCCGGCGCCCTCGTCCGGGCGACGAGCCCCGCGCCGTCGAGGCCCGCGCCGTCGAGCACCGCCGCAATCGCCGCGTCGTCCCCAAGGTCCGCCCCCGCCGACCACCCGGCCCCAAAGAGCGCGTCGATCACCCTGCCCTGATCCTCGCCCGCGACCGACTTGAGCGACACGCGCAGCGCCGTCAGCGGCCGAAAGGGGTGGGCGGCCGGGCCCACGAAGGGCAGCCCACGCCGCGCGGCCGCCCGCGCGACGGCCTTCATCGTGTAGAGGCGCTTGGGCTCGATCTCGGCAGGCCCAAGCTGCCCCCAGTGGTCCAGCAGCGCAGGAAAGAGCACGGGGTTCGCCCTGATCGCCCACCCTCGACTCTCACAAAGCGCTCGGACATCCAGCCAGCCAAGCCATGCGAAAGGGGACAGGTAATCAAAATAGAAGTCGACGGTCTTCATTCAAGCCCCCGATGCGAGCGCGACGCCGCGCGGGTACGAGCCAGCGCGGGGCGCCGTCGGAAACAGTCGCTGAACAGGATGTCGTTGATCCCGTTGATGATACCCCAGAACGCTTCCATGCCCCCACGTTCGATGACGATTCGCCACCTATAGAGCCGACGGCCCCGCGCGGTGTCAAGCAGCCCGCCCGCCCCTCAGAGCGCCCGCTCGCCGGTCTGCACGCGCCACAGCTGCGCGTAGATCCCCCCCTCGGCCAGCAGCGCCTCATGGCGGCCCGACTCGCGCACCTCGCCCTCCTCCATGACGATGATCCGATCCGCGCTCCGGATGGTCGACAGCCGGGGCGCGATCACGATCGTCGTCCGCCCCGCCGTGATCCGCGACAGCGAGCGCTGGATCGCCGCCTCCGTCTCGTTGTCCACCGCCGAGGTCGCCTCGTCCAGGATCAAGACCGGCGGATCCTTGTACAGCGCCCGCGCGATCGACATCCGCTGGCGCTGGCCCCCCGAGAGCTTCTGCCCGCGCTCGCCGATGACCGCCTCGTAACCCCCCGGCAGCCTCTCGATGAACCCATGCGCCTCGGCCGCCTGACCCGCCGCCTCGATCCTGTCCGCCGCCGCCGACCCCGCGCCGCCATAGGCGATGTTCTCCCGCACGCTGCCCTGGAAGAGGAAGACCTGCTGGCTGACCAGCCCCACCGCGCCGCGCAGATCCCCGAGCCGCAGCCCCTTGATGTCGCGGCCGTCGAGCAGGATCCGCCCCGACCCGGCGTCGTAGAAGCGCAGCAGCAGGTTGACCAGGGTCGTCTTGCCGCTGCCCGTCGACCCCACGATCGCCACCGTCTGCCCCGCCTCGACGCGGAGGCTGAAGTCCTTCAGGACCGGCGGCCGCCCCGGGTAGGCGAAGGTGACCGCCTCGAAGACCACCTCCCCCCGCACCGCGCCGACCTCAAGGGCCTCCTGGCCGCCCTCGATGGACACGGCGGTGTCCAGCAGGTCCAGCACCCGAGCCGTCGAGGCCATCGCCCGCTGGTAGAGATCGAAGGTCTGCCCGAGGCGCGTCAGCGGCCACAGGAGCCGCTGGGTCAGGAAGACCATCACGCCGTAGGAGCCCACGGCCAGCGACCCGCTGAACGCCAGCTCCCCGCCCACCACCAGCGTCGCCGTGAAGCCCACCACGATCACCATCCGGATCAAGGGCGAGAAGGCCGAGCTCAGGCGGATCGCCCGCCGGTTGGCCTCCCGGTAGGCGGCGCTGGCGGCCTCGACCCGCTCGACCTCGAAGCCCTCGGCCGTGAAGCTCTTGATCGTCGCGATCCCCGACAGGTTGTTCGACAGCAGCCCGTTGACCTCCCCGGCCCGCTCGCGCACCTCCGCGTAGCGCGGCGCGATCCGGCGCTGGAAGGCCATCGACCCCCACAGGATGAAGGGCATCGGCAGCAGCGCCATCCACGCCACCCCGGGCGCCAGCGCGAAGAAGGCCGTGCTGATCACCACCACCGTCGTGCCGACCTGGAGCAGATCGTTGGCGCCGCCGTCCAGGAAGCGCTCCAGCTGGTTGATGTCGTCGTTGAGGATCGACATCAGCCCCCCCGTGCTCTGATCCTCGAAGTAGGCCATCTCCAGCCGCTGCACGTGCCCGTAGGCGTCCAGCCGCAGGTTGTGCTGGAGATCCTGGGCCAGATGCCTCCACAGCACCCCGTAGGCGTACTCGAAGACCGACTCCAGGCCCCAGATCACCACCGTGAGCCCGGCCAGCGCCCAGAGCTGCTCCGTGACCGACTCGAAGCCCAGCCGCGCGATCATCGACGCCTCGCGCTCCACCACCACGTCGATGGCCGCCCCGATCAACGCAGGCGGCGCGAGGTCAAAAATCTTGTTCAATATCGAACAGATGGACGCCACCCAGAGGAGGCGATGGCGACCCCTCGCGTATCCGACGAGGCGCTTGAGGGGGTGTCTCGGGCTCATGAGTTCTCCTGGTCGATGCGCCCGCGCTGAAAAGGGCGAGGAGCGCGTCGAGCGCGCACGTCAAGGCGACAAGGGGGAGCGGGGCGCGGACCTCGGGGCAGGCGCGCCGCGGCAACAAGGGCGAGCGGGGCGCTGGCCTCGGGGCAGGCGCGCCGCGCTGAGCGGTCAACGATCAGCCGCCGGTCGCCTTCTTGAGGCGCCCTGGGGCGAACTCCCAGGGCTGGGGCAGCCCTCGGGCCAGGGAGACGATCTGGGAGCCGCGCAGGCTCAGGGCGTCGTCGGGATCTGCGGTCTCCAGCGCGCCCTCGATGGACAGGACGGCGGCGGCGGCCAGCCACGCCAGCAGCAAGCCCTTGAGGCCGCCGAGCGCCGCGCCGCCGAGCCGGTCCAGCGTCGACGGGTCCTCGTCCTTGTCCCGCACGCCCCGCAGGATGAAGTGCCCGACGACCGAGGCGATCCCGAAGATGACCGACCCGCCAAGCGCCATCAGCCCGAAGTCGACGAAGGGCGCCCCGGCCGTCGTCTCCCCGTAGATCAGCACCGACATCACCGCGCCGGCCGGCCGCGCGGCCACGATCGACAGCACCACCGCGGCCACCTGGAGGATCTGGGCCAGCGCCCCTCGCCTCGCCCCCCAGGCCAGGAGCGAGATCACGATAATGAGAGCTACGATGTCCAGCGCCATTGCGCCCCCCCGAACTCCTGCTCGCCCTGGCGAGCGTGTTGAGGGCCTCCGACAAGGCCCGGGCCCTTCGACGGCCAGCCGGCCGACCCCTTCAGCGCCACCTCAGCCTGCCCCGCCAGCTCCTCAAGCGCGCTCCTCCCCCCGACCCGCCAGCGCCTTCCGGCGGCGGCGCTGCTCCGGGGCGCCTCGCTGGGCGCGGCGCTCGCGCTCGATCTCGGCGCGGCTCATCCCCACGTCCTCGCGCCAGCGCGCCTTCTGCAAGACCACGTCGCCCACGGCGGCGACGATCAGCACGGCCAGCAGCTGCCACAGCGCGTCGGCGCCCACCTGCGCGGCGGCCTCCAGCCCTCCCGCGCGCGACATCAGCGATCCCCGCGCGGCCCGCGACAGGAGATCCCAGATCGCGCCAGCCCCGATCGCGGCCAGCGCAAGGCCCACCAGCCCGCCGAGGCCCGCGTCGGCCGCCCGCCGACTGAGCTGGCCGCCGGGGAGCCTTGGACCGAAGCGCGCCAGGCTCGGGGTCAGGCGCCCCGGGGTCCAGCCCGGACCCGCCAGCAGGGCCGTGACCGCCGCGACGGCCGCCCACACCCCCAGCGCCAGCGGCAGGACCCCCG
>SXGS01297116.1_pt1 | contig 17918 bp, 13 predicted proteins | sample 3174681 | NCBI WGS metagenome assembly SXGS01 (sample SAMN11356861, study PRJNA531348) | freshwater metagenome | isolation source: freshwater sample F1-80 | place: China: Fuxian Lake, Yuxi | collected 2017-12-25 | reverse complement strand
GGTTTCGAAGTCTATTTGCGCTTCCTCGTCGGCGGAGTGGACTCGGCGGTCCTCGATGCCGTCCGGACCCTCGGCCCTCGCATCGTGGATCTCAACATGGGCGGCACGGCCGCCGCCGACGACGCGGTACCGGCGCTTTTGGCTTGCACCGAGCTGCGCCGGCTCTCGTTGCAAGGGACCGCCGTCCGGGATGCGGGCGTCGCGCGGCTCGCCGAGCTGCCGCGGCTGACGTCGCTCAATTTGTACGAGACCCGAGTGACGGATGCCGCGGTCGACGCGCTAGCGAAAAGCCCGGGCCTGCGGCGCGTCTATCTGTGGCGTACCGAGGCCTCGCCCGAGGCGATGGCGCGGCTTCGCGCCGTGCGGTCCGGCTTGCACGTCGAAGGCGGAACCGAACTCTTGGAGCCCGTCGCGGCTACGAAGTAGTTTCGTCGTCGTCGGCCGCTTCCGCTCCGCCGAAGCCGGCGTCGATGCGGCTCCGGATCGCACGGTTCACGCCTTCCATCAATGAGGAGTAGTCGGCTTGGGCCTTGGCGAGTTCGCGGAGGTCCGCTTGCTCCTGCACCCGCCGAGCGACGTCCGCATAGCCGCGCTTTTCGGCCGGCTCGATCGGCTGCATGTTGCGTTCCTTGTGGGCGATCGTGAGCCGCACCTGCTCGTACTCCTCCATAAGAGCCTTGAGCTCCGGGCGGGCGAGGACGCGGTTTTCGACTTCCCGTAGCCGGCGGAAGCGTTCGTCTTCGGCGATCATCGCGCCGAGTTTTTCCGCGAGAGCCGTAATGTCGTCGGTCATAGCGGAGAAACGTACCAAGGCCTCGACTGCGGGCCTCGTGGCCGTCCGGCGGGCAGGGGCGTCGGCGATCTTTCGGCTTAGGGCGCGGAAAGCTCTTCCCGCGACACCGTGAAGAGGTCGCTGCAGAAAGCACAGGTGACGCGGCTTTCCTCGGGGTATTCGCCGGTCTCCGGCGGCGGTCCGAGTTGTTTCAGAATGCCGACGACCTTGTCCCGCGAGCAGCGGCAGCCGAAAGCGACGGTCCGCGTCCTAAGGATGCGGAAAACCCGGTCCGGTCCGAGCAGCGCTCGTACGAGCGCTTCGGGATCGCGCCCGAACGGCATGGCGGCCTCGGCGCGGAGGGAGATTTCCGCTCCGAGTTCGTCGAATTCCTGACGCGTGCAACCGGGCATGGCTTGCAGCAAGGCGCCGGAAGCGAACGTGAGCTGGCGGTCGTAGCCGTGGTCGATCCACATGCGCGACGGGATCTGCGTGGATTCTTCGAGCGCCGCTTCGAGATCGCTCGCGATGTCGCCGTTCCGGAGCGCGGTGATGCCCTTGTAGACCACTTGGGCGCCGGTGCTGCGGATGAGTTGCACACGGCCTTCCGGACCGACGGCCGTCGCTTGCCGCACCACGCCCTCGTCAAGGCCTGCGAGCACTTTGACGTTCGTGTAGCCCCTGAAGCGGAGGTCGACGTCGACCTCGGCCAACAACCCTTTGACGGGACCGTCGGTGCGGATCTGGATCGCCAGCCGCTCGTCGTTCTTGAGATCGGCCCCGATGAGGACGACGGCGACCGCCGCCCGGGCGAGGGTTTCCGACGCGAGTCGGCCGGAAAGATGGCGGAATTCGGCTTCGAAGGCGCTCGAAGAGACGTCGGCGACGAGCAATCGCATGTCGCGTCCCTCTAGGGCGATCTCCAGCAAGCGGTCGGCGCCGAAAGCGCTTCCGGCGGAAGTCGTTGAATTCGCAGGGCCTTCCGGCGTTTCAGGTTGCGTCATGGAAACCGAGTCGCGGCGATGCGCGGGCCGCGGCCGGAACTTAGCATCGCGACGGAGCGCCGCGTTTGCGACCCTCGTAAGGGATCGTGCCGCCCCGGTCGTTCGGGGCGGATCCCTATGAGTCCTTTACCGTCACCGACACGATTGACTGTGCTTCGCTTGGACGTCCCGGAAACCGTCGAACACGAGTCGGACGAGGCGCTGATGGTCCGTCTCATGGACGGATCGGCGGAAGCGTTCAATCTCTTGCATGCCCGGCATGCGGGCCGCATCCACGCCTTCATCGACCGCTTCACAGGCGATGCGGAGGCGGCGGACGATCTCGTCCAAGAGGTCTTTCTCAAGGTCTATCGCAACCCCCGGCTGTTCGACCCGCGCGGCAAGTTCCTGACTTGGATCTACGCCGTCGCGAGGAATGCGAGCATCGATTTCCTACGCTTGAAGCGGCTCCCGACGGTGCCGATCGCAGGCGGCGGAGGCGAAGACGATACGGGCTACGATCCGCCGACCGTGGCCCACCAAGGCCCGGAAGCGCAGGCTATGGACGGAGAGATGGCGGCGAAGGTGCAGACCCTCGCGTCGACGCTTTCGCCGAAGCTGCGCGAAGTGTTCGTGCTGTGCGCGGTGCAAGGTCTTCCTTACGAAGACGCGGCCGAGATCATCGGTTGTCCCGTCAAGACTGTGTCGTCGCGCCTTTCCCGCGCCCGGGAACGGTTCCTCAAAGAATTCCGGCGTTATCTGGACGGCGATCGTCCGGCTTTCGCGAACCCCTAGCCTCTACGATGCGTTGCAACACCTGTCGCGATCGGTTTTCAGAACGCTTCGACGCCCGTCTTTCGGCGGGGGACGCGGCCGAATTCGATGCGCACCTCGCCGCCTGCGGGGCCTGCGCTGCGGAATTCGCCGCGTTTCGTCGTGTCTTCGATGCAGTCCGGGCTGCCGCTCCGCGGCGTTCGCCGCCGCTCTTTCGGTACCCGGCGGAACTGCCCGGCGCGAGGCCGGCCGTGCTTGCCGCGCCGCGCGTCGCCGCTTGGCGACGCCCGCCGCTCCGCGTTGCGGCGGCGGTGCTCGCGGCCGTCGGACTCGGCCTCTCGCACGGCATGGTCTTCCGCTACGGCAAGGACGTCGCGGGGGAGGATCCGGTCCGGATCGTTTCGACCCCGGACACGGCGACCTTGGTGAACTCCTTCACGTTGCCGTCGAAGCTGCGCGACCACGTCGAAGCCACGGATCTCTTCCTCCGCACCGCGGCGCAGATGCCCGATGAAACCGGCAGCCGCGGCCGCGAACTCTTGCAGGCCGATTTCGACCGGCTCGACCTCGCCCGGCTGACGGACGAACTCCGTCGCTCGACCCTCGTGCAGGAAGCCGAACACGGCTCCGAGATCCGCGCCTATTTCGCCAACGTCTCGCAACTCTGCAACCTGCTCTCGGGCGAGTTCCGAGGCGGGGCGGGCGGACTCGAAGGCATCCGCGCCGCGGTGACGACGTCGCCGGTCACGCGGGATTTGGCGGTGCTCCGTCCGGTGGTCATGCCGTTCGGCTCGGGCGGCACCTTCAAGAACCGTCCGTTGGTGGCGTCGTCCTTGCGCAAGGACGAGCGCGCCCTGTTCGATTCGCGCGATGCGCGCTTGTACGGCGACCTCAATGTCGCAGTCGACGGCTTCCGTCGCTTCAGCGGCTCCGGAGAGTTCCGCGGTTCCAAATTGGCTCCGCTGGCCGACTACTTGCTGGCCGAGTCCTACGCACGGAGCGGCAACTTCGGCCCGCTCCCGGCGTTGCTCGCGCTGCTCGAACAACGCGGCGGCGCCTTTCTCCCGAACGACAACCTCGCTTCGCTCGGCGTCATGTTCGGCGCGGGCAATCAGGGCACGTCGCTCGGTAGGCAGGGACTCGTGGTGTACGGCATGCCGCCCGCCATGCAGTTGCGCATGGTCGCTTCGTTGCCGGACGGCCGCGCGCAGTTCGTCGCGGACGGCTCTTGGGAGGCGTCGGATAATGCGCTCGACTATCTGGACGAACGCGGTCTGACCATCCGTTGCTGGACCGACGCCGAAGGGCGCAAGTTCCAGATCTTGAAGGCCGGCGTGCCGCTGCAGACCGGCTTTTATCCCGGACTCTTCGCCGCGACGCGCTTGTTGATCGCGCGTCCCGACCTCGACGGAACCTTGCTTTCGCCGACCGAGTTCGATGAGAAGTACCCGCCGCGAAAGGCCGTCTTGCGCTGATCCGCGACCTCCCGGCGGACGGGAGGTTCACGACATGGCGCCGTCCGGCCCGTGTTTCTTCTTGCGGGAGGACGGCGGCGAAGCGCGAGCGTCTTTCGAGCGCATGGACCTCGCTGCTTCCGCCTTCGACGCGCTTCGCCTTCCGCCCTTGTCGTCGCCGTCGTCGCTCTCGCCTTCGTTTCCGTCGGAGCCGACCTTTCCGTCGCTTGCGGAATGCGGAGCTGCGGCGTTGCTGGCGCTCGTCGGAGGCGAAGGCCTTTCCGTCGCGCCCGACGCATGCGACCTCGCGGAGTTCGGGGCGCTCGATCCGGCGGAGCTTTCCTTACGGCTTGCCTGCGAACCCGGACCTGCCTGGAGAGTCGCCGCGGCGTTCGAACTCGGACGCCGCCGATCTTTGGCGGCTCGACCGGTGCGGCCGGCGCTCGATTCCCCGGCCGCCGTTTTTTCCTACGCGGCGCCCGCCGCCCGCGATCAGCGGGTCGAGATCTTCCGGGTCCTCGTCGTCGACGCGCGCAATCGGCTCCTGCATGACGAAGTCGTGTCCCGCGGCGTCCTCACCGCGAGCCTCGTGCACCCGCGGGAAGTCCTTCGTCCGGTGGTCGTGCGTTCCGGAGCGGCCTTCGTCGTCGTGCATAATCACCCGAGCGGCGACCCGGCCCCGAGTCGCGAGGACGATCGCGTCACCGAACGCCTGCGTCGCGCGGGCGAGATCCTCGGCGTCGCGCTCCTCGATCACGTGGTTTTGGGCGACGGGGCCTATTGGTCCTATCGCGAGCGCGGATTGCTCGGGCCGCACGGCGACGGTTCGGAATCGCCTTCGCCCGATGAACGCATGTCCTCGGAGTCCGTCTGATGCCCGTCCCTGAGCCTTACGCTTTCGCGACCGTTCCGCCCGGGCCGGTCACCGGGGCGCATGTTTTTCGTACGAAGGCCGGGTTCGCCGCGATCTTGGTTCGAGGTGCGACCCTTTGCCGAGTGTTCTTGCCCGTCCCGGACCGCAGTCGTTTGGCCGAGGCCTTCGCGTGTTCGGGGGTCGCGCCCGCGCCATCGGATCCGCCCCCCGCCGCCCGACCGCCGATCGAAGCCGTCGTGCGCTATTTTGCGGGCGAGCCGATCGATCCGGCGGCGCTTCCCCTGACGTTCGACCCCGGTCCGATCACCGAGTTTTCGTCGCAGGTCTATGCGATGCTCCGCCGGATCCGCAGGGGATCGGTGACCACCTACGGCGATCTCGCACAGCTTTCGGGTCGGGCGGGCGCCGCGCGCGCGGTGGGCGCCGCTATGTCCCGCAACCGTTTCCCCCTGTTCGTTCCGTGTCACCGTGTCCTCGCCCGCGGCGGCGGTCTTGGCGGCTTTTCTTCGCCGGGCGGGCTCGACGACAAGCGGGCTTTGCTGGCGCTCGAGGGGCTCGGGGGCGGCGCGGGCGGCGCCGGCATTAGGTCTTCGATCGAATGATGTCGCCCTCGCCTCGTTGTGGAAGGCGAGCGATTGTTAGCTTCGCCGCCCGAAAGACCGCCCTGTGTACGCACTGATCTCCGATCTCCATTCCAACCTCGAGGCGCTGACGGCCGTTTTTGCCGACATCGACGCTCACGGGGCTAAGGAAGTGTTCTGTCTCGGCGACGTCATCGGGTACGGTCCGGAGCCTCGGGAGTGCCTCGAAATCGTCCAAAAACGATGCGGCTGGGCCATCCTTGGGAATCATGAACAGGGCCTACTGCACGAAAGTTCCGGCGCGGATTTCAACGACCGCGCCCGCCGCGCCCTCAATTGGACGCGCGACACCCTGAACTCGCCCGCCTTTCCGAAAGAAGCCAATCGCGGTTTCTGGGGCCAGATCGACGCGTTCGAAGAGGTCCGCCGTTCGGACACGGCCATGTTCGTGCATGGTTCGCCGCGCGACCCGATCCGCGAATACGTGATGCCGCAAGACTCGCTGAATCCGACGATGATGCGCGACATCTTCGCGAAAATGGACCGCCCGGTCTGTTTCGCCGGCCACACGCACGTTCCCGGCGTCTTCACGCCGGAGGGGACGTTCAAGCACCAAAGCGAACTCCCGTCGGACTTCTTCCGGTTGCCGCCGACCTCCTTCGTCAACGTCGGTTCCTGCGGTCAGCCGCGCGACGGCGATCCGCGCGCCTGCTACACGCTGGTCGACGGCGACACGATCAAATTCCGTCGTATCCCTTACGACTTCGTCTCGACCATGCGGAAGATCAAAGCGACCCCGCAACTCGACGACTTCCTCGCCGCACGGCTCAAAGCGGGCAAGTAGCGCGGGACGCCGGACGGCGGCCTACGGGTTTCCCTTAGGCCTTCGCCTCTGCCACCGCCGCCTCCCGATCCGAACCCGTCAGCAGAACGAAAACAGCCACGATGAACCCGGAAAAGAAGCGGACGACATTCGCCTTCGTGCTCTGCATCGCCTTCATGATCGGCTGGCAGATGTACTACGTCGCGCCGCGCGAGAAGGTCGCGGCCGAAGCGCGCCGCGCGGCGGCGGAGCAGCAAGCCGTCGCGGAATCTCGAAAACAAGCGGCCACAAGCCGCGCGGAATCCTCCGCGGTCCAGCCCGGCCCGGAAGGTGTTCCCTCCGCGCAAGGCGATGCCCGGCCGATGGTCGCTCCGGCGGACGTCCGCACCGAGGTCCTGCAGAACGCAGGATTGCGCCTCACGTTCTCGAACGTCGGCGCCCATCTCGCCAAAGCCGAACTCTTGAACCACCGCCGGAGCGCCAAGAACGACGAAGCACTCTCGCTCTTGCACGGCTACGAAGGCGTCGCCAAGAGCTTCGAACTCCGCAACCTCGGCGATCCTTACGCCTACGTCCAAGAGCAGCCGTGGCGGGTCGTTCGCGAAGGCGAACGGACGCTCGTTTTCACGCTCGAAAACGGGCTCGGCACGTTCAACCGGCCCTACCGGGTCACCAAGCGCGTCGTCCTTCACGAAACCTCGCCGTGGATCGACGTCGGCTTCAGCTTCGAATACTTGGGGTCGGACTCGGCCCGCCCGGGCATGGCGTCCGAGCAGAAGTGGCGCTTCACTCCCGCGTGCGGCCTGACCGTCGACGGCGAAGCCTACGGAACCGAGGATCTCCAAGGCATCCATGCTTCGTTCTTCCGCGTGACGGACGAAGGCAAGGACGAATACGTCACGATTCCTTTGGCCGGGTTCGAGAAAGTCGAAGAACGGAACGCCGAGAAGCTGCACGTGAAGCGCGAGGGGCTGGGCGGAAAGCGCGCCTTCATCGCGGATCTGAACACCTACTTCGGCGTGTACACGGCCGTGACGAATCTGCCGTCCGCCGTCGCGGCGATCACCGGCGTGAAAGATCCGGCCGCGACGGGCAAGAAGGCCGAACGCATCTCTCGCATGCGAACGGATCTCGAGTTCCCGGTGACGGTCAAAAAGGGCGAACCGCCGGTCTCCTGCGCGGTGCGGATCTATGTCGGACCGAACGACGAGGACGTCCTTAAGTCGTCCTTGCCTTCGGATGCGGCCGATTGGGCGCAGGATTTCACGCGGGTCTACAAGGACACGCTCGGGATGTTCTCGTTCATCGGGCGCGCCGTCCTTTGGCTCCTTCACACGCTGAATGCGCTCGTGAGCAGTTGGGGTTGGGCCATCGTCCTCATGACGCTCTGCGTCCGATTGGTCCTCTTCCCGATCAACCGACGGTCGCAGATCGCCATGCGTAAACACGGCGAATCGATGGCGCGGATCAAGCCCGAGCTCGATCGGCTGAAGGAGAAGATGAAGGAAAAGCCGCAGGAGTTCGCCGCCGCGCAAATGGCGCTGATGAAGCGCGAGAAAGTGTCGATGCTCCCGCTCGGCGGCTGCCTCCCGCTTTTCCTGCAGATCCCCGTCTTCTACGGATTGTTCTCCGGTCTGCGCGCCTCGATCGATCTCCGGCAGGCGCCGTTCCTGTGGGTCTCCGACCTCTCGCAGCCGGATCACTTGATCACGTTCCCTTCGCCCGTCATGAATCCGATGAAGTGGTTCGAGATGTGCACGTGCTGCGTGCCGCCCGGCATGTCGGACACCATCTCCGGCCTGCACCTGCTGCCGATCCTCATGACGGTCGCGTGGGTTGCGAACTCCATGGCGATGCCGAAGCCCCCGAACGAAACGCCGGAACAGGCTAAGCAGCGCAAGATGATGCTGTTCATGCCGTTCATGTTCGGCTTTACGATGTACGGCTACGCGGCCGGCCTTTCGCTCTACTGGCTCACGTCGTCCTTGGTGGGCATCGTCGAGTCCAAGTTCATCAAGCGTCAGTTGGATCGCGCCAAAGCGGCGGCGTGACGGTGCGGCGGACGGCCCGACCGGGCCGTCCGCGGTAGATTCGTCGCCGTGACGAACGCAAACGACACCATCGCCGCCGTCGCTTCCGCGCGCGGCAAAGCCGTGCGCGCCGTTCTCCGGCTGTCCGGGGCCCGCGCCGTGGCGCTCCTTCGCGGAAGATTCTCCGCCGAGATTCCGCCGTTCGGCGCCGTCGCTTGTCGCGGCCGTTTCTCGTTGGCCGAGGCCGGGTCGGAGACCGACCCTTTGGCCGAAGCTTTCGTAGAGGCGGACGCGTGGATCTTTCGGGCGCCGCGGAGCTACACCGGCGAGGACGTCGTCGAACTCCATCTTCCGGGAGAACCCGCGTTGACGGCGCTGGTGATGCGCCTCTTGCTCGGCGAGGGCGCCCGCGTCGCCGCTCCGGGCGAGTTCACGCGGCGGGCGGCCGAAGCGGGCAAGATGGATCTCACGCGTGCCGAGGCCGTGCTGGCCGCGATCCGCGCGCGGGACGATGCGGAGCTCCGGCGCGCGCAGTCGGCTCTTATGGGCGGGCTTGCCCGCGAGGTCGCCGGACTCGTCGACCGGCTCGTGCTGCTGTTGGCTCCGCTCGAGCTCGCGCTCGATTTCTCTGATCAGGACGTCGAGATCGTCGCTTTCGACGACCATGCGGCCTTGATCGCCGCCTTGGCGGAAGACGTCGGCCGGCTCGCGCGTCCGGATCGGGGCGGCGGCGGCCGGACCCTGCGGCGCGTGGTGCTGCGCGGCCCGGCCAATGCGGGCAAGAGCACGTTGTTCAACGCGCTGCTCGGTCGAGACGCGGCTATCGCTACGCCGGTGCGCGGCACTACGCGCGACGTGCTGACCGGGACGGTCGCGATCGACGGCGTGAACGTGGTGCTCGTCGACACGGCCGGCGACGACGTGGAGGAGTCCGCGCTCGATCTCGCAGCCGGCCGCGCCCGTGAACGCGCGTTGTTGGAGGCCGATCTGATCCTCGAAGTGCGCGACGGACGCGCGAAGGAGAACGCCGCCGCCTGCACCGCAAGGCCGTCATCGTCATGGGCGGACGCGGATGCGTCGAGCTTCATGGCGGCGGGCGCGCCGACGCTCCGTGTCCGGACGTTCTCGGATCTCGTGCCGGAGGCGGAGGCTTCCGCCGGCGCGGTGTTCGTCTCCGGGACGACGGGCGCCGGAATCCCGGAACTGCGGGCGGCGATCGGTGCGGCCTTGCGGAGATCGGCGGGAGGAGACGATGCGCCCTTCCTCGTCACCGAGCGAACCGCCGCCGATGCGGCTCGGGCGGTAGGGTCGCTCGAACGCGCGGCGGTCGCGATCGTGACGGAACCGCCGGAATTCGCCGCTTCCGATCTGCGCGCGGCGCTGCGGGCGCTCCTTGCCGTCTCGAGGCCCGATCCCGCGGATCCGGACCCCGTCCTCGACCTCATTTTTCGTGAGTTCTGCATCGGCAAGTGACCGGGCCCGGGATCGCGGCGCTTGACCGGCTCCCTCGGCGGCCTTAAGACGCCGGTGCGCGCTTTGACGGCGCGCGGAGCTCGGATGCGCTGCCCCTTCTGTAAGCAAGACAACGACAAGGTCATCGATTCGCGCTCGAGCGCCGAAGGCGCCGTCGTGCGTCGTCGGCGCGAATGCGTCGCGTGCGGCCGTCGCTACACGACGTACGAGCGCGTCGAAGAGCAACCGTTCCGCGTCGTAAAGAAGGACGGCAGCCGCGTCCCGTTCGAGCGCGACAAGATCCTGAAGGGGCTGCAGCGCGCGTGCGAGAAGCGGCCCGTCTCCGTCGATGCGCTGACGTCCGTCGTCGACCGCATCGAGAGCCGCTGCACCGAGATGTTCGATACCGAGGTGAGCTCCAAGTTCATCGGGCAGCTCGTGATGGAGGAGCTCCGCCGCATCGATCCCGTGGCGTATGTCCGCTTCGCGTCGGTCTATCGGGAATTCAAGGACGTCAGCGAGTTCGTGCGCGAGCTTGATTCCGTCCGTGATCGCAACGCCGGCCGCGATGGGCACGACGCTCACGGTCATTGAAGACGACGGCTCGACGTCGCCGCTCCGCGAGCGGACGATCGCCGAGCGCGTCCGCGCCGCGCTGAACGCTTCCGGCGTCGACGACGAAGCCATGGCCGAGGGCCTCGCGGCCGCCGTCTGGAGTTTCGCCGAGCGCACGTTCGGCGGCGCCGATGCGAAACCGCCCGCCGGCGCGGAGATCGAAGCCTTGGTCGTGCGGGCGCTCGAAGACGCCGGGCACGAGGCCGCCGCGCGCGCCTATGCGGGCGAAAGCCGTCGACGCGCCCGTCTCAAGGCCGAGCTCTTGATCGTCTTCGACGGCGAGGGTGCGGAAACCGCCGCCGCACGCGGCGACGGCGATCCGTCCGCCGGCCGCGCCGAGCCGTGGGACGCCGAGGCGTGGTCGAGGCTCGTCGCCAAAGAGACCGAACTGCCCGCCTCCCTCGCCGACGAAGTGACGGCGGTGGTCGAGCGACGGTTGGCCGCTCTCGGTCAGCGGAGCGCCGCCGAACGCCTCGTCCGCGAGTTGTTCCAAGCCGAGCTCGGCGAAAGGGGCATCGCCGGCGACATGGTCGACCGCGGATTCACGGTCGCACGGCGCGACGTCTCAAGGGCGCATTCCGCCTACGATGCTCCGCCGGAGGCCGCCGTGGCGGGCGCGCTTTTCGGTCGTGCGGCGCTGGAAGAACTTCCGAAGGCCGTGTCGGGAGCGCATCGCGCGGGGCGATTGCATCTTTTTCGGCTCGACCGCCCGACTGCGCTCGAGCGATTGGCGGTGTCCTCGCGCCTTCTTGCCGGGCCGCCCAATTCAGGCGGCGTCGTGCCGGCCCGTTTCCTGCTCCGCATCCGGGCGGCCCTCGAACGCCTTCGACCCCATGTCGCCGGGACGATCGAATTGCCCGACGTGGTGGGCGCCGCGGCGGCGGCCGTCGCTCCCGGTGAAGATCCGGCCTTGGTGGCGGCGGATCTCGAGACGGCGCTCGTCTTCGAGAACGCGTTCGGCGCTCCGGTCGGAGCCGTGATCGAAGCCGTTGTGCCTTTGGACGGTTTTTCAGCGGGCGCTGCGGGCGTTCGTGAGCGCGCCGTCGTCGCCGCGTTCTTGGGACGCATGTCGTCCGTGCCGCATTTGCATACGGGCCTTCGCATCGTGTTCTCGACCGACGGCTCGATCGCGGCGGATCCGGCCGCCGCTTCGATCTGGCCCGCCGCGGCGACGCTTCTCCGCGCCCGTCCGGATGCCGCCTTGCTGGCCCGCCGCGCCGGCGCCGACGATCCGTTCTGTCGGGACGGCGATGCGATCGCCGCCCGGCGTCTCCGGCTTTCGCCGCTTCGCGCCGCGATCAACCTTCCGCTCGCGCTCCTTTCCGCAAAGGGCGAGACCCTCGCTGCGGTTTTAGAGCAGCTCGCGACGACCGGACGTCTGGCGGTGGAGGCGTTTCATGACGCACTTTGGCGCCAGCGACGCGGCGATCCCTACGGCATCCACGGCGTGGTGGTCATGTTCGGCGGCCCGGCGTCGGTCGTCGTCGAAGCGGACCAACAGGAGGCCGACCTCGAGGTGTGGGGGCTCCCGCTCGCGCTCGAAATGCTGATCCGGCGGGACGTCGTCGGAAGGGCCAAGGCGTCCGACGCTGCGGCGCGCCTGCTCGGGTTCTTGGATTTTCTGTTGAGCGAGGATCGAAACGGGCTCTCCCTAAAAGTCCGTCTCGGCGGCGTTCGCGACCGTGAAGTCCGGTTGCGCTTCCATCAAGCGTTCGAACGTGCGGCCGGGGAGGTCGGCGACCAAGCCGCGATCGCGGCCATCAAGCGTTCTCGCGGCGGCGAAGGGGTCTTGCCGATCGTGCCTCCGCTGTTCAACGAGCGAAACGCGGCGTTGCTCAACGTGCCGTGCGCCGAGCGGTTCGGACCCGGGCTCGCGGTGTCTGAGACCGCACTGCCGGAAGGGGTCCGGCCGGAGCTTTGCGCCGCGCTCATCGGTCGCTCGCGCCTTGGTCGTCTGGCCATCGCACCCCCCGGATCCGGCGACGCCCTCTTCGAGGTTCAGGAAGAACTTTTCCGTTGACGGTCGCGACGGCGGATTTCGCAATCGAAAAAGAGATCCTTTCGTCCAACCGTCGAACTCAAATGCACGGGCCGTAAGGGCTTAGGTTCTTCACCGCCCAGACTTCCTCGACATACAAGATGTAGGGGTAGACCTCGGCCTGACCCGCTGTATACTGCGCCCCTTCGTTCGGCGGCGGGTCGGGTCCGGCGGCGTTTCGCGTTTGGCGAAACGTTCGGATCGCCCCCCCATCAGGACCGGGAAAGACGGCGCGTTCATGAGGCTCAAGAAGCTCGTCGTGCAAGGGTTCAAATCCTTTGCCGACAAGACCGAGTTCGCGTTCGACCAAGGGGTCACGTGCATCGTCGGTCCGAACGGTTGCGGCAAGTCGAACGTCCTCGACGCCATCAAGTGGATCCTGGGCGAACAGCGTCCGACCAGTCTTCGCGGCAAGGAGATGACGGACGTCATCTTCAACGGCACCGACCGCCGCGCGCCGACCGGCATGGCCGAAGGCACGCTCTACTTCGAAAACAAAGACCGCCTCCTTCCGGTCGAAGAGGACGAAGTCGTCGTCACCCGCCGGCTGTTCCGCTCGGGGGACGGCGAGTACTTCGTGAACCGCCGTTCGGTGCGCCTCAAGGATCTACGCGACCTGTTCTTCGGAACCGGTCTCATCCCCGGCGGCTATGCCTTCATGGAGCAGGGGAAGATCGATTCGGTCATCGCCAGCAACCCGGTCGAACGCCGTCGAGTGTTCGAAGAAGCCGCGGGGATCTCCCGGTTCCGTCTGAAGAAGCGCGAGACCGAACTCAAGCTCGAAAAAGTGGGGGAGAACCTCACCCGTCTCCGCGACATCATCGAAGAAGTCAACCGACAGGTCCGGTCGTTCAAAGTCCAAGCCGGTAAAGCCCGTCATTGGAAGGAGATTTCGGAGGAATTGAAGGGGCTCCAGCTTCGCTTCAACCTCCGGCGCTTTCGCGACACCGGTCGAGACGCCCTGTTGACCGCCGAGCGTGCGGCCGCCGTCGCCGCCGAGCGGGAGTCCGCTCTCGCCCGTCGTGAACAACTCCGCGCCGGACTCGAAACCCTCGACGCCGAGACCGCCGTTCTCGCGGAGGGCGTCTCCCGCCTTCGCGAGGCCGCCGCCGCCGCGCGCGCCGCCGCACAGTCCGCGGCCGACAAGGCCGCATTCCACGTCCGTCGCTGCGTCGAACTCACGGCGCGGATGGACGAGAAGCGGATGGAGATCTCCGCTCGCTCGGAACAGTCCGTCCGATACGAAGAGGAATCGGTCGTCGCCGCCCGCGAGCGCGACGATCTCGGCCGCGACCGCGAACGCCTAGCGGAAGAAACCGCGGCTCGCCGGGCCGAAGCGGAAGATTCCCGTCGTCGCGCCGACGACCTCCGGCAAGAGGACGCCGAACTCGCCGAGGCGCTCCGCGCGGTGGAACGCCGCATGAACGCGGTCGCCCAAGAGGCGAACCGCCTTGCGGCCGAAGCCGCGCGTCTGGATGAAGACTCGCGCCGCGCCGAAGACGCCGAGCGCCGCATTGCGGCCGAGCGCGACGGCCTGCGCGCGCAATTGGATGAAAAATCCGGCCTCCGCGGCGCCCGCGCCGAAGCGGTCGATCGGCGCCGCGATGCATTGGCGGAAGCCGAACTTTCCGCCGACGGCTTGGAGCGCGAGTCCTCGCATCGGGCCGAGGAGCTCCGCGCTTTGGAGGCCGAACGCGCCCGCGTCGTCTCCCGCGCGGAAGTCCTCGAATCCGCCGTCGCAAAGCGCGAGGGCTTGGACGAAGGCGCCCGCCAGATTCTCAGTTGGAAGGAGAAGGATCCGTCCTTCCTCCCCGGCCTTCGGGGCTTGTTGGTCGAGTTGGTCGACGTCGAATTCGCCGAAGCACGCGCGGTCGCCGCGGCGCTCGGAGACGCCTCGTCCGCGTTGGTGGTCGAATCGCCGGAAGAGGCGCTGGCCGGCATCCGCAAATTGCGCGAAGCCAAGGCGGGCGGCGCCACCTTCCTTCCGTTGTCGCTTTTCCGCGGCGGAAGCACGGCGGACGTCGCGGGTTTGAAAGCCAAGGCGGCCGACGTCGCGCCGGTCGTCTCGGCGTTGCTCGGCGGCCTCGAAACCGTGTCGTCGGACGTCTTCTCGGCGCGCGCCGTAAAGGGCGGCGCAGGTCCGCTGCTGGTCTCTTATGAAGGCGACGTCCTGCGTGACGGCCGAGTGTTCTCGTTGCCGCGCGGCAAGGGACACGGCGGGCTGGTCGTACAGACGGCCGAACTCCGTCAACTCCGGAAAGCCGAGCGCGACGTCGATCTCCGTCTCGCCGCCGCCCGCGAGGCCTATGTCGCCGCGCGCGCCGCGGTCGACCTTTCCCGCACCAAAGTCAAGGAGCTTTCCGTCGCTCTGGTGCAGGAACAGGGCGACGCCGCCCGTTTGGACCAAGAACTCGTCCGCCTCGGTCGCGACATGGAGCGGCTCGCCGGCGACGAGCGTCGCGAAGCCGAGCGTCGCGCTGCGGCGCTGACGCGCCTCGAGTCCGCTCGCCGGGGCGTCGAGCACGCCGAGAATGAACGACGCGAACGCGAAGCCGAAGTCGCGGGCCAAGACACTCGCCGTCGTGAACTCGCGGAAGAGGCCGCCGCGCACGCTTTGGTCGTCCGTCGGTACGCCGACGCGCTGGAAACCTCCCGCATCGAAGAAGTGCGTTGCGCCGAACGTCTGCAAGCGACGGCCTCTCGCGTGCGTCATCTGAACGAAGCCGCCGCCGGAGCCAAAGCGGCGGCCGCCGCGGCCGAGCGTGAAATCGCCCAAGACGAAGTCCGCGTGGCGGAATCCACGCAGGCCGCCGAGGAAGAACAGAATCGGTCTGCGGAATCCCTGCGCCGACTTGCGGAAGAGCGCGAGGCGCTCGCCGGGCGCGAACAGGCGGCGGACGAAGCGCGTTCCCGCCGCGACGAGGCTGCGTCGCACCTTCGCGAGACCGAAGAACGCTTGGATCAGGTCGGCGAAGAACTGTCGCAGGCCCGCGGTCGCGAATCCGAGCTTCGCGCCGTGCTCGAAGCTTTGGTGGAGCGCTCTCGCGAGGAGTTGGGCGTCGATCTGCGGGCCGCCGCCGCGGAAGCCGCCCTCGAAGAAGAGGGCGTCGATTGGGCCGCGATGGCCGAGGACATCAAGGAGCGCAAAGAACGACTCGTTCGCCTCGGCAACGTGAACCTCGCCGCGATCGACGAACTCGCTCAGCACGAAGAGCGGTCCACCTTCCTCGTTCGCGAGGAAGAGGATCTCTTGAAGAGTCGGGACACGCTGCATGATGCGCTGAAGAGCATCGAGAAGCAGACGACCGCTATGTTCTTGGACGCGTTCAACGTGGTCCGCGAACACTTCGGCGTCATCTTCCGGAAACTCTTCCACGGCGGAAAGGCCGAACTCTTCTTGGAGGACGAGACCCGTCCCCTCGACTGCGGCATCGAGATCCGCGCCCGTCCTCCGGGAAAGGAAGTCCGGTTGCTCGGACAGCTTTCCGGCGGCGAACGCACGATGGTCGCGGTCGCGCTGCTCTTCTCTATTCTGCGGGCGAATCCGACGCCTTGCGCGCTCCTGGACGAAGTCGACGCGGCATTGGACGAGGACAACACCGAGCGCTTCGCTCGCATGCTCGATGAGTTCCTTGCGTCGAGCCAGTTCATCATCGTCACCCACAGCAAGCGGACGATGGACAAGGCCAATCTCTTGATGGGCGTGACGATGCCGGAGCGCGGCGTCTCCCGCCGCGTCGCCGTGAAGCTCGAGCAACTCGGCAACGACGGCACGCTCAAAGACATCGATTCCGTAAACCGCGCCGCCGCGAAAGAACGCCAAGTGTCGGAAAACGAGCCGGAAGACCCCGCCTCGAACGAATCCGGCCGACTTGCGAACGAGACGGCCGCGACCTCCGAAGCCGGAGCCTCGGTCTGACCCCCACGCCGCCTTTCTCGCCGCGAGGCGGGGGAGGCGGCCGCCGTGCCGCCGCCTCCGTCCCGTCGCTCGACGTCGAGGCCTTGCGTCCGGTCCTCGAAAATCTGTCGATCCGGTTCGATGCCTCATGGCGCGAGCGTGATCCGGTCCGCTTCGCTCACCGGTATTCCGATCCGGCCGATCGCGAAGTCGCGGCGTTTCTGTCGGCTTGCTTCGCCTTCGGCGGCGTGAAGACGATCCTCGCGTCGCTCGAGAACTTGTTCTTAAGGCTCGGGCCCCGTCCCGCCTCCGTGATCGACGACCTTGCGACCGCCGCAGCGGCGACGCGGTGCGTGCGCGATTTTCGTCATCGCTGGCTCGGACCTGCCGAGACGGCGACGATCTTGCGCGTCGTACGATCGCTTCGTCGCGAGTTCGGCTCGCTGGAAGGGGCCTTTTCCGCAGGCGACGATCCTTCCGCTCTCGACGTTCGTGACGGACTCGCGGCCTTCTCCGCGCAGGCGCTCAAGATGGCCGGTCGGAGTCCCGGCCGGGCGATCAAATTCGCATTCGCCGCCCCGGGGGGCGGTTCGGCCTGCAAACGCCAGAATCTCTTTCTGCGATGGTGCGTTCGTCCCGCCGACGGCCTCGATCTCGGCCTTTGGAGTGCGATCGACCGCTCCCGATTGATCGTTCCGATCGACGTACATTTAGCGTTCCACGCCAGAGTGCTCGGTTTCACGCGCCGCACGACCGCGGATTGGCGGACGGCGCTCGAGACGACCGCCGCGCTCCGGCGCTTCGATCCCGCCGATCCCGTCCGATTCGACTTCGCGCTCTGCCATGCGGGCATTCACGGCGACTGCCGCAGAAGACGCGACCCCGTGATTTGTCCCGAGTGCCCTTTGGACGGCGTTTGTCGTCTGCCTCGCCCACGGTCGCTCCGACGCGGTTAGTCTCGGGCCGCTATGACTGACTCCGACCCTTCCGCCTTCGAAGCCGCGGTGCGCGAGCGACGGTCCTTTCAGGGCGCCGACCTCAAGGGGATGGACGCTTCCGGCCTGACCCTGAAGGGCGCCGACCTCCGCGGTGCGGATCTCACCGGCGCCCGTTTCGTCCGCGCGGATTTGACGGCCGCCGATCTCACCGGCGCCCGCCTCGACGGCGCCTGTTTCGAACTTTGCGTCCTCGAAGCGGCGGAGCTTTCGCGCGCATTCGGCGAGGGCACGTCGTTCGAATTCGCCTTCGTGGCGCGGGCCGGGATGCGGGCCGCACGATTCGCGGGAGGCAATTTTTCGGGCTCGACGATGAGCGAATCCAAGTGCGTCGCGGCCGACTTTTCGGGCGCGGCGTTTCGCTCTGCGGATCTCACCGGCGCCGACCTCGCGGACGCGGCCGTCGAGCGCGCCGATCTGACCGGGGCCATCCTCGCGGGCGCCGTGTTGCGGTCGACGCGCGCCGCTTCCGCCGATTTCACGGACGCCGATCTCTCCGAGGCCGTGTTTCACGAAGTCGAAGCTCCGCGGGCCGTCTTTCACGGCGCGATCTTCCATGAGACCAAAGTGACGCGCTGCGATTTCCAAGAGGCGGATCTCCGCGGATCCGGCCTAAGTGCCCGCGATTT
>SXGS01628586.1_pt1 | contig 17928 bp, 10 predicted proteins | sample 3174681 | NCBI WGS metagenome assembly SXGS01 (sample SAMN11356861, study PRJNA531348) | freshwater metagenome | isolation source: freshwater sample F1-80 | place: China: Fuxian Lake, Yuxi | collected 2017-12-25 | reverse complement strand
CAGGGCTCACAGGGCAGGGCTCACAGGGCAGGGCTCACAGGGCAGGGCTCACAGGGCAGGGCTCACAGGGCAGGGCTCACAGGGGAATGAACTCGGGGAGCAGCTTGCCGCCGAGCTGACCGAGGTCGTTCCGGCCCCAGCATTGGACGTTGCCCGGAGTGAGCAGCGCGCAAGTGAACTCCTCGCCCACAGAGATGGCGCTCGCGCTCACCTTTTCCGGAGCGGAAATGCACGGCGGCACCTTGTCGTCCACCAGGAGGTTTCCCCAACAGTGGACCACGGGGCCTCCTGGCGCGAGCGGCGTGTGCAGCGCGCAGGCGTGGTAGTTGTCGCGCTTCGCAAGGTTCCCGAGCTCTCCGGTGCTGACGACGATGCGTGTCGGGTCTGTGAGGTCGGCCACCGGGCTCGTTCCGCCCAATTCCTTCCAGCGAACGACGTTGCCCTTCGCCTTCAGGGCGAAGGTGTATAACCCGCCCGCGGCGATCGCGGTGACCGGGTTCGCTGGGAAATCGGCGTGAGCGATGCTCCGCTCAGCGAGGTGCGCCGCGCCGAGCGGCCAGCACCAGACGTCGTGGTTGTCGAACAGCGCGCAGGTGTGGTTGGCGCCGGCCGCCACCGCCACCACCGCGTCCGATCCCTTGGCGCTCAGAGCGACCACGTTGAGCGGCTTGCCTAGTTGCAGCAACGAGTTGCCATTCTCGTCCATGCCACCCCAGCAGCGGAGCTCATTCGAGCCGCCGACCGAGACCACCGCGCAGGTGTAGTCCGTCGCCGTTTCGACGAGAAAATCCTTCTCGACGCGCCAGCCTGCCGCGAGATCGATGGCGGTCGCGCCATCGCCGAGGTCGACCTCCGTCGGCGTGGCCCGCGGCTCGGTGTCCCCGACGCCGAGCTGGCCATTGCCGTTCCTGCCCCAGCACCACACCTTTCCGTCCGAGCGCACGCAGTTGTGCGAGCGGCCCACCGCGAGCTGCGGCTCATTCTGGCCAGGAGCGCCGACGGGTACCGTGAATGAATTGGCGACCGTCTCGACCGGGTGGCCGTCGCCCCAACAGCGAAGGCGGCCGTCGCTCAGGACGGCGCACGAATGCGCGCCGCCGCTGCCGATGGCCAGGACCGTCCGGCACTTTACGTTCTCCTCCTCGGCGCCGCAGGACGCCGCCGGGCAGTCGCCGTCGGGGTCGGTGTCGATCTTAGCCGCCTTGCACGTCCCGACGGCTTCGTCGCTGTCACAGCGCTCGCAGAGGCCGTCGCATGCCGTGCTGCAGCACACACCGTCCACGCAGCGCCCGCTGAGGCACGCCGGCCCGTCGTTGCAGGGCTCGCCGAGGACGAGGCGGCAGGAACCCTCGTCGTCGAAGCTCTGCCCCGCAGCGCAGGGGCTCGCGCCGCACTTGCCGTCGCAGAGGCCGCTGCAGCACTCGAGGTCGCTCGCGCAGTCTGTGCCATACGCAACGCAGTCCGCGGCGACGCAGCTCCCTTGTGCCTCGGAGACGACGTGCTCGCTGGAGCACTTCAGGGTGCTGCACTCGGCGTTCTTTTCGCACGATTCGCCAGGCAGCGACTTGCACCTCTCAGAGTCCGTTCCGTCGCACGCGCCGGCTTTGCCGCGGCAGGCTTCGCCTCGGCCGATGGGTCGGCATTGGCCCTCGCTGCCGGCGCACGACTCGCATGGGCCATCGCAGGGCCGCTCGCAACACACTCCCTCGCTGCAATGGCCACTTTCGCAGTCGGTCGCGCCGACGCAGGCGCCTCCGTTGAAGTGCGATGGCGAGGGGTCGAGCCCGAGCAGGGCATTGCAGCCCAGCGCCAAGAGCGGCACGAGCGCCAAGAGCGGCGCGAGCGTGGCGAGCCTCTGGGCCGCCATGCTGGGGGCCCAGAGCCTCGGCTCCGCCAGCGTGTGTGCGCCCTCTCGCCGACCCTCCGCCTCTAGGGGGAGGGAGAAGTGACGCCGCCGCTCGCCCATTAACACGAGCTTCCTAGAGGCCGACACTGTCGCCTCCGTCTCCGACGGTGGTTCCGCCGAGCTGCCCGTAGGCGTCGGAGCCAAAACACTTCAGTCCACCCGTTTGCGTGACGACACAGGTGTGCGCTGTGCCAGCCGCGATGGCCTGCCGATGGGTGGCTGCGGTGCCCGCCACACTGCCCATCACTGGCGTCGCGCTGCTGATGTGTGTGCCGTCGCCGAGCTGCGCGAAGGTGTTATCGCCCCAGCACCGCACGGTGCCCGACTTGAGCACGGCGCAGCTATGGGTAGTGCCGAGGGCAAGCGCTGCCGCCTTGTCGGTGTCGCCGCAGGGGGCCCCGCCGCACAGGTCGACCAGGGCCGGGAGCGCGCTGTTGGGGTCCTTGGCTACCGAGGGGCCGAGCTGTCCGCTGGTGTTGTCGCCCCAGCACCACACGGTGCCGTCCTCCCGGATGGCGCACGTGTGTAAGGTTCCCGCCGCGATCGCCACGGCTCTCTGGCTCGGACTGCCGTCGAAGCCGGTCGCGGTCACGAACTTTTTCTGGGGCACGAAGGTGCCATTCCCAACCTCACCGTTGACGTTGTAACCACAGAGAAGAGATGGGACCTCCACGCACTTCACGGCGCCGAGGCCGTCGATCGTGCAGACATGGCCACAGCCAAACGCCAGTCGCTTCGTGACCGTCATGTTGGCCGCGCTGTGCGTCGCCGCCGGCGTGGCGACCGGGAGAAATGCAGCGGGTTGGGCTACCCAGTTCCAGGACCAGCACTTGAGGTCAATTGGGCTCGCCTGTCCGCTGGGCGCAGTGAGCGCAGAGGGCCCTGCCGCTACGCCATCGACGTCGAGCACCGCCTCGAGCGGCTCGGTTAGGACGAACGGAAGCGGCTTGCCCGCAGCGACACCCACGCATTGCAGCTCGTCGTTTGCGCCGATCGCGCAGACGTGGAGACCACCGCCTGCGAGCAGCTTGGCGTTCTCGAGCTCCGGAATCTCGGTCGGGGTGCCGCCCTTCGGCCAGCCTTGCCCCCAACACTTGACGGCGCCGTCGCTGAGCCGGGCGCATCCGCCGTACGCCATCGCGGTGACTCCCACGACCGTGCGGCACGCGCCAGCACCATCGCAAGACGCTTGCTCCAAGCACGGCGGATCCGGAGTGTCGCGGGGGTCGGGGCCGCACACGCCGGCGGCGTTGCACGTCTCGCAGGTGCCGCAGTCCGAGTCGCAACAAACGGCATCGGCGCAGTGGCCGCTCTGGCAATCGCTGTCCGCTCCGCAGCTCGCGCCGAGGGGACCCTCGCAGCGGGAGCCGTCCTTCGCGCAGCGCTCCTCCGTGCTGCACGCGCTCGCGCAGCAGGTCCCCTCGCGCCCCTCGCGACTCGGATCGCCTCCGACGCAGACGAGCCCTGGCGCGCAGTCCTCGCCCGCGTCGCACGACAGCCCTTGGCAGCGCGCGCAGTCGCCGTCGGTGCAGTCGTTCGTGCAGCAGAGCCCGGGACAGCTCGCGTTGTCTTCGTTCGCGTCGCACGCAGCGCCATAGGCCCCGCACAACCCCGATACGCACTCGGCGCCCATCTGTCTCGCATCGCAGGCGGCGCCGTGGGCGCCAAGGCACGCGCCGTCTCCGTTGCACACCCCGTCCGCGACGGAGTCGCAGCTCGTACCGAGCGGCATTGGGCCGCACGTGCCGGTCGCGCACTCTTGGCACCCGTCATTGCAGGCCGTATCGCAGCAGATCGCGGCTACGCAATGATCGCTGGCGCAGTCGCGGGCGTCCTCGCAAGGGCCGCCGTCGGCGAGGCCCCCTTCGCGCGGGTCGAGGCCGAGCACGGCGCTGCAGCCCACGAGCGCGAGCAACAACGACGGCAGCGACCACGCCGCGCGCGACCACGAAACGCGTGACGGCTTGGTGCGCTCCGCGTTGCGCTCCGCGTTGGTGCGCTCCGCGGCTCGTGCCAACGGCCGGCTTGCGGGCCGCGCACGTTGGCTACCGCGGCTCACCATGCCAGCCTCAGCTCGGCGCCGAGCGGGGCGAGCGCGAGCCGAGCGTGGATTTCGCCATTCGCACGCTCGGGCGCTTGCGGCGCGGCCGATTCGCCCGCCTTCGGCTCGGTGTTGTCGCTCGGCGCCGTGAGCAAGAGCGCGAGCCCGCCGGCGGCGAACACGCTCCCGCCAACGACCAAGCCAGTCGCCACGTCACCCTTGAGGCGCGCGTCGCCTTGCTGTGCGCGCGCGGCGAGCCCGCAGCCACCGGAGGGATCGCAGCCGTCGAGCGAGTCGTCGTATTGCTGCTTGGCGAGCGCGGCGAAGACGGACCCGCCGGCGAGCGCCAGGACGCCCATGCCGCCCGCGGTCCAGCCGAAGGCGCGCTGCAGCGCCGGGCCACGCTCCACCACGAGCGTCTCGACCGGCACGGGCGCGAGCTCGGGCACGGCCACGTTGAGCGACGCGCCATTGTCCACTTCGCGCGCCGCTCGCCACGTCACGTGCCCGGGCGCGCTCACCTCGAGGGTGTAGCTGCCGGCGTCGAGCGGCAGCGGCGCGGCGAGCTCGTCGGGCGACAAACGCCGGGCGTTGAGCTGCGCTGTCACTCCGGGAAGGCTCGCCGTGAGCGGGGCAATCGCGAAGACGAGAGTTGGTACTTCGCCCTCGATCTGCGCGAGATCTTGCTTTACTACGGCGAGCCGCTCGGTCGCGGAGTCACGCTCCGACTTGCCAGTTAGGATATTGCGAAGCTGCCCGTTTAGCTCGGTTTCCAGCTCCCGATAGAGCCGCTGCGCGCTCGCCAGGTGGCCAATCGAGGTCTTGCAGCGTGCCAGCCAATACTTGGTCTTGGTCCGCGGCTCGAGCGCGTCGCTCTGCTCGATGAGCTTGCAGGCCTCGAAGATGCGATATCCGTCGATGCGCCGGCGCGCTTCTTCGAAGAGGCGCTCGGCCTCGCTAGCGGCGGCTCCAGCCTCTTTGGCCGCGGCAGCAGGCGCCGCGGCAGCAGGCGCCGCGGCAGCAGGGGGCGCCGCGGCAGCCGCGTCGGTGGCTGCGAGTGCCACGAGGAGAAGGGCGGCTCCAAGTCCCGAGCGCATGACAGCCCATTCTATGGGCACCGTCCCGGCTCGGGCAGGGAATTCACGCGCCTCGCCCCATGCCGCTGCGCGCCCTGTGGCGGGTCACCGAGTGGCGGGTCACCGAGTGGCGGGTCACCGAGTGGCGGGTCACCGAGTGGCGGGTCACCGAGTGGCGGGTCACCGAGTGGCGGGTCACCGAGTGGCGGGTCACCGAGTGGCGGGTCACTGAAATGGCGCGGGCGCGAAGCCCTTCGGTTGAGCGGTGGGCGCCGCCGGTGCTGGCCTGGCGAGTGGCGTCGCCTGCGTCGTGTCGGTGGCCTTGACGCGGGCGGTGGAGGTCGCGCGAGGGCCCAGGTCTTTGGCCGCCGCGGCCTGCGCTGTAGTCGCGCTCGCGCTTGGGCTTGGGCTCGCGCTCGGGCCTGCGCTGGTGCTCGCGCTTGGGCTCGCGCGTGGGCTCGCGCTTGGGCTCGCGCTAGGGCTTGGGCTCGCGGGCGCGCTCGGGAGGGCGTCGGAGCTCGGCATATCGAACCCTGGCGTGGTCGCCGGCGCCGCGGCCGCTCGTGAGTCGGGCGCCGGCACCACAGCGGGCGGCGCGCCGCTGCGTACGGCGACCGCAGCCAGCACCACGAAGACAGCTGCCACGGCGAGCGCCAGGCCGACGCGGCGGCGCGGTTTCGGGCCAGGCAGCGCCGGGTCGGGCGCCTGCAGGGTCGCAGGGCTCGCGTCGATCGTGGTGAACGAGACCACGGCGGCGTCGTCGGCGGCGGCTGTGCGCATGCACGCGGGTACGCCCACGAGCTCGGCGGCGTTCACCGTCGTCGAGCCGCCAGTGAACGGCAACAGCGCCTGTTCGATCTCGCTCACCGATTGGAAGCGGTCGGTCAGCGAGCGGCACATCGCCCGCTGCACCACCTGCGCGAGCCCGCGCGGGATCCACGGCGTCTTGGCGGAGCGAGGTTCGATGTCCTCCGTGAAAATCGCGAACATCACTTCGCCCATCTCGCCGCGCCCGGACCACGGCGGGGCGCCGACGAGCGCCTGGTAGAGCGACGCTCCGAGGCTCCACACGTCGGCGCGCGGGTCGAGGGTCATCGAGCTCTTGATCTGCTCGGGGGACATGTACGCCGGCGAACCCAGGATGCTGTCGCTGCGCGTGAGGATTTCCTGCGTGGCGCCGTCCTCGCCGTCGCAGGCGATCTGCTTGGCGATCCCGAAGTCGCAGATCTTCACGACGACCTCGCCGCTCGGCAGCTGGTGCAAGAACAGATTGCCCGGCTTGACGTCGCGGTGGACGAGCCCCGAGGCGTGCACGGCAGCGAGTCCGCGGCATACTTGCACGAAGATTCGCGCCGCCGTCTGCGGCTCGAGCGGCCCCACTTCACGGACGAGCCCAGAGAGGTCCTGGCCGCAGAGCAGCTCCATCACCAGGTACGGCAAGCTGCGCTGCGGATCCTCCCCGGCGTCGATGACGCGCACGACGTGCGGCGACGTCACCGCCGCCGCAGTCCGAGCCTCGCGCACGAACCGCTTGCGCGCCTGAGGGTCGGCGACCTCTTTGGCGTGAATCACCTTGACCGCGACGCGTACGCCGAGCTCGCCGACGGCCTCGTACACCCAACCCATGCCGCCCGCGCCGAGGCGCCTTCGGAGGGCGTAGCGCGTCGCGATCGTGGCGCCGGCGAGCGAATCGCTGACGCTGAGCGTCACGTCGACGGCTTGGGTCGGATTCGCGGTTCCTAGCCAGCGCGCGGGCATCTCCACGCGCGCGGCGCGCAGGGAGCGGAGAGCCGTCGTGAGCGGTACGAACATGCGGTAATCGAGCCGATCGGTTCCGCCGGTGTAGGGCTCGAGGGCGCGCGCGAGCGCGTCGGCCGAGGGGCATCGGTCCAGCGGCTCCGCGACGAGACAGCCGTGCACGACGGCGGCGAAGCTCGGATCGAGCCAGGGCGCGCGCTCCTGAAGCGGCGTGACGAGCTCGTCGTCGTCGAGCTTGCTGAGCGGCGGCGCATCGGAGAGCGCCGCGTAGAGCGCGCTCCCCAGGCTGTACACGTCGCTTTGGGCGTCCGCGCGGGTCGGATCGGCGCGCCGCTCGGGCGCGAGGTGGCCTGTCGTGCCGAGACTCGCCGACCCCTGAGTGAGCTCGGTGTCGGAGCGCTCGTAGTGGGCCATGCCGAAGTCGAGCAACCGCACGACCACGTCGCCGTTCGGGTCGTAGTCGAGAAACAAGTTGGAGGGCTTGATGTCGCGGTGGAAGAGCCCCGCCGCGTGCGCCTCCGCGAGCCCGGCGCAGGCCTGGCGCACGACGCGCGCCGCGACCGCCGGTTGCAGCGGCCCGAGCTGGTGCATCAACGTGCGCAGGTCCTGCCCCTCGAGCAGCGGCATGACCAGGTAGGGGGCGCCGCTCGCCTCGTCCACGCCGGTATCTCGGATCGCGACGACGTGCCGGCTCTGGCACAAGGCGGGCAGCTTCGCGTCGCGCGCGATGCGCTGTGCGAAGGTGTCTGCCTCGCGCCCCCGCAGGCCGAAGAGCACCTTGACCGCGACGCTGCGGCCGTCGAGCCGATCGGTCGCCTCGTACACGACGCCGCTGCCGCCGCGTCCGATGAGGCGCGCGAGCGACCACCGCCCGGCGACGATCTCGCCGAGCTGCGGCACCTGGTGCGCGATCGAGCTCAACATCGGTAGCGCGACGAACGAGTTGCTCGACGGTACTACGGCTACGCTTGCCGGCGGTGCAGCTTCGTGTGGGGTTCGCCGCCGCGTCGTGGTCACCGGCCAGCCCCGTCCTTTGCGTCGAGACCGATCGCAGGCGTGCTACACGCGCGTCGTGGAACATCGCGACCGAGCGCTCGAGGAGCCGTTTCTCGTCTATCGCCGCACAGGACGCACCATCGGCGCGGTGCTCGCCTTCGGCTTCGGTGGCGGTACGCTCGTCCTCGGCGTGCTGACCGCGGTGGGCGCGTCGTTCGAGCTGCGCGCGCTCTTGGCCGCGTTCAAGGGCTATTTCTTGGCGGCTCTTCCCTTCGTCGTCGCCGGCGTAGCGTTGTCGCTGTGCCGGCGGGAGCTGTGGTTCTTACCGGGCGCGCGCGCGTTTCGCATGCTGACGTTTCGGCCATGGCTCGTGCGCGGCCCGCGGGTCGAAGAGGCGCGCCTCGACGAGTACCGTGCGCTCCGCTCCGACATGCCCGATCCCGCGATGGACGAGCCGGCGCACGTCGTGTCGCTCGTGACGGTGACGGGCGAGAGCGTGCCCGTGCGGGAGTTCGATCGCGCCGACGAGGCCCGCGGCTTCATCGAGCGGCTCGCGGCCGTGACGCGGCTCGCGATCGAGGGCGGCGACGGCGCGAGCGGCACCGCGGACACGTGAGCGACGGCGCCGTCAAGCCGCGAGGCCGTGAGCCCAGAGGCCGTGAGCCCAGAGGCCGTGACCCGCGGTGCGCTCAGCCGCGGTGCCGTCAGCCGCGCGGCCGGCGTAGCGTCGTGATCCGCGCGCCGCGCTCGACCGGCGGCGGCTCGAACGGCGGGATCGTCTCGAGCAGCCGCTCGAGGTGGGGAGTCGCGCGGCGGACTGCGCCATCTGCCGCGAGCTCGACCATCGCGCCGCTGAACGCGAGCGTGAGCGCGTACACGTCCGACACGCCGCGCGCATAGCGGGCAGGCACGCTCATGTCCGCTTGGCGCACGAGGGGCAGCCGCGACTCGTGCACGCAGATCGTGAGCTCCGCGCGTGCCCACGCGATGGCGCGCGCCGTGAGCAGGAGCCGCTCGAGCTCCTCCGGCAGCTCATCGAGCGCGTGCCGCAAGAGCTCCTCATCCGAGTCGGCCTCGACGAGCCCCGGCCAGACGGCCGCGACGCACTCGGACGGCGTCCCCGCGCAGAGGCGACGCAAGCTCTCGGGATCGTGGTGTGCGTCGAGCCGCTGCCCGAGCCGCTCGAACGCCCCGGCGCCGCGCATCCGCCCGACCACGTCGAGCGCGTCGTGGGAGCGACCCCAGAGCACGGGAGACGACGAGTCGACGATCACCGCAGACAGCGCGCCGGTCGTCTCGGCGAGGGCGAGCAGCGCCTCGTCGAGCTGCGCCTGGGGCGAGATCCCGACATGCGAGCGGACCGGCTCGCGGAGGCCCCCTTCTTCGGCGTGCCGGCGCTCGATGAAGCCCTGAAACGCCTCGGCCATCGCCCCGAGGCGCTCGAGCCGCGCGGCGCGATCCGCGGGCTCGGCGTCGTAGGTGACGACGATGCGCCAGAGCCCGGGCGGCACCGTGACGTAGAGCACCTCGGGCGCAGAAGGGGGCGAGCCGCCGAGCTCGAGCCGAGCCTCGCGCGCGCCGACCTGATCCCGCGTGGCTTCGAGCAACCTGAGCAGCGCGTGGTCCTGGCCGAGGTGCCCCATCGAAGTTGCATCATGCCACGCCCCCGCGTGGGGCGTCACTCGGGGAGCGCGATCTCGCGCAGCTCGGTGCCGGCGGCGTAGGCGTAGCTCACATACGCGTCGAAGCCGAACACGAGGGCGCCGACGGGAGAAGTCGCCGTGATGCGATGCACGCCGTCGTTCTGCTGGCCGGGGCTCACGCTGCCGGTGTTCGGATCGACCGACGGGAAGCTGAGCTGGCAGCGGTACGTGAAGATCTCGGGGGGCTTGCCGCCGCGCTCTTCTTCGGTGAGGCCGTCCGTGGGCTCGACCACGCAGAGCTGCGGACCGAGCAGCTGCCCGTCGAGGCGGGGCTCCGCGCCCGCGGGCGCGACCACGACGACGAAGTCGAACGCGTACTTGTCGGGCGTGAGAAACACGTAGCTCTGCCGAAACTGCTCGCGCGGCGGCACGACGAGCAAGCTCGGATCGCCCCCGGGCAAGCCGCGCGGAACATTCGCGGCGTCCTGGCTCGCCATGATCTGCGCGACGTGGATGGGCCGGTCGCTCGTGGCGAGAAAATCCCGCTCGGCGCGCAGCTCGTGCCAGTCGCCCGGCGCCGAGAGCGAGATCGCGTTGTCCGGCGGCGGGAGCGTCGTCGTCACCGTCGTGATGCCGTTGTCGACCGCGATGAAGCGAAAATACTCGGGCTCCGCGACGACCGCGAGATCGCCGCCGGCTTCGCTCACGGCCAGCGTGCGCGCGGGGGAGCGGGCGAGGGCGAAAGATTTACCTGCGGTGCGCACCGGATCGAGCTGCTCCTCGAGGTGATCGGCGCAGCAGCGGCGCTCGATGAGCGAGTCGAAGCGCGGCGCGTCACTGGCCTCGCTGCCCGAGAAGACGGCGATCGGGCCGTCGGCTTCGATGCGCGTGCCGGTGAAGTCCGCGCCGAACGAGCCCATGCTCGGCGTCTCGAGGTTCACGACGTCGAAGGCGTCGATGACGAGCTCGAGCGTTCCCCCGCTCGGCGTCTCGGGGATGACGCCGCCGCCGAGGACCGCCGTCGAGGGGTGCACGCGCCCGGTGGTCCCGTCTCTCGTGCCGACGACGGTGACGAACACGCGCAGGTTGATGGGATCGAGCGGGTTGAAGTTCGTGTTCGGATCGTCGGTGACGGCGATCGTCTGCGGCCAGCCCGCCACGACGTACGCGAGCGACACCGCGTCGCCGGCGTAGGTGAGCGCCTCGCGCGGCTTGAGCAGCGAGGCGTCGTTGGAGAACACGTTCGCGTTCTCGAGTGGGTTGAACTGGTAGGCGACGACCGGGAAATCGCTGTCGACGCGGTAGGCGTGCCGCGTGAGGGCGGTGTGCGTGCCGGTGTTGTATTCGCCGTCGGGGCTGCCGTCGACCTCGCGCGGACCGAGCTTGAACACGCGCAGGTTGAGCGGCGCGACCAACGCCTCGGCGACCAGCGTCTCCACGTGCTCGCCGCCCGGCTCGCCGTCGTCCTGATAGATCCTGATCGTCGCGGCGACGTCGGGCTGGGGGTTCGACACGACGACCGCGAACTGCTGCGCCTGCGCGTTGTGCGAGGCGTCGATCATCGCGTTGTCGAGATCGACCGCCCAGTACTCGCACCCGACGTTGCTCTTCCCCTCGGCGGCGCCGGTGCAGAGGTGGTGGCACGCGCCGCCGCGACAGGCGTGGCCGGTCGCGGTCTCGCAGATCGCGGCGACCGTCGAGTCGACCCCGTCGGCGTCGCAGATCCTGACCTCGTGACCGTCGCAGAACGACGCGCCCGGGGCGCACGCGACGCACTTGTCGAGCCCCTCGGCGCACACCTTCCCCTCGGCGGCGCAGTCGATGAGCACCGTCCACTGAAGCTCCCCGCCCGCGAGCTCGGTGCACACTTCGATCGCCGTCGTGCAGCGCGTCGCGCCGACCTCGCAGAGCGGCTTCGGCTTCGGCTCGGGCGCCGGCTCGGCCCACCGCAGCGTCGAGTCGAAGGTGCAGCTCGCGAGCAGCGAGAGCCCGTAGGCCGCGCCGAGCGCGCGCAGGGGCGACGACTTCATCGTCATCAAAGATACGAGTTGAAGAAATCGAGGGCGTACGCGCTCATGCCCTGCGGCCGCATCTGCCGGTAGGTGAGCTTGCCGTAGTCGAACTTGTCGACGCGTCCGCCGTAGACACCGATGACGAGCGGGCCAGGGATGAGCCCCGCGTCCTCGAAGCCGCTCAGCTCCGGGAGCGTGACGGCGTTGTTCGCCTTCGGCACGACGACGAGCCAGCGCACGACGCCGCCGCCCGTGCTCACCTCGTACACCGTGAGGTCCGGCGGGAAGCCGCCGCTCGGGTAGTTCGCGGCGAGGTGGCGGCCATCGAACTCGGCCGAGGGCTGCGGCGTCGCGAGCTCGGGGATCCGCACGAACCCGTCCACGAGCACCGGCACCGAGGCGCTCGTCGTGGCCACGCTCGCGACCACGCTGAGCGGCGCCGAGTACGACGGGCCCGTAACCGCCGACGCGCTCGAGACGTAGCGCATGCCGGTGAGCTCGGCGTCGAGCGGCGGCAGGCCGACGAACGGCACGTAGCCCGCGAGCGGCAAGAGCGGCGTCTTGTCGGCGGCCGGCAAGATGGCGTACTGCGTCTGCGCGACCTCGATGACGACGCGCGCGTGGAGGCGATCGGGCCCCTTCTTGCCCGACGCGGGCGGCTTCGGCTCGAGCTTCAGCGCCTGGTCGAGCGCGTGGGTCATCTTGATGTAGACGTATTTCGTCTCTTCGCCCGGCAAGATGGCGACGCCCTTGGTCGCGCCGAAGACGTACGCGGTAAACTCGCCGGTCGATTTCTTCATGAGGCCGGCGAGCGCGTACATCCCGATATTTCCGGGCGATCCGGTCATCGAGAAGCCGTAGCCGAAGTCGCCGGGGGAGGACTCGGTCACGGCGAGGGTCGGAGACGGCAGCTGGAAAGTGCGCGTGCGGTCGCGCGTCGCGAAGAGCACGTAGGCGATGCGCTCCTCGTCGTCGCTCTTCGGTGCGGGCACGTTGTTCCACTTGCCCTTGCCGAACTCGCCCTCCTCGGGCCACACGAGCTCGCCCGTGACGACGCCGGTCAAGGTGGGCTTGCCGCCGACGGGTGGCGGATCGCCCGAGCCCGCGCACGCCGGCACGAGCGTCGGATCGAGGTACACCGTGACGCTGTCGACCGGGACATCGACGAAGGTGATCGGCGCGTGGCACTTGGCGGTTACGGTGACCGTGACCGGCGACGTGAGGCTCGGATCCTTGAACAGCGCGACGCCGGTCGTGTCGGCCTGCTGGTAGAGCCCGGTCGCGAGATCGGTGCCGACGATGGCGTGTGCGCCGGCGATCGCGTCGCCCGAGTAGTTGTCGAACACGAGCACCTTGAGCGTGCCATTGAGGGATTTACCGCCGAGCCCGCCCTTGAAGCCGTCGGAGCTGTCCTCGTAGGTGTACGCGTCGAGCGCCGTCGTGGTGCCGCCGCTCGCGGTCACGCTGATCGACTTGGCGCCGGGCGTGCCCTTCGGCACCGTGCAAAGCAGCGAGTCCGGTCCGAGCACGGTGAGGCTCACGCACGGCTTCTGATCGACGCGCGCCTCGAGGCTCGGCTCTTTGTCCCACGCCGCGCCCGAGCCGAAGATCGTGATCGCGGTGCCGCCGGCGACCGGGCCCGTGCTCGGAGCGGCGTAGAGCGCGTCGAAGGTGTACGCGCCGGGCAGCGAGCGGCGCGTCGACTCGTCGTCGCCGTTCTGGGTCGTGACGTCCACGCTGCCGGGCGCGTGCGGCGGGGTCGTGAGCTGCACGCGGGCCGGATCGATGACGATGCGCTCGGTGACCTCGGTGTCGCCGAGCCACACGCGCACGTTCGGCTCGAAGCCGGCGCCGATCACGAGCGCGTGCTGTCCGCCATTGAAGGGACCGTTCGGCGGAGAGACGCCGAGCACCGCGTGGGGATCCGTCGTGCCGGCGCCGCTCGACGCCGGGCTGACAGCGCCGCTCGTCGCGCTCGTGGTCTCGAACAGCTCGCCGCCTGCGCCGCCGGTGCCGTCCGTCTCTCGGTGGATCCCCTCTGGCGCGGTCGCGATGCACGAGGCGTGCGCCGCGATCAGGGTCAAGAGCAGCCCCGGCACGAGCCCGCGTCGAAGCAGGCGCGCATGCAGGCGCGAGAGCAGGCCCGATCGAAGGGCACGGCCGCGTGTCATGGGGCGAGGATACGACGAAAGCGGGCCACGAGCATGCGCCGTCATGCGTCGTCGTGAGACCATGGGCCTCGGTCGTCGCGCGGCGAAGTTCCGGCGCCGTCGTTCGCTGCGGTGGACGAGAGCCCGAGCGCGAGCGAGAGGCGCAGGGCCGCGCTCTTACGATCGATCGTGCCGGCGGGGAGCGCGCCCGCCGTGGTCTGCCCGGCCGCGAAGCCGAGGGAAGCGGACGCCATCGCCGTGGCTCCCACGCACGACGGGCAGCCGAGCGGGCAGCCGCAGCGCGCGATCATCGCCACCGAGTCGCGCACCAGCTCCGAGGCTCGTTCGTAGATCCGCTCGGCGAGACCGACGCCGCACGGCACGTTGTCGAAGAGGTAGGCCGTGGCCGAGAAGGGCGCCGCTGCCGGGGGCGCGTGCTCGCGCTCGTGCTCGTTCGCCTGCTCGTGCTCGTGCTCGTGCTCGTTCGCGTGCGCGGGCGCGCCGCTGCTTCGCCCGTCTGCCGCGTCCTCGAGGGTGCGGCCGAGATCGCGCGGATCGACCATGAGCGCGAGCGTGCTCACGAGCTCGAGCGCGTGCGCGACGCCGACGAGACCCTCGACCGCGGTCGCTCGCCCGAGCTCCGCCATCACCGCCTCTGGGAGGGTGAGCCAGAAGCTCGTCGTGTGCATCTCGATCTCGGGCAGGCGCACGTCGCCGTAACCCGCGTTCTCGTGCGTGTGGTACTTGACCTTCTTGTAGCCGACGATCTTCTCGACGCGGCTCACCTCGCCGAAGCCGATCTGCGCGCGGCCGAACGCGCGGCTCGCGGAAGACTCGAGCACGCTCACCTTGTGGTGGCGCTCGGCGGTCGTGAAGTAGTCGGGCTTGACCTTGCGGACGAATGCCTTGTGGTTCGGGTAGTCGAGCCGCTCCACTTGGTACTGCTCGCCCTCGTGCTGATAGATGGCCTGCTCGTGCAGCATGCTCGGCGTCGAGTGCCAGTCGAGCTCGGCGAGCGTGCGGTCGTGCTCGACGTCGATGATGACGGTGTTGTCCCAGCCGACGCGGCGCAGGCTGACGTGGTTGGCGGGGAAGGAGTCGGCGGAGGCCCAGTGAAAGCGCTCGCGGCCCTTGTGCAGGACGCCGTGCTCGGCGAGGTAGCCGAGCGCGTCGCCGGTGTCGCCATCGCCGAGCGTCGCGAAGCGCTCGTGAAAGCGAAACGGCAGCTCGAACGCGGCGCATTTCAGGTGCTGCACGACGAGCTCCGAGTTCTCCGGATCGATGCGCGCTTCTTCGGCTTTGCTGTCGAGCAGGTGCTCGGTGTGCGCGGCGAGGTATTGATCGAGCGGCTGGCTGCAGGCGACGAGCACGGCGAGGCTCGTCTCGCCGCGGCGCCCTGCGCGCCCGAAGCGCTGCCACAGCTCCGCGACCGAGCCCGGGTAGCCCGCGCACACGACCGCGTCGAGCTCACCGATGTCGATGCCGAGCTCGAGCGCGTTGGTGGCGACGACGCCGAGCACCTCGCCCTTGCGGAGGCCGGCCTCGACCCGTCGGCGTGTGTCGGGGAGGTAGCCGCCACGGTAGGAGACGATCCCGTCGCGAATGCTCGGCGCGTCGCAGAAGCGATCGCGCAGGTACTTGACCAGGATCTCGACCGAGTTGCGCGACGGCCCGAACACCAGCGTGCGCACGTTCGCCTCGAGCACGTCGCCCGCGAGCCGCACGGCGCACTTGAGGTAGCTCTGCCGCACGCCGAGCTCGCGGTTCACGACGGGCGGGTTGAAGACGAGCACGCGGCGAGCGGCCCGCTTTGCGGTCGTGTGCACCACGGCGGTGACGTCGCTCGGTACGACGCCGAGGAGGCGCGCGGCGTGCTCGGCGGGGTTGCCGATCGTGGCCGTGGCGGCGATGACCGTGGGGCTCGCGCCGTGAAAGCGCGCGACCCGCATCAGGCGAGCGAGGACCAGGGCCACGTTCGAGCCGAAGACGCCGCGATAGGTGTGCAGCTCGTCGACGACGACGTAGCGCAGGTTCTGAAAGAGGCGCGCCCAGCTCGCGTGCTGCGGGAGGATCCCCGCGTGGAGCATGTCGGGGTTCGTCATCACGAGCCGCGCGCTCTGGCGGGCTGCGCGTCGCGCGTCGCCGGGCGTGTCGCCGTCGAACACGATGGCGCCGACGCTGAGCCCCGCGTCCTCGGCGAGCGAGCGGACGCTGGCCTCTTGGTCGCGGCTCAAGGCCTTGGTCGGGTAGAGGTAGAGCGCCGTCGCGCCGGGATCGCGGGCGAGGGCGTCGAGGACGGGCAGGTGAAAGCACAGGCTCTTGCCGCTCGCCGTGGGGGTCGCGATGACCGTGTGCCGGCCCGCGCGCGCCGACGCCAGCGCCTCGAGCTGATGCAGATAGAGCGAGGTGATGCCGCGCTCCTCGAGGCCGCGGACGAGCCGCCCGTCGAGGTCCTTCGGGATGGGGCCCGTGGTGCCAGGCTCGCTCGGCAGCGTGCGATCCGCGACGAAGGAGGCCGCGACGCTCGGCGTGGACTGCCAGCGCGCGACGGCCGCGGCGATGCCGGTCGGGTGCTGCCAGGGCGGGGCGGGCATGGCGCGGCAGTATACGGATGTTTAGTGGTTCGGGGTGATGGAATTGCCGGCGCGCGCGGCGGTTCTACCTTTGCCGAATGGGGCACGATGGCGTAGAGAAGGGCGCTTTCCGAGCGACGAGCCGCACATGAGCGACACGACCGAGGCGAAGGAACCGGGCACATTGGATGGCGGCGACGAGCTCGCGCGGGCGGCGGCGGACGGGGTGACCGGCGCTCCTCGCGGTGACGCGGGCGACGAGCTCGCGCAGGTGGCCGCGCACGAGCTCGCGGCGCCCGAACCCGACGCTGGCGGTGACGCCGCGAGCGCACCTATGGCAGCGAGCGTGACGGACGAGCCCTTGCTCGCGAGCGCACCTATGGCAGCGAGCGTGACGGACGAGCCGTTGCTCGCGAGCGCACCTATGGCAGCGAGCGTGACGGACGAGCCGTTGCTCGCGAGCGCTAGCGCGGATGCCGAGCCGGCGTACCACGCGTCGATGACCTTCCTCTTCGTCGTGGCGGCCGTGAACCTGGTGCTCGACGTCGCGAGCAAGCAGTGGATCAAGGCGTATTTCGAAGATCCTTCGAACGAGCGCCAGAAAATCGTGGTCGTCGATGGCGTGGCGCAGCTCATATACGCTACGAACAAGGGCGGCGCGTGGGGCATTCTCCAGGGGGAGCACGAGGCGCTGCGGAGGCCGTTCTTCCTCGTCGTGTCGGTCGCGGCGATCGTCTTCATCGTGTCGCTCTATCGCAAGCTGGCCAAAGAACAGCTCGCCCTCAAGTGGGGTCTGCCGCTCGTGCTCGGCGGCGCGATTGGCAACCTCGTCGATCGCGTCCTCTATGGCTCGGTCATCGACTTCATCGACGTCTACATCACGAGCGGCGGCGCCGAGAAGCACTGGCCCACCTTCAACGTCGCCGACATCGCCATCTGCATTGGCGTCGGGCTGATGGCGGTCGACATGTTCACGTCGCCCACGGCGCACTCCGGCGCTCGAAGCGCGCCGTCGTCCGGGTAGGATCCCCGTCGCCGTGCGCCCCGAGCTCTTCAACCTCTTCGACGTCTCGTTCCCGGCGTACTTCGTCCTCCTGATCACCGGCTTCACGTTCGCGACCGCGATCGCCGTCGTGCACGCGCGCAGGCTCGGCGAGAACCCGGACGTCATCGTCGATCTCGCGCTCGCGGCGCTGCTCATGGGCGTCGTCGGCGGGCGCGTCTTTCACGTGCTCTTCGATGGGTACCTCCTCGACTACGTGCACCTCTGCACCAAGCCCGCGGCCGTCGACTGGCACATCACGAAGGCGGCCTGCGTGAGCGAGCGCTATCGCGGCGTGTGGGACGCCGTGAAGGGCGTGTGTCACCCGGCAGAGACGGACTGCTTCGCGTGGGCGCGCTTCTGGGCCGGCGGGCTCACTTACTATGGTGGCCTCGTGTTCGCGGTCGCGGCGGGGATCTGGCTCTTGCGGCGCGATCGCTTCGACGTGTGGAAGGCGGCCGATCTCTCGAGCGTGGGCGTCGCGGTCGGGCTCGGCTTCGGGCGCATGGGGTGCCTGCTCGCGGGCTGCTGCTTCGGCACGCCCTACGATGGGCTCGGCGCGCTGACGTTTCCGCCGCGCGGCGCCGCCAGCGAGGCGCAGCACAAGGTCGGCCTCCTGAAGAGCGGGAGCGAGTGGTCGGTGCCCGTGCACCCAGCGCAAATCTACGAGTCGGCCGCGTCGTTCGCGATCGCGGCGTTCTGCATGCTCTACCTCCATGGCCGAAAGAAGT
>SXGS01225336.1_pt1 | contig 17928 bp, 5 predicted proteins | sample 3174681 | NCBI WGS metagenome assembly SXGS01 (sample SAMN11356861, study PRJNA531348) | freshwater metagenome | isolation source: freshwater sample F1-80 | place: China: Fuxian Lake, Yuxi | collected 2017-12-25 | reverse complement strand
GTGGTGGCGGCGGCGGCCGTGGTGGTGGCGGTGGTGGTGGTGGTGGCGGGCAGGGCGGCCAAGGCCAGAGTCAGGGCGGTGCCGAATACGTCGGCGTCAGCTTGGCGGCACAACGTCAGTGTGGCCAGCAAGGTGGCCAACAGGCGGTTCAACAGCAGCCCCGTTTGCCTGGTCAGCCGGCTCCGGCTCCGAATTTCAATGCTGCTGGTGTCAACGCAGTGACTACGGTCACGACGATGGATCAGATGCAGTCCGTCGCTCGTCAGTTCTTCACAACGGCCGGTGTCGATTTCAGCGTTCCTGGCAAGCAACTCATCTTCAACGATCGTCTCGGTCAATTGCTTGTCCGCGCCACGCTGCAGGACTTGGACATCATCGAGCAGGCTGTGCAGGTGTTGAACATGGCTCCGCCGCAGGTGACCATCGAGGCCAAGTTCGCCGAAATCACCCAGCAAGACAGCAAGTCCTTGGGCTTCGATTGGTTCCTTGGCAATTCCTTGATGCGCAGCGGCTCCATTGGAGCGCAAGGCGGCTCGGCCCCTTCCTTTGTAGGGGCGCCCTCTCCTGAGAATCCCTTGGGCGGCTTCCCCACGGCGGCTACACCCATTCCCCCTTCCAGTTCCGATGGGTTGCTGACGGGCGGTTTGCGGAACAGCGCTCCGGCGTTGGGCACGCTCACTGGCATTCTCACTGACCCGCAGTTCCGGGTGGTCATCCGCGCGCTGGAACAGCGTCAGGGTGTGAACCTCATGAGCGCTCCGAGCGTCACGACGTTGAGCGCACGCCAAGCTCAGGTGAAGGCGGTGCGCGTTCGGTACGTCATCACTGACCTGGACTTGAACCAGACTGGCGGAGGTGGCGGTGGTGGTGGCGGAACTGGCGGGACATCCGTTACTACTGGCGGTGGTGGTGGCGTGGGTTCGACGGTTCAGCCTTTGGCCGAACCGTTTGAACTTGGCCCGGTGCTTGACGTCATTCCTTACGTCTCGGCGGATGGTCACACGATTCAGATGACCATCATTCCCACGATCAAGGAATTCGAAGGCTACGACCTTGAAAATGCGCGCTTGTTCCAAGCGCAGGCGCAGTCCGTCGGAGGTGGCTCTGGTGCTGGTGTGGGAAGCCCACTTTCGCAAATCACCCCGCTGCCGATCTTCCGCCTGCGTCAGGTGGTGACCAGCGCGATTGTCTGGGATGGCCAGACCGTGGTGCTCGGTGGCTTGTTGCTGGATGAAACGACCAAGACCAAGGACAAGGTGCCGTTCCTCGGCGATGTGCCGTTCCTCGGCCGGTTGTTCCGCAGTGAGTCCACGCAAGCCAAGAAAACCAGCCTCGTAATTTTCGTGACGCCGACGATCCGCGATCCGGCGGGTAACCGTGTGCATTCGGAGGATGAACTTCCGTTCGCCCAGGGCTCGATTCCGGATCAGACCAAACCAGTCACCCAATAAAGAAAGTACCATCGCCCGGGTGATGGAGGACGCTGACGAAAGGGACGGCAGCTTCCTGGAACCAGGCACGTAAACGATGCCATGCCGACGGCCAAACCCAACCGGTTGCTGATTGTGGATGGGCATGCCTATGCCTACCGGGCATACCACGCCATCCGCGAACTGACATCCCCGGACGGGCGGGCCACCAATGCGATATACGGATTCATCAAGATGCTGACAAAACTTCAGGCGCAACTCGAACCCAGTCACGTCGCCGTGATCTGGGACGGAGGGCTTTCGCCTGAACGCGTCGCCGAGCATCCAGAATACAAGGCGCAACGCCCTCCGATGCCCGAATCATTGGGCCGCCAAATCGATGAGATGGTCGAGTATCTGTCGGCCGCTGGAGTGGCGTCCCTCTGCGCGGATGGAGTCGAGGCGGACGACTGGATCGGGGCTCTGGCCGGTGAATCGGCGAGCGTGATGCCGGTGGTGATCGCCAGTGCGGACAAGGACTTCATGCAACTGGTCGGGCCGAACGTCGGCCTTGTGAATCCGAACGACAAGTCGGAGAGGATTTGGACGGCCGACGATGTGGTGGCGAAGGCCGGTGTGGCACCGGAACAGATCGTGGACTGGCTGTCGCTGATCGGTGATTCTGTGGACAACATCCCTGGTGTGCCGGGCGTTGGACCAAAGACCGCCACCGATCTGCTCAAGCAATTTGGAAATGTTACGGGCATCTACGCACGGCTCCCGGAAGTGAAGTCGGATCGCCTCAGGGCGGCCCTTCAGCGGGCCGAGTTGGCGGTGCGACGCAACCAGGGACTCATCCAGTTGAAGACGGATGGTCATCGTGTGAACCTCGATGAAGTTGCGCTCAAAGCGTGTGAGGCGGAGCGCCTTCGCCAGTTGTTTACCGGCTGGGGCTTCAAGGGAATGCTCGCCGACTTGGAGAAGAAGCACTTCGTTCGCGAGACTCAGGAGGTGTTGTTGTGAACCGAATTTTTGCATTTGGAACTGCGATCAGCGCGGCTGATGCCGTCGTCATGGGAAGTCGTGGACAAAGCCCCAACCCACTGTTAGATGTTACCGAACTTATGTTACCTCCGCTTCGCGCTCTGGGCGCAGCCTCGCGCCCTGCTCTGACCACGGCAGTTTGCCGCTGGACTCTCGCGCTGATTCTCGGGCTCAACGCCATTCCGACCACGCTGGTGGGAGGCGAACGACTCGTCCTCGGCGAGGCTCCCGGAGACCAGGATCTCCCGGCGCTCGGTGTCGGAACTGATGGCGGGTTCATCGCGTGGCTGGACAATCGGGTGCAGAAGCACGGTCGCGAAGGACGCGGAATTGCTGCGGCCTCGTTCGGCGCTGGATTCCAGAACATCGGAGAGGCTTTTCAAGTCGCCGATCGCGCTGATGGCAAAGTGGAACGACCGATGGTGACTGCGCTGACCGGTGGTCAGTATCTGTTCCTCTGGGAGATCCGTAACGGAACAAAGCCCGGCATCTACGCCCGCGCATTGGGGACGAACGGAACACTTGCGCGAACTGAAACCCTTGTGAGCGCGCCGACCTTTCGCCTGAAGCAGACCGTCAGCACGAACTGGACGGCGCATTACCGCGGCATCTTGAAGTCCCGCAAGCACAAGTTCCGGGAATGGATCACGAACACCCGCGAGCAGTCCGGCGGTGCCGCGGTGATTGCGCTGCCCGATGGTGGTGCTCTTCTCGCCTATCACGCGATGCGCCGCTCCGATACCAATTCGTGGTACCTCATGCCGACCAATCGCTACAGCCGGGGACGGATCATTCAGGACTCGCTCCTTCGCCCATACCGCTTCGGCATGGACACGCTGCACGACATATTGCTCCAGCGTCTCGACGCCAACGGCAACAAGGTCGGCACTGAGATCGTGGCGAACCAGACGCTTCCGTTCAACCAGCGTAATCCCGCCATCGCCGCGTTGGCCGGTGGAAACATTTTGGTGACGTGGGTGAGCGAAACCGCCTTGGCCCCAGCCAATGGCCGCCCAGCAAACTTCCGCGCGTCCGTTGTCGGACGAATCTTCGATGCGCAAGGTCAGGCTGTGACGGACGAGTTCTCCGTCGCGACTCCGGAAGAAGTCGCGCAGGCCAATCCTGTTGTTCGCGGACTCGGTAACGGCGGATTCATCGCATTCTGGAGCCAGCAGCACGCGCCGGGTCACGGCTGGGATGTTTACGGGCGCACGTTCGGCGCGGATGGTTCCGCATCTGGCGCGGCGTTCCGGGTGAACAACCACACTGCGGGTGATCAATTTGGTCCGCAAGTTTCCGGAACTGGCGATCAACTCATCGTCGTTTGGACGAGCTATGGGCAGGATGGTTCACGCGAAGGTGTTTATGCACGGCGGCTTGAAGCAGGTGCGTTGTCAGGCGACGAATTCAGGGTGAACGACTCCACCATCAACCGCCAGTGGCATCCCACGGTCGCGGCCGACGGTCTGGGCGGCGCGACGATTCTGTGGTCCGGCTTCAGCGGAACGAGCGGTTTCGATTTGTTCGGTACGACGGTTCCATTGGGCGGAACGTCTGGCGGCAACTAACGCACGGACATCATGAGCTTCAACACGTATATGACACGATTGACCAGAGGATTGGTGTGGCTGGTGATGCTGATCGCGGCCGCGCATGGGGCGCGCGCCTTCTCGCTGCTGGGGCCTTTCAATGGCGACTGGCACGCACGCGGATTCGGCGGTCGTCCATGGGGCTTGGGGTATGACTTGCAGTTCGACGTGGCGGGTCCGGTTCTGCCAACAGAAGCCTATCGATGGAATGTCCCGGTGTTGACCTATGCTTTCGACAACACCTTCATCCAATACTTCGGAACGAACGGTGTGGCCGCGGTCGAGGAAGCGTTCGCGATCCTCAATGCTATCCCGCCGGCCTCGCAAATGAGTGAGGACTTGTCCGAGTATCCGCTCGACACCAAGAGCCAGAACGGAACGGCGGCGGCGCTGGCCTTGTTGGATCTCAAATCGACCGTGCTTTCGTTGATGCTCGAACAGATGGGCCTCGGCAATCCCGAACGCTACGTCTGGAACCTCCGCGGGCGGCAGGTTTTCACGGCGGGAGGAACGAGCTTTACCAACTACTCCGTCATTCAGATGAATTATGATCCGGCATCGTTGCAGCCGAGCCGTTACGTCAACGGCGTGCTCTACAACTACAAGATTTTCGACGCCCTTGGCCGGCAAGGCAGCGAATGGGCGAGTGCGGTCGAGTGGTATCAACTAGATCCTCTTTATCAACCCTACAGCTCGGTCGCGGGCGCGACCACGGCATCGGACGCCCAGTTGGGCTCGGAGCCGGACGACGTCGGTGGCAGCATCTTCAGCTCTGGCGGTGGTCTCGGAACCGGGGAGTTTTTCACCGGATTGACCCGCGATGACATTGGTGGCCTCCGCTTCCAGCTTCACCCGAACAATATGGTCTTCGACACGCTCCTGCCCACTGTTCTGCCGCGTGCGGGTGGCACGCGTTCCTCACCGTGGACTCCGATTCTCGGCGCGACGAACGCCACCAATTTCGCATCCGTCTCGAACTTGGTGAGTTCGGTCGGTACGAACTTCACCAACATGGTGCGCACCGCGTATCGCCCTGGTGTGGATAAAGTCAGCTTTCAGCGTGTCCACGTCTTCGGGACAAATTTCTCGCCCATCACGCTTCGCTACACGGATCGCTACATGAATCTCACCAACGGGCGCATTGTGCGCCAGCCGGTCGAGCGAATCCTCTTCTTCCCGGACATCATCTTTAGCGTCCGCGACCTCGGACTCTTCGCGAACACCGAGGTTCCCGTGTCAATCGTCCGAACTGGAACGACTAACTGGATAAACAACGCCGCCATCAATTCATTCATTGGAGGAGCGGGACTCTACGGTCCAGGAGTGATCGGTCCGCCGGTGTTCATCACGCTGTCTGATATGGTTCCGTATTTCTCGAACTCCGAACCTGGCGAGACGGATGCTCAGGCGTTCACGTCTTTTGTGTGGGGTTCCTTCGATGGAACCACGCAGGCCCCCAAAGTGTATCCGGTCTTCCAGCACCCGCTCCGTCCCGAATTCTCGCTTGATTACATCCAGGACGTCGTGCTGCGGCGTCGGAGCCCGTAGCCATGGAAACACGAGAGACGCATTCCTCCATGAAACGAATCTTTCAAATCGCCCTGCCGCTTCTGGCCTTGCTCCCGGGACTTCAGGCGCAGTCGAGCATATACATCAACAGCACCGGCGTGAACGCGCCGGCTGAAGGAACGATCCCGCAGATCAATGCGACCTCGTGGTGGAATCGTGCGTACTTCACGGTCATTCCATTTTCACTCCCGTACGAGGCGTTCAATAATCGCTTTTTCACCAACAACAACGACGTGCCCATGTATCTCGATCCGGGCATTCGCTTCCGCGATCGGACGGCCACTCCAGGTGGGTCGCGGTGGATGGATACCTGGGTCAATCGTGGGCCAATCGTCACCGATCACACGACGATCTTGAGCGCGTTTTTCGGCAGCGTTTTCGCCTTCGACTCGCGGGCCAGCATACTGCAAGTAGCCGCCACCAACATCATCTCCAAGGGCCCGTTGGCCTCCGGCACGCACGGCATCATTCGTCTCGAAGGCAAAAGGGTGGATGCGAGTTTCAGCACGCTGCGCACGGGCAGTTCGGGCAGCTCCAACACCTTCATTGGTGGCTTTCTGTTCAACCCGGCTGTTTCCAACTACGTCAGCGACGTTGGCGTCCGCGACTTGTATTGGGGCGTCGGCAATGGCGACGCGGTGGCCGCTGCCAATAGCACGACCATGTCGTTGGTTCCCGGTGCAGGATTTCCGAATTTCACTGAAGCCAACCCGGTGTCCACGCTGCATGAGGTCATCCAGCCGTTTACATTCGGAGGCGGGTTCTTCACCAACCTGACCAGTGTTCCCTCAACCTTCTTCTTCACCGGTAACGACGTATTCATCAACACCAACCAAGTTCAGTATCGCGGGGCGGTGAGCGAGGCTCGGTTGTCTGCGACAAATCGCTTGGTGCAGGTCGTCTTCTATCCGGTGAGTGTCAATGATCCGAGTTTCACGACGGACGTTCGATTCTACTACCCGCAAGGCACCAATCGTCCCGCGCGCGCGACGGTGGGCTTTCACGCGAGTGAGTTCGACATCACGACGAGATCCACGACAGTGAATTCCGTCTATCTCGTGGACGCACTGGCGACGACGACAAACTCGTTTCTGGCGCGGAACGGATCCGGCGGCACACGTCGCCCCAACACCTTTTCGATCACACGCCTTCCGCCCGGCGACTATCTACGGGGAATTCCGGGACAGCCGTTTCCGAGCAATCCCACGAACAATCCCCTTTATGGGAACTTCGCACTGACCGACGTGACGAATCGCTACGCCGCTTATGCGACCCAGGTGGAACTCCTGTCCGCCAGTTCGAGCGGCAGCATTCCGTACGACGTGACCAATGCGCCCGGCCGCGTTGAGATCATTGGTGATGAGGTCAACCTCGACCAGACACGCATTCGCGCGGAATCCGCCGTCATCATCAAGACCCAAAACCTCGTCAGCAATAACTTCGCCCAGGTGGACGCGCCCTTGATCAACTTCGATGCGCGCTCGGTACAGCCCGTCTTCAACATCGTGAACCTCGCGCCGACTTCCGTGCGACGTTTTGGCGGCACTGTCCGGGCGTGGTCTGCGACGTGGAACAACTTCGAGCCTGTCACTACAGGAACGAACACTTCGACGAACACCGTCACCTTCCACGTCGTCATTGTGGAAAGCCAGTTGCGCTCCACCGTTCCGGTACTGGTCAATGAATTCGCCGCACGCGCGACGAACGTGGTCCTTGGGGATCAGTTGAACATCACCAAGTCGTTCGTCGTGGAAGCCAATTCGCTCCATGTCACCGGCGGCATCACTCTGCCGCCCGGCCAAAGTCTTACCGCCAGCAATCTGCTCAATGTCCGCAACTTCACCAACGACGGAATCATCAACATATCGAGCAGTGCGTTTTACGGAACCGATCGGGCGTTGAGCTACAGCAATTGGGTGAATCGTGGGACGAACACCGCTGGTGTGATCGAGATCCGTACGCGCAACTTCGAGAACTCAGGTGCGCTCGTCACCCAGCGCGGCGTCTTCTCCCTCGACGCCGTAAATGCCACGATGTTCGGCAAGCCGTTGATCGTCTCGAACGCGGTCATCTCGTTCCCGACCTTTGACTTCCTGACCGAAACACTCATCACAAACATCTTCACCAACACCACAACGCTGCAATCGGCTCCGGTGATCATGGGCAGCTCGGATGTGGACATTCGGGCGCGGGATTTCCTCATGAGCAACGCTGTCATCAGCGCGAGCACCATCATCCTCAACATCACCAACCGACTGGCTGACTCCGGACTGGAGGCAACGAACCATTGGACGACATTCTCGGGCCTTCAAACGAGCCGCCGGCCGACGACCAGCAGTCTCTTTGGCACCCATCTCCGTGCTGTCGGACGCGACTTCCAAATCAACGAGACGACGTGGGCCGGTGCGGACATGGGCAACGCGAACGCCGGATTCACGAACAACCTCGCGCTGGGCAAGGTTACATTTGACGGCGGCCTTGGCTCCCGTTTCCGCTTCTATGCCAACAGTGCGAACTCGAACGCGCTCTACGTTGACTACATTGAGCTGGTGAACTCAGCCACGAACTTCAACACCGCCTTCACCATCGCGCCGAATTTCACCATCTACTTCGCCAACGCCAATGTACCTGCCACCGCGTTGCACAATGCTGCTGGCGGCCGCTTCAAATGGGTACGCAGCTTCGCCGGGCCGTTGAGCTCGACGAATATCACCTATCCGTCCGGCACGAATTACACGTTCAACATCGCCTTGGTCACCGACAACGACATCGACTCCGACGGCGACGGTTTGGTGAACTCGGTGGATCCGCTTCCCATCTACACGGAAGAAAGCGCGATCCTGAGCGTGGCGATGGCGGCCGGCCCGGTGCCTTGCGTGCTCCTGAGCTGGAATGCACTGGCGTATTCGAGCAACTACTTGGAATTCAAGGCGAGTGCCTCTGCCACCCAATGGAACACGTTGACTAATTTCCACATGGGCCCGTTCACCTGGCCTGTGGTGGTGGATGATCCGATCTCGACGAATGGCGAGATGCGTGTTTACCGCCTCCGCGTGGATCCGGGCCCGCATTACTGACAGCCATGATGACGAGCGATCAGGATATTTCCCCGAATGACTCAGGACGAAGCGCAACGAAACGACTGGTGCGAAAGCTTATGACGAACAACGTGCAGCGAAAGCAACGGATGGTTGCTGGATGGACGACCCGCCTGACGGCGATGGTCGGTTTGTGGTGCTGTCTGTTGGTGGCCGCCGGAACGATGCGAACCGTCGCGCAGCCGGTGAATGACGCGTTCACCAGTCCGATTACTATTGAGGGCAACACGGGTAATACGAACGGGACGACTGCCGGGGGAACTTTTCAAGCACCTCAGGAACCGCGTTACCTGGCGGTGGGGGAGCAGTCCGTCTGGTATCAGTGGACAGCTACGAACGGCGCTCGTATCACGTTCGATCTAAACGTGCCGAGTTCCGATGCAGTTGTGATTGTTTATCGTGGCACTGTGCTCGGTGGGCTGACCAATGTGACAGGCCTTGCTCAGCCCGTTGCCAACACGGTGACATTTGTACCCACGATTAACGAGACCTACCGCATCGCTGTTGTCGGCGGATTCAACTTCGCATTTGGTGGCGACTTCACGCTCTCGTGGTACCGCGATCAGGTAATCCCTGCCGGCCGTTACGCTGGCCATCTCCAATACAGCACTGCCAGCTACTTTGCGGGCGAATACGATACGTTTACGGCTCCGTTCGGCCCGCCAGTTCCTGCTATTCCGGCCCGCAGCGCGGATGGGGCGGTTATCACGGTCAACCGTGTGGGCGGAACGACCGGTCGGATTTTGGTGGACTACCGCACGATGGACGAGGTGGGCGAGCAATACTGGTCAGCTCAGGTTTGGAGCATCACAAGTGTCACCAATGGAACCGGCAGCTACACGAATCGTGGCACGGTCACGTTTTATTACACCAACGCCTACACGCTGATTACGAATGTCGCCTCGACAATCATCATCAACACCAACTTCCTGACGACCACCAATTTCTGTGACGCTGCTGGCGGCGGAACCAATTGCATGGTCACGAATATCGTGCAGAACTGCGTGGATGGTTCGATTAAGACGTGGGGATGTCCGGGTTCCGATTACGCGCCCCGGACCGGGACGCTCGCGTTCGACCACAACGAGGCGATCAAGAAGTTTGTGGTGCCGGTGGACAGCGACTGGGACTTCTTTAACCGGGAAGCCAATGGCAACAAACGCGTCCGGCTTGAGCTCTTCAATCAGCGGTTGGATCCCGCCGAGTTGAATACGCCCACTGGCATTATCCCTCCCACCCGCTCTTATTCTGGTAGCCGGGCGGAGCTGACGGTCGTCGAGTCGTTCCCCCGCAATGGTGGAACCAATTTCTTCATCGAACGCACGACCTACGCAGCGGACGAGGAAAACCAAAGTGTCGCCGTGGACATCATCCACCCGTCTGGTTCCGGCGGTACGGTCACCTTGGTTGTCGGTGGTGTCGGCCGGGAAGGCGACTATTCGCCGGGAGGTGGTTCTGACTACGCTTCCGAGGCTGCGGACACGTTCACTGTTCCAGCATTTCCCAGCGGTACCACCAGCTTCACAACCGCTCAAGATTTCACCGCCTACACTACCACCCTTGCGTTCGCGCAAAACGAGCGCCGCAAGCGGGTGACGATCAATATTTTTGAAGATCTCGATGTTGAGTTTAACGAAGACATCTTGATCCGCCTTGATCCCATCTTTACCCAAAACAATCCGTTTCCATCGGGCAACTTTGAGGCCCGCCTTACTATTTTGGCGGATGAAGCACCGGCGGGCGCGGCGGATCGAGAATGGAATCCGGAAGATGTCAGTTACACCAATCCGCGTTACAATCTCGCGCCTGGTGCCAACAACATCGTTCGTGCGGTCGCCGTGCAGTCCGATGACAAGACTATTATCGCTGGAGACTTTACGGCATATAACTCCTTTGCCCGAAACAGCATCGCGCGCATCAATGGCGATGGTTCGCACGATGCGACGTTCAACCCCGGGACCGGGGCGGACAGTTTCGTTACGTCGCTGGCGGTTTATCCAAACTCGGCTGGTGTGAACGCGGGGAAGATCGTCGTTGGTGGCGGGTTCACCTCGATGAACAACATCCAGCGCAACGGCATCGCGCGGCTCAATTCCGACGGCTCCCTTGATCAAGGCTTTACACCGGGAAGCGGCGCGAACGGGGTCGTTCGTTCTGTGGCGTTGCAAAGTGATGGCAAGGTGGTCATCGCTGGTGAGTTCTCCGAATTCAATGGTGTCGCCCGGAACAACATCGCTCGGCTAAACATCGACGGAACCCTTGACGAGAGCTTCAATCCAGGCGCTGGATCCGACGCGACCATCTGGAGCGTTGTCGTGGCGGAAACGCCGTCCCGAAAGATTTTCATTGGCGGTGAATTCATCGAGTTTAACGGAATTTTCCGTGGTGGTGTGGCCCGGTTGAACGAGAACGGTTCGCTGGACTCCAGCTACGACTCAGGCGGAGGCGCAGACGGGCCGGTCTACGCCATGGTTGTGATGTCGGATGGCCGGCTCATCATTGGCGGCTCCTTTGACAATGTGGATTTCACTTCGCGCCCGCGCATCGCCCGGCTCATGGGCACCGGCGGCCTTGATCCCACGTTTGTTCCCGGGATTGGCGCGAACGACGCTATCTATGCGCTCACGTTGCAGACGGATGATAAGGTGCTGGTTGGAGGCGTGTTTACGAGCATCAACGGGACGCGCCGCAACGGCGTTGCCCGCCTGTTCAACAACGGAACGGTGGACACCAGCTTCCTAGACACCGCGTACAATGATTTTGCCGGACTCGCGGTGACCTATGGGTATGACCCCCAGCCTTACGTCAATTCCATCGGCGTGCAGTCCGACGGTGCAGTGATGATTGGCGGTGCTTTCTACAAGGTTGGCGGAAACCTGTCCGCCGAGTGGAACGATACTTCGAGTTCGTGGATTATTGACGCCGCCTATAATGTCTGGACGCGCTCGGACAAGGTCACCCGCTACAACGTCGCGCGCCTTTTGGGGGGTGGCACGCCGGGTCCCGGTAACGTTGGCTATGTTTTCGACTACAACTCTGTAGACGAAAACGCCGGAACCTTCAGTGTTCCGTTGCAGCGATACGACGGCTTGCTTGGGACTGCCCGAGTGAACGCCGGCACCGCAGACAACCTCGCAACGGATACCGTGGATTTCGATGCGACCGGCATCCTTCCAATCTGGCCTCAAAACGGTGCCATCGATAGCACTCCGATCTCGATTGGGTATAGGGGCGAACGGATTCATTCGATCGCGATCAACGAAGACACCTTTATCGAAGGTGACGAAACCTTTGGTTTGCAACTGACGAATCCGTTTGGCGTGATCAACCTGGGTGGCGACCTGATCCCCTTGGGCACCGCGCTGGCCATTCCTACTGCAGTCGCCAGTATCACAGACAACGACTTCAACCCGGGTGTCCTCGCTTTCAGTTCGGCAACCTACTTCACCAACGAAAACATTTCGAGCCTCCGCCTCACGGTGATTCGCACGAACGGAAGCGCGGGTTTGATCAGCGTTCGCTACTACACCTACAACGGAACAGGGGCTGACGCGGCCACTGCCGGTGCCGACTACACCGCCACCACGCTCGCCACCTTGAGCTTCGGATCAGGTGAAACGGTGAAGACGATCAGCATTCCGCTCATCAACGACAACACGGTCGAACTTGATGAAAAGTTCCTCGTCGTGCTAACTAACGCCACCGGCGGAGCGAAGATCTTCAGCACGGAGAATGAGGGATCTCCGACCAACAGCCTTACCGCCACTGCGACGATCATCGACAACGATCTTGCCTCCGGCCGTATTAGCTTTGCGTCAACCAATTACTCAGCCGCCGAAGGTTCCGGCAATGCTTCCATCGTCTTGGAGCGCCGCGGCGGCAGCGTCGGCCAGGTGCAGGCCAGCGTGGCGGCGTTTGCAGGAACGGCCTCGAATGGCGCGGACTTTACCGGCGTGACCAACACCGTTGTCTGGGTGAACGGCGACGTCGCGCCGAAGACCGTTCTCGTTCCGCTTCTCGACGACAGCAGCGTCGAAACAAACGAGACCGTCACGCTCCGAATGCTCAGCACGTTCCCGTCGAATGCCGCAGGCACCACCAATGCCACATTGACCATTCTGGAGGATGATTTCTTTGGCTCACTGTCGTTCAGCCAGGACATCTACGATGCGGACGAGCGCGGCACGAACATCGCCATCACCGTGGTGCGCACCGGTGGCCTTGGCGGCACCGTCTATGCACGCTTCCAGACCGCCGATGACAGCGCCACGGCACCGGCCAATTACATCGCTGCCGCCGGATTGATCACGATGGGCCCGGGCGTCATGGCGACAAATTTCGAGGTAACGGTGGTAAACAATTCCGTAACAAATACGGGCGATGCGACGCCTTTGACTGCCGAATTGCAGCTTTCCAATTTCACCAACGCAACGGCTGGAATCCCGATCGCCGCACAGCTGCGCATCCTCGACGACGAGGCGGAGGGCGATCCGGCAGGTTCGCTGGACACGTCCTTCAGTCCGCTGGCGGGTAGCTCGAACGCAATCTACTCAGTGGTCTTGCAGCCTGACGGAAAGCTGCTCGTCGGTGGCGATTTCCGGACCCTTAACCGCACGGTCCGCAATCGCGTCGGTCGCCTGAACTCCAATGGAACGCTGGACGTGACGTTCAGCCCACGCAGCGGACCAAATAGCACCGTCCGGAGCATGGCGCTTCAGAGCGACGGGCGTCTCATCATCGGTGGCTTCTTCACGTCCGTTCACGGAACCAACCGCAATCGAATCGCGCGGCTTCTGGCTGATGGCGCGGTGGATCGCTTCTTCAATCCGGGCGCTGGCGCGGACAATCCGGTGTACGCCGTGGCAGTTTGCCCCGATGGCCGCATCGCGGTCGGTGGCGCGTTCACCACGATGAACGGCATTTCCCGATCAGGCATCGTTCTGCTCGAAACCAATGGCACGGTCAGCACCACGTTCAATCCCGGATCAGGTGTTGTGGGCACGGTCTTCGCCCTCGCTGTCCAGCCGGATAGCAAAATCGTCATCGGCGGTGATTTCGAGTCGGTGAACGGCGCAGCGCGCCCCCGGCTAGCGCGTTTGAACCGCGACGGATCGGTGGACCCAACCTTCGATGCGGGCACTGGTCCTGACGGCCCGGTTCGTGCCATCGCCATCCAGCCCGATGGAAAGATCCTCGTTGGCGGTTCCTTCGAGAACATCAACGGCACGGCCCGCGGGCGCATGGCGCGGTTGACCGGCAGCGGCGCGGTGGACACGGCGTTCATGGCGGCGGTGGCTGGCGCGGACGGCGACGTGAACGCCATAGCGCTCCAGTACGACGCCAAGGTCATCATTGCCGGCGAGTTCAGCACATTCAACGGTGTCAGTCGCAATGGCATCACGCGTTTGAATCGCAACGGCAAGACTGACCCGACGATCAACTTTGGCCAGGGCACTGATGACGCAGTCAACGCGGTGGCGGTGCAGACGGATCGCAAGCTGGTTATCGGTGGCCGTTTCACGACCTACGATGGGCAGGCTCGTGCTTTCCTGGCGCGCATCCACGGCGGCTCCATCGCCGGAGCCGGTCAGTTGGAATTCACGACGCCGTTCTACCAAATCACGGAGAACGGTGCTCAGGCCACCATCACTGTGCAACGCCGAGGCGGCACCACGGGCGACGTGACGGTGGACTATCAGACGCTTGCGGACTCGGCGACACCGGGCTCCGACTACACCACCACCGCTGGGACGCTGACCTTCCTCGAAGCGGAAACCATTCAGACCTTCGTGGTGCCGATCATCGATGATGTAGTTGGCGAGGACACGGAGTACCTGGGCTTGATGCTCACAAACGCGACGAGCGGCGCAAGCATTGGCGCGGTGCCGAACGCCTACCTTGCAATTGTCTCCGATGACAGCGGCGTTGGATTCAGTTCTGCGAACTACGCTTTCAACGAAGGCGTTGCAGGAGGTTCAGCCACCATCACGGTGACGCGCACGGGCGCGACGAACGGAACGGTCGTCGTGGGTTATCGCTCCGCCAACGGCACCGCGACGGCCGGCCAAGACTACATCGCGCAATCCGGCCTGCTGACGTTTGATCCCGGTACAGTGGTGCAGACCTTCAACGTGGCGATCAACGACGACAGCCTTATCGAGGCCTCTGAGATCTTCAGCCTCACGCTTTCGAATTCGAGCGGGAACGCCGCGCTGGCGATCACCAGCACGACCGTGACGATCGTGGACAACGACTTCCGCGCGGGCAACCTGACCTTCTCCGCGGCGTTCTACTCGGTGGCGGAAAGCGGCGGCACCGTCGGCGTGAACGTTGTTCGCACAAACGGTAGCACGGGCGTGCTTTCCGTCGATTATCGCACTGTGGCGGGCACGGCGACGGGTGACAACGATTACCTCGCCCAGACCGGCACCTTGATCTTCACGGAAGGCCAAACAAATCAAACCATCACGATCGCGATCCAAGATGATGCCAGTGTCGAGGGTGACGAATCGTTCTTCGTCCAACTCTACAACGCCGGCAATGGCACCGTCGTCTCCGGACTCACCAACGTTCAGGTCACGATCGTGGACGAGGAGTTTGGGCCGGGCAGCTTGGACCGCAACTTTGATGTCGGCCTCGGTGCGAATGACATCGTTCGCTCTCTGGTTGTGCAGGCTGACGGTGCCATCGTCGCTGGCGGTAGCTTCACGACCTTCGGCACATCGACCAACCGTTACGTGACTCGCCTTGCTGCAAGCGGGACGAACGACCCGACTTTCAACACCGGCTCCGGTCCGAATGGTCTGGTCACTGCCCTGGCCATCGCGCCGGATCAGCGAGTGCTCGCGGTGGGCGGGTTCACGCAGGTAAACGGCACGCCATACCGGCTGGTCACACGCTTCCTGACCAACGGCGTTGCGGACACGGGCTTCGACGACGACGCTGGCTTCAACGGCTCGGTGAGTGCGGTCGGTGTGCAGTCCGACGGTCGGGCCATTCTCGGCGGTGCCTTCGGCCTGCCGCGTCGCGGCGTGATGCGCCTGCGGGTGGACGGAACGGTGGACACAGGCTTCGTCCCCGGTTCGGGTTTGAACGGGCCGGTACACGCGGTTCTAGTGCAGTCCAGCGGCCGGGTGTTGGTAGCTGGCACCTTCACGACAGCGGACGGCGGCACGGCGACGCGCGTCGCCCGGTTCATGCCTGACGGCTCGCCCGACGGCAGCTTCACCGTTTCGGAAATTACCGACGGCACGGTGTACGCGCTGGCGGTCCAGTCGGACGGCAAGGTGGTTGTCGGCGGCGATTTCAAGACCACAGCTTCGACGAACTCCGTCCGCTTGGCGCGGCTCCAGACGGATGGTACGCTGGATTCGACATTCGCGGTGGGCAGCGGTGCCAACAGCATCGTCTTCGCACTCGGGGTGAATTCCTCGAACCAAATTGTGGTCGGCGGCGCCTTCACCACTATCAACGGCACGAACCGGAACCGGTTCGCCCGGTTGCACAGCGATGGCTCCCTCGATGCGGGCTTCGATCCGGGCCCGGGTGCCAACGGCACGGTTTATACCGTCGCAGTCCTGCCGAACGACGACATCCTAATCGGCGGCAATTTCACGACGGTCAACGGAGCGGTGCGCAATCGTGTGGCGAAGATTCTGGGCGGCGGTGTTGCACTGGGGCCGGTGGCGGCGGCGACGGCGGCGGGTGGCCAGATTCGGCTGCGTTACACGGCGATTCCAGGACGGACTTACCGGTTGGAATCGAGCGGCAATCTCATCAACTGGCAGCCGGTTTCCAGTCAGATGGCGACGACGACCACCGTGGAATGGTTGCAGCCCGCGAATCCGGCGATGGACGCGCGCTTCTTCCGTGTGCTGGTGCTGCCGTGAGGACAGGAACCTGCGGGTTGAGAGAACTTTCTTTGGGTAACGAGGCTTGGCTGGCGACTGGGAATGCCGGCTGGCCGCAATAGTGATGAATCATTTTATGGCGAAGTCGAAATCTTGGAACGTCTGGACGGCTCGGTTGCTCGTCGTATCTGCTCTGCTCGTGCTTGTGGCTCCGGCGGGAGCCGCCTCGATCTCGGGCACACCGCGGATTGCCGAGCGACAATCCACCATCAGCATGCGCGGTGCGGCGGCATTGCAGGCGCGCTTCGGGCTGACCAACCTCCTCCAACGCACGAGCAACTCGGTTCCCTATATCGACCCTCGGGATCCAAGAGGAACGAACCAGACTGGCGGCGGTGGCATCGGAGCGGCAAGCGATCCGTTGATCGGCGCGGCATCGGCGGGTGGCACCGTGCGCACGTCTCCTCCGCCGGCGGCTTCATTCCAGGCATTGCCTGACGATCTGAACACCATCCCTCCGGACACGCATGGCGCGGTCGGCCCCAACCACGTGATGACGGTGCTCAACAGCCAGGTGCGCATTCAGGATCGTCAGGGCAACGTGAAGTCCACAGTTCAGTTGGAGGCATTCTGGACCACTCTGGGTGTGACGGATGTGTTCGACCCGAAGGTGTATTTCGACCCTTATGAAGGGCGCTGGATTTTTGTGGCTTGTGCGGAGCGACTGTCGCCCCGCTCCGGACTGGTTCTTGCCGTGTCGCAGGATGACAACCCGGAAGGAAACTGGTTCCGTTACCTGCTTGATGGCGATGCCACTGACACCTTGTGGGTGGACTATCCGAACGTAGGCTTTAACAAGGACTGGATTGTTGTTTCCGTAAACATGTTCCCGATTTTTCTTGGGACCGGGCGGACCCATTTGTTCGTGGTCGACAAAGCAGATGTATATGGGAATGGCATCGGCCGCTTCACTCTCATTCAGGACACGAACTCGTTTACGATGGCTCCCACGCTGACGTACGACAATTCGCTGTCCACGATGTACCTGGTGGACGATCCAGCCTTTAACCAAACGACAACATTCCTCGTTCCGAGTTCCCGCCTGCGCGTCAGCACCATTACAGGCCCCAAGGGAGCCGAAACCCTCACGGTTGGGACGTCCTTTGTAACTCCGGGCGTCACATGGCGATTCTTCCAGCCGTTTGCCTCGGGGTCATTGCCGCAGCTGGGCTCCAACTTCCGCATCTCCGGCAATGATTCGCGGCTTCAGAATGTCGTCTATCGCAATGGCTCGCTCTGGGCGACACACCATGTGTGGGTGCCGGAGACGTTGCCGACCCGGGCTGCTGCGCAGTGGTATCAATTCACG
>SXGS01435255.1_pt1 | contig 17929 bp, 18 predicted proteins | sample 3174681 | NCBI WGS metagenome assembly SXGS01 (sample SAMN11356861, study PRJNA531348) | freshwater metagenome | isolation source: freshwater sample F1-80 | place: China: Fuxian Lake, Yuxi | collected 2017-12-25 | reverse complement strand
CAGTATCCGGTCGAGATTCCCGGGGTGAACAGCACGTATTTTTTGAAAGCCGCGTTGAACGAGATTCGCAAGCACCACGGGCTCACGGAATTGGATGCGATAGAGTTTTTGGGGCTCGTGAAAGAGAAGATGAAAGCCCTTGATTTGCGGGAAGACTTCTTGAAACGGCCGGTGAATGAAGGGTTTTCAGGTGGAGAAAAGAAGAAAAATGAGATTTTCCAAATGGCTGTGCTGGAGCCCAGGCTGGCGATTTTGGATGAGACCGATTCCGGGCTGGACATTGACGCGCTGAAGGTAGTGTCCGCTGGGGTTAACCGGCTTCGGCGGCCGGATAACGCGCAGTTGGTCATCACCCATTACCAACGATTGCTCGACTACATCGTGCCGGATTTTGTCCACGTGCTTTGCGATGGGCGATTCGTTCATTCTGGGGGCAAGGAACTCGCTTTGGAGTTGGAGGAACGAGGTTACGACTGGATCGCGAGCGAGCAGGCCCGCCCTGCATGACTCTCCCGAGGATTTGACCATGACGTCCCTGATCGCAGGCCGAGAGATCGCAGAAAAGGATCCTTTTCTCGCTTCATTTGACCCGTTCACCAATCGCGAGGCCGCAGCCGCTCCGTCTTGGCTCCTGCCTTTTCGCAAGGCGGGTCTCTCGCGGTTTGCCGAGATCGGATTTCCTTCCACAGCCGACGAGGATTGGAGGTTCACAAACGTGGCCCCCATAGCGAAACTCTCCTTTTCGCCATCGTCACCTTCTCCGGTGGGAGATTGGATCGACTCCATATCTGGAGTGCAGCCGTTTGCCGCCTTGGCCGAGCATAGGCTGGTGTTCGTTGATGGTTACTTCGTTCCCGCTTTATCGCGGATGGGCGCCCTTCCCCCGGGAGTGGTCGTTAAAAGCCTGGCGGGAGCGATGGGCGATCCATCGCTTGGTTTGGAGCGGCGATTGGGTGGTTTGGCTCTCGACCCAGCGAATGCCTTTGCGGCTCTGAACTCGGCGTATTTCACGGATGGCGGACTCGTCCTGATCCCGCCTGGAACAGAGTTGGAAAGTCCGATTCACTTGTCCTTCGTGACGACTTCCGGCAAGCCTGGCATGGCCATGAATGTGCGGAGCCTCATCCACATTGGAGAGCGAGCTTCGGCGACGGTGGTGGAGAGCTTCATAGGGCTTAAGCCAGCCCGCTCCCTCACGACTTGCGTCAGTGAGGTTTCCGTGGATAACAATGGCAAGTTTGAGCATATCCGCTTTCAGGATGAGACTTTGGAGAGCTACCATGTTGGGACTCTTCATTACCAATTGGGGAAGCAAACCCGGTGCACCTCTCATTCCTTTTCCCTAGGCGCCCGGTTGTTTCGGTCGAACATCACCGCCTCACTGGTTGGGGAAGGGTTGGAGTGCGTGTTGAATGGGCTTTATCTCACGAGGGCGGACCAGCTTGCGGATCATCATATGGTGGTGGACCACGCGCGACCGCATTGCGCCAGCCACGAGTATTTCAACGGGATACTCGACGATCGCTCCAAGGGTGTGTTTCACGGTCGCATTCTGGTGCGCCCGGAGGCTCAAAAGACGGATGCCAAGCAGACAAACAAGAACCTGTTGCTTTCGGACGACGCCACCGTGGACACCAAGCCACAATTAGAGATTTACGCGGACGACGTGAAATGCACGCACGGCGCCACCACAGGGCATATGGACGAGGATGCCATTTTTTATTTGCGTTCCCGGGGCATCGGTTTGGAGAGAGCCCGCAGGATGCTCGTGCATGCCTTCGCGGGTGAAATCATCGGACGCGTTCAGCACGAGGCGTTGCGCGATGAACTGGATCAAATTATTCGCAGCCGGCTGGCGCTGAATCCCCATGTGAAAGTGGAGGGCTGAGCCAGGGAAGGGCGAGAGATGGATCATCCAACGGACGGATTGCGGCTATGTTCGACGAACTGAGCGATCTTTATCAGCAGGTCATCCTTGACCACAGCAAGAGTCCCCGGAATTTTCGTGTGTTGCCAGGGGCCAATCGATCCGCGCAAGGCTACAACCCGTTATGCGGCGACAATATCACGTTGTATTTGGAACTCGATGGGGATGTCGTGAAGAGCGCCGGATTTCAGGGCTCAGGCTGCGCTATTTCAAAGGCCTCCGCCTCCCTTTTGACCGAGATGATGAAAGGCAAGACCACGGGTGAGATCCGCAGTCTGTTCAATCGAATGCATGACTTGGTGACGACTGGAAAGTGCGAGGGGGCGCCCGACGGAAAACTAGCCGTGTTCGCCGGTGTTCACAAGTTTCCGGCCCGGGTAAAATGCGCCATTTTGCCTTGGCATGCGGCGATGTCCGCGATCGAAGGAAAACAAGATCCTGTTTCCACTGAATAGATGACGGTCGGTGGAGGGCCGGATTGCAACCCATCAGAGATAGCCATGCGATCAAACGACCCAATCATTCTCACACGCGATGTCGAAGCCGCGGTGGTCCCACTAGGCACCAACGTGACCTTGCAAAAGGGGGAGACCGCCTACTTGACGCAATCCCTGGGTGGTTCGCACACGGTGGTTGTGAACGGAAACATGTTCCGTGTCGCGGGCAAGGACGCCGACGCATTGGGGCTTGAAGTGGAGCAGCGCAGGGCCGCTCGGCCTCAAGGCCGTCCCCTCAGCAAAGAAGAACTCGAGAAGGAAGTCTGGGATCAAATGCGAACCTGTTATGATCCTGAGATCCCAGTGAACATCGTCGATTTGGGGCTCGTCTACAGTTGTGCCCTCACGCCGGTGCCCACGGGAAGCGGTGGATACCATGCCGAGGTCAAGATGACCCTGACGGCGCCTGGATGCGGCATGGGTGACCATCTGAGGCAAGACGTCATGAACAAGCTGCTGTGCATTGAGGAGATCGAAGAAGCCAACGTGGAATTGGTGTGGGAACCTCAGTGGAACCAAGGATTGATGAGCGAAGCCGCGAAACTGCAGTTGGGTCTTTACTGAATTCAAGACGAAGCTAGCCGAAAGCATTATGAGTTTCTTGAGCAAGACACATTTTCTTCGGGCTCGAAATGTCGGTTGGGATTTGATCCGTTCGGATTTCCCCATCCTGGATCAAACGGTGAACGGAGAGCCGCTGATTTATTTCGACAATGCCGCCACGAGTCAGAAGCCCAACGCGGTGATCAACGCCCTTCGAAATTACTATGAGAAGGACAACGCCAATGTTCATCGCGGGATTCACGAACTGAGCAATCGAGCCACAGCGGCGTATGAAGGAGGGCGGCAGCGGGCCGCCAAATATCTGAACGCCGCTTCCAGTTCCGAGATTATCTTCACGAGAGGAACGACGGAGGGGATCAACTTAGTCGCGTCGTCCTGGGGAGGGGCCAACCTGAAGGCGGGAGACAAGGTGCTCCTAACGGAAATGGAGCATCACAGCAACATCGTGCCGTGGCAGATGTTATGCGAGCGGACTGGGGCTGAATTGCTCTATGTGCCTGTGGTGGGCGACTCGGGTCAGCTCGACTTGGAGGCCTACGACCGGTTGCTCGGGCAGGGGGTTAAGCTCGTTTCGGTGACACACATATCCAACACGCTCGGAGTCATCAACCCAGTCGCTGAACTGTGCGGCAAGGCTCGAGCCGCCGGCGCCGTGACCGTGATCGATGCGGCCCAGAGCGCCGGTCACTTGAAGCTTGATGTCCAGGCGCTGGGTTGCGACTTCCTGGCGTTTTCCGGGCACAAGATGTGCGGCCCGACGGGCATTGGAGTGCTTTACGGACGTTTGCCTCTGCTGGAATCCCTTCCCCCGTACCAAGGGGGGGGCGAGATGATTCAGACCGTTGATTTCTTCAAGACGACTTACGCGAAACCCCCGCATCGCTTCGAAGCGGGGACGCCGGACATTGCGGGTGTCGTCGGCTTGCATGCCGCCATGGATTACCTGGATGGCATTGGGCGCAAAGCCATTTTTGAGCACGATCAGGATTTAGCTGTTTATGCCTACGCGCAGCTTTCCAACATTCAAGGAATTCGACTTTTTGGCCCTCCGTCCGGCCGGGGAGGGTTGGTGAGTTTTTTGCTGGAGGAAGTTCATGCCCATGACTTGGTCACGTTCGCGGATCAGAAAGGCATCGCGCTGCGCGGCGGCCATCATTGCAATCAGCCGCTGATGAAAAAGCTTGGGGTTCCTTCCACGGCAAGGGCCAGTTTCTACTTTTATAACACCCGGGAAGAAGTGGATCAGCTCCTCGATGTGCTGATTGAGATTCGGCGCTTTTTCGGAAGCAATCCCGGCATCTAGACGGCCGTGAGCGTTGACGACCATATGATAGGGCCGGGGTCCGCCATGCAAGACGTGCTGCGATCGTTTCCTGGCGCTCAACGAGCGCTCTTCCGAAAATACCACATCGGAGGATGTTCAAGTTGCGGTTTTCAGCCCGGGGAAACCCTCGATGAGCTTTGCCGTCGCAACAACAATCTGGATCCAATCGTCGTGCTCGCCGACATCAAGAAGAGTCATGAGGATGATTTGCGGCTTTTGATCGAGCCAGCGTTGCTGTCAGGGTGGATGAAAGAAGGCGCGACGACTCGACTTGTTGACATTCGATCCCGCGAGGAGTTTGAGACCGCCTCGATTCCAGGATCCTTGTTTCTGTCCCAGGCTGTCATGCAGGAGATGATGGGGCATTGGCCGCGCGAAGGCCGGGTCGTCATCATTGATCACGTGGGAAAAGGGGCGCTTGACGCCGCCGCCTATTTCGCGGGCCATGGTTTCACTTCGATCTTCGGTCTTCGTGGAGGCATCGATGCGTGGGCTCGCGAGGTGGACAGCCGCGTGCCTCGTTACGAAGTCCATTACTGAGAGGTCTTATTTATGTCATCGGAACTGCAACAAAAAATTCGGGCGACGATCCAGAATCCCGTCAATGTGGGAGAAATGGAAGGAGCGGATGCGGTGGGCACCGTAGGCAGCGCGGCCTGCGGGGAAATGTTGCGAATGTGGGTGAAGTTTCGCGAAGTCGACGGGAGAAAAGTCATCGACCGCGCTTCTTTTCAATCCTTTGGATGCGAGACCGCAATTGCGATCGCGAGCCTGGCGACAGAGTTGATCAAAGGAAAAACACCGGAGCAGGCTCTTTCGATGCGCGGCGCCGAGTTCGCCGCGGAACTCGGGCCTTTGCCTCCGATGAAGATTCATTGCGGTGAACTGGTTGAAGGAGCTTTGCGCTCGGCGCTTGGCGCGGAGAGTTCGACGCCCTCAGCGGTTTCGTCCAGCGCCGATAAAGCCCCACCTCAAGTGCCGTCCTTGATGGACAGCATGAATGCCGCCCTCAATTCTTCGGCGGGGTCCGGAGCGAAGATCGTGCTTCTGAGGCAGCAAGCAAATGAACATTAAAACGGCGGTTGCCCAAGGCGAATCCTCGCAAGATCCTGGCGATAAAGTTTTTCCGAATCACTCACCAGATCCACAAGGGAGATGCCTCCCTCCTCGTCAAGCCTTTCTCCTTTAGGCTGTTGCAAATCTCCACGATGTTCAACTGCCGTTTTGAGCATGAACCCATCGGCGGCTCCTTCCACAAAGAGACCGAGCGGACGGGTTGGCCAGGAAGTCCGAAGCAACGCAAACCCTTGGCTTCGAGTCTGGGGAATTAATCTCCCTCAAAGGAAACTCATGCGAGGTAGGGTATGGTTAGAGGACCCTGTGGCAGCACCGCCACTCGAGCTTCCGGACCCTTCCTTGCGAGCTCCTTTTTCACTTCGAACTCGATGTCGTGGCAGGGTGTCAAGTGCGCGGCGCGAATGATGTCATCCGACAAAGAGCTGTGCACGAGCACTCTGGCCTTGCGCTGAATCAAGGCTTGAATCTGTGCCTGCCATTGCTCGGCACGGACGAATCCGGGAGTGCTGAGCAGGGTGAGTATTTCCTCCGCGCTCCCGGCGCTTCGCAGCAGCTTGTCTAGAGGGCTTCCGGCTGGGACTCCCTCGCGGCATTCGCAGGCCAAGATGAGCAATCCTCCCTCCTGCAAAATGCGCGCTCCGGCGCTCATTCCTTTGACGCCTTGGTAGAGATTCATGTCCAGCGGATACCCGCTGTTGGTCGTCACGACGATATCGAAAGGGGATTTGACCCGCTGCATCGCCGACCGCCGCACAAAATCCGTTCCTCTTTTGTGGGCGGCGAGAAGATCGCCTGCGAACACGCCGGTGATTTGCCTTGCATGATTCAAGGTGACATTCAGGAGAAAACTTCGCCCCGCGCGCAAGGCGATGTCCCGCAGTTCCTCCCAAAGTGGGTTGCCATCGGTGACTCCGAATGCAGCTCGAGGATCTCCGATATGATGCACTCCGTGGTTGCTCATGACCGTCTCCAGGCCGGCCACTCCCGGCATGATTCCTTTCGGACCTCCGCTGAAGCCGGCGAAAAAGTGGGGTTCGATGAAGCCGGTGACGATCCGCACATCGGCTTCCACGGCATGGCGGTTGATCATCGCCGACACTCCCGTTCGCGTCACTCCCAACTGGCGCAAAGCCTCGGGATTCTCGGGTTCGTGGTTGACGACGCGATAGTTCGCGACGACCTCTGGCGTGAGCATCTTCTCCAATTCCGTGCGGGTGTTCGGGCGGTGGGTGCCGAGTTGATTCAAGAGCGTGATGTTCTCCCGGGGAGTCTTGGAAAGGTGCTCCAACAGCCATGGGATGATCCGGTCATTCGGGGTGGCTCGCGTGATGTCAGTGAAGAGAATGCAGACTCGTGACTTGGGAGTGATCCAATCCAGGAGGGGGGGAGCCGACACGGGATGGTTCAACGCTGCCACAACAGCGCCGCGTTCGTCTTCTAATCCCGGTTGATTGGACGGCTCGATCACTGTTGTGCGTTCCTCCGGGAATTCGATCCCCAGATGACGTTCTCCGTAAGCGAGTTTGACGATCATGGGGTGACCTTAATGGGCCTGGGCGCCCTGCGCCAGTCGGAAGCGCGAACTTTTAAGATGCACGACCACCCCCTTGGGATTGCCTTCCGTGAGATCGTAGAAATGATCCTTAAAACGGCAGTTGAACATCGTGAAGATTTCAAAAGCCTGGGTAACCGTCTCCGCATTGAATTCCAGGAGTGCGTGCTGGCTGTGTCGATGCCGCCCAGGCCACGTGGCAAAGGGTGATGAGGATCGGGAGGGGGGTAACTTTAGTGAGCACGTGGGGCCGTATTCGGGAAGAGGTTCAATCGTCGATATCTCATTCAAATGTGGTCAATGTGAATCGCGATTTTGCCGCCAGATTCCGAATGTCATGGTCTTCAAGGATTAGGGTTCGTTTCGCCTCGATTGCCAAGACCTGTATGCCACAGGCGACGCACGTCTCAATCGTGGTGGGGCCGACGCAGGGAATGTCGAACCGCATATCGTGCCCCAGTTTGGCGACTTTCACGGCGACCGCCTCCTTACTTTTTCCAGCGAGCTCGCCTCCTCTTCGCAGACAGGCGTCGGTTCCTTCAAAGCCCTCGACGGCCATGACTGTGCCTGCCTTAACGACGACAGTTTGTCCAATCTCCAGCCTCGATATTTCCCGGGCAATGCGGGCTCCAAACCGCACATCGGAGATTTGGTCGGTGTTCAGGTTCGGCCCAATGAGAAAGCCCGCGGCTGGCATGAGGGATTCCAGCCATGGGATTGGGGAGATCAATTCGATGCCGTCATCCAGAAGTTCATCGGCAATGGCTCCAAACAAGCTGTGCGCGTTCTTCTCTTTGATCTTGAACAGAAGCTTCATGGCGCGCAAGTCGGGCCGCAAATCAAAGAGGTTTTTCGGAGCGATCTGCCCCGCCATCACGCAATGCTTGACGTTCCACGCATGGAAGGCGTCGATGAGGGCCGAAAGCCTGCCGACCTTCAGCCATTTGATATCATCCACCAACGATGAGAGCGCGGGATCCGTTTCGTTCTCGAACGCCACTGCCACGATTCGTGGAATGCCTTTGGCGCGAGCCTCGCGAGCCAAAATTATTGGCAGGGAGCGATTTCCGGCTATCAAGCCTAATGTTTGGATACATGCCGCCATAAGTCGTGCGACGAGAATAGGAGACACCTCGTTTCAATCAATGTTTTCTGGAAAGTCGTGGCGGCAGCCCGTATCGTCTTGAAATGAAGTTCAATCTTTTTCATGGAACACCGAGTCGGAAAGCGACTCCCATATGACGCCCGATCCGCTCAGGAACTCTGAATGCGGGGTTGATTCCCGCAGTGGCGGTTCGAATCCTGGAGGGTCAGATGGATTCGATTTAGGCATTCTTGAGGAGTTAAGAGAACTGGCAGGGCCGGACAACCCGGATCCTTTGCGTGAGGTGCTCGGTCTATTTTTGAGCGATTCACCGGTTCGTTACCGAGGCCTCGTCGAAGCATGGAAATCCCGCGATGTCAAGCAGATGCACGCGTGCGCTCACGCTCTAAAAGGAAGTGCTGCAAATTTGGGAGCCAGCCGGTTAATGAACCTTCTGGCGGATTTAGATCGGGATCTCAAGCATGGAGCGCTCGACAACGCGACCCCCCTGATGGCCCTTATTGAAGTGGAATTCCGGGAGGCGATGAGATTTCTTGAAGAGTATCTTCGTCAACATTGCGAGAAATAGCCCCCTTCGAACCCCGTCATCCTGGTATTTGGATTCTTCTGATCCAAATTTAACCTTTCAATACCAGATAATTAAGCCCTAAAACCGGGGTTCCTCGCTGTTTTCGTTGGAATAAAGGCTATATGCCCAGGAAAACGTCACTCCGGGAACCCTCGATTGCGAGGGTGAGAGTCCTCTCGAACCTCGAAATTAATTCTGAAGGGAAAGCTCTGAGACAATTTTAAGGTTAGGTGTTACCAAGGACGGCACCTTCTAGGAAGGTTCGCTTTTTCGTCGTGTCACAACTCCAGTTCAGTCCCGGCCACTGAATCCCCGTGTTGCTGAATAAATCACACTATGGCACTGGTGAGCCATAATGACTCTATTACAAGTTCGCATCGATTTTCTTTTTGGTTGATATGTAGTTACGTATGTAGTTTATGATACGATATTTACACGATTGATATGAGTCATTGTGGCTCTTGGAACAAAACATGTTGTAAAGAAATTATGAGTGCGGCTTCACATGAGTCGATGACAGAGCTAAGTGGTTCTAGGGTCGATGGTTGAAGACCGGCCAAAAAACCTAAAGAGAAAGAGAACAACATGACAAACTTGACACATTGGAGTCCATTTCGGGAAATGGAAGATCTGCAGAACCGATTCAGCTCAATCTTTGGGCGATCACTTGGAGCGCGACGTCAAGATGGCGATGCGACGGGAGCGACGATAGCTGATTGGACGCCGCTGGTTGACATCTCAGAAGACGAAAAGGAGTTCGTCATCAAGGCGGAACTGCCCGAACTGCGTCGAGAGGATGTTTCGGTGAAGGTGGAGGATGGAATTCTCACCTTGTCTGGCGAGCGGAAGTTGGAGCAGGAAGAGAAAGGGAAGAAATTCCATCGGGTGGAGAGAGTCTACGGAAGTTTTTCGAGAAGCTTCCAACTGCCTGAAGACACCAACCCTGAGAAGGTGAGCGCCGAGTTCAAGGATGGGATCCTTCAGGTTCATCTGGTGAAGAACGAAAAGGCGCAGAAGAAAACGATTCAGGTAAAGGTCGAATAATTCGTCCTTCGATTCTTAACGGCACGCTTTGCGAAGCGTGCCGTTTTTATTTTTCAGCCGGTTTGACATGCTTCATCTTCCGGGGTTGGGGAGGGCGCCAATCGTCGAGATCCAATAACGGAAAGATCTCCTGTTCTGTAAACTGAGGGCCGACGGCGGAAAGCGGGGTCTCGATCCAATCGGCTATGGAATGAAACCGGTTGAGATGCTCGAGAAATCGTCTGCTTGCATATTGGTTCTCGGAGGCGGGGCGAATCATGAAGGCCCAGTCACTGGACTGGGCGAGAAGCAATTGGGCGGCGGCTCGGCGGAAGGCCTCGGCGACGGAGCTATTGGGAGAGCGATGCTTTGCAAGCAGCGCGGCGAATCGGTCTTCGGCCTGCCGCATCCTAGGGTACATCCAAGCGTTCCTCTTGTTCAGCCACACTTCCCAATAACCTCCTTCGCCCCAGCTTGAGGTCGTGGGTTGTCTTTTGGCTTCGGAGTCGCGGCGGATAACTGAATTTTCCAAGTGATCTGAAGGTGTCAGGAGCTTGAGACGGGATTTCAAACTGCTGGCTTGGCGCGCCACGAGATCCAGGAATCGCGGCCCTTCATGCCACCAATGTCCGAATAATTCCGCATCGAAAGGGGCAATCAGAATTGGGGCTGCCGTGGCTGAACCGTTCCGGTCTGTCAGCCGGAGGTGCATGAGCCTTGATGCTACGAAATGGGATGCATGTGTGGCGGCCATGGATTGGGCAATGCCGGGGTCATAAGGTCCTTTTTCCACGCTTGGTCCAGTGATTCTGTGGTATTTAAGACCCGTGAATCCGCGATGACCGGGACAAGGCAGATAGGGCTCGATGTAGTTTTGTTCGAGATCAAAGCCGACATCTCGGTAGAAGTCTCGATAGTTGGGATCGCCGGGATAGCCACATTCCCGGCTCCAAACTTGAGCTGAAGACTGCGGATCGCGGGTGAACACGGCCAGGCCACTGGGAGTGAAAACAGGGTGATCGAACTCGCCTCGTGAGGTGGCGTGAGATTGTTGGATCGAATGAGTGTCCACAATCACCCAATCGATCCCTTCACCGCGCAGAGTTTCGTCAAGCCGCGGTGAGTAAGCGCATTCTGGCAGCCAAAATCCTTTAGGTGATCTGCCGGCCCACTTTCTATGAGCTCGCAGCGCGGTGCGTATTTGCCCCTCGATGGAGCCCGAATTTGGGCTCAGCAGCGGGAGCACCGCATGCGTGGCTGCGGTCGTAATCAGTTCTACCGTTCCCGATTCTTGGTGGGACGCGAATGATTCCAGGAATGCGCCTCGGTAATTGTTGAAGTCCTCTTTAGCCGCCGAGTAGAATTCGTAGTAATACTGGGCCAGGGGGTGGAATTCGGGCATCCAAGCGGTTCGGTGCAGCTCCTTCTCCGCCAATTCTAATCTGGACTCGATATAGTCTCCCGTTTTCGACATAAGCATGCGATCGGAGAGCATCGCTGCTAGAGTGGGCGAGATGGAGAGAGTCAATCGTGCGGGTACCTTGTCTTGCTCCCAGCCTTTGAGGAGTCCCAATAAGGGAAGATACACATCGGTGACGGCTTGGAAGAGCCAGGATTCTTCCAGAAATCTGGGATGTTCGGGGTGGCGCACAAATGGTAAATGCGCGTGGAGAACCACAGCCAGACCCCCCTGCGTGCCGGCTTGGATGTGCTGCTTCATCCGCGCCCTGGGATGGCAGACAGGCTCCGCATCGAATGGCCACGGTCATTGTCGATCCCCGCTTGAGGGGGCGTTGCCGGGTTTTCGGTTTCGAGCATCTCGATCAGAGATCAGGATTAGCCGGGCGGTCGCAGGGCTGTGTCTTGAGGATGTGTGCCGACTTCGCCATCCTTGGCGGTGGCCCTCGAGAAGTGGAGATGCACCAGCCGTTCCTCAGATCGATCGGCCGCGGTGGCGCTGGCATCCATTCCATAGGCGCCGTCGGGAAGAGCGTAGCGCACCGAAAAAGATCCGTCCCTCGACAGTTTGATCGGGCGTCCGGCAATCTTCACTTCCGCCCCGGGTTCGGTGGCGCCGTAAACCACGATTTCGACATTCACGTTGAACCAGAACTCTTTCCCCGACTTATCACCCTGAAACTGTCCCGCTCCTAATTCCGCCCCTGGCTTTGGAGATGTGGGAAGCATTTTTCGATGTCGCGACGGCAAGAGAGATTTCGGAGCTTGCTTCGGTGCGGGGAGCGGTTTCAAGAACTCCATTGAGCTCGGCCTCGACCAGTCCTTTGCTGAAAGGCCGAGTTCTTTCAGCATGGACGCATGATCCGGAGGCCAAGGCAGCTCAGCCAGCATGACAATTTCTTCGGTGCGAAGCTGTCCCGTGAGGTGCAAATGCTGCACGACTTCCACGAGGGGTATCTGCTTCTCGACAGCGGATCGCAGAAGGTAAAGAATATCGCCGAACCGGGCATCCTCAGCAACCAAGGGAGCGATGTCTGGTTTTGGGACTGCCGCGGGTTCCGAGATCAACAGAGAAATCCATACTCGGCGTTCATCATCGGCGTAGCCGCCTAGTTCGGCTTTGTAGACCGATTCGGCTCGGGGGATTGGGACGAAAACGCCTTGCGTTCCTGTTGGGAACTCCAATTCCTGAGACGGCTGACTGGTGGCATCGGATTCGTGATCTGGGTGAATGCGGATATAGAGCCGGTTGCCAATTGCTTCGCGGCGGGCCTGCTCCAGGGCAGAGCCTGCCATGTCGCAGTAAACAAATAGTGTTTCAGGGTTTTGCGCCACGAGCATGAGTTTGCCTGAAAGCCTCGTTGGTTCAAACGGGGTGGGGGCTGGATCGACAAGCACGATTTCGGTTGCCGGTTCAATGGTGTCCAGGGGTTTGGACTCGGGCTTGGTTTCGGGTTCTATCTCAGCGGCAGTTTCTGCTGTCGAGGCCGACGGCACTGGAGGCACCGGTCGTGGAAGGATCTTCGGCGGGGTTGGGGGGTCCGCTTCGAAGAGGATCGCCGGGAGCGCCGGCTTTTTCATGGTTACTTTCGGTTGACTCCCAGGCACCATTTTCGGAGGAGGACTTTTTGGAGCGGATTCAGCTCGTTTTGCGGGAAGAATCTTGGAGGACGCCGTAGCCGAACTCGGATTTTCCTCCTTGATCGTGGTCAGATCCGGGGGTTGCGCCTTGGTGGTTTCGCCTCGAGTTCGTCCCAGTTTCTCGGAGGCCGCCTTCTTGGCAGTTGGGTCAACTTTGGAGGAAGACTGTTTTGGCGCGATGGGGTCGGATTTCCGAGCGGCCACCTTGGGGAGGGAATCCGGTTTCACCGGTTTAGCTTCCTTTTTGGGGGCACTTTTGCCCTGGCTTTTCAACGTGCCGGCAGGGTCCTTTTTTGCAGCTTTGGCGGCCACTTTCGCGGTCTGAGGCTTGGATTTGGCGGCCACGGTTTTAAGCGAAGTCTTCGGCTTGTCCTTTGCTGTTTTCGCGGGTCGAGAATTGGATTTAGACTGGGTAGATTTCATGATGACCTTCACTCCCTGTGGTTTGAGGAGCGCCATTCCTGCGCCGCAGAATGAAGCCATGCGTGGTGTGAATCAACGCAAAACAGAACGCATGGCACGTTGCGGCACGGGCTCAAGAGGATGTTTGCCGCCAATCTGCTGGATCGTCCTAGATCATCCTGGAGCCACCGAAGCTCTCTTCCACAAAGATGAACCACGACACTGTTTGCCCCCGGGTGAACTGAAGCTGGCCTTCTCCTTGCGGCGGATGAAGTTCCTGGGGCGAGGAAAAGGATTATTTTAGTGTTGCGTTCTCAACCCGTTGACGATCAATATGGAGGCCGTCACAGGTCTAACCGCCTGTTTGCTTTAGGATTTCTTAATTTTCTAAACGGCGGTTCTCCCTAACTCAAGTTCGCAAGCAGTCTCATGGCTGTTATTTGTGGACAAAGGTTTGTTAGGCATTTTTACGGTCAATTTATGAGCAACGCAGCAACGCCGGAGTATGGCACCGGCTTTTTGGAGATCTCCGAGAAGGGATTTGGATTCTTGCGGTCGGCGGAGAATCATTTTCAACCAAAGCCCTCCGATATTTTTGTCACGCCGGACACGATCAAGAAGAATTTCCTGCGCGAGGGATGTCGCGTTGGAGGTAATTTGCAGCCCCCACATCGAGGCAGCAGCCCCCAGCTTAAAGAGGTGGACAAGGTGAACGGGATGCCTTTCGTGGAATATACGAAAGCGATGCGTTTCGAGAACTTGACGACTATTGATCCGCTCGTGAAGTTCAATCTTGAGACCACCCCGGATGTGCTTGAGACTCGCATTATCGACTTGGTCACTCCTATTGGGAAAGGCACAAGGGGGCTGATTGTGGCTCCTCCACGGACTGGCAAAACCACTATTTTGAAGCAGATCGCCAACGCTGTCACAACCAATCATCCCGATGTGGACGTCATGGTTCTCCTCATCGATGAGCGACCCGAAGAAGTCACTGATTTCCAGCGGTCGGTGAAAGCGGAAGTGGTGGCTTCCTCCAACGATCAGGACTTGGAAACCCATGTCCGGCTATCGCGGTTCATGATCGAGCGATGCCGGCGGAGCGTGGAAGCCGGCAAGGATGTCCTCGTCCTGTTGGATTCAATCACGCGGGTGGCCAGGGCTTACAACAGTGTGCATGGCGGGAGTGGACGCACCATGACTGGCGGCGTCGACGCTCGAGCATTGGAAATTCCGCGCAAGATGTTCGCCTCCGCGCGCAAGATCGAGGAAGGCGGGTCCCTGACCATTATTGCGACGGCACTGGTAGACACAGGATCGCGAATGGACGAGCTTATTTTTCAAGAGTTCAAGGGAACAGGCAACATGGAGTTGATCCTTGATCGGAAGCTCGCGGAGCGCCGGTTGTTTCCAGCCATTGACATCCCCAAGAGCGGGACTCGCAAAGAGGAGAAACTGTTTGCTGGCAAGAATATTGAAGCCATCCGAAAGCTGCGCCGGATGATGGTGGATTTGAATCCAGTGGAAGCGATGGAAACCCTGATTTCCGCCCTTAAGAAGAATAAGACGAACGACGAGTTGCTGGCGAAATTGGTGTAGGCACGCGGCCCTGTTGTTGAAGGGGAGCGGGCCATGGCGCGTTTGAAGAGGCTTCAGGATCCGTCTTATGGGTCGACAGGCACTCATTCCCGGCCTCCCTTGGAGCGCATGCTTCAGATCCATGAAGCCATCCAATCGGGTTCCTTCCCCAATGCCTCCCGTTTAGCCGCCAAACTGGAGGTTTCGAGAAAGTCCATCCAAAGAGACCTGGATTTCATGCGGGATCGGTTGGGATTGCCGATCGCGTACGATGCCTCTAGGTTCGGTTATGCTTACACCGAATCCGTGACTTCATTCCCAAGTCTCAAGGTCACCGAGGGAGAACTGTTCGCCTTGCTAGCCGCGGAAAAATCCCTCCAACAATATCGGGGCACTCCCTTTGAGAAAGCGTTGGTGAGCGCTTTTAAGAAAATTTCCCAGTCCCTGCCCGACACCGTCTCCATCAATTGGGCCGATTGGGATGCCACGCTGTCTTTTCGTACGACCGCAGAGCCGCTCTTGGATCTGGAGATCCTTGATTTGCTGGCCAGGGCGGCCGCTCGGCGACAACAACTCTTGCTGGCCTATCGCAAGCCTGGAAGAAAGCATCCTGAAGATCGAGTGGTCGATCCCTACCATTTGGCGAATGTGAACGGGGAATGGTTTCTATTCGCTTACTGCCATCTACGGCGGGGCATCCGCACGTTTGCTCCGGCCAGGATTCGTTCAGTCAAGTTGACAGGAGAAGTCTTTCCCCGGCCACAGGATTTTTCGATCGAGAAAGAGCTCGAGCACAGCTTCGGGGTGCTGAGCGGTAACGTCGAGTATTTGGTGCGGATCCAATTTTCCGAGGCGGTGTCGGACTACATTCGCGAAAAACGCTGGCATCCCTCTCAAAAGCTGACGGAGTTAAAGGATGGCGGGTTGGAACTTCGACTCAAACTGTCCAGTCTCGTGGAGGTGCAGCGCTGGGTGTTGGGCTGGGGCGGCAGTGCCATTCCGTTGTCGCCGCCAGAGCTTGTGGATGGCGTGCGCGCTGCCGCGAAGAAATTATTGGATGCGAAGTGAGCCGCGCTATTGGCCGTCGTTCCTCACCGTGGTCCGTTCAGAGAGCCAGATCATATCTTGATTGTTCGCTGAAGCGACATTCAAGCCCATGGATCCCGTGTTGGTGACCCTGGCCTTGGTTCTGGCATCCACCCATTTGCGAATTTCCGCATGACCATCGGCGAAGGAGATCCCCGCCGCCCCGTTATGATAGCTCGCCGGAAAATCAATGATCCGGGCCGTTGCCGGAGATTCCACCATCATATTGGCGAATCCTCCCGCGTTAATGCTGTCCGGATGCTCGTCCAGCAGCACATAGACTTTCGTGGCGCCGGCCGCTTGAAGATCGCCTTCCTTGACAAACGCTTTGTAACGCTTTTGACCCTCGTTGTAGCTTGAAGGTTGAAGCCAGCCGCCTGGTCCGCCGATTGCCTGGCTCATCCCCATGCTTCGAACTCGAGGGTGAACCTTCCCGGCGATTTTGACGCTGCTCCGATCGGCGGGGCATTTGTAGACCGCAGCCGAGGGCACGTAGGGCGCCAGGGCGGCTTTTCTCGGATCAACCAGCTGGGATATGTTCGTGTTGTCCGTGGTGGCGGGATTGAAGTCGAGCCACCCTTGCACCCACGCATAGAGTTCAGTGCCGCTGTTGCCGGGCTTTACCATGAAACCAGAGTTGTCATCGGGGTACATGTTCACGCCGAGTTGAATCTGTTTCAAATTGCTTAAGCAGGAGATGCCCTGGCCTTTTGCTTTGGCTTTGGCCAACGATGGCAAGAGCATGCCCGCAAGGATCGCTATAATGGCAATGACGACGAGCAATTCAATGAGGGTGAACGCCCGCGTTGTCTGCGGGCGCCGTACAGTTGAGTGGTCCGCTTTTTTCGTGATTCGTGGATTCATGATGTGCGCGGTTGGATTTGCGGGAAGCGGCGTGTGATCATTCGGGCACTTTCTTAGTCCCATGGGTCCGTGCCGTTGTCCATTGTGGAAGTGCGTTGTGCCAGCCACCAAATATCCCGGTTATTGGCGATCCGTCCGTTGTGGATTTTCGACAAATCGGTGGTTTTATTCCCCAAGCCGCTAGGGCCTTTGGACGTATGCTCGAGCCATTTGCGGATCTCCGCATGCCCGTCCATAAACGAATAGGCGCCTGCGTTGTTATGAAAGCCGGCGGGGTAATCCACCCATCCTTGAGTTTTGGTGTCCGCAAAATTGTTCGGCATTCGAACCCCGAAGCCTCCGTCGTTGATGCTCGCCGGGTGTTCATCCGTGAAGACCCAAATTTGAGACGATTTGAGGACATCGCTTTCGCGGGCGAATACTTTCCATTTCCCTCCCGGATTGGAGGCAGACCCGCCCACCATGCCTGAGTCGAGCCAGTAGCCAAAAGTGGGAGTTTTGCCATCGGTCCAGGTTCCCACAGCCTGACTGGCTGCGACGCTGCGAATGCGCCGCACAGCGCCCACAGTTGGCCGCTTAACCGTAGTCCAGTCGCCAGGGCATTGATAGATGCCAACATCTTTAGTGTAGGGGCCGAGAACGGCTCTCTTGGGATCGAGCAGGGTCTGTGGATCCCAATTGGCCGGGTTGCTTCCGTTGAAATCGACTGAATCTCGAACCCAGCCATCGCCGCCGTAGGTGTTCGGGAAGAATGTCCCAGCGTTATCGTCGGCGTAGAGCTGAAAGGCAAGCTGGAGTTGTTTCATGTTGCTGAGGCACTTGATGCCTTGAGCTTTGGTTTTGGCTTTCGCCAAGGCTGGCAGGAGCATCCCCGCCAAGATGGCGATGATGGCAATCACGACGAGCAACTCAATGAGCGTAAAAGCTCGGCGTCCGGTCGAAGGCGTTTTCATGAATGGTGCGAATTCAATGGTTGGATAGGTTCGACGATACACCTCTTTGGTGGCAAAGCAACGAGCTTGCATAGACTTGGGCGGTGCGTTTGAAAGCACAGAGGCAGGCCAACTCATGAGTCACCAACATGACCCTTATAAACTTTTCCTCGAACAAAGCAGCCCAGAGCTTCCGTATCGAGTGGATGTCGAGTGTCTCTGTTCGTTTTCGATTCTTTTGGCAAAGGTGAACAGGGCAGCGATTCCGCAACCTCCACTGGAAAAGGACTGATTCCCTAATGTTTGCAAGGGGTTGAGCATTTTCGCGTTT
>SXGS01026110.1_pt1 | contig 17930 bp, 15 predicted proteins | sample 3174681 | NCBI WGS metagenome assembly SXGS01 (sample SAMN11356861, study PRJNA531348) | freshwater metagenome | isolation source: freshwater sample F1-80 | place: China: Fuxian Lake, Yuxi | collected 2017-12-25 | reverse complement strand
GCGCCTTTTTGGCATGCGCCGGGTGGGACACTGCGGCACCCTCGACCCCTTTGCCACGGGGGTGCTGGTTGTTTGTCTCGGAGCGTACACACGCCTCAGCGACTGGTTGGGCACGGGCGACAAGGACTACGAGGCAGTTTTTGTTCTCGGGGCCTGCAGCGACACTGGAGATGTAACGGGGCGCATCCAGAAATCCGTGGGAGGGATGCCCTCCCACGAGCAGGTTGCAACCGCTCTCGAAGGGTTCCGCGGGGTGATACGCCAGGTGCCACCCGCTTATTCGGCAGTCAAGGTTGCCGGGGTTCGCAGTTACAAGATGGCCCGCAACCAGCAGCCCGTGGTGTTAGAGGCTCGCACCGTCGAGGTCAAAGGCCTCGAGATTCTGGAGAACGACCCCCCCAGAGTGAAATTGCGCATCCGGTGTTCGCGGGGCACCTACATCCGCTCATTGGCAGCGGACCTGGGTGCGGTGCTGGGCTGTGGGGGGTACGTACAGGAGCTGCGCAGGTTGGCGGTGGGTCCGCTGTCTCTGGATGATGCCTTCAACTTCGACCAATTGCGAGAACTCGCCGCGAGCGACCGGCTCGACGAGGCACTGGTTCCGGTCCATCGGGCGCTGGTGGATCTGCGCCCCTGGACATTAGATGGCCCAGAAGTCCAGACCTTCGTCCACGGCGGGGTGGTGCGACCGGTTGGGGGACTTGAGGACGGTGAATGGGCGGTATTTACCAGCGAGCACCGATTGCTTGGGATCGGTGAAGCGAAAGAGAGGATGCTGAGACCTGTGCGGGTCTTTTCCACCCAGCCCTCTCTAGCGGGGGCCCACGGTGGCGCCTGAGTTGCCAGTGATTTTCTCCGGGGTGGTGCGGGCCGGAGAGCAACGCGGTCGACAGTTGGGTTTTCCAACGGCCAATATCGAGATCGAGGAGGCCGGGCTGGCGTTGCTGCCCCGCGGAGTGTTTGCCGCCAAGGTTTGCTGGAGCGGAACCGGTGGGCATTGGGCCGTGGTGAATATTGGCCACCGGCCCACCTTCGCCCCCGGAGCGCTCAGCGTGGAAGCGCATCTGCTAGACTTTTCCGGCGACCTCTACGGCCGGGTCCTCGAGGTCGAATTGGTCTTTTTCCTGCGCGCGGAACGGCGCTTCGCCGAGGTCACTGAATTGGTTGCGCAGGTTGCGCGAGACGTGGAAATGACACGAAATTATCTAGACAACATCGAAAACAACGCCATGGAGGTGTGAAATTGTCCATTAGCACAGAGAGAAAAAAAGAGCTGATCGCCCGCTTCGGAAAAGGTGAAACCGACACGGGTTCGAGCGCTGCCCAGATCGCGATCCTCACCGAACGTATCCGGGCCCTGAGCGATCACCTGCAGGCCAACGAAAAAGACCATGCCACCCGGCGCGGTCTGTTGAGGCTGATTGGCAAGCGCCGCCGCCTTCAGAACTATTTGCACAAACTCCAGCCCGAGCAGTACGCGCAGCTCATCAAGGATCTGGAACTGCGGCGCTAGGCCTCCCATCCCTCAACCTTCCGCATTATTGCAGAAAGCACATCGATGATTCACAAAGTTCAAACGGAACTAGGCGGCCGCACCTTTTCTATCGAGACCGGGCGGATCGCCAAACAAGCCAACAGCGCCCTGTGGGTGCAGCACGGCGAAACGGTGGTGATGGTTACCGCCTGCCGGGCCGAAGAGCCTAACGCGGACCGCAGTTTTCTGCCCTTGACGGTGGAATACCGAGAGAAGGCGTACGCTGGCGGACGTATCCCCGGCAGTATCTTTAAACGGGAGGCGCGCCCTTCTGAGAAAGAGACCCTCAGCGCCCGCCTCACCGACCACCCGCTGCGGCCCACCTTCCCCAAGGAATACGCGTACGAGACCCAGGTCTACATCACCATCCTCTCGGCTGACGGCGAGAATGACGCCGACGTGTTGGGCATGGTCGGCGCGTCTGCGGCGCTGTGTATCTCCGACATTCCCTTTGCCGGCCCCCTCGGCTCAGTCAGGGTGGGGCGGGTCAATGGTGAGTTGGTGGTAAATCCGACCTTCAGCCAGCTCGAAGAGAGCGACATCGAGATGATCGTCACCTGCTCGCGCACGGAGATCGTCAGCGTCGAGGGCGGTGCCCACGAGATCTCCGAAGCCGAGATGATGGAGGCGCTGCGTTTTGCCCATGCCCAGGCTCAGTCCCTGCTCGACCTGCAGGACGAATTGATCAAGGTGGTGGGCAAGAAGAAACTGGTGCTCGAGAAAGCCAAGGTCGATCCGGCCCTGATCAAGGCCGTCGAGGAGTTGGCGGCCAAACCCATTGCCGACGCCAACCGCACCATCGTGCGCGAGGAGCGCCACGCCAAGGTCAACGAGCTGACCGCGATGGTCCAGTCAGCGCTGGGCGAGGGTTTCCCGGGTGCCGCCAAGGATATCGACGAACTGCTCTACCAGATGGTCCGCATGGATATGCGGCTAATGGTGCTCAAGGAGAAAAAACGCATCGACGGTCGCGAACTCCGCCAGGTGCGCCCGGTCAGTTGCGAGACCTCGGTGTTGCCGCGGACCCACGGCTCAGCCATCTTCGCCCGCGGCCATACCCAGGCGCTGTGTGTGGCTACCTTGGGCTCCAAGCTCGACGAACGAATGGTGGACGATCTGCGAGGGAAGACCTTTAAGTCCTACTACCTCGACTACAATTTCCCTCCCTTCAGCACCGGTGAGGTGCGCCGCGAATCCGGACCCAAGCGGCGCGAGATCGGGCACGGTCACTTGGCCGAGCGGGCCATCGAACCAGTGATCCCGGCGGTGGATGCCTTTCCCTATACCATTCGCCTGGTATCGGATATCCTGGAGTCCAACGGCTCCACCTCGATGGCCACGGTCTGCGGTTGTTCCCTGGCGCTGATGGACGCCGGCATCCCCATCAAGTCGCCGGTCACCGGCGCCGGAGTGGGGCTGGTGAAGGAAGGAGACGAGTGGGAGTTACTCACCGATATCCAAGGCACCGAGGACTTCCTCGGCGATATGGATTTCAAGGTGGCCGGCACCCCGCAGGGCATCACTGCCATCCAGTTGGACATGAAGATCCGCGGCATCACCTTCGAGATCATGGAAGCGGCGTTGGAGCGCGCCCGCGAGGGGCGTTTCCACATCCTGTCGATCATGAACGAATGCCTGGCCGCCCCGCGCACCGAGCTGTCGCAGTTCGCCCCCCGTATCCTTTTCATCCGCATCGATCCCTCCAAGATCGGCGCGGTGATCGGGCCCGGCGGCAAGATGATCCGCGAGATAGAGAAGACCGGCGCCAGCATCAACGTCGAGGACGACGGCACGATCACCATTGCCTCGGTGGAGGCTTCGGCTGCCGCTGCGGCGCGCAAGATGATCGAGGATATCACCGCCGAGGCCGAGATTGGGCGCACCTACAATGGCACCGTGAAGCGTATCATGCCCTTTGGCGCTTTCGTGGAAATTCTGCCTGGCAGGGAAGGCCTGCTGCATATCTCCGAGTTGGACCACAAAAGGGTGGAAAAGGTCGAGGACATGGTCGCCGAGGGCCAGCGCATCGAGGTCAAGGTCATCGACATCGACAATACCGGCAAGATCCGACTTAGCCACAAGGCGATTTTGCCCAAGAAATAACCGACCTGTCATAGTTTCGCCAACAACGAAAGACTATCGACTGGTTCGATAGTCTTTTTTTATCGTCCGGATGAGCCATGGAACGTGTAAAGATCGCCCAGATTGCCGCCTGCGAGGGAAGGGATGTCGAGTTGCGGGGTTGGTTGTACAACAGGCGGTCCAGCGGCAAGCTGCATTTCCTCCAGTTGCGGGACGGAACCGGTGTTATTCAATGTGTGGTGTTTAGGGATGAGGTGCCAGCGGAGCTCTTCGCCCAATGTGATCATCTGGGCCAGGAGAGTTCGCTGATTGTCAGGGGCGTTGTACGCCGGGAATCGCGTTCTCCTCTCGGCTACGAATTGGGTGTGAAAGGGGTAGAGGTGCTTCAGGAGGCCGAGGGGTACCCGATCACCCCGAAGGAACACGGCGTGGCATTCCTGTTGGAGCAGCGACATCTCTGGCTGCGCTCGACGCGGCCCCATGCCGCGCTCCGGGTGCGCGCCGAGGTGCTCAAGGCCTGTCGCGATTTTATGGAGCAGGGGGGATTCACCCTGGTGGATGCACCGATCTTCACCCCTGCCGCCTGCGAAGGGACCAGCAATCTCTTCGAAACGGAATACTTCGAGCAGAAGGCCTACCTGACCCAGAGCGGGCAGCTCTACATGGAGGCGGCGGCCATGGCCTTCGGCAAGGTCTACTGCCTGGGCCCCACCTTCCGCGCCGAGAAATCCAAAACCCGCCGGCACCTGACGGAGTTCTGGATGATCGAGCCGGAAATGGCCTTCTGCGAACTCGCAGAGGACATGGACGTCGCCGAGGCGCTGGTATTCCACGTGGTCCGGTGGGTGCTAGAACACTGTAGGCACGAGCTCCAGGTGTTGGAGCGGGACCTGGCGCCCCTGGAAAAGGTGCGCCTGCCCTTTCCGCGGATCCCCTACGACCTGGCGGTCGCCCAGTTGAAGGAGAAGGGGAGCGATATCGAATGGGGGCAAGACCTCGGGGGAGATGACGAGACCTTGCTCTCCTCTGGCTACGACTCGCCGGTCCTGGTCCATCGCTATCCGGCTCAGGTCAAAGCATTCTATATGAAAGCCGATCCACAGGACCCACGTCTGGCGTTGTGTGTGGATATGCTGGCACCCGAGGGCTACGGCGAGATCGTCGGCGGCGGACAACGGGAGGACCAGTTGCAGGTGCTCGAGAACAAGATCGACGCCCACGGGTTGCCCAGGGACGCCTTTGCCTGGTACCTGGATCTGCGCCGCTTTGGCTCAGTACCCCATGCCGGTTTCGGGATGGGCATAGAAAGGGTAGTGGCTTGGTTGTGCGGGTTGCACCATGTGCGGGAAACCATTCCTTTTCCCCGCACCATGCAAAATCTGTATCCCTGAGGGAAAACCATGAACAACCTAGGTGCGTACAACTACCGCGAGATCGAAAAACACTGGCGGCAATACTGGGTGGAGAACAAGACCTTCTGCACCGCCGGGCCGGGAGAACAGGGGTTCGATCCCACCAGACCCAAGTGTTACGTGTTGGATATGTTTCCCTACACCAGTGGTTCGGGGCTGCATATCGGCCACCCGAAAGGTTATATCGCCACTGACATCTACAGCCGCTTCCAGCGTATGCGAGGCCGGAATGTGCTGCACCCGATGGGCTTCGACAGCTTTGGGCTGCCAGCAGAACAATACGCCGTTGAGAACAATATCCACCCGGCGGTGTTCACCGAGGACAACATTCGCGTCATCCGCGATCAACTGCAGTTCCTAGGGCTGAGTTACGATTGGGATCGCGAGTTGGCCACCTCGCGCGAGGAATACTATCAATGGACCCAGTGGATCTTCCTCCAGCTCTACAATAGCTGGTACGACCCCGCCTTTCAGTGGCAAGACCAGGCCGGCCGGTCGCTGCAGGGCAAAGCCCGGCCCATCGGCGAATTGGAGGCGGAGTTCGCCGAGGGTACTCGGCTGTTCACCAATGCCGACAAGTCGACACTCGGCTCGGGACCGGCCCCCGAATGGCGCGGCCTGGACAAAGCCCAACGGGCTGCGGTGCTCAACAACTACCGCCTCGTCTACCAGCGCGAAGTGACGGTAAACTGGTGCCCGATGCTGGGCACGGTTTTGTCCAATGAAGAGGTGACCAACGAGGGCAAAAGCGAGCGCGGCGACTTCCCGGTGTACAAGCGGCCGCTGCGGCAGTGGATCATGCGGATCACGGCGTACGGAGACCGTCTGCTGGCCGACCTCGACGATCCGCAGCTGCCGATGGCCGGCGGGGGGACCTTCGGCCTAGACTGGCCCGAGTCGGTAAAGCTGATGCAGCGGAACTGGATCGGCCGCAGCGAAGGGGCGGAGATCGCCTTTCTCGTGCCGGACCCGCAAGAACACCGTCCGGATTCGAGGCTGCTGGTTTTCACCACGCGCCCCGATACCCTGTTTGGCGCCACCTTTATGGTCGTCGCCCCAGAACACCCCCTGCTGGCGGAGCTGATCCCAGGCGAATGGCCGGCTGGTACCGATGCGCGCTGGACGGGTGGATTCGAAAGTCCGATGGCCGCTGTGCAGGCGTACGCAAAACTGGCCGCTGCCAAGGCGCAGTCCGGCCGGGATCAGGAGAAGGAAAAAACCGGGGTGTTCACTGGTCTGCGGGCCCTCAACCCAGCGGACGGCCGCGCCATTCCCATCTTCACTGCCGATTACGTCAGCATGGACTACGGCACTGGCGCCATTATGGCCGTGCCCGCCCACGACGACCGCGACTTCGAGTTCGCCCATAGGTACGGAATCGACATCGTGCAGGTGGTGGCCTCTCCGACGGGCATCGAAGCCCACTGCTTTACCGGCGAGGGCGTGGCAGAGAACTCCCCGGCGTCGGGCGAGAGTCCCTTCGCCATCAACGGCCTAGCCACACCCGAAGCCAAGGGCCAGATCAGCGCGGCGCTGGAGAGGGCCGGCCTGGGGAAACGCGCGGTCAGTTACAAATTGCGGGATTGGATCTTTTCGCGGCAGCGCTATTGGGGCGAGCCCTTTCCGCTCGCCACCCACCCAGATGGGTACAGCGCCGAGGTAGGTATTCCGGTGGTGTTGCCACCGATGGAGGATTTCAGGCCGCTGACTTCGAGTTCCCCCGACAGCCCGGTCGCCACACCGCTGAGCCGCGCGCCAAGGGAATGGCACCAGCTCGAGATCGATGGTATCGCATGCCTGCGGGAATTGAACACCATGCCCCAGTGGGCAGGATCCTGCTGGTATTATCTGCGTTTTATCGACCCGGCGAACCCCGCTGCGTTCTGCGATCCTGAAAAGGAACGCTACTTCATGCCCGTCGATCTGTACGTGGGTGGCGCCGAACACGCCGTGTTGCATCTGCTCTACGCGCGCTTCTGGCACAAGGTCCTCTTCGATCTGGGCCACGTGAGTACCCCCGAGCCTTTCAGGAAGCTCTTCAATCAAGGCCTGATCACTGCGGATGCCTTTGCCGACGAGCGCGGGGTCTATGTCGATATCCGCGAGGTGGAGCTTCGCGAGGGAGTACCATTTCAGCAGGGGACGGACAAGAGACTTGTCCGCTTTGCCGGCAAGATGGGCACACGCTACAAGAACGGCCTGCCACCCGAGGAAGTGGGCGAGGAGTACGGGGTGGATACCCTGAGGCTCTACGAGATGTATATGGGCCCCCTCGACGTGAGCACGCCGTGGAGTATGGAGGGAATACGCGGCATGCAGCGTTTCCTGCAGCGGGTATGGCGGGCGTTTGTGACCCAGGAGCGCCAGGCCAACCGCGGCGGCGAAGCGAGTACATCGTTGACCAGGATGCTGCACCGGACCATCAAAAGGGTGGGCGACGACCTCGACGGGCTGCGCTTCAACACTGCTATTGCCGCGCTGATCGAGCTCAACAACGAACTGGTGAAACTGCCGGCCGTCCCCGAAGCTGTGGCGAGGTCATTTCTGCTGCTGCTCGCGCCCTTTGCGCCCCATATCGCCGAGGAACTCTGGGTGGTCTGGGGGTTCGGCAGGGGAGAGGTCTCGCAGTGCCCCTGGCCCATGGTGGACGAGGCGCAGTTGGTGGAGACAACCATCAGCCTGCCCGTCCAGATCAACGGCAAGACGCGCGGAAATATCGAGGTGCCTGCGGAGATTGGCGCGGATGAGCTGCGCGCGAAGGTGCTGGCACTGGACAACATCCAGCGCTACATACCTGATCCTGCGGCGGTGAAACGCTTTGTCGTGGTGCCGGGGAGGATTGTCAATATCGTGGTCTGAAAGCGGCTGCAGTTAAAAGCAAGGGGCTCACCGGGCATACAGCCGGCGAGCCCCTTGCTTTTGACCTCCGGCTCGGCGAGTTCAGGTGATGCGGATGTAGTCCGAGGCGTTGTCCGTCAGGCGGTCGCGGTGTTCGTAGTACCTCATGGTGGTTTTCAGGTCCTTGTGGCGGAGATGGGCCTGCACCTGTTGCGGCTTGGCGCCGCCCTCGATGGCCAAGGTGCAACAGGTGTGGCGGAACATGTGGGCGGTAATGCGCTGTGGTACACCGGCGCGCAGGGCGCGTTTCTTGACGATCAGATTGATCGATTGGTCGGTGAGCGGACGGCCGCGGGACTGGTTGCGGGAAAGGCTGATGAACACCTTGCCATCGGTGCCGTAGCCATGGGCAGCGAGAGCCTCGCGATACTGTTCCAACCGATGCACCACGATGGACTGGAGTTTAACATCCTGGGGAACACCCGTTTTGGTCTCGGGAAGTTTCAGTACGTGGAAGGCGCCTTCCTGGGTAAAATCCTCCCAGCACATGTTGGCTGCTTCCGAGCGCCGAAGTCCACCGTAGATCAGCACAAACACTAGGGCGAGATCCCGGGATTGCACCAACAAGTCCGTCTCCCGTTGGATTTCGGAGACCAACTGTTTGAGTGCCCGATCCTGGATCGCTTTGCCCGTCAGGTTCTCCTCGAGCCGGTAGCCGCGCACCAAGGCAGAATCCGCCGGGTTCTTCTCGATGAATCCCGCAGCGGCCATCATCCTGAAAAATGCTTTCAGGCTGGCCAGGCGGCGGTTGATGGTAGTGCGCTTGTAGCCTTGGGTTGCCAGTTCGTTGCGATAGGCAATCAGGTCCTGGAATCCCACCTCGCGAATCTGTTCGAGAGTAAGCTGGCCCGAACCAAAGAAATGGCAAAGGTCTGCGTGATAGGCGCGCCGGGTCCGCTCCGAAAGTTGGCCCGCTAGAAACTGCGCCAAAGGATCTACATTGATCAGCGCAGATGAGGGCGGAACGACGACAACAGGCAGTTGGCTCATTTTGCTCGCAACAAGGCCAAGGAGGCAGAAATGTGAATCCTGGGCAAATATAGCGACGAGGGGCGAATTTGTCAGTAATTTATACTATCGATAATGCCTGTTATAGATAGTAAGAGTACTATGCGAATTCCGGATCTTCAGATCCGCCCAAATAGCCTGTCCAACTCGCGCAGCGACAGTTTGACGATGATGGGCCGGCCGTGTGGACACACAAAGGGTTCCCTGGCTCTGAGCAGTTGTTCCACCAGTTCCCGCATCTCGGCCTGGACCAGCCGGTCTCCGGCGCGAATCGAGGTGTGGCAAGCGTACGATGCCGCCATGGCATCCTGAAGCGAATCCCGGACTTCCTTTTCTTGGATCAACTCGTCGATGAGTTTGTACACCAGCGCCCCTTCCTGCCAGTTTTTAAGTCCGACCGGTATCGCGTCGATGAGCAGGGTTCCTGCGCCAAACTCCCGGATACCAAAACCCAGGCGGCCCAGCAGATCCTCGGCCTGACGCGCTGCCTCCAGTTCGACTGGGTTGAGATGGATGGTCAGCGGCAGCAGCAGCTGTTGGCCGGGCGCGGCCTCGGACTGAAAACGGTCGAGGGCCTCCTCATAACGGATCCGCTCGTGTGCTACATGCTGGTCGATCACCGCGACTCCGTCTTTCAGCTGCAGCAGTAGATACTTGTCGTGCACCTGCAGTATAGGCAGCGGCCCCGCCAACACGTCGCGGCTCAGGTCCTTCCCCACCGCCTCCCCGAAACCGCTGAAAGGGGGGGACGCGGGAGGCAGGAGGTTCAGCGCCAGTTCGCTGTGGGTGCCGATCGGAGCCAGGTCCCCTCGGGCTGGCAGAAACAATGCTGCTCCCTCACCTAGGGCTGCGGGCCGGTAAGACCCCTGGAGCGGCGCATAGGTGAATCCGGCGGTTTCCGGCATGTCCAGGGCTTGGCGCACAGCCCGAACCACCACCTGCGCTACCAATTGCTCGTCAGCAAGTCGGATCTCCTTTTTGGTAGGATGTACGTTCACGTCCACCTGCCTGGGGTCCAACTCTATCCACAGCACAAAGGGAGGGTGGGTTTCGCCGGGCAAGAGCCCGCCGTACCCTCTGTATACTGCCTGAATCAGCGAGCGCGAATACACGGGCCGACCCCGCACCAGGAGGAACTGCCGGCCGCGCGATTTCCGGCAGCAGGCCGGCCCTCCGAGCAGGGCCTCGACCTTGATCCCACCCTCCTCCAATTGGGCAAAAAGCAGGTTCTCCGCACCGATGTCGAGCAGCGCCGTTGCACGTTCACGGCGGTCTCCTGGCGCCAGCGATAGGCTCACCCGCTCTTGGCTGATTAACTCGAAGCCAACCTCGGGATTGGCTGCCGACAACTGAGTGATAACCTGAGTGATGTGGCGGGCCTCGGTGTCCACAGGTTTGAGGAACTTCCGGCGGGCCGGGGTGTTGAAAAACAGATTGCGCACGGCGACCGTAGTACCCTGGTCGCGTGCAATCGAGGTCAGTTCGCGTCGAATTCCCCCTTCGATCACGATGCGGGTGCCCGCATTCTCCTCCGCGCAGCGCGTTTCGATACTGAGCCGCGAGACGGCCCCGATACTGGCCAAGGCCTCCCCCCGAAACCCCAGGGTCTGGATGGCGAAAAGATCGGAAGGCGACCGCAGTTTGCTGGTGGAATGGCGCTCCACACAGAGCAGCGCATCCTCACGCCCCATTCCTCCCCCATCGTCGGTAACCGTCACCGACTGCCTCCCCCCGGCCATTACCTCGATACGCACCCGCCCAGCCCCAGCGTCCAAGGCGTTTTCGGCGAGTTCCTTCACCACCGAGGCCGGCCTCTCGATGACCTCACCCGCAGCGATCTTTCGAATCAAGGCTTCGTCGAGCACGGCGATCTTTGCAGTCATTTCTATTGATTTACGTAATATTTAATATGTGTTTTTATGGCGCTGTACCTGCGCACCTTCACATCTCGGCCATGATCAGCTCGGCTCGGCGCTGAAACTCTTCCTGGCTGATCTTCCCTTCTTTGAGGTCTTTCTCCAATTGCTCGAGGTGCTGTCTGGGACTCCCCTCGCGGCGATGGCGCTGCATCTGGTGCCAGAGGTGCCACAGGCCGAGACCAAGCAATGCACTCACCAGCAGGCCGCCCACCCAACCCGATTGCTGGGGCGGCTCCTCAATATACTCGACCCGCACCCCTCGGGCCCTCCAGCCGCGGCTGGTCTCGGCGTTTGGTTCGCCCTGGCCCTTCACCACCAGTTGCTGGGTGATCAACTCGCCCCCGCCGTTGTCGACGCGGGTGGGCCTTCTGAGCGCGATGTGCCACCCCCCTGGAGCGATCTGGACCGAAGCCACCAGATCCTCTTTGTCCAGTCGCCGCAGGTACTCGGGGCTAACCGGCACCTCGGGTGAACCAAGGAAGTTTAGCGCCAACACCATGACCAGCAGTCCTATTGCCAGCGCCACGGCGAAACGCAGCGAGATCCCCTCCCCTTCCTCGGCTTTACTCATGTGCCACCTCATTGGCGTAAATTTCGCGGTCCCGACGCGCGGATTGCTGAAACCACTCGGCCCATCTGAGGCCCTCCAGAGGTAGGCGCAGAGGTGGGGGCGCTTCGGCGCCGGGCCTAAGCACTTGGGCAAAATCTGCATATGCTTGCCCCAGCGCCGCTGCCCCTGGTTCGAGCCACACAAAGCGCAAACAACGGGCGCCTCCTTCACTCCATTCCTCCAGCACCATCTCCGATTCGGACCCTAGGCCAGAGAGGGAGACTAGACCCTCGACCCCATTGGCGAAGCGCAGTTGGGCACTCACCACGTCCTCCTCTGGACGGTTCAGGCCCAGGCTCCGGGTACGTGCGTAAACCGAGTCCAGCCGGCCGAAGCGCTCGGCCAGAACCTGAAACAGAGCAACACCCCAAAAAACGAGTAGCCCCTGACGGGTGCCGGTGAGCGCCGCGCGCGGCACTCTGACCCTCAGCGAAAAATACCATGTCCCATCCGCTGGGGGTAGGTCCTCGCCGAGGACCCGCAGCCGGGGAAGCATACAGATCACCCCACCCGAGGCGCGGGCTTGCTCCACCATGTCTTGGAGACGGGCGAAACTGGGCGTTGGCAGTTCACAAGACAACACCGGCTTGCCGGCTTTTGCGGCCTGGCGGAGCCAGTACTCGCGGAGGGCCCCATCAGCTCCGACAACCACACCTTTGGTCTGGGGATGCAGCAGCAGTTCGGCTGGGTCCGGCACTGAGGAGATTGCGGCGCCGGCAGGCACCTCGCCCCAACATCCTACAACGCGCAATGCGCCATGCTGCTCGATGGCGGCGAGATGCTGGCGGAGATCCTTCAGGCCCAGTAGGGCCAGTCCTTGCACAGGCAGATCAACCATCTGGGGATAGGAGCAGCAGTGTTTCCTCGGCTATAAGATAGCCTGCACGTACCTGGGGGGCAAACAGCGGCGGCGGCGCCTCTCAGTGGGTGGGCCAGCGCTCAAGGAGGTCCTCGCGTATCTCCTTGCGGAGGAGGGGGACCAGGCGTTTTTGAGCCGCCATGCGCACCCCGCCATCCCGTTCGTCGCGGGCCAGTTTGGTCAGCAGTTTGCGGTCGGCACGAGGATGGGCGACCAGGCCGAGCAACACCTCGAAATCCTGATCGGCGCGCATGCGTTCGAGGATGGGCAGCGTGGTATTGGGATGCCTGGCTACTGCCCGGCGGACCTCAGGCGCTTGGTCGAGCACCAGCGCATCGAGCACTCCGACGGGGGTGTTGATGTTCTGGGCAATGGCGAGCCGCACCTGGGGGTAGGGCTGCTCAACTGATTTCTCGAGCCAGTCGACTGGCATGTTGCGGTGCCCAAGAGCAGTGATCAGGATGGTCTCCACGCTGTCTTGCGCCAGGGCCGCCAGGGCATGATGGGAGGACTGCGGGTTCTGGGCGATGCGCAGGCGGACCAGATGGTCGGCATCGGTGGCCAGTTGCTCGTATGCCGCCGAGGGTAACTCTTGGTTTTCGGCCAATTTGAGGCGGACCAGCACGTTTGCGTCGCGGGCCAATATCAGTGCGAGATCCGCGGTGATCGCCCCTGCGCTTTGGGAACCGAGCGGAGCGGAGCGGAGCGCAATCGCCACTCCACTGCGCACCTGAGGCTCTAGGTCCCCAGCCAGGCTTTGCAGTACCTCGATTGGGGTGTTGCGGTTGACGGCGACAAAGAAACGGACCTCGTTGTCCTCATCGGTGGCCAGTTCGGCCAACTCGCGGGGGTTGGTGCTGAGTCGCGCCCGTTCTTTTTGCACCTTGTCGATCCGTTTTTCCTCCTGGAGCAGGCGTCGCAGCCCCCAGCCATCGAGCTTTCTCAGCTGTTGGCGCACCTGTTCCTCGAAGGACACGGACAAGGACTGCGCCGTACCCTCAGTTGCCGCCCAGATAAAAGCGATGGCCAGCACCCACCAGTGAACCATGACGCCCCCTTTTGGTGTATCGGTCTGGGAGGGATATAGCAAGTCCTGTGCCTGTTCGTGGTGGTGCGGGATGAACCGTGGTTCAGTGGGGGAGAGGGGCAGCCGATGTAGGCAGGGGCAAAGTATTCCCGCGCCTCAGGCCTGATTTTCCGGAGGTTTTGCCGGCCGTTGCATCGATTGCAGCAAGCGGGTGCTGAACTCCTGGGCTGGATGGTATCCGTCGAGGCGCAGCAGGTGGTTGAGGGCAATGGTTTCGGCGATTACCGTGATGTTTTTGCCCGGTACCAGGGGCACGGTGATCTCGGGCAACTCGACCCCCAGAATGGTCCGCGTGCGGTCATCGAGCCCAAGGCGTTCACACTCGAAGTTTTCGTTCCAGTCCTCGAGGTTTACAATCACCTCGACGCGCTTCTGCCTCCGAGTGCCTCGGATGCCGAACATCTTTTTTACGTTGATGATGCCGATGCCGCGGATCTCCATGTGGTCCTGGAGCACGGGCGGGCTCTGACCCACCAGAATCCCCTGTGCCTTGCGGCTGATGGTCACGGTGTCGTCGGCCACCAGGCGGTGCCCCCGTTCGACCAGGTCCAGGCCCAGTTCGCTTTTGCCGATGGCACTGCGGCCGGTGAACAACAGGCCTATCCCGTTAACATCCACGAGGGTGGCGTGAACGATAACCTGGGGGGCAAAAACATCGTCCAGATAGAAATAGAGCAGATGGTTGAACTTTGGGGTATCAAAGGCCGACCTCAACAGCGGTACCGAGTACTTGTTTGCCGTCTCGACCAGTTCGGGCAGCACCGAGCCCATGCCGGTGATCACCACACAGGGCATCTCGAACTGATAGATCACTTCCAGGGCCTCCCGCAGCCGGCCCTCGGGAAGGTGGCGCAGGTACTCGATTTCGTGGTTGCCCAGTACCTGCACACAATCGAAGTTGAAGACCTCGACAAACCCGGTCAGCGCCAGAGACGGTCGGCTGGTGTCGCTGGTGTTGACCGTGCGGTGGAGGCCCTCCTCCCCTGCCAGCAGGTAAAGCCCTAGATTGGCGCCATAGGTCTTGAGCAGATTGCCGATTGACATCTCGGTCATGGCCCGTCCTCCAAACTGGCGGCAATGCGCTGGTACCCCTCGTAGCGCAGCGGGGAAATCAGGCCGCCTTCGACAGCGGCGCGGATGGCACAGCCTGGCTCGGTCAGGTGCCGGCAGTCTCTGAACTGGCACTGCCCTGCCAGCGGCGCCATCTCGACGAAGAGTTCCAGCAATTCCGGGCGGCTGACCTGCCAAAGCTGCAATTCCTTGATCCCCGGGGTATCGACCAAGTATCCGCCTTGGGGCAGAGGGTAAAGCCTGGCGGCGGTCGTGGTGTGCCGGCCCCGGTCGTGGCGCCGCATCAACTCGCGGGTCTGCACGTTCAGCCCTGGCGCCAGGTGGTTGAGCAAGGAGGATTTCCCCACCCCGGACTGCCCGATCATCGCCGAAACCCGGTTGGCCAACTGGTTGGCCAGCTGGCTGATCCCCTCCCCGCTCACGGCACTGGTACCGCAGACCGCGTAGCCGAGATCGGCGTAGATCCGGCCCAAATCGGCTACGTGGGGGCCATCCGCGAGATCCACCTTGTTGATGCAGAGCACCGGGGTAATCCCGCCGGCGTGTGCGATGGCGATCGCCCGGTCGATGAATCCGGGCCGGGTCTCCGGCTGGCGGGCGGCCACCACCACGACCAGCTGGTCCACATTGGCTGCGATCACCTGCTCGCGGCCACGGTTGCCGCTGGCCAGGCGCGAGAGCTTCCCCTGACGGGGATGGATCTGCTCCACCACACCCGCACCAATTCCGGTCGCCTGGACCTCCACCCAATCCCCGGCCGCCAGCGGGGCTGTGGCGCCGCGCATGGCTGCCTTGAGACGGCCCCGCAGTTCGCACTGCCAGACCTCCCCGGCAACCGCCACCAGCGCGTGCAGGCCAGAGAGCTGAAGGACCCTGCCGTGCACGGCCGGACTATTCGCCTTTGGCGAGGCGGTGGGCGAGGTAATGTGGCCAGTCCCGCTGTAAAAGTTTTTCCTGGGTGCGCTGTACGGGGTATTCGACGCGTTTGAGTTCGAGACGGTTGCGCTCCAGATCCCACAGGACAAAGGACGCCCGCCAGTCGCCGTCACGGGGCTGACCGACACTGCCGGGGTTGATCAGGTAGCGGTGCCTGCCGATGGCCACCTCGCTGGAGGTCAGCCGCATGACGCGGCTTCCCTGCTGGCAGAAAAAGCCGGGGTGGTGGGTGTGCCCGACGAAGTTGATCTTCCAGTCGGTGCGCTCCATACACCAGCAGAGGTGGCTGTGGAGGTAGAGGTGTTGCCATTCCTCGGGTTTGACCGGATTGGCGTGGGTGAACGAGGCGCCGTGTTCTATATGGCGGAAGGCGAAGCCGCCCAGGTATTCGATTTCCTCGGGGCCGATCAGTGGCTGGGAGCAGCGCAGGGCATCCTTGGCCAGCCAGTTGAAGCTGCGGACGGCCCGCCCGTCCACAAGAGCCTGGTCGTGGTTGCCCAGCACACACACGGCCTCAGCCTCTTGAAGGCGATAGATACAGGCCAGGGGATCGGGGCCGTACCCGACCACGTCCCCGAGCACCAGGAGCCGGTCGGCCCCCACCCTCCCGGTGGCGATGAGCACCGCCTCGAGTGCTTCGAGGTTGGCATGGATGTCGGCGAGTACCGCCAGTTTCATCTGCAGATCACCTGAAGGCGCGGCCTATTTGAAGAAACTGCTGATGGAGGTTTCCTCGTGGATAGCCTTGATGGCATTGGCGAAGAGCGGGGCCACCGAGTGAACACCAATCTTGGGGTGCTCGTGTTTTTCGGGCAAGGGGATGGTATCGGTGATCACCAGACGCTCCAGAACCGATTCGGCGATGCGCTGGGCGCTCTGGCCGGGCATGGTCCCGTGTACACAGCCAGCAAAGATGCGGCGTGCGCCGCGCGCCTTGACTGCCAGCGCCCCTTCGATGATCGAGTTGCCGGTGATAACCTCGTCGTCGAGGAAGATCGCGTCGCGCCCCTCGACCTCGCCGATGACGCCGTTGACCTCCATCTTGTTCTTCCCAGTCCGCCTTTTGTCCACCACAACCAAGGGTAGACCCAGGCGTTTAGCATAGGCCTCGGTGACCTTGGCCCTGCTGATGTCCGGAGAAACCGCCACGCAGTTTTTCAGGTCCAGATCGGTGTACGCGCTGCAGATGGTGGGCACGCCGCTGAGCTGATCGATGGGGATACGGCAGAAACCCATGATCTGCGGGCTGTGCAGGGTCATGGTGAGGATACGGCTAGCCCCAGCTTCGGTGATCAGGTCAGCCATCAGGCGCGCGGCCACCGAGATCCGGGGTTCGTCCTTGCTGTCGGCCAGGGCGTAGGGGTAGTACGGCAGGACCGCGGTGATCCGTCGGGCAGAGGCGAATTTGAGCGCATCGAGGGTGATGAGCATCTCCATCAGGTACTCGTTGACCGGCGGGCAGGAGGTCTGCAGAAAAAACACGTCGCAGCCGCGGACGTTCTCGCAGATCTTGACCTTAATATTTTCATTGCTGAAGCGCACAAACTCGATGGCTCCTAGTTCCAAGCCCAGCGCCGCGGCAATACCCTCGGCGAGTTTGGGGTTGCTCTGCCCGGCAAAGAATTTCAAGGTGTCGCTCATCGCCAGCCCCCCGAGGGTCTAGAGCATCGCCAGAATTTCGCGGGCACGGGCTGCGGCCGGCGACTCGTTGTAGTCGCGGGTGATCTGGTTGAGGATGCCCTTCTGGCTGGCTGAGTCGCCGGCCAGACCAAAACAGCGGGCCGCCTCCAGCAGCGCCACGGCACCCTGCGTGTCGCCGCCACTGCCGGTGGCCGCCTCCTGGAACTTTGCCGCGGCCTGGCGGTAGTCCCCCTGGGCCTCTGCGCAGGAGGCCAGCCCGGTACGCGCCGCGAAAGCCAAGACGTCGAGGTCTCCGTAGTCGCTCAGGTACCCTTCGTAGAGCTTCTGGGATTCGCCGTAGCGGCCCTGGGCAAAGTACCGGTTTGCCAGGAAAAGCACCGCCTGGGCCGCGGCAGGGGTGCCGGCGTGATCCTTCAGAATCCGCTCACCCAGCCGGATCGCCTCGTCGGTCTGGCTATTGTCGTCGGCGATCATCGCCTCGCCGAGCATGTCTGCGGCCTCGACGCGGGAATCCGCCTGGGTTTTGTTATAGTAGGCGATGCCTGCAACCACCAGTACGAGCGCTGCGCCGGCGGTGATGAATTGCTGGGACCTGGCGCGCACATAGTCGACGCCGTCGAGAATCCATTCGACGAAGTGGTCTTCCCTGAGTTCCTGTTTGCTGGGGTGGTTGTCGGCCATTGCGGATCGACCTCTCCTGGTGTTTGGTTAGGCGTACTGAATCACACTCTCGATTCGGCAGTCGCCGAGTTTTTCCCTACCCTTCAGCCCCGGCAGTTCGATCAGGAAGCAGATTGCTTCGATTGCCCCACCCAGGCCGGTGACCAGCTGGCGGGCTGCGGCCATGGTGCCGCCGGTCGCCAGCACATCGTC
>SXGS01132154.1_pt1 | contig 17933 bp, 15 predicted proteins | sample 3174681 | NCBI WGS metagenome assembly SXGS01 (sample SAMN11356861, study PRJNA531348) | freshwater metagenome | isolation source: freshwater sample F1-80 | place: China: Fuxian Lake, Yuxi | collected 2017-12-25 | reverse complement strand
TTCGGCTTCCAGCGAGTCGGCGATCAGATCTGGCTCGCCGGCGATTCACGCACCAAGGGCTTTCTCGTGGGCGGCACGTCCGGCCGCACGACGCTTAATGGCGAGGGCCTGCAACACGAAGACGGACACAGCCAACTCTTCGCGACCAGCGTTCCGAACCTCAAAGCGTATGACCCGGCCTACGCCTACGAACTGGCGATCATCGTCCAAGACGGCATGCGCCGGATGTACGTTGAGCACGAGGAAATCTTCTATTACCTCAGTGTCTACAACGAAGACTACAAGATGCCCGCGATGCCGGAAGGTGTGGCCGAGGGCGTCGTGCGTGGCATGTATCGCTTCCAGAGCACGAAGAGCGGCAAGGGCCAAAAAGACCGCCCGCAACTTTTCGGCAGCGGCCCGATCCTCAACGAGGTGCTGCGTGCTCAGCACATTCTGTCCGAGCAATACGGCATCGGCACCGACGTCTGGAGCGTGACCAGCTACTCCGAACTCTGCCGCGACGCCTCAATGATCGTGCGCTGGAACCGTCTGCATCCGACCGACAAACCTAAGAAGAGTTTTCTTGAAGAGACGCTCGAAGGCATCACCGGCCCGTTCATCGCATCGAGCGACAACGTGCGACTGGTCCCCGATCAGATCCGCAGTTGGGTTCCCGGCCCGTACCACGTCCTCGGCACCGACGGCTTCGGCCGTAGCGAAACGCGCGAAGAACTCCGTCGCCACTTCGAGATCGACGCCGAATGCGTCGCCTACACCACGCTCGTCGCACTCGCGCAACAAGGCCAGTTCGATAAGAAAAAACTGCCCAAGGCTCTCAAGGATTTGGGCATCGACCCGGAAAAGGTCGAACCGCTCAAGGCATGACAATGTAGGGTGGGTCGAGGTACGAGACCCACCAAGTTGGGAACCGGTGGGTCTCGTACCTCGCCCCACCCTACGGCTCAAGCACCCGCGAACCCTCCAATGGCCATCGAATTCAAACTGCCCGAAGTCTCCGACGGTGTGAAGACCGTCGATATCGCCGAGATCAAAGTTAAACCGGGTGACGTCATCACCGCCGGCCAGGCGGTCATGGATCTCGAAACGGAGAAGGCAGTCGTCGAACTCGAATGCCCGCACGCGGGCACCGTTGCAAAGGTCCACGTCTCCGCCGGCCAAACGGTCGCGATCGGCACGCCGCTGCTGAGCATTGAAGCCGGCAGTTCCGTAGTCCCGCCTTCAGGCGGAACCGCTGCGCCAGCAACGCCGGCCGCGCCTGCGAAGGCAACGACGCCAGTTCCCGTCACTCAACCAGTTGCGGCACCAAGTCCGAGGCCAGACGTTCCGCCTAAAGGCGGGACTACGAACGATACCCGCCCACCCGCTCCCGCTGGTCCCGCGACGCGGCGACTCGCACGCGATCTTGGCGTCGATCTTCATCAGGTCACCCGCACCGGCCCTGGCGGACGAATCACGCAAGAAGACGTGCAGAACTACGTCAAAAACATCCTCGAAGGCCGAGCCTCCGCGCCGACTGGCGGCGCGATTACGACTCCGCCACTTCCCGACTTCAGCCAGTTCGGACCGGTCGAGCGAAAAGCTCAAGGCAAGATCGCGAAGGTCTCGGCCACGAATTTAAGTATGGCGTGGCAGACGATTCCGCACGTTACGCAGCACGATCTCATCGACATCACCGATCTCGAAGAAGCCCGCAAACGCTTCGGTGAGTCGCTCGGAAAGAATGGCCCAAAGGTGACGATGACCGCCATCGTCATGAAGGCACTGATCCCCGCGCTCAAAGCGTTCCCGCACGTCAACGCGAGCCTCGATGCCGCCAAGGGCGAGTTGATCCTGAAGCAGTACTACAACATCGGCTGTGCGGTCGACACGCCGAACGGCTTGTTGGTTCCGGTCGTCAAGAACGTGGACCAGAAGAGCATTGTTCAAATCGCGGCTGACCTCGCCGACCTCGCCGCGCGTGCTCGCGAGAAGAAGCTCAAGCCGGACGAGATGGCCGGCGCGACATTCACGATCACGAACCTCGGCGGCATCGGCGGCACGGCGTTCACGCCGATCGTCAACTGGCCCGAAGTCGCCATCCTCGGCCTGAGCCGTGGCCGCACCGAACTGAAACTCCACGGCGGGGCCGTCATCGAACGTCTGATGCTCCCGCTGTCCCTCAGCTACGACCACCGAGTTATCAATGGTGCTGACGGAGCCAGATTCATCACCAAGCTCGGCAGCTTGTTGAACGATTTTTTCGCGTTGTTAGCCGAAGCGTGAGTTCTTAGGCTGGCACAAGAACAAGCCGAGAGGAGTCATGCCGTGAAATTTTCCGTGACGATTGATCGCGACGAAGACGGTGTTTGGGTCGTCGAGTGTCCTTCGATTCCGGGCTGCGTCAGTCAGGGACAGACACGCGAGGAAGCCTTGAAGAGTATCGAAGAGGCGATCGCGTTGTGTCTCGAGGTCCGAGCAGAGCGAGGCTTGCCGTTGACGGTAGAAACTCGGCAAGTGGAGGTCACGATCTGATGGCCTCGATTCCCGTCGTGACCGGTCGCGAGGCCGTGAAGGTCTTTGAGTTGCTCGGCTGGGAAGTTGCTCGACAGCGTGGCAGCCACATCATTTTGGTGCGAGACGGCGATATCGAAACTCTGTCGGTGCCAGATCATCGCGAAGTTGCCAAAGGAACCCTGCGGAGCTTGATCCGCTCGGCAAGCATCACGCCCGATGAATTCCAAGAAGCCTTAAATAACCTCTGAGAGAAGTCAGAAGGAACAAATCAAACATGTCCCAACATGCGGAAATTGTAGTGATCGGAGCCGGCCCTGGTGGATACCCCGCCGCGTTTGCCGCGGCGGATCATGGGAAGAAAGTCATCCTGATCAATGAAGAGAAAGAGCCCGGCGGCGTCTGTTTGCAGCGCGGGTGCATTCCGTCGAAGGCGTTGTTACACGTTGCCAAGCTGATTCACGAAGCGGCCGATGCGGCCGAGCATGGGCTGACGTTTGGGAAACCGAAGATCGACCTCGACAAGCTGCGAGCGTTCAAGAACGGCGTCATCGGACAGCTCACCGGTGGGATCAATGGTCTGTGCAAGGCTCGCGGAGTCACGTTGGTGAATGCCCGCGCGACGTTCGCGAACTCGAACACGCTGAACCTCGCGAAGGCGGATGGCTCGACCGAACAGATGACGTTCGACAAAGCGATTCTGGCGAGTGGTTCCTCTCCCGCGATGCCGCCGATCTTTGCCATCGGCGACCCGCGCGTGATGGACTCGACCGGCGCGCTCGCGCTGGAAGACATCCCGAAGAAGCTGCTCGTGATTGGCGGCGGTTACATCGGACTGGAGATGGGCTGCGTGTACGCCGCGCTCGGCAGCGAAGTGACCGTTGTCGAAGCGTTGCCGACGATCCTCGCCGCTGCGGACCGAGATCTTGTGCGACCATTGCAGAAGCGGCTCGAAGGCCAGTTCAAGGCGATTCACGTCAACACGAAAGTGCTCAGCCTGACTGCGACCAAAGCGGGCATTGTGGTTGAGATGCAGGGCGAAGGGCTCGAACCCAAACAAACGTTTGATCGAGTTCTCGTCTCCGTCGGCCGCAAACCGAACAGCCGCAACCTCGGCCTGGAAAACACCAAGGTCCAAGTCGATGAGAAAGGCTTCGTAAAGATCGACCGCTGCTGTCGCACCACCGATCCAAACATCCTCGCCATCGGCGACGTTGCGGGCGAACCGATGCTGGCTCATAAAGCGACGCGTGAGGCGAAGGTCGCGATCGAAGCACTCATCGGTGAACCGGCCGAGTTCGACAACATCGCGATACCCGCCGTTGTCTTCACCGATCCAGAACTCGCGTGGTGCGGGCTCACTGAAACGGAAGCAAAGGCTCAAGAACGCGACGTGAAAGTCATCCGCTTCGCCTGGGCCGCCAGCGGGCGTGCTCAATCGCTTGGTCGAACCGAAGGGCTCACAAAGCTCATCGTCGAGAATAAGACCGAACGCATCCTCGGCGTTGGCATCGTCGGAGTCGGCGCGGGAGAACTTATCTCCGAAGGGGTGATCGCCGTCGAAACCGCCGCCGTCGCCCGCGACCTCGCCGACAGCATTCACCCACACCCAACTCTCAGTGAAACGATCATGGAAGCCGCCGAAGCCTTCATCGGCCAAGCGACGCACATGTACCGGCCAGCGAGGTAGTGACGCTACCAGATAATCTGTCTCAGGATCCGCAAGGCCTTCGACTCTGGCTAGATACTCTGCGTGTATTATCAGTCGCGCCATTCGCTAGCTGGACCCTCGCCGTCCCCGTACTTTCTGGGATCAATGCCGGTCACCGTCGCAACGACATTACACAGTTCACACAACTCTTTCCGTTCGCCGGTTTCGATGAGAGACTCATCTTCTTCATTGAGTGCATTTAGAGCCTCGACAGCCACTTTGAACGCTGCGAGTTTTTGCGACTCTGAAACATGTTCCCCCAATGTTCCAAGCGTTTCGATAAGCTGATCGAAGACGGCAGCGAACGATGCGCATGCTTCGTCGGTATATTGCTCAAGGCCACTCTGAGCCCAGCGATCAAACGGGTAGTGATTTTTACTCTCGGTCAATCGTTCTCGGTATTCGCCCATCGTTGGTGATCTCTATTTGCTGGATTTGGTCGTCACACGAGTTCGCAAATCGGTTCGCCGTGAAAGAGGGCCGGGATTGGGCGGCCGGAGAAGTCCGGGAACTCGTGGCGGTGGTTGATGCCGAGGTGGCGGTAGATCGTCGCGAGCAAATCTTGCGGAGTGAGCGGTCGTTCGGCGGGGTATTCGGCTTTCGAGTTGGTGGCTCCGACGACTTGGCCCATGCGGAGTCCTCCGCCAGCGACCAATGCGGATTGAGCTTGCGGCCAGTGGTCTCGGCCGAGGTTGCCGCTGTTCATGGTGACGCGCGGTGTGCGGCCGAATTCGCCAATCGCAACGACGAGGATCTTTTCATCGAGACCGCGCTGATGGATGTCTTCGATCAAGGCTGAGAGGGCGGGGTCCATGTACTCGGCACGCAAAGTCATCCCTTTCGCCATGTCCCAGCCGGGCTGCGCGTTGGCGTGGTCGTCCCAACTGAAGTAAAGCGGCATGCCCTGCTTTGGAGCCAACGCGTCGATCGTGATGACTCCCGCGCCCGCTTCGGCCAGGCGTCGCGCGAGTAAGCAGCTTTGGCCCCACAGATGCCGGCCGTAACGGTCGCGGAGCTTTGGGTCTTCGCGAGTGAGATCGAAGGCGTTTGAGACGCTAGTGCTGGTGAGAAGTTGGAAGGCTTGTTGATGGAAGGCTTCGAGGCCCTCGATTGATTCAAGGCTCGAGATGCGAGTCACGGGAGCGACTCGCCTACGGTGTTGATCGAATTGCCGTGCGAGGCCCAGGCGGTCATCGAGTCGCTGGCCGTTGAGTTCGCCGTGAATCGACAGGTTGGCCGGCTTGAAGTTCTCCACCGATGGATCGCCGGTGACGAATGCGGAGTGGCTGACTCCCAAGTACTGTGGTCGAGTCATAAACGGCTGCGTGGGGATGCCGATGTACTGCGGCAATCCGTCCGGTCTCACGCCGCGCACTCGGCTGGCGATCATGCCGAGATCGGGATGTTCGGACTTCGCGGTTGAAGTGGGATCGGCAATGCTGGGGGTCTTGCCGGTGAGCAGTTCAATCGAGCCGTCGTTGTGCGAGGCCATCTCGTGATGCAGTGAGCGGACGAGCGAGTAGCGATCCGCGAGCTTTGCCAATTGCGGGAACAGCTCGCAAATCTCGATTCCCGGCACCGCAGTCTCGATTGGGCGGAAGGGGCCGCGATAGTCGGAGGGAGCATTTGGTTTTGGATCAAATGTCTCCACTTGACTAGGACCACCCCACATCCAGAAGAGGATCAGCGACGTCTCTGAACCACGCTCTGTGTTCGATCCCGCTTGCGTTTGAGAGGCCAAGAGATCCGCCAAGCTCAACCCGCCCAGTGCCGAGACGCCGACTCGCAGGAACTCGCGGCGATTTCTCGGTCCCTGACAGAGGCTCCTGATTCGGTTGGCATTGAACATGCGGCACTCCCAAGAATTGGCTTCTGGCCGGAGCAACGTAATTGGTCGCAGAGTGGCCGTGAAGAGCGAGTTCAAAACCTATAGAATTCTCATCGTCCGGACGGTGACGGTCGGATGACGTCATGGTTGCGGTGCAACCGCAATCGTTCTGGCGAGCCGATGGGCGTTAGCCCTCGGACAGTCCGGGGGCCGACGCCCTCCGGCTCGCCAAAGGAATGATCGTGGCGACACGAACAGAAGCAATTGCAGAAGAGGCGGTTTCAGGGGACAGTCTCTTGGCCCGATTTCACGAAGACCAAAAATGAGTGAGCCAACACGGATGTTGCACGCCCTTGGCCGGTCCCTCCCACTGCTCGACGAGAACGTACTTGTCTCCATTCGTTGGAGACTCACGGCGGTCGTTCATTTCTTCTTATTGAGCCTCGCACTGATTCAGGAGGCGGTGGCTGACGATGTTGGTCGGCTGGACGACCGGGCTGTGGCCGCAGCCGTTGAGTCGATTCGCGTTGCGGATCTCAAGCCGCATATCGGCACGCTCGCGAGCGACGCCTTGCAGGGTCGCGAAGGAGGGAGCGCTGGGGGACATGCCGCGAGCGCCTATTTGATTCAGCAGCTTCGCCGCCGAGGTTTCTCGACCGCTGCCAACGGACTCGATGTGCAAGAGTTCGCCGGCGGCATGCGCAACGTCCTGGCGATCGTGCCGGGGAGCGATGCTCGCCTTCGTGATGAAGTCGTCATCGTCTGTGCTCATTACGACCATGTTGGATTTGGCACGCAGCGCAACAGCCGCGGCCCGATTGGGTACATCCACAACGGGGCTGACGACAATGCCAGCGGCGTCGCCGGCCTGTTGGAAGTCATCGAAGCAATCCGCTCACTCCCACATTCACCGCGACGCACGTTGTTGTTCGCGTTTTGGGACGGCGAAGAGAAAGGGCTGCTCGGATCGAAGCATTGGATCTCGTCACCGACTCGGCCGCTGGAGCAGGTCAAGCTGGTGATCAACTCCGACATGATCGGCCGGCTGCGTCCCGAAGGAGTTGAACTCACGGGGACACGAGCCGCACGCGGACTGCGGCAGTTCATCAGCGAAGCGAATTCCGCCGAGTTCGTAGTTCCGCCTTCAGGCGGTCGTGACGAACGCACGATTCCGCCTGAAGGCGGTACTACGGACCCGCTCGCGCCTCGCCTGCGGTTGGACTTCACTTGGGACATGCGAGCCGACAGCGATCATCACCCGTTCTTTGCCGCTGGCATCCCCGCGCTGATGTTGCACACCAACAAACACGACGACTATCACCGCCCCAGCGACGATGCCGACAAGCTGAACTACGAAGGGACGCAGCGACTCACGCGGTTGTTGCTGCTGTTGGCTCTGCGAGCCGCCGAAGCGGACGAACTGCCGACGTTCCGCACCGAGTCTCGCGGCGAAACGAAAGAGCAGCAGACCCGTATCGAGCAGCCGCTTCCCGCACCGGCAGCGCGACTCGGCATCACTTGGAACTCGAAACTTTCCGAGCAGCGCATCGTGGAAATCACCGAGATCACTCCGCAATCACCAGCCGCCGCTGCTGGCTTCCGCATCGGCGATCGTGTACTCCGATTCGCCGGCTACACAGTCGCGGACGTCGCCGATTGTCGGAGCCTCGTCGTCATCGCCGATCGTGAGATCACGGCGACCGTGCAACGCCCCGACCGCACCGAACCGCTGGAAATGTCTGTCAGTTTGGCCGGCGAACCATCGTCTCACGGTCTCAAGTGGCGCATTGATGACGCAGAACCTGATGGCGTGATTCTCACTCACGTCATTCCCCACTCTCCCGCTGCGTTGGCCGGCCTCAAACCGCTCGACCGGCTCCGCACGGTTGGCGGACACTCTGCCACCAGTCTGCTACTTTCGCGAGTGACTGCTTTATCGCCGCTGCCAATCAAGGTCACGTTCGAACGCGACGGCGTGATCTCAACCGTGTCGATTGCCCCGATCGCGTCTGAGCTTCCGTGAGTTTTTCATACGGGTTGACGTTGCTCGGTGCCAGAACTTGTTTAGTGGCTTTGTGACTCTCACAGAAGGAGGGTCGCGCCATGTAGTCACCATCGCACTCTCGGTTACGGCCACGTTTGGGCTGATGCAGGTGGGCCGTGAGCCGCCGAAGCAGTTTGAGCAGATCGAGGTGGATCGGTTAATTGTTCGGAAAGAATTGATCGTGTCCGACACTGGGTAGACGTAGGAGCAGAGGTTTGAAGTTCAGCAGATTCTGCGCGGCATCTATGCGCGGTCGCTGTGGGTTCGCAGCCGGTTGATCAAGGGGGAGATCGACGATCCGTTTGACGATCGGTTTCATGCTCTCGAAAAAGATGGCAGCCGACGTGGATCGCCCGGCCACATTTCTTGGAACGTGTGGTTGGATGGAGCATGGCGGCAGATGGCGATCATTCATGGGGAGGGGCTGGAGCATTCCGAAGTCTCCGCCAAAGAGTGGTCGGGCTGACGCATCCTGGCCGGATACGCTTTCAATCCTTCCGGCCTGGGCACGGCGAACCTCTGACCGATGCGATCATCGGCCAGGGAATGATGTCGATTGGCGGAGGGGGCTACGGCGGCGGCGGGCTGCCTTATCCCAGCGAGGTGTTCCAGCTTTGGGGTGGTGAAATGCAGCAAGTGGAGATCGAGACTCCGGCGGCACCGACCGTGGTCAACGACGATAGTTCGGGGGAGCATCAATACGCGCTCATTGCTGTTGGAGTGCAAGGTCATCGCACGGCGGTCTCGCGTGTGACGAAAGCCAAAGGACTGGCCAAGCTGTGCTGGGACAGCGTGAATGGTGCGGATGCCTATGTCGTCGTTCGCGACGGAAAGGAAGTCGCTGGCCCGCTGCGGCTCGAAGACTCGCAGAAGGAATGGACGGACAAGGCGGTACCCTGAGTGGTTCGGCAAATCAGTCTTACTGGGCAGGCTCTGCTTCAGATCTCGCTTCCATTAGTTGCGGGATGCGGTCTTCTGAAACAAGCAAAACGAGAACTCACGGCTTTGTAGGACGGCGTTGGCAGCGAGTTTAGCTTGAGCGGTTTGCAGCTCGGCCATGAGTGCCGAACGGGTTTCGCTCGCGAGCGTGGCAAGGGATCGATTGAGCGATCGAAAACGGAGGCGGCGTTGATCATTCTTCAGGCGTGAAGTGCGGAGCGGGTCGCGGCGGTCAAGTGCCTCTTGAGTCTGTTGGTCGGCGATCAAGCGTTGCTTCTCGGCAAGGAATTCGGCGAATTCAGCCAGGAGCGGCTCCTTCCCGTGTGTATTGAGCGAGCCGGTGGGCGTTAGCCCCCGGACATGCTGCGACTCGTCTCTCGTCCGGGGGCTAACGCCCTCTGGCTCACCTGTTGCATAGCGCTCTGGATTGTGATCAAAGTCCCACCGCCGATGTTTGAGGGCGGAGATGTCGGACGGGGTGACATTCCAGCCGCCGAGTGGTAAGCGATGAGTTGCGGTCACAGTGAGATAGCGCGGCGGCGTGACTCCGAAGAGGCGTGCGATCAGGCGGTCGGTCATCTCGTCGTACTTGGCTCCGCCGATGCCGTGCAGAAAGGCATCGGCGAGGAAGACTCGCGCGAACAATGTGGTCGTGAGCGCTCGAGGGCGCAGCTTCCAGCCGCGTGAGGACAACGCTCGCAGTTGTGTGACGGCGGACTCGGCCGCGCCGGAGAAAGGGTGAGGCAGCGATGCGATGACGGTCTCTCCGTTCGCGAGTTGGATCTCATTCGTTGTCTGTCGGACAAACAGTCGACTGCGCTGCGAGTCTCCCGATTGCCAGATCCAGAATGGGAACTCCAGCCAGTTGCCGTTCGCTCGAATGCTGAGGTCGGGGACCGGACGCTGGCGGTTGCGAACTCGGTTGATGCGGCGGTACTCGGCGACGACTTCGTTGTAGACCGAATGCGTCCGTCGTGGATCGCTCAGCAGGCTGCACGCGAACCACGCGAAGGATTCGGTTTCGCAGAGCTGGCTGATGGGAAGTTCGAGAGGACTCAGGCCGGCGCGTCGCTCGGCTTCGTGGCGGACGATCGACAATAGCTCGAACAGTCGTGGACGCGGTTGTGCGACGGCGTTGGTGAGACGTGCGATTGCGGCTGGCCAGATCGTCGGGAGCATCGGGTCGATTGGCCAGCAGGACAGGGCGGCGGTGACTCGGCCGGGAAACGAGCGAAACAAACGCTCGTCGCGAAGCTGCGCTTCCTCCCACGGCACTGAGGTGGCGTCGGTGTCGAAGGGGATGTGCTCGATGCGCGGTTGCTCGCGCGTGCCGACCGGGACGGCGATGCTTGTGGACGTGATCGCGTCGTTGTCCACGATCAAGTGCAGACCGATTCCACCGGTGGACTTGGCGAGGTCATTGAGCAGGAAGTTTTTGGCCCAGACGCCGGGGTGAAATAGCTCTGGCTGATGCCCGCTGACGATGAGCGGCACGTGGGGCAGGTTTTCAACCTGCCAGGGCTTCACGGGCAGGTTGAAAAGCTGCCCCACGAAACGGGCCGCCGCCTTCAGCGTTTCTTCGCGAGCCAAGCGACGCAGTTCGGCCAACGGTCGGCCGAGAACTTGCATATTCCATTGAGCAATCTGCTCGCGATTCTGCGCGATCGTGGCGGGCATGCCGGCGAGCGGTGGGATCGCCAGGACTTCGCCCTCTTCGTAGGGAGCACGTAGGCGACGCCGTTTCCAACTCGGTTCCAGCGGCGACACGGCGACGGCTCCTCAGATTTGAAATCTCAAATCAGCACGGCGCGGTGGCACACAGCGCCGGTGACGAGCACTTGTTGCTGGCGGCCAATTCGCGGTCGAGCACTTCGCGATAGTAAGCCAAGCGCAGGTTCGCATCGTCCAGCGAGCCACCGAATGAACGCGATTCGTCCAGATAGATCAGCGGCACGGGATGTTCGACGATACGAAACTCGGAACGCACGGCTTGAACCCAGAGTTGCAGTGGCATCGCGTAGCCGAACTCAGTGATGTTCAGCCGGGGCAGGGCGTCGACACGGTACGCTTTGAAGCCGCAGAAGGCGTCGGTCAGATTCAAATTCAGTCGGTCGTTGATGAGTTCGGTCACGAGCTGATTGATGCGGCGACGCTCTTCCGGCGGGCGACTGTCCCCCTCGAAGATTTGCAGGTAACGGCTGCCGGAGACGATGTCCGCCGGTCGCGCGGCCTCTTCAAAGACGCGAGCGACCAGTTCCGGGATCAATCGCGGTTCGTGCTGGCCATCGCAGTCGATGCTCACGAGCACGTCGTACTTGTGCTCGACCGCGAAGTCGAACGCTGATTGCAGAGCGGCTCCGTAACCTCGATTCGGCGAATGCGTGACGACCTGAATTCCGGATTCGCATTTCAGTAACTCCGGAGTCGCATCGGTGCTGCCATCGTCCACGACCAGGATGTCTTGGGCATACTTCCGCACGGTGGCGAGCACTTCGGACAGATGCGATTGCTCGTTGTAAACCGGCAGAGCGGTCAGGTATCGCGGAGTCATCGTTCACCCAAACGGAGCAGGAGAATTGTGGTCCAGCCACGGGCGGCTAGACGCGGGGAATCCAGTTGGGCGATGATTGTTTAAGCGTCGATCCGTGAAGTCAACGAGCGCCCCGCCAGTCCACAGAGTTGGCAATGGGCTGAGGAGTTGACCACCGTGCGACCGTCAAAGTCTTCGCGGTCTGACAGACTCGGTTGTGAGCGAATGACCAAAGCCTACAATGCCAGCTTTTGTGGTGAGCGTTGGGACGCTCGCCGGGTTTTGGCCGAGCGGGTTGCTCGGCATCTTGAGGAGTCATCGCGCGGTACAGATTGCTCGGCCACGCGAATCATCACGGGAGAATCTTGTCATGGCTTACACCTTGCCCGAACTGCCTTACGCCGAAAACGCGCTCGAACCGCACATCGACGCGAAGACGATGAATATCCATCGGACGAAGCACCATCAGGCTTACATCAACAACGTCAACGCGGCGCTCGAAAAGCACCCGGAGTTGGCGGCAAAGTCGGTCGAGGATTTGGTGCGCGGGCTGGCGACGGTGCCGGAAGGCATCCGCACGGCCGTCCGCAACAACGGTGGCGGACACGCCAATCACTCGCTGTTCTGGACCGTGATGAAGCCCAATGGCGGCGGCGAGCCGACCGGCGCGCTGGCCGAGGCGATCAACAAAGCGTGCGGCAGTTTCGCCGCGTTCAAAGAGCAATTCGCCAAGGCCGCGACGACTCGATTCGGCAGCGGCTGGGCGTGGTTGTCGGTTGATGGCAGCGGTGGATTGCTGGTGGAGAGCACTGCCAATCAAGATTCTCCGCTGTCGGACGGACACACGCCGATCCTGGGGCTCGATGTCTGGGAGCACGCTTATTACTTGAACTATCAGAACCGCCGGCCGGACTACATCACGGGGTTCTTTAACGTCGTCAATTGGGACGAAGTGGCTCGGCGATTCGCGGTTGCGAAGAAGTAGCCACTGTTCCGTCAGACGAATTCGCCGCAGGGCGCTAGGACCGGTTCTCGTCACAAAAACCGGGGCTAGCGCCCTGCGGTTGATGGACGGGACAAGAGGCTGATCTCAAGGAACTGAACCGCAAAAACACAAAGCCGGGTTCCCGCGTGGGAACCCGGCTTTGTGTGTTTCAGATTCGGCCTACGGCTGAGCACCGCCTCGGATTTGCGGACGAGCGCCTACGCGTGAGGCTTCGCGTTGTTCGTTCAAGCCGCTCAGGCCGCCGGCATTGGTGAATTTGGAAAGCTCAATCACGGCCGGTCCCATCAAGAACATGAACACGGCAGGCATCAGGCAGAGAACGGTCGGGAACAGTAGCGAGAACGATGCTTGATTGGCGCGCTCGTCGGCGCGCTGCCGCAAGCTTTCACGCATCGTGTCCGAATAGTCGGTCAAGGCGTCGGACACGCTCGTGCCCATTCGTTCGGTCTGCGTGAGCAACGAGGTGAATGAATCGACCTGCGGCAGGTCGATGCGGTTGGCAAAGTTCTGCAAGGCTTCATTCAAGTTGCCGACTCGAGCTTGATCGACGGCAATCGACAGTTCCTGAGCCAAGGCGGGATACACCGGCTTGAGATCCCTTGCGATGCGAGCGAGTGAGTCGGGGACCGTTAGTCCCTGGCTGACGCACATATTGAGCATGTCCATCATGTCGGGGATCGCTTGTTCGACTTCGGTGCGGCGTGACTTTGCGCGGCTCTTGACCATCAGGGAGGGCAAGGCCCAGCCCAAGCCGGTCATGGCCACGGTGCCGATCAGTAGGATTCGCTCCAGAACCGGAGGAGCCAGCAGCACGCACACGCCGCCCAAGAGCAGCGAGCCCATCATGAACAGGAACCGCGTGGCAGCGAGGTTCTCTCTTGCGTGAGGCGCGTAGTCCCCCGCCTGTTTGAGTCCGCGAGCGAGCGTGAGCTTGGCATTCTCATTTTCCGGGAGGAACGACGCCAAGATCGGTGTCGCTGGGCCAAAGACGTAATCGCTGGTATCGACAGTCGGGACTTCATGCGGTTCGACGCGCGGAATCGCCGGGCTGCCGCGCCAACCCGATTGGTTTTGCGAACCAAACAACGTGCGATCTTGCCACGTCGTCGCGGCCGTTCCGATCGGATGATAGGCCGGCATTCCTTCGGCATTGGTTGTTCGTTCTGAGGCCGCGGTAACCGGCGGCGGAACGACAGCGGTGGATACGGCACCTTCCGGCTTGAGAATCGAAATGACGGGTGTCGCCGCCGAGGCCGCGACGTTGCGTGCTTGTTCGGCCTGCTGGCGTTCGGCCTCTTGCAGTTCTTTTTGCAGGCGGTCGAGCCGATTGAGTTCTTCGTGTGGACGCTGAGCCAACAACCGCTCACGCCGTTTGCGACGGACGAGGTTGCCCAGCGCCAGCGCGATGATCACCGCAAACAGGCTGTAGAATGCCACTTGCAATTCGAAGGTCGTCAACATTGTTGAGATTCCATCCAATGACTGTCGCTGTGCCGATTACGTCCGCTGGCTGCCACGCAGAATCGAGAGCACCCAAACTGCGCCGACCAGATCCAGGATCGCGGCAGCGATTGTCAAAAAGCGGCCCCAATAGGTACTCAGCAATTGAGTCAGATAGTTGGTGTCGCGAAACATGAAGAACGTGATGATGATCGGGGGCAGGGCGATCATCAGGATTGCCGTCCAACGACTACCGATCGTCGCCGCTCGCAGCCGGCCAAGGAACAGTAGGCGATCGCGAATCGTCTGAGCCAAGCGTTCCAGCACCATCACCAGATTACCGCCGGTCTCCTGATGCACACCCAGAGATGTCACCAGGATTTTGAGTGCGATCAGGCCGGTCCGTTCGGGCAGATCTCGCATCGAACTCGCGACGTCTTCGCCCATCTGCATCCGGCGAACACATACGCGCAGCTCGGAGCCAAGCGGTTCGGGTGCGTCTTCCGCGATCATCGCGCAGCATTGGTCGATACTGCGTCCGGTCTTCGCCGCGCGAGCCAGTTCTTCGATCATGCTCGGCAACTGTTGAGTCATCAGCCGCTGACGCTGAAGGCGTGCGAAGATCACATAGAGCAGCGGGAGCAGGCATCCTGCTCCCAAGCCCACCGCGGCCGTCAGCGAGTTCTCTTGAAAGACCAGAATCAACCCGCCGAACACGATGCCGCTCAACATGCAGAGCAGCAACAACGTCGTCGGCGAAATGCCCACGCTCGACTGGATCATGATCCGGTCGAACTCCGTGTTGATCCGGTTCGAGACTTTGTCGTCGCCTGAGTTGGCGAAGCGCTCTTGATTCCGCAAGATGCCGGCAAACGTCGGCTGGGGTTCAATCGCGCGGTAGATCGGCAGGTCAGTGGCCATGATGGAACCAGAGGTCAGAGGTCACAGGCTTGGGGAATCAAATGTTGGCTTGGTAGTTGACGCCGGAGCTCAATTCGCGGGACAGGAAGATTCCCTTGGGCGGTTCGTGGCCCATTGCGCTCAGGCGTTTGAAGCAGAGCGGTTCGTGGCCGGTTGAGTAAAACGCACCGCGCGCTTTCCCGTCCGGGCTGACGCCGGTCATGCGGTACACAAAGATGTCTTCGATCAAGTACGAGCCATCGCGGCTGCCGCAGAGCTCGGAGACGCGAGTTACTTTGCGTTCGCCGGTGCTCAAGCGCGACATGTGGACCAGAATATGAATCGCGGTCGAGATGTATTGCCGCGCGATCGAGGCCGGCAGATCCACGCCGGACAGAGCGATCATCATTTCCAGGCGGTCGAGCGCGTCACGCGTGTCGTTAGCGTGGACGGTGCTCATTGAGCCTTCGTGGCCGGTGTTCATGGCTTGCAGCATTTCCAGCACTTCGCCGCCGCGAGCTTCGCCGACGATGATTCGATCTGGCCGCATTCGCAAACTGTTCTTCAGCAAGTCACGCTGATTGATCTCCCCTTTGCCTTCAACGTTGGGCGGCCGCATTTCCAGCGAGACGACGTCTGGTTGCTGCAACTGCAATTCGGCTGTCTGCTCGATGGTGATGACTCGCTCGGTCGGCGAGATGAACCGGCTGACGTTGTTGAGCATTGTCGTCTTGCCGGCACCGGTGCCTCCGCTGATCAGTACGTTGAGCCGAGCACGAATCGCCAAGATCAGGAAGTCGGCCATCTCTGGCGCGAGCGAGCCGAAGTGGACCATGTCTTCGAACACCAGCTTGCGCTTTGCGAATTTACGAATCGAGATCGTCGGCCCCTTCTGCGCCAGCGGCGGGATCACCGCGTTCAGACGCGAGCCGTCCGGCAGCTTAGCATCGACCATCGGCGAGACTTCGTCGATGCGCCGCCCCGCTCGGCCGACCAGCCGGTGAATCAGACGCATCAAGTGCGCCTCGTCGGCGAAGCGAATCTCGGTCGCTTCCAACAGGCCGCGCCGCTCGACGAACACACGGTCCGGACCGTTGACCAGCACGTCGCTGACCTCCGGATCGTTCATCAGCGGCTCCAGCGGACCGAAGCCGTAGATCTCGTCCATGATCTCGCGGACCATCAGGTCGCGCTGTTCCGGAGGTAGCGCGACCGCCTCCATCGTGCAGAGGTGCGTGGCCAAGCCACGCAACTGCGCCCGCAAATCGTTTTCGTTGAGTTGTCCCGCCTTCGACAAGTCGATCGCGTCGATCATCCGCCGATGTAGATGCGTCTTCAGCCGCTGAAACGCCTGGCGTCCATCGGTCGGTTTATTGAGAGTGGCTTCCATGATGAGTTACTTCCATCTCACTAAGGCACAGGAATGCAATCACTTTCGTCGCCGAAGTCGTGAGACTTCGGTTCGAACTCTCACGAGTTCGGCTACATCACTTAATTGGTCAGTCGCAGGTTGGCGACGTATTTGCTTTTCTCGCAGCCAGAATCAGTTTCGTTCGAACTTACGACGGCCGAGCGAGTCGCCAGGACGGCCGCTTGCAGCACGATCTCGCACTCGCACTCGGAGATTTCGCGAACGGACATCACGCGCCCGGCCACCATTCTCGTGATCTGCAACGACGCGACGTGCGAGCGAGCATCTCCTTCAACCCGCTCGTACAAGAAGACGACGCGGCTTTGGCCAAGGATCTTTCGCAAGGACTGAGCCAGCACGTTGCAGTCCACGCCGCGCAGTCCTGCCAAAGTCAGCGGCCCGTGATCGAAGAGCAGTTCACCACCCAACGGTTCCAGATCGTCGGCCGACCAACCTTGCGCGATCTGCCGACGCAAATGGTCCTCAGTCAAATTTCCCGACAGAGCGATGACGAACGCATTGGTTTTCGAGTTGTTCGAGTGGGCCGCCGTTCGCAGAGTGATCTCAGGAATGCCGTCTGCCTGATTCGTGACTTCGCCCGTCGAGTCGTCGTAACCGAAGTGGTCGGCACCACGACGTTGCTCGATGTCTCGCGTCCAGTTGGGGGTGTTTGGTTGCTGCGTAGCCTTCGACGCGTTGGCTTTTTCGGACTGCTTGAGCGACACGGTCGAGTGCTTGTGAGAGGAATCCAGTTTCGCGTTGGGCCGATCCAAAATCGCCAGCGGCAGTGTGGGGACCGGCAATCGGTCAACGGTTCTCAGCCCTTTGACCTGGAAGTTGAGGGACGCTTCCGCGACTGCGACCACATCCGCATCGGTCGGCGCGTAGAAAGTTCGGAACGGCAGAGGAACCGCGGAATTCCGAGCCTCTGTGCATCGCGCGGCGACGGCTACGGAAGTTGGCTCGTGATCGTTGGACTCGACGAAGATTGTTTCGCCGGTGGCGGGATCGTTCACCAAGCGGCCGAAGCGAACGTCGCTGGCCGAATCGGTGCTCAACATCACCGGCTGACCGGCGACGAAGTTCTGAGAGGCGATTCTCGCGGCGGCAAATCGAGATTTCATTTGCAGCGCCGCGGGATCGAAGTCGGGCCGCAAACGGTCATCGTTGGCCAATTCGCGAGCGGCGGCGAGTCCGGCCGCTTCCGCGGCGATTCGCAACTCACTCTTTGCGGTGTCTAAGTGCAGTCGATCGACGACCAAAGCCGCGCCAGCCAACACAGCGATCAGCGCCAACGCCAACGCCGGCATCAATGTGCCGGCTCGGCGTGACGCGACGCGCGAGCGTGTTGACCGGGGAAGGTGTCGCATCGCCATCGATTCACGGACCAAGGTTCGAACGAAATGGAAATTAGTCTCGTAAAGCGGTCGGCCCAGTGATCGAACCCGCAGTTTTCGGTCGTGCTCGCAACATGGAGCCGACTCGCGAACGGGTAATCGTTCACGAGCACGGCAGCAGTGACGGAATTGGCTGTTGTTTGAAATGAGCTTGAACGGCGGTGACCAGGTAGTCGTAGATCGAACGGTTTTGGAGGCGGCAGGTTTCCGAGACGGTGAGGATGCGTTCGAGGA